>Ga0206846_1006_pt1 | contig 48111 bp, 41 predicted proteins | sample Alteio_BWOrgCont_20_FD_152878 | JGI IMG/M metagenome (GOLD analysis project Ga0206846, IMG submission 152878) | Enriched cells from forest soil in Barre Woods Harvard Forest LTER site, Petersham, Massachusetts, United States -... | ecosystem: Environmental > Terrestrial > Soil > Temperate forest >... | reverse complement strand
AATGCAAAAGTTCGCATAGGTATTTATGATGAAGTGATACAGAAAGCATCATTACTCACTAGTAGTGATCAATCAGCTATTATAGGAAGTTTTGATCTGATAAAAGGTATAAAAAACACCTAAAATAGATAATCTGCGAAGTATAGAGCAGATAAAACTATTGTCTGATGATCGTTATGTTGAGATTTTAAGATCGTATAGCCATGATTCTTGTGATGAAATTGCAAAATTTGAAGTAGAGTTAAGTGCTGCATTGTCGTTTGAACTTGATAAATTAGATTAGAGGGTATGAAATGGATTACAGAGCATTATCAAGACACTGTATAAATGATGAAGCTCAGTGGATCAGAGATGAGTTGAGCGATGCAGAGAGGTCTGGGGAGTCAGTAGATCTTTTGTGGCAAGAAGGGAAGTTATTTCATTTTGCTTGTATGAGTTCAAGTCCTGAGGTGTTGAATATATTACTTAAATACTATGAAGATCATAATCTCAAAGGAGAGAGTGATTCTTATGAATACTTGAGTGCGAAGAAGAAGCTTATGGATGTGGTGCAGGATATATTATATTCTCATATTACACCATCTGAGGAAGTGATGAAAGTGTTGCAGCCTTACACTTATCCTGAAGATAAAGATGGCGATAGTATGGTAGGAGTGGAAGATATACCTGATAGCTATGATTGTGATGAGGAAGTACCACAAGGAGAGGCTGTTAGACAAAATTTTGTTAACGAGGGAGAAGGTCTTAGTGATCATGCATCAACAGACTATCACTCTGATGCTATACCGAAGTCACCTGGTGTAGATGGTTCTGAAGACGGACACGTAGGAAATATTGATTTAAATACTAATACTCCGCTTATTGGCCATGACCCATCTCCTACAGATCTATGATTTATTCATCTTATTTAACTGAGTCTTTGCAGGGTATGTCCATTGGAATGTGTAAATAACTTTTGGGTCATTTAAATTCTCACTATATTTCTTATAATAATCATCACTCCTTATCCTAAATCGACGTCTATAGGACGAGTTTTTCCTTACAATGGATGTACTTTTGGGCAAGGAAGCAAAATTGCCAGTACGAATCGTATATCATAAATTAACCGATGAACAATTAGTAGCTCGAAGAAGAAAAGCCAATCTTTTGGCGAAGGCTTATAGATACTCCTCGAAAAGAAATCAATGGCTATAATGGTCAATCACCCTTAATCCTTAACTGTCATATCTTGTCCTTTACTTTTACAATTTTTTTCTTGCATTATTGGTTAGGTCCATACATGACGCTTATGCTTTAATTAAGACTCCTCCCAATTGAAAATGATATAACACGCCTATTAATTATGCATCTGGGTTAGATGTTGATGCCTCACCTAAGACTTCAAGTTCTGCATCATCGATTAGAGCTGGCATCCCGCTATAATCCACTGGGCTCTCATCTTTTGTTTCTTCTACAACAACGCTCTCATCAATAGCTTTAGTCCTCGTCTTCCTACCACCCTTTAACATTTCCTCCAACGTTCTCGGCCTCTCATCTTCTTCCTCACTCATTTCCATAGCTTCCATCATCTCCAGCTCTCTTGCAATCCGCTCATCAGTCGTAAGCTCCTCTACCGCCTCTGCACCAAAACCTACATGATCACCAATAGAACTAGTACTATAAGCTGCACCATACTTCCTACTATAAGCCTCAAATATACCAGCCTTTTCTAATAAACCCTGTAACTCTTTAATAAAAGCCGGATCCACACCATCAGCACTACCATGCACACCATGTGTACTTGTTGTACTATCTGTAGCCTGACAAGAAATCAAATAACCTCCTGACGAATTCGCTCTAATATCAAACCCCTCACCAAGCTCTTCTATTAACTTTTTAATACTTTCAAGTGAAACACCTCGCTTGTTAAATCGCGAATCCATCAATTGGTTTAATAATTTCTTACTCCCTCCAGATAAACCCTCTCCTGTAAACCCTGCCATTACATACGGACTACCATCAACCATAGGACTAGTCCCATCAAAATCCTCCTCAAGATCTCCACCAAAACCTACATGATCCCCTATTATAGACCCAGCATAACTTCCCATCATAGACCCTGAAACAGTCATAGTATAATATGTCCTAACATCAGACGCAGAAATTATCCCCTCTAAAATCGCAGTCAATATCCCATCACCCCCAATCTCAGCAGCAGCACTCATATAAGATGCTAACTCTCCCTTTAATACACTATATGCCTTCATAAGAATCCTCAAATTAGATCTTGCACTAACAGATAAATGCTCACTCTGATCAGGGTTAAGACTTTCTAAAGCCTTCGAGTGTAACTTCTCCTCAAAATTCTTTATACCCTTCCCATCTCCTTCACTACTAAAACCAGCCCTAACATCCATACAAAACTTATGATCTTTCTTACCACTGCGAACAAAATCCACATATTTCTTTAAATTCTCAAAACTATAGCTCCCATCAAAGCCATCCTCCTCACTAACAGCCTCCCCAGCAACAACCTTAACCACCTTCCCTCCTCCACTTCCGAATGAATGGTCTATCTTACCCCCTCCTCCTTTAACTTTAGCTTTGCTTATCCACTCATTGATTTTTTGGACCGTATCCACAAATTCTTCGCACTCAATTACAATGTTCTCCTTCTTTAACTGAACAATATCCTTGCATATCTTTTGTACAGTATCTTTGAAACTAACCATATGCTCTTTATCTTCCGCTTTAGCCCTAACCGCAGTCGCTTTCTCATACTTTTTCTTATAATTCTGAAATAATACTCCTCCTGCCGATACCTCCCTTATCCTCTCGACTACTTCCCTATACTTCTCAAACTTCTCAATAATAGCCACCGCCTCAGCCGATATCCTAAAAGAATCTACAGCAACACCAACCATGTCACTACCACCTACAACCACCACATTATCCATAAAAGCAAGCCTCTTCATAACCTCAATTATAGGAACCCATTCCTTATATGAAACATCATCAATCAATACCGCCCCAGCTAATTCAACAAAATCCCCTACCTTATACCTCACTAAATCTAAACCCTTACCCACCACCATACCTACACCTGCCTCATACTCATATAATACCTTAACTAACTTCATATCATCCTTAAGCCTTTGATGAAGGCCTGTATATGCTGCCGCTTCTTCTATTACTGCTACCACCTTTGCTTCTTCTAACATTATGGCTGCCGCTTCCTTTGCTAGAAGTTTTGCTATTTTAGCCTCCCCTTCTTTTTTGGCGCGTTCTTTGCTTGCTTCTATTTCTGCCAATCGTTCCCATAGATCATTTCTTACACTTTCTTCTGTAGCTTCTATTATTGGTGAGTCTAGTTCCTCTGCTCTTTCATTATCCATTATGTATTCTTGAGCCGCATCAATTAGTCCCTTTTCTACTGATTCTATACCACCTATAAGCTGTAGTGTTGCGTCTTTATTCACTTTAATTTCTTCTAGGAATAACTCATGTACATTTCTTTTTACATTTTCTACATTATCTGACATCTTTTTTGCTTTTTCTGATGCTATTGCTGCTTTCTTTGCAATTTCTTCATATAGCTTATGTACGGGAGTATAACCATATTCTGATGCCTCATTCAATGCTATTTGAAGTAGGCTCTCTAGTTCTTTTACATTACCTTTTTCAACTACCACTCTTCTAAGTTTCGTCTTTACCTCAGGAGATATTTTGTTATAAGTGTCATATGTTAAAATATTTAGTGCTACGGCAGTGCCCATGCTTTTTGAGAAAATAGACGTAGTAACAACTTCTTCAAATGATATAGAGATCTGGCGTAAATTGTCTACCAGAAATTTTCCTTTATCAGAAAATTTGAATCTTTCAAATTGCTCTTCCATTTCACTATCACCTACAACCCCCCTCCTCTTACTATTAGATTGCTCCAGGTATTTCCTACCATAATATACATAATCACTTAAGAAATTAAAATCTACCTTGGGATTTAAACATACTTGTTGTATTGCATTAGGTATCTTCCCATCTAGAAGACATTTTATAAGAAAAGTTATACTTTCCTCACGAAGACATGAAGCTTCAATCGCCGCGTTCACTGCGTTTATAATCTTACATAGATTCTCCTTTATATCCTCGGAATTCCCTAACAATCTATATAGCTTATCTATATCTTCGTAGGTAACCTCTATACCGCTAGGAACCTTACAAATCTCCCTAGCAACATCAAATTTTTCATGTGATACTGCACAGAGAAGTGGGGTTGAACCATCCTTATCCTTTGCATTTAAGTCCGCGCCCGCGGCAATTAACCACTTAACTGCATCTATATTTCCATATTCAGCAGCAATATGTAATGGAGTCCTGCCTATATTATCCGCCAAGCTAGCCTTAGGACCTTTAGAAAGGAACTCCCCCATTAATTCTGAGTTATAGCCGGGAGATGCAACCATCATATTGAGAAACGTGTCACCTCGTGAATTAAGAACCTTCAAGTTAAAATACATGAAGGGGATAATGTTTATCATCTCTCTTACCAATTGAGTATAGCCCTTATAGATAGAATGCCCCAGTAGGAATGCTACAAGTTTATTCCGTGATGTAAAGCCGTCCTCAAGGAAGAGTAATGCTGCTGTCAATCCAGTAGCCTCATAATCAGAACTCTCATCAGGCATGTTACGTTTAAGCCAATCACAAATCATTTGTCTAGGATAATTTTCACCCTCCACATTTTTATTTGCCTCAGCTAACAGTGACTCCAAGTCAGAGACACAAGGATAGTCTGCACCCACTTTAGTAACTATTTCTTCCATGAAAATTTTATATGCACTATCTTCTGCTTCTTCTGTGATAGGTGTATCCCCTATCTTAAAAAGAAATTTAGATTTGGTTAAATAAGAAAAATCTATAGGTGAAAAAGGAGAAGATCTAGACATAAGGTTATTGTATTTTTATATATTACTAAACATGAATAATATAATAAATTTTAAAAAATATCAACTATTTTGTTGTAAACATGTAAAAATTTTCACTAAGTTTAGGGTGATAATTATTCCTTTCTAACGCGAATTTATGATTGTATTTTGAATTTAGAGCTAGGAGATGGCTCAATAGGATTAGGAGTGATACTGTTTAATGGATTGACCTTAAAGGTCGTACTTATCTGAGTACACTCCTAATTTTATCAACAAGAAGTGAAATACGAACGGAACCAAATTGAGCCTACACTACGCAAAATCTAATTGACTTAGTTTAATATTCGTACTAAACTACAAGTTCAGTTATATGGAAGCCCACTATGTTTAGATTAAGTAAGTTACCGTTGAAGTCATTCTTTACTTTACCCGTTGCAAAGTTTTTTGCATCAGCTCACGTAGCAGGATCGATAGTTGTTGATGCAGTACATAATATTGTTGATATAGCTCCTGCTATGCAAGACGGTATTTCTAACTTCCGTGGAGTAGTTGCTGAAGGTTTTGCTACTGATATTACAAGTACAAGTGTTGATTTAGTGTCAGATAGTGTTACATCAGGTGTGCCTAAAGTGTTAGAAACATTAACCGCAGCGCTTGAGGTAGATGAGATAGACTGGGGAGCTGTACTTTCTATGCTAACACCTCCAGTTGTTGCTAAGTTATCCACAGAAAATCATTATAAAATACTAAGTAAGGCTGTGGTAAAACCTGTTGGAGCTCTTGCTTTAGTGCATCAGTTAGTACTTGATAAAAAACTTAATGTGAACGCGACGGATAGATCAGGGTATACTGTACTGCATAAAGCAAGTGAAACAACAAAAGAAGAAGTGGTTCGATTTTTGTTGGCTCACGGTGCAAGTCCAGATACAGAGTCTTATATAGGAGACACACCATATGTAGCGGCTGCAAGGCAGGCTATATATGGAGATGAAGGCGAGAAAGCTAGCGCTCGGGAAATACTCAATCTTTGCTTCGCCGTGCGTATCCCACCTCTTGAAGTCTGTAAACATGTGTATGATTGGGTGGCTCCTTATCTGTCAGAGGAAGAGGGTATAAAATTAATGGGCGAAGAGAATTGGCATAGTTGTTCTCATGCTGATGAATGTCTAAGTTAGTACGTAGTGATTTTACAAGAGAACTTGGGAGAGAATTTAGAAGGCTTGACACAGTCGCCAGATTTTTGGAGGGCGCTCATACATGTGTTGCGGTCGCTTTTTTTAATAATAAGCTGTATATTTCGTCAAATGAACTTGTTCATAATGGTTGTGGATCGCTGTCAGCTAAAGATCTAGAAAGGAATTTTAAATCTTTTTCTAGTATTACTTCAAATTCGATTTCATTAGGTCACGTATATGACAAAATGTTTGTCCCATATTCTATAAAAAAAGCTAAGGACACTAAAAAAATTCACTTGTATGGTGAGTCGTTAGGTAACTGGGTCTACCAATTACCCAAGGAACTGAAGGAGGAGGGGAAGAGAAATGTTCAAGAGCTATTTAAAGCTCCAGGGACACAAACTTCTTATAAAAGTGCTGTAGATTACTTTGTAAGTAACTTAGAGAAATCCACTTTTTCAAGCGCTCTTTCAAAGAAGGAACAAAATGACCTCATGCTTATACGTGACATACTTCAATCAGTTCATTCTAGACTTATTCAAGATGAAAAGAAAATATCCCAGATTCTATTTATGGATGACTATAAGGATCTAAGAAATAGCTTATTAGGTGAACCTGAACTGGTTTATCCCACTAGACCATCAGAGTCTGGGAAAAAACACCATGCTGAAATGAATATTGCTGAATTTTTTATAAATCAAGAACTCGCTAAAGAATTCTATATCGGAATAAGCAAATTGAGTTGTTTTGGGTGTCACATTGATCTTGAGGTAGTAAACGGAACAGAACAAGCGTTGATAAAATATAGGGGTACACACGCTGTTGATTATCAAGAAACTAGAATGCCAAGTAAGTGGACTGAGGAAAGTAGCAAAAAATACAGTAGCTTTGTTGGAATAAGTCGAGCAAGCAATAAAAGTCTACTTTTTTCTGAAGTATCAGATTCAGATGGTGAGTGTGAAAAACTTAAGTTAACAGGTGAAAGTTCACTTGATAGATCTGATCATGATGGTGAGTAAGGGATTTTCAAAATTATATCCAAAATTCATATTCGTTCTGCAAACTTCTCATTATAAGGCCTACAGAGCTTTATTGGGAAATATCTATCATTAGTACATGGGACACAAAAATAGAGCATATTCTCTGTCGATTTTATCAGATATTCATAATCTTTTCCTTACCTTGATATTCCGTTCTAACTAAGTAACTTATTGCACCAAATAATTCTCTTTTATGATATTTAAACGAATGTCCTCCATTCTCTATGATACTTCAAAATATTTTTCTATAATCCTAAATTCTGCATGAGGCAGGCACGATAATATTACAAAGATCGAAGATTTGTTTTTGCTGTTTGTTGAGTTCTTGAACAATTATTTCGTTATCAAAAACCTTGCATTTCAACTGTCGTGCTATCATCACAGCTTGTTCTACAGTAAATTTTGTATCTAGTAATTTCCTTAGTTCTATAAAAACTATAAGCAATAAAAATGTTAAAAATAGATACCCTCTGATCGTCTCCTCCTTATGACAGCGTATCTGTAATAAATCAAGATCAGCTTTTGCAAATCCAAAAACTCGTTCAACAGATTGTCTCATGTAATAACTACTCATAACTTCATTTTTAGGTAGTAGCTTTGATGAAACAAGCATAAATATTCCAGCCTTTCCAAAGTTAAAGTTATCTTGTTCAATGTCTCTCTTCTCAGAATTTTTTGAAAGCGATACTTCGCTTACAAGATTGTTTATATCTTTAGCCTTTTTTGTTGGATCTAATATGATATATACATAAGCTTCTTTGCCATATAAATCTGTTTTTACAGTCTTTATAAATAATGATCTTTTCCCATATAAAGTAGCATTCTCTAAAGATTCCAAACCTTGTAGCTCATCCGTAATAATCTGCTTATAAAGCTTGCGACTAGATGGCATTCTTGTTAAAAAATCAATCTTTTGCTCATACAACAGTAAAATATTATCTTCAGAAAAATAACCAGAGTCTAAGAGAGCAAAGTTATTTTTAAAACCTAACATCTTAAGTTCATCAAGTGTCGTCTCAAGTGTTGAAATATCAGCAATATTGCCAGGACAATAACGATAAAATAAAGGCTTTTTATTATCCTGATCAACAACACAGTGAAAGCGAAATTGTTTTTCAATTCCTCCATCACTATAGCCCCATGCATTAAAGTCAGAACTAATTTCGTTAGGTAAACTTGTAGCGTCAATAATGATATTTTTGTCTCCTACCTTCCCTTGGTTTAGATATTTCATGAAGAAATCCCTTTGCAGAGATTCTTGTCCTAATATTTCAAGTAACTTACTGATATTTTGTGATGATAAGTTAATTTTAGGATTTAAAGTACTTAGGATATTATCGCTAAGCCAAAGATCGCAGTTATACATAGAACCAGGATTACAAAGTCTATAAGTCATCAAAGATATAAGTTCCGGATAAGAGTTGATTACTTCTTGTAATGGTTCATAAATAGCTGACTTTTTGATAAGTTCAGAAATTAAATACCCATTACCAAAATCTTGAATTAATTTTTCATTTCGATATGGTTTTACTTTTGTTGCTCTTGCTTTAGCTCCTTTTGGAATAATTTCTCCGGAATCATCAACTACTCCAATGTATTTAGTAGTAGAGCGTGATTGTTTTTTCACTGAGTCCCAAGTTGCTGTAACTTCATAAGCATAGACTTTACCAGTCTTGTTTTTCTTTTTTCGGATAAAGCTCATAACATCGCGCCCATCATTGTTATAATAGGCGCGAGAATATCAAACATTCCCAACTGTGTTAAGAGCTTTGTTTACACTATGTTTGGGTTTTTTGATTGTAATAAATGATCTATTAAAACTTCATCGTGACTACTAACTCGCGGAATTTAGGATTATATACAGGTATTATTGATATCAACTAGTATCTAAAAATGCTATAGGGTGTTTACTGGAAAGGTTTAGGATTAACTTTAACGAAATAGATGGAGAATATATGAACAAATCAGAATTTATAGATTATATATCAAGCAAGTATAAATGTACTAAGGTCGAGGCGGAGGGGATTATAAATATATTTACAGAGTCTACAATTTCTGCTTTAGGGGGGAGGGGCAGGAAATTAGTTTGATTGGATTTGGTAAGTTTTATTCTTCGAAGGTGGAGGCAAGGGTGGGTCGTAATCCTAAGACAGGAGCTGCAATAAAAATTGGTGCTTATATCCAGCCTAAGTTTAAGGTAGGTGAGAAACTTAAATCAGTTTGTAATAAATAAGAAGCTTCGTTTGTAGATTTTTTTAAAAGAATTTTGTTAATAGTGTTATAGTATTTTTACAACTATAGGTTTATAATTATTGATTCAAATATATATTTGTGATAAAGTTTTTTCTGAGTAGTATAGAACAGTACTATAAACTAAACACAATGTAAACTTTGGCGATGGTATATATGTCTAAGGCTCTTCTGCATTCTACTGTAGCCTCTTCTTCTATTGACGGTACTTCATCTATAACTTCCGAATTTCCTAAAGACCATAAGCGAGAGCTAGTTGCAGCAAATGCTGGTGGTGATGATAGGAATTTAGCAACCTATGGTAGTAATCCACACTATTGGTACAGCATCAGCGATGGTCATAGGTTAGTTTTAGATATAAGAGGGAGGTTACTATCACCTAATTATATTCCTGCTGATCTAGAAGTAGGAGTTGTTGTAAGAGCAGGAGAGGAATATGCATCTACAAGAGAGAACAGCTTAAGAATCTTTGTATCGGATCCATATTACTATAGTACTTCTTGTATTGGTAGCGAGATATTTAGCAATTATTTAAATAGTGATATAGATAGGATAATAAAGCAAGGGGCATATGTTGGGATTGAGACTAGGGCTTGGTGGAGGTTGCCTGAGAAGCTAATAATACCTGTTTTATCAGGAGCGCATTGGAGAGTAGTTATTGCAGAAATAGATTATGGAGAACTAGTAGCGATTACTACAGATACTGAAGCTGCTCCTAGTGCTGACTCAAGTGTAGGAGGTGTAGAGGCAACATTACGATTAGAGTGTGCAAGGAATCCTACATTAAGAATAACGATAAATGATCCGTATGGTAGTTCTAATGTAACTGCTATAATGAGAGAGGATGTTACTGAGAGTTTAGTTAAGGTAACAAACAAACTGCTTATTGCAAAGTATGGTAGTGGTGAAGCTATTGGTGGGGTTACACCAGATAATATTCATTTAATACTAAAAGAAGTAGATCAGCAAGGAAGAGGAGGTAATGGATGGGACTGTGGTCCTATAACATTTAGGAATTTAGAGGATTATGCATTACAAGCAAAAGAAGAACGTAACTTATCAGAGTTTACAGATTTTACGATTCCACCTGTAGGAACAGAATCTCACGATACAAGAATAGCTGTAACAAGACAAGAGCATATACAAGAATATGCAAGAGTTACTGGAATTCCTATTAATATAGGTAGAGAAGAGGAAATAATTGGATTCATAAAAAAAGATGCAAAAGCGAAGATAGATTTTTATAAGACAGATATAAGCGGTAGTGATAATGACATATATAGACAGATTTCTAGCCTACTACCTGAACAAATTACACAATTATTCACGATACTTGAAAATAAGAGATTATTCGAAGATTCAACCCATACAGAAGAACAATACACCAAAGATGAATTCATGTATGCCATTGGGGTGATTAAAGAGGTAATGCATAACAAAGTAGCCGCTACCGAACGAATAGGTAGGCCATCTATCAAGTTTCAGGATCGACATGAAGAATTTGTTGGTAATGATTTTATGGGCTTAATAAAAATTCCTCCACTTGATTCAAGTTTTGAAAAGACATTTGCAGAATTTCAATCTCTTTTCAATAGACTATACTTTGAGATGGGTACTGTATCGCCAGGTGAGAACGCATTTCTTGTATTAGGTAATACAAAATCTGGGAAAAGTACATTAGTGAACTATCTCATTGGCAACACATTGATTCCGCTAAGACATAAGCACAAGTTGCTTATTCAGCATGAAGGAGATGGTCCAGAAATAGGGTTGAGTTTTTCCTCTTGTACAGAGCTACCAACCAGATGGAATTCTCCAGTCTTAGGAGGAACAATCTGGGATTTTCCAGGTTGGCGTGATACACGAGGTTCTATGCGTGAAGTAATAGCTATATCTGGCATTAAAGAAATATTACATAAATTTGGCTCAGTGAGATTTATCCTAGTATCTGACTCAAGTGATCTACATTACGATAGAGCAGACAATTTTTTATCTTTACTGCACTTTGCGGATAATTTATCTTTGCCAGACATTGCAGGTTGGCTGAATGGTTTATCAGTAATTTTCACAAAACCGAAAAATTTAGGCTATTTCGAAATAACCACATCTACGGTTATTGAACTTTTGCATGAAATGATTCTCAGTGAGTCTGTGCTCATCGGACATAATAAAACTATTATAGAATTTTTTTTACAACATCCAGAGAGGATTGGGCTTTTTGGATGCAAAGAGGATGATAGTGGTTCAGTTCTTGAAATAATTGATGAGAATGTTCAAGGGGCTATAAGTCATTCCGTCCCTATTCCAACCGAATATTTCCGAAGTTGGCATCCTCTTTTGTCGTCGCAAGCTAGAGTTTTTGCTATCAAATGTTTGGTGAAATTAAGTCATATACCTGAATTTGATACTTTTTTGTCTAAGTTAGAGAGATATTATCAGAGTCTATTGGATAGAATCCTTAATGATCTAGATGATAAGAAGATAGATGAGAAGTATGTGAGCCATGTGCTGGATCAAATTCCTCCAGTCATTATGCAGCAGACAAAAGGTGATGAGGATTTATATTCCCGAGTTGTAGCATTTAGCAGTGATCGTAACAAACAAGGCTTAAAAACACTAGTAGAGAATGTATTGGCCCCATTATCTATATTAGAGCTTATACAAGAGATATCCAATATGGATTTACATGACAAAGTAGGTTTAGCAAGGCTTGATTGTGTAATACTGAATCTCAAGCATAAGATAGAGATGTTACAGTTTAAAATTCAGCACGGTAGCATAGATGCCCCCGAAGAGATGGGGCCTCTTACAGAACTCAAAGAATTACAACAAACTGCTTCTGAGCATGCTCTTAAAATACTTAATGATTTAGAACAAAAACGATCCGCAGAAATGACAAATTTGTTTTTAATAGTTAGCGCGTTTGAACGTGGTATGTCAGTAGACTTAGACAATAGGTCTGACAATAGTTTTGCTCTGCACAATAGGAGTGTTTCTACTGAAGAAGTGCCTAAATCAGAAGCTATAGGTGAATCTAAAGATAATATTGAAGAGCAAGAAGAGCTGCAATTACCTATTTTAGCTCCCGGCAGCTCAAGCAAATGCATTATCTCATATATTCCGAAGATAGAATATAGCAACGTGCTGCTAGAATATTATGAGGTATTTGTATTGTTTGAAAGAATTTTTGGTAATAGTGCAGCTTCTGAATTGTTATCGTTAACAAATTTATTATGCCAAGACTTTAGGAATGAAATTGAAGAGGTGTGCTCTACTCCGCAAGCAATACCAATATTTGCAAGTTTAATTGGTTTAGATGTGAGTTGCTATGAGGAGATATATTATTAATAAGTATTACTGAGGTTATAAAATGTCAAAAAAATATCCAGAGATGGAAACGAGTGTATCTTGCGCCACTACTCTCGAAGAGGCCCCTGTGGCAGTGCGTGATTTGTTGGGATCAGAAGCGACACCACCTAAAATCAGCGTCTCCAGTAGAGGTGCCTTTAGTCCTCCACTTGCAACTTACAGTCCTTTTCCTCGTCCAGCTATAGATGATAGATTTGAATTGTTAATGAAAGATTTTATCTATCTGAAAGAGGGGCTTGGGCATAGATATGATGATGCTATACATCAAATGAACAATGAAAACAGTGCAGTAATAGTTTTGGGTAATACAAAATCTGGAAAAAGTACTTTAGTTAATTACCTCATGGGAAATGATTTATCATGCACAAAAAAAGGGCCAAAGCTGCTTATTAGTAAAGCTAAAGAAGAATACGATGGGCCAAAGATCGGAATTGAACTTAGTTCTGAGACCAAATATCCTGCTAGTTGGTCTTCAAAAGATTTTATCAATCAGACTATTTGGGATTGTCCGGGTTTTAACGATACTCGAAGCGCGACACATGATATAATAAATGCGTTTTATATAAAAGAACTATTAATCAGAGTGAAGTCAGCAAAATTTGTTATTGTCTGTGATATCGCTGATATAAGAGGTAATGATTGTACCAAATTTAAAAACATGCTTGAGTCTATTCAGGCCATCTTTAATATTCATGTAGATGATACCTCAAAAATGGAATATTTCTTAAATGCTATGACTCTTGTTTTTTTTAAAACACATTATTCTTCTGGCGGTGCAGAGGAAGATCATGAAGTAGTAAGCAGTTACCTAGAGGAAGTCATTTCTTCAAATGTTCTTACAGATGAGTGGCAAAGAAAGGTGGTAGAGTATTTTGTTGAACATGGAAATAAAGTAGGTTTATTTAAGTGTATACCAGCTAACTACCACGGTGATGGGCGAGATATGGAAGTGAATTTAATTGAAGGAATAAACAATGCACAAGTTGTAAAAAGTGATGTACTTGCTGATGTTTCGCCAGTGATGTCTGATAAAGCTCGAGTTCTTATCTACAAGTGCGGAGCAATACTTTATAAAACTTTAGAATTGGATTCTATATTAACATTAGTCCAACAAGGTTATGCATATGTTTACGAATTGTGTAGTAGTCCAGTATCTGGAGATGATGCTGATGATGGGTTAAAAGAGATAAAAGAGTATGCATTGAAGGAGATAAAAGAGCGTCTTAATCTTAAGACTTCTGAACTAGAGGAAAAGATAGATAGTACAAAGGATTTACGTGAGGCATTTGATGCGCTTCATAGATGGGGTGGTAAGATAGCTCAATTATCTGATCGATCTGAAATACGAGGTATTGCTAGGCTTACAAAATTTGTAGAAGATATTTTAGAAAAGCTTGGTATAGAGTGTACAGAGAAGAGCCTTAGACAAGAAGAAAGAATACTGAAAAAAGTTACTGAGACGTTAATAGCAATAAAAGGCGGTGCAGAGCTTTCTAAGAGGGCCATTGATGAAGGAACTGAGCAAAAGCTTACACAGATTATCAACACTATAGAACCAAGAGACAATTTCCGTGAAATAGAGAGTAAGATCGCAGAACGAAGAGAAAGCGATTTTGAACGTGCGCGTGAGAGTGTGCTTGGGGATATTCATAAAGCATCGACAATAGTTGTAGATGATGATACGAGACGTATTGTATCAAAGGTCATTTCACCATTGGTACCATTACCTGCGGATGAATATGGGCGTACAGCTCTACATAAAGCAGCAATTGAAGGAAATAGAAGTGCCATAGAAGCACTGTTATCGTCGAAGAGGGTAGATCCAGATCAGAAAGATAATAGTAGTGATACGGCTTTATATTTTGCATTTAATAAAGGCGATAAGGAATGTATCAGATTATTGTTAGATGCAGGCGCAAGTATTACGGAAGGTGAAGGAAGACATAGGTCAGTAATATCGGCTATAAAGAATAGAGCATGTTACGAGTCAATCACAGAGTATTTGAGATGTAATCCACCATCAAAATCACCTCTTAAAAAATTTGATGAGCATTTGGAAAATGCTGTAGAGACAGCCATATCCTTGTATGGTGTTTCACTTTACGAAGTATCAGATTTACTTGGAGCTCTGGGGTATGAAACTGATGTAATCAAATCGGAGTTTACATTATGAGTAGAGCTTTGAATGCTAAACAAGTGGAGTTTAAGGAGCAATTAGATAAATTTGCATCAGAGAAATTATCTCCAATGTATCGTGATTCTAAATATGGTTCGATCAAAGACGGTTTTCGTGGATTTGAAAATAAGTCCTTTGTGGCAAGAGGGACAGAACACTTTAGCACGTTCAGCATTTTAGATTGTTTTGCTCGTATGTTGGTGGTAGTGAAGCCTGTAGCTGCGGTAGTTTTAAGATCATTTGATTCCCTCAACAAATATGATATAGAGATTAGCTATAATAGGTACGTGGATTCTATGCCTGGAACAACTGTTAATTTAAAAATTTGTGAATTGATTGAGGTTATGAATGCTACCGCATCAGGCGCATCAGATATACTTGGAAGATTTACTCTTCTTTCCAAAGTTATGTGTTTGCAAGAGTATAAAATTGTACAAAATTATGCCGAGTTTCTTGATAAATTTAGAGGCAAGCTCGAGGATAGAGATAAATTAAACCCAAGTGTTATTACCACACTAAAAGATTACGCTGATAATCTAGCGTCCTATTTTAATAAATTAAGAATAGAAGATACAGCAACAGAACCAAGTAGCTCAACTGCACTAAATACACTTGCATTGTCTACTAAAGGATATAGATTTTTTGATAAAATTAGTATAGAAAGGCCAAAAGAATACGAGAAATTGCTTGAGCAATTGTCATTTAATTTTTTAGTATTGGACAGAATGATTCGTGATAAGTTCGAAGATACAAGCGTTCCAGAAGACTTGGATATGATTGCATTATACGCAAAGATATTAAATGGATTTTCTAGAGCAATAATAGACGCAATCAAATTAGAGAGTTCTGGAATTCAAATTAACAATGTTAGTATTATTGATAATTCAGACACATTACATGCGGAATTGGTTGTAATAAATGAAAGAATTAAAAGAGATGAAGGTTTTAATCTTATCGGTGTTTCTAAGGGTGCATGTGTTTTATGCTCTTATAGTTTAGCATATGCAGGCGCAACAGGTTCTACGCGTGGTTGTTCAGGCATATTATATATGGACTGGACTTTACCATCTTGGGTGTTGGAGGGCATGGAAATGAGTAAACATATTTTTCAAAGATTAGAGAGTACCATTGATAGGTTTAGTATAAAAGCATGTGAGTTAAACCTTTTGAGAGAATATAATGAATCGAATGATGAATTTTCAGATGATGATATATATGAATGCACGACTTCTGTGCCTGTAGGAGGAGCTGGAGGAGAAACAAGATCACCCACACGCGTAGATGGGGACTTCGAAATTTGTAGGTTAGTACAGCTACGTTTTGATAAATGGTGCAAATCGCTTTTTGATCTTCATAGAACAGAGACAGATGTATTGCCTGTTCCAACCACCGAGCCTACCGACGATACAAAAACTTTAGGTGATAGTAGCGCTGCAGACGGTATAGATTAGAAATATCACTAAGTCTGAAAGTTAGATTGTAGTTATATAGTGTATTTTAAGCAGGCCATAACAAGAGATATAATTTGGAGTATATTTCTAGAGGCTGATTGCAACGATAACTCGTATTTTCCATAAGATTTATTATATAATTTTTATATTAGCAAAAAAATCACGGAATTAGTAGTCTTCTGTGAAGAATTAATTTTTGAGAGGTTTTGAGGATAGTCTTTATGTTGTTTGATGTTTTTGTAAGTTTTTGTGAGAGAGATTTATAAAAAAATAAAAAACTAGAGCTAGCCAGTTTAGGATTTGTTTGAAGTTGAAGCCAATAGATGCAAATATTGCGTTGATTTGGTCGCCTTTTTTGCCTTTTAGACGACATCTATCCATACGATGATGATGTTTCGCATGTCCAATAATAGGTTCAATTGCACTTCGCCTCCTCAGCTTCTGCTTGACCTTGCCAATTACTCCTCTCTTCTGACCTGATGTATAAACCTGACACTTATTCTCATAATTATGACTCTTGTAACCCTTATCTACATATATTTTACTCGGCTTACACCAAGTAATCTTTTCTACATTCCTTATTGACTTATATTACAGATGCTGGGGTTATAAATGCTTGAGCGTAGTGCCTGGAAACTGGCATGCTGCGTTCTGAGGAGAGCGAGATTCAGTAATGGATCTTGCTTATCCAACAACTAAGTGAAGTACTCAGTAAAAAATCTTATAATTTTATAAAAAAGAGAGGTAAACGCCTGATATTATTGAGGATTTGAAAGTTACATAACGTTTATGACAAGTGAAATAAGATGAATAAATCATAGATCTGTAGGAGATGGGTCATGGCCAATAAGCGGAGTATTAGTATTTAAATCAATATTTCCTACGTGTTCGTCTTCAGAACCATCTACACCAGGTGACTTCGGTATAGCATCAGAGTGGTAGTCTGTTGATGCATGATCACTAAGACCTTCTCCCTCGTTAACAAAATTTTGTCTAACAGCCTCTCCTTGTGGTACTTCCTCATCACAATCGTAACTATCAGGTATATCTTCCACTCCTACCATACTATCGCCGTCTTCCTCTTCAGGATAAATGTAGGGCTGCAACACTTTCATCACTTCCTCAGATGGTGTAATATGAGAATGTAATATATCCTGCACCACATCCATAAGCTTCTTTTTCGCACTCAAGTATTCATAAGAATCACTCTCTCCTTTGAGATTATGATCTTCATAGTATTTAAGTAATATATTCAACACCTCAGGACTTGAACTCATACAAGCAAAATGAAATAACTTCCCTTCATTCCAAAGTAAATCTACATCTTCTTCTGCAGCTTCCAGTGCTTCATTAATCTTTTTATACCATCCGTAAGAACAATAACTAGATAATTTAAAATAGTCCATATTCCTCCTTATGATTTTCTGACTTAAACATCTAGATCAGCTTGTTGTAATAAGGCAGTAAATTCACCTGTTAAGGATTGATTGAATATTAACAATTCTGGTAAACATAAATGATGATCGTCAGCATGACTTAAACTCAACTTATACGTATCTAAAGCTCTGTCTGCAAAATCTGTCGACCATTCTCCAATCATCTTAATCTTCTTATCTATCAAATGTTTTACATTATTAAACCTAGTCACGACGCTAATATCTGAAGACTGTTTTACTCTTACAGAGAAACCAAAATCCTTAAACTCTTTGTCTACACTAGGAAGATTTGAAACTGCTGTTACAATAGGATGTGTTGCCAAATTCGTTATCACTACAGACTTAGAAGATAAATTAAACCCGAATGCGAGTTTTACTGAGATGTCGATACAATCACGATACTGACCAGGAGCAGGTCCAGTATCTTCAGCAGGTGTATATATCTGTAATATCTTATCATATGCTACAATACGAGCAAAGCCTTTCGCCCGTACTAACAACTGAACCTCACTATTTGCAATATGCCAGCTATATTTGGAATTATTAGGATCAATTATATATACATCAGATACAGCAGGGTCCTTATACAATAATACAGAATGAGATTCATACTTACCAGAAGGTAGTATTTTTAGTGTTCCCTTATCTCTTGCCAAAATATCAACTATCACTGTCTTTGAGCCAGAAGCAACTAAATGCTCTAATGCCGTATCAATAGCTCTCATTTCTTCATATAGATGAGGGACCAAATCTACGACCTTCTACGTAAATACAAAGTCAGACTTATCGCTTTTCGAACTGCCAGACTTACCACTCGTTGATACTGCAGAACTTACTCCTGCACCTCCTACAGCTACTACCGGAATTACATCAGTATTTATCCCAAATCTTATAACGCTTGCAGTAGTGGACGGATCACGATAACGTTCTGTATAAACAGGATCATTCAAATCAGCCTCATACTCTCTAAACTCAAATGTATTGGGAGTTATAGAGCTAGCTCTGATTTCATCATATATATCAGGAGCAGCAGCTTCTACAACATCCACTCCAGCAATTTTTACTTTCATTTTTTATTTACTTTTTTATTAATTATTATCCAAAACTCTAATATACAACTTTAGGTTTAGGAACATGAGGCTATTGTAGCATAAAAATATGTAAATAAAATGAATTTATGTTGCCTATTTGAATAGGCGCGCTGCTGAAGTGTGTGTCCAACTACAAAAGCGTCGGGAAACATATGATAGCAAGTCTTGGGTCTTTAAAGGGACCGGGGCTACTGGTCATCTAGTAGAGCCAAAAACATGGTGGAAAAGAGTACTTGAAAGAGCTAGTATTAAGGATTTAAGGCTTCATGATCTTAGAAGAACATTTGGAAGCTACCAGGCCGGAGCAGGTGCTAACAGTTATATAATTGGTCGTTCCTTAGGTCATAAAAGCACGCAGTCTACGGCTATTTATGCGCGGTTAAATATAGACCCTGTCAGGGATTCTGTGGAAAAGGCTGCAAAGGCCATGCTGGATTATGCGAGATAGGATATATATACTGAAACAAAATCAAGGTCCGCATAAGGAGCAGCTTAGACATTCACCAATGACACACAAATCAGCAACACTTTACTTGAAGAGTAAACTCATATGAGCTTATGCCAAGGCATCTGTTCTAGAGAGACCAGAAGAAAGTGTGGTGAATTTTGAGATACTTTGCGTGATAAACCCTAACTTATGAGAATGTTCACCAAAGTGTCATTTATATATTCCATAGTACGTAACATCAACGCTTCATCAGCTACAATAGTAGCTCTACATGTTCATACATTCAATATATTTTTATAACATCAAACCCATATATACTCAAAATCTACCACATTTTCTTCTACTGTCTAGTTGGACTAAATTGCTGGAGCTAGTTGTTTGGATTAGGATAGAAAAGTACAAGAAGCTAAAACTTCAACACAGTGAAAATAGGACACTCTAATACCTTGTATTAGTAGTCTAGATATGTTATTCTATACAAAACCGGAATTTAATTCCTAAACTAAATAGTAAGCATGATAGATATGTATAAGAGAAAACTAGCAGAGACTCTACTTTATGTAGCCACGAAATTTCCAGTAATAACAATAACTGGGCCTAGGCAATCTGGTAAAACGACTTTAGTACAAAGTGTTTTCCCTGATAAAAAGTATGTAACATTAGAAGATTTTGATACTAGGGCCTTTGCAAGCCAAGATCCTAGAGGTTTTTTAAATTTTTACAAAGGAGGTGTGATTATAGATGAAGCTCAATATGTGCCTGTCTTATTTTCATATATACAAACGCATGTTGATAAATCTAAAATAATGGGTGAGTTTATCTTAACAGGATCTCAGCATTTTCTATTAACTGAAAAAATTTCTCAATCACTAGCAGGCAGAGCCGCAATTTTAGAGCTTTTACCATGCGCTCTGGATGAGCTTTCATTAACGAATATATCACTTTATGATATTTTGTGGAAAGGCTTTTATCCAAGTATTCATAACCAAGACATCGATCCTCAAATATTTTATAAATCTTATCTCAATACTTATGTAGAAAGAGATTTACGTAGTATTAGTTTAGTACATGACATTTCTAAATTTAGGATCTTTTTACAACTTTGTGCAGGTAGAGTGGGGCAAATTATCAATATGTCATCATTAGGAAATGATTGTGCTATAGATCAAAAAACAGCGAAAGCGTGGCTTAGCATACTAGAAACAAGCTATATAGCATTTTTATTAAAACCACATTATAAAAACTTTAATAAACGTCTTATAAAGCAATCAAAACTCTATTTTTATGATACAGGACTTGTTGCCTATTTACTTGGTATAGAGAGAGCTTCTGATATAAGAAGACATTTTGCTAGGGGAGCATTGTTTGAAAATTATGTTGCTATAGAATTATTAAAAAAGAGATTTAATCAAGGCCAAGAATCAAATTTATATTTTTGGAGAGATTCACATGGGGTAGAAATAGATTTTATTCAAGACAAAGGGTCAGATCTTATTCCAGTAGAAGTAAAGTCATCAGAAACACTAGATTCTTCGTTATTTAATGGTATGGAGTATTTTCAGAAATTATCTAGTATAGACAAAGGATACTTAATATATAGTGGGACAGAACCGCAGGAGAGGTCGAAAGTTAAAGTGCTGCCATGGTTTGCAGTTGATAACATTTGATTAAGTGTGAGATTCGTAGACATCGTTTCAATTTTCATTTCATTGTAATATATTTGTTTGGTAAGAAGTAATTTTAGCGAGCAAGCGCGCCTTAATCACGCTGGTGAGCTCGCTAAAATTACTTCTGATTTTCTATACCTCATTTAGAGGTTGTTTGAGCATTTTTGCTACGCAATTCTTATTGTACCCTTGAACTAAGATATTCTCTTTAGAGAGATCATATTTTTCACTCACCTCCTCATGTAGTGGCGTTTGAAACACTAGCTCCATGTACTTTTCATTAGGAGTTTTACCACCTAATGAACTATGAGCTCTATCCCAGTTATAATAATGTTCCCAATACCCTAATTCATCTATAAGATTAGCACTCTTTAAATCAATGCTTGAATAAAACTCATCTAGGTCAGTACGCTGTGTACGTTCCATCTTACCATTTAAATGAGGTGATGCAGGCCTAATAGGACGAAATTTAATCGCATATTCCTTTAGACGCTCTTGAACCTTCATAGGCAAAAAATTCTTGTCCTCTATCAGTTTGAATACGTTGTATAGGAAATGGCATACGTTCCATAACTTGATCTAAAAAATCTAAAGTATTTTTAGCAGTACGTCTTTTGTATAAGGCTAAAACCTTATATCTAGTACAGTCATCTATTGCTGTATATTGATACAAGTTGCCCGCGATTTTACATACATCCATCTGTACTCTTTCACCAGGAAGCTTACAATTATACCTTTTTGTATATTTACGGTAATGCCTTTTCCTTTGTAGGTAGGGTATATTATTTCTCTTAAAGACTTTATGAATTGTTGCTAAAGATAGGGAAATACCATGTAATCTTTTGATCTCACTTTGTACCTTTCTAACTCCTAACTTGCGTTCATTTCGTATGGATAATAGTAGATTTTCTTCTTGATTTGATATTTTATTAGGAGAAGAATGAGGCCTACGAGAGTATTCTATTAAACCTGCTTCACCACATTCTTTATAGCGTCTTAACCATTTACGTAAAGTAGGACGCGAAATACCAGATCTACGGGATACAACACCTGCATCCTTTATCTCTTGATATAACTCAATCCACCCCAAACGAGCTCTTTGTAATCTGTCCATCCCACAATCATAGCCTCCTAAAAATTGAAACAATCTCTATGAATCATACACATAAATTGCCATGGTGTTTGTCCTTTTAATCGTTTGAGTCTTTTGGCAAAGTTATAGGTCATCAAATAAGAATGGAGATGCTGCTTTAACTTCTCATGACTTGCATAAGTGAATGTATTCACCGTAGCATCTTTTATTGTGCTGTTCATACGTTCTACTTGACCGTTAGTCCATGGATTCTTTACTTTGGTTTTTCTATGCTCTATATCATTCTTATCACATACTCTGCTGAAGATATGAGGAAAAGCGTGGATATGAGGTCGTGATTGGTAAACTGTATTCCGTTATTGGTCAGTACCTTGTGTATTTTGTAAGGCACTGCTTCAACAAGGTTGTCTAAAAATTTGGCGGCTATTGTTTTAGTCTGACTTTTATGTAATTCACAGTAAGCAAATTTAGATGTTCTGTTTATGGCAACATAGAGATAAAGCTTTCATTCTGCAGTCCTTACCTCTACTATATCTATATGAAAATAACCAATAGGATACTCTTTGAATTTTTTCTTTTTCAGATTAGCAGGATTATCATCTCGTTTTGGAAGCTTTGAGCAATCATGACGCTCATGTACCTGTGCAAGCTTGATCTCGTTAAATGCGGTATGGTTTCTTGCAAAGAATAAAGTACATAGTCAAGTAGTAGCTGGTAATTTTACGAAACACTACTACAGCTCTTCTTCAGCCTCAGATAAGACTGTAGACTTGACTACCTTAGGTCTCATAGGACTTCTCTGCAATAATCCCTCTTCCGCCACTATAACAGTTTTAGGATTAATCTCCAGCTTCTTTGCTGTCTTTGCTAGGCTCTCTTGACATAACTGTATTTCTTTACGGGTATCCTCTGTCGTTTTGGCGCAAGCGTGTAAAATCTGCACCATAATTTTTCCTTATTTGATCGGTCAATATATAATGCTGCATTTGTAATATCATCGCTATTACAATATGGAACTAAACAGGTAGCATATATTCAGCGTCGAAAATGAGATGATTTATTTCAATCAAATTAATTCTGAGTATATTTAACGCTTCCGTTCTTATTTTTACATCAATGGATGTTTTTGAAGGTTTTCCAGACATTTCATATATTAATTAAATTTATAGTACATTATATTATTTTAAATTTTTCTCAACAATAACTTTAATTTTTAGACTGATATATCACTCATTTTATACCCAATTTATTGAATGAAAATTTTTTATATAATGCTTGATACTACGACAAAAGCCATAGCCATTGGCCATTCATCCGAGATTGATATATCGATTTTTAAGTTTTCGTAACCTTTATATGAAAAGCTGGTTGGCAATTCAATGTATGGCGCGCCTTTCTCATCGTTATCTACTACTATGTTAGCAAATGATAATCCTTTTCCTACACCTAAACCTAATGCTTTTGCTAATGATTCTTTTGCTGCGAAACGTTTTGATAAATATGAAATTTGTTTTTTTGAGTTTTTGTCAAATGAAAAAAATTTCTCTCTTTCCTTAATTGATAAAATTCTATCTAATAGAGCATTAGGACTTTTTTCGTACAATTTTAAAATCCTACGTGAATCTACTATATCGCAACCTACACCTATTATCATTATATTCCTATTTGGATCTTTCAATATTCATTATTTCTTGCTTTAACTTAAGGCCGTTGATAATGCTGGTTAAGTGGGCTAAACTATGTACCTCTATATCAACCAAAACTTCAAAAAAGTCAGGGCTCCTGTTTAATATTTTAAAACTAATTACATTACTTTTCTCTTTTGCAAGCTCAATAGCTAAAACTGCTAATCCTCCTGCTGAATTAGAAATTTTCACTATAATTCTTGTAATGTAAGTCTGGGTCTCGCTAGTTGGGTCCCAACTAAGTGGTATAGAATCGAAGTCGCTTCTATTTAAATGTTTAAGATAATCACAACTTTCTGAGTGAATAGTAACTCCTTTTCCTGCATGCATTACTCCAACAATGCAATCGCCAGGAATTGGATGGCAACATCCAGCATAATGAATTGCCATGCCTGGAACAAGACCTTTTATCGAAATCGCTTTATTGACTTTATTTTGTTTTCTAAATTTAAATATAGAAAATTTATCCACGATTGATGCTGTTGGCACTTTGAATAACTTAACAACATCTCCTCTGGCTATTGACCCTTCCCCTACAGCATAAAATAAATCATCAGCTGACTTCTTTTTAAATTCAGCAAGTATTATTTCTAATTTTTCGGAACTTAGCTCTAATCCAACATTTTTAAACGCTATTTCTAGCATGTCTTTACCTAAGATTGAACATTGCTCTATCCTTTGTTGACGGATAAACTTTTTAATTTCTGCTCTTGCTCTACCAGTTATCACAAACTCTTCCCAAACAGGATCAGGAACTTGTGTTTTTTTGGTGATAATCTCAACTTGATCACCATTTTTGAGCTCTTTTCTAAGACTTTCAACATTTCCATTAATTTTTACTCCAGCGCAATGAAATCCAACTTTTGAGTGAACACTGTATGCAAAATCAACTGCTGTTGCTCCTTTGGGAAGAGCAACTAGCCTTCCTTTTGGAGTAAAACAAAAGACCTCATCATAACGCATGTCAAGTTTTGTGTTAGACATAAATTCTTCTGGATCTTTAGCTTGATCTAAAATGTGCAATAATTCTCTTATCCATCTAAATTGCTTTCCATCAGGAGCATTATATTGTTGTTTATATTTCCAGTGAGCGGCAAAACCAAGCTCAGCAATTTCATGCATTTCTTCAGTTCTTATTTGTATTTCTATTCTTTGTTGCAATGGGCCAATTACAACTGTGTGAATTGACTGATAGCCATTATTTTTTGGAGTACTTATAAAATCTTGAAAACTACCTGGCACCATTTTATAATGAGTGTGAATAACTCCAAGAACTTTATAACAATCTTGTACAGTGTTAACTACAATTCTGAATGCGATTATGTCGGACAACTGATCGAAACCAACGTTTTTTTGTCTCATCTTCATCCAGATTGAATGTGGTGTTTTCTGCCTTCCAAATATTTTGTTATCGATGAGTGATTCTTTTAAGTGATCACCAAGTTCAATAATAATTTTTTCAATTAACTCTGAACCATTTTCTGCAATTTCATTAAGTCTCTGAAGAATAGATTCTCTTACAGTAGGATATAAAATTTTGAAAGCTATATCCTGTAATTCAGTTTTACACTGATGCATTCCTATTCTTTCCGCCAGGGGAGCGTATATTTCCATAGTTTCGAGAGAAATTCTTTGTTTTTTTTCCTGAGATTGTAAAAAATCAATAGTTCGCATATTGTGCAAACGGTCTGCTAATTTTACAAGCAATACCCTTATGTCTTCGCTCATAGCAAGCAATAGTTTTCGGAAATTTTCTGCTTGTTTTATTTGATCAGACTTAAATTCGAGTCGTGTGAGTTTTGTTACCCCAGCAACAAGACTTGCAACATCTTTCCCAAATCCTTTCTCTATTTCTTCTATTGTAAGTTCTGTATCTTCGACTGTGTCATGAAGTAAAGCTGTAACTATAGAAGCGGAATCTAAGTTCATGTCTACTATAATATCTGCAACTGCTATTGGATGCGTTATGTAAGGTTCACCAGAAGCTCTAGTCTGATTTCCATGATATTTAAATGCTACTTTGAGGGCCTTATTTATTAATGCTAAATCAAAATTTTGGCCGCTCGCTTTTATTTTTTTAATCAGAAGCTCACGGCTGTGCATTTCTTTAGCTCGCTAATTCTTTTTATCATCCTCGATATCAATTTCTTCGAAAGTAAAGGTGTCTTCATCAATAAGCATTTGATCTTCTGTAAGACCAAACTCAGATTCGTCAGAGATAAATTCCTGCTCAAAATCTTTGTCAACCATATCAGACTCTTCATCTAAAGTATTAATAGCTGATTGCGGATGTAACGAGCTCAAAAATCTTTCTCTAAGTTCACAGATTTTTATGTTACCAGCAGCTATTTCTTTTAAAGCAACAACTGTTTTTTTATCATTTTCTACAAGTACTGTAATTGTAGCGCCAGAATGTATATCCCTTGCTCTTTGAGAAGCTAGGATAGCCAATTCAAACCTATTATCCGTTTTGCCTTCACCGACACAATCTTCAACTGTAACTCTTGCCATAATAATTTCATTTTTGATTAAAAATTGGACTTCCCCATGCGTCCCATAGTATATTATTATGTCAAAAATAGCAACAACTTATGATATTTAAAAGTCTATAGTTATTTAATCCCAAACCACGCGCTAAAGTATAGTTATTTGCTTTGAATATTGGACTAGGAGAGACGAGCGAAGCCTATAGATAATTAGTGGAGCCAAGAGTAACAACGTCCCATGTTCAAAGTAAATAACTATAATGTAGGAAAAATACCATCTTAGTTAGTATGGTGATTTGAGTAAGTTTTTTCTAAATTACAAAATTTTGAATGATTCCCATCATAAAATAATGTTGCGTTACCTATTGGGCCATTCCGATGCTTTGCTATAATAATTTCTGCTAAATTATGTGCTTTATTGAGTTTATCTTGCCATTCAGCATATTCTTTTGTTCCTACAATTGGCTGTTTCCTAGTAAGATAATATTCTTCTCTATAGATAAACATAACAACATCCGCATCTTGCTCAATTGCTCCAGATTCTCTGAGATCTGAAAGCATTGGTCTTTTGTCTTCTCTAGTTTCTACTGCCCGTGAAAGCTGTGATAATGCTATAATAGGAATATCTAGTTCTTTAGCCAAAGACTTAAGCCCCATAGTAATCTCAGATACTTCTAATGTTCTATTTTCTTTTTTATTATTTCCAGAAATAAGTTGTAGATAATCAATAAATAAAACACCAAGATTATGTTTTCTTTTAAGCCTTCTTGCACGTGTTCTAATAGCAGAAATCGTGAGAGCGCCACTATCATCAATAAAAAATGGCAATTCAGATAATTTGTCAGCATTTTTTCTTAATGAATTATATTCACTCTCACTAATTTTACCTGATCTAATAGCTGTAGAATCGACACTAGAATGCATTGCAATCAGGCGTGTAGATAATTGTTCAGCAGACATTTCCAGAGAGAAAAAACCAACTGATATTGGGTCTGTTCCATCTTTATTTTTAATTTGAAGACTATTGCATGCATTAATAGCAAGATTAAGAGCAAGAGCAGTTTTGCCCATGGATGGCCTTGCCGCAAGAATCACGAGATCAGAATTTTGGAACCCAAATAATTTATGGTCTAAATCACTATAACCTGTTGTAATACCTGTGGTATTACCCTTTGATTTCATGGCTCTGTTAATAGTTGTAAGAGACCGAGCTATAGAATTTCCAACTTTTTCGAAATTTCTTTCGCTAAATCCCTCTGTTGCTAGGCTAAATAATTTAACCTCAGCTTTTTCCATAAGCTCAGATGCGCTATGCTTTATAGTAGAGTCATATGTATCATTAACTATATCTTCTCCAATTTTGATCAAATTCCTTTTTAAAGCTAAATCGTATATTATTTTTGCTAAATCAAGGTTATTTACTACCGCAATAGAATGTGTTACCATCTTTGCAAGAAAGTCTTTGCCTCCAAACTCAATAAATCCTTCGTCTTTGGCAAGGATAGAAGTGAGTGAAAGTAAAGATGCGCTTAGTCCTTTCTCAAGAATGGTAATAATGTTACTATAGATTTTTTGATGAATTGGTTCATAAAAATGCTCTACTCTTAAGAAGTCTCCTACTTGATTAAGCACCTCATTATTGGTAATAATGCTTCCTATTAATAATTGCTCAGCTTCTATATTTGCTTGGGTTGTTCGAGTTATTGGTAGATTTTCAGTCATTAAAATTCTTAATTAGCTGTTGGTTGCTTTGTTTCCTTGATTATCCATCCAAGATAGTCAGTCGTTGTCTCATTTATATTAATTAAGATGATCTCAGGTAAAGAATAATTATGTAAGGATTTGATAATGTTAAACACTTCGTGTGTTAGAGATTTAACGGTTTTTATACGTATCTTAAATTCTTTATCAGATGCAATCTTTCCATTCCACCAATAATGACTTTCTATATTTTCAATCTGAATACAAGCAGCTTTCTTAGTTTCAAGCAAATGTGCAGAAATATTTATAGCAGTTTGTTTGTTATTTGTAGTTGTCTCTATTATTACACCAATCTCTTTCATCGAATCTAAGCATCAGACTAGTTTAAAAATGGTATGATATTCTTTTTTTAGAATTTCGTCAAATTCTTCTAGACTAATGTTCACCCCAATATCAAAAAAAGATGTTACTCCTAAATTATTAATACCGCAAGGGATGAAGGAATCAAACTTGCTGAGATCCGTAAAAATATTCACTGCTACTCCGTGGAAAACTATCCACTTTCTTGCTCTAACCCCTATTGCCGCAATTTTTTTATTTTGACCATTTTTGTTAACCCATATTCCTACATGATCTTTGTCAATAAAAGCCTCAATATGAAAGTATTTTAGGGTCGCTATAATCCAATTGTGCAAAAAATTTATATATTTTTTTAGATCATGGTCCCAGGGATTAACTCTGAGATCCATAACTGGATATATTATCCTTTGACCTGGACCATGGTAAGTATATTTTCCACCTCTTCCTGTGGCCACCACTGGTATAGTTGTTTGAAATAGTAAATCAGTAACATTGGAGTTTGTTCCGAATGTTATAACATCTCTATGTTCTGTCAAAATGATTATATCATTTGATTTATTTTCTATTATTTCCTGAGCTACATGTTCCATCTGTGCAATAATTACTTGATAATTGGTCAACCCGTCAGTATTTACCCATTGTATCATTGTCATATTAATAAAATTTAACTATGGTTTTTTATACATAGCTCAGAAATAGCTCTGTAGCCAAAATAATTATTAATTCTCTCAAGTATGGTCATTTTAGCAAATTGCACCTCCAAACTATTGGCATCTCTGCTTAGTTTTAGAACTAAATTGGATATCTTTTCTCCGTTTGCTACATAATAACGAAGGGAAAATGGCTCTATTTTGTCGCTCATTTCTGATCCTACGATTGTTGTCCAGTTTAACATTAATTCTGCAAATAGTGGTCCTTTTTTAGAATAAACTTTACGTAAAACTATTTCTAATGTTTGTTTAAGAGTGTAATTTGTCATGCTGAAAATGTACAAGTGTGTAAGTTACTGTCAATAGTGAAAAGATAATTGAAATATGTGGTAGATATATAGACATAACAGACAATGCAAGCAAAATAATGTTACAAATACCGACTTTTTTTACTACCTCTGTATTGCTCATGCCTTTTCTTCCTGCTTGTTGGAAAAAATGATTTAAATGCGGTAGCCAAAATTTTTCTTTGTTTATTATACGTATCAAAATTGTAATACCACCATCTGCTATATAATATAAACTTGAGATTGTAGCAGCTAAAAATAATCTTTCACTTGAAGCTGCTATTATTAACAAGTTCATTCCGTGTAAAATGCCTAATAAAGTACTTCCTACATCTCCAAGAAATAAGCTAGCTGGATGCCAATTGAAAAATAAAAATCCTATTGAGCAACCAAGCAGAATTGAGCTACTATAAAAAACTATATCTATGTTAATAATGACTTTGTCTCGTAATATACAAAGAATCAATGTTGTTAGACTTAAATGAATGGACTGGATAGCACTTATTCCATCTATACCATCTAAAAAATTATAGATATTCAAAAAAGAAACTAAAGCAACTACGGACAAGAACATGTCAATTGGTGGTATAAGTTCGCCTCTAAATATTAAATGTGGGTATAGATAAGCCGAAAGACATAAATATGAGGCAATAAAATGAGACCCAAGCCTAATAAATATGCCTAGTCCTTTTACGTCATCAATAAATGAAATAATACCCAGTAAACTTATTGGAAGCAAAAGATTACTCATATTGCATTGCTCATTGGTGTATTCGTCAACCAAGTATATTGAAAATAGAAAAGCAAATACAAGAGCAATGCCACCACCTCTGACAGTGGGTTTCTTATGCACTCTTCTTGTGCTAGGTATATCTACTATATTATATTTTCGAAGTATTGGTATGGTTATAAGTATAAAAATGACAACAAGAGTAGTTCCAGATATAATCGATAGTGGTAAAAGGTACAGTTTTGGGCTGTGTATAAAATTCTGAATATGCCAAGTCAGAGATTCAAACATTATAATTCACAATAAATTATTAGATTTAAAACTAAATATATCATTTCCTCCTATAATTATATGATCATGTACATTTACATCAATCATTTTACAAGCCTCCATAATTTTAGAAGTAATTATTATATCTGATTTTGATGGTTTTGTTATTCCGCTAGGATGGTTATGTGCAAGAATGACAGAAGCAGCTCCATGAAAAATTGCTTTTTTCAAAATTTCTCTTGGGTATACAGACGCTTGATCTATAGTTCCAGTAGCGTGAATTTCATCTGCTATAAGAAAATTTTTTGTATTGAGATATAAAATTCTAAAATGTTCAATATTTAGATGCCCTATATCTACTTGCAAATAGTCGTATAATGAATTCCAATTATTTAGCAAAGTTCTTTGTGATATATTTTCCTTAAGTAGCCTCTTTAGTGATTCCTTAATTAACTGAAATTGATATATTACTGATGGGGAAATTGTTGTAGATTTTTTGTCAGCACTACATTCATCGAAATTCACTGCTTTAGCAAAACTTCCATATTGTGCTATCAGAGACTTAGCAAGAATCTTTACGTCTTTTCTGGGTAAAGCATTAAAAAGTACAAGCTCAAGAATTTCATAATCAGGCAAAGACTCTGGAGCTATCATAAATCTTTCTTTCAATCTTTTTCTATGACCAGTTAGCATGTCTATCATATCTATACCTTAATACGGAGGGAAATTGAGATTTTTTGACGATTTTGTAAAAATCTCGTACCCGTCTTTAGTTACACCAATAGTATGCTCAAATTGTGCTGATAGTGACTTATCACGAGTAGTGACTGTCCAATTATCTATCGAGCTTAAAATAGTTTCATGGGAACCAGCATTTATCATTGGCTCAATTGTAAAGAACATTCCTTCTTGTAAAACCATGCCAGACCCAATTTTTCCATAGTGTAATATCGATGGTTCAGCATGAAATACTTTTCCAATACCGTGGCCGCAATAATCTCTTACAACAGAATAATTGTGTTTTTCAGCATGAGACTGTATAGCATTTCCTATATCACCAAGTCTTACACCAGGTCTAACCATTTCTATCCCTATCATCATAGCTTCATATGTAACTTGAATAAGACGCCTAGGCTTTATTGCTACATCACCGATTAGATACATTCTGCTCGTATCACCATGCCAACCGTTGACAATAACAGTGACGTCAATATTTAAAATATCACCATTTTTTAAAGTTTTTTCACTAGGGATACCATGGCATACAACATGATTTATTGAGGTACATATAGATTTTGGGAAACCTCTATAATTTAGCGGAGCTGGTATAGCATTATGAGATATTATAAATTCGTGGCACAAATCATTTAAGTAGTTTGTTGATACACCTTCTTTTACAAAGTTTGTAATATAATCAAGAACATCAGAAGCAAGCTTTCCAGCTACTCTCATTTTTTCAAAATCTTCAGCTGTGTGAATAGTGACCGACATATTATTTTTTTACAATTTTGATAGTTTTTATATTTCTTGGTGTAGATTCTAAGACTTCTACTAAAATATTATCATCTATGATTATAGTACTTCCAGCTTTCGGAAAATGTCCAGCTCTTGCAAGAACAAGACCCCCTACGGTTTCGTATAATTCATCATGTTTTTTTAGTTTAATTCCAAGCAATTTCTCTATTGCATCAATATGTACCCTTGCATTACATAGTATTGTGTTCGGGTTTATAACTTTAAAATGTTCTATAACTTCATCCTCTGCATCATGTTCATCATCAATTTGTCCAACTATTTCTTCCATAATATCTTCTATAGTAACAATACCATCGGTGCCACCATATTCATCTAAGATAATTGCAATATGAGTTTTTCTTTTCTGCATTTCAGCAAGAAGATCAACTAATTTCATTGAAGGTGCGGAGACTATAGGTTTCCTTACCAATTTTTTCAGATTATATTCTTTTTTTTGAACAATAGTATTGAATAAATCTTTAATGTGGACAAATCCTAAGATATTATCAAGAGTATCTTCATACACTAAGGTTCTTGCATGGCCATTTTCTACAACTATTTTACTTATTTCGGAAAGGGAGCAAGTCAAAGGAACGGCGCAAATATCGCTTCTCGGTATCATGACTTTAATAAGAGTTTTTTGTCCAAAAAGAAGAAAATTATTAAAAATATGCTTCTCTTCATCAGACATGAGATTTGCTGTATTTTTTATTTCGTTAATTGTAGTTTCAAATGAATCTGGAGGTGTTTTTATATCAGTTTTTTTATTATTAATATAATAAGTGAAAAAACTCTTCAAAACTTGTGTAAGAGTTCTTCTTTTGCCCTTATTATTTGATGATTTTATATATTTTTTAGTCATATATTGGAGGCTTTTTTATGTGAAATTCCTTTAGTATTGTTATTTCTAAATTTTCCATCATCTCAGCGTCAACATCTTCTTTGTGATCGTAACCGACCAGATGCAGTATAGCATGCACTAATAGATGAGTAAAATGATTTTCAAAGCTTATATTAAAAGCTTTAGCTTCCTGATCAATTACTTCAAATGACATTGCAATATCGCCAAGATTAACAGAACCAATAAATGAATCCACTGTAATCTTTGAATAAATCAGATCCCTGTCTGGGAAAGATAAAACATTTGTTACAGAATTCTTATTTCTAAACTCATTATTAAGAGATGAAATCATTTCATTGTTGCATAACAAAATCGCAACTTCTAGTTGTTTGCATTTTTGAAACTTATTTACTTGTGATAACGTGACCTCAATAATCTTATGTATGAATCTTTTGCTAATAAATTTGAGCTGATTCCATTGTTTGTGTTCTCTTATAATATCGACTATAATCCTCATACATTAATAATATGGACACATAAGAAAATGTCAAAAAAGATTTTTATAATAGCTGGAGAGAGCTCAGGAGATAGGATTGGTTCTCTAATCGTAGATGAACTTAAGTTACAGGATTCAGACATAGTGTTTATGGGTGTTGGTGGGAATAAAATGGAAAATAGTGGTATAAAATCTCTCTTTCCAATGAATGAAATTAGTCTTATGGGTATTTTTGAAATTTTACCTCATATATTTCATTTAAAAAAACTCATTAATCTTACTGTAGATACAATAAAAACTTTTAAGCCTAACATAGTTATAACGATAGACTCACCTGGATTTTGCTATAGGATTGCTTCTATTTTAAAGGGAAAAATCGACGCAAAATTTGTTCATATTATTGCACCTTCTGTGTGGGCATATAAGCCAGAAAGAGCAGCAAAGTTTGCAAAAGTTTATGATCTTCTTCTAACAATACTTCCATTTGAACCTCCATATTTTGAAAAAGAAGGATTGAAATCTAAATTTGTTGGAAATTTCACTTTTGAGCAAAAATTTTGCGAAGATAAAAATATCTTTCGTAAGAAATATAATATTAGTAAAGATAAAAAAATGTTATGTATCACTCCAGGTAGTAGAAATGGCGAGATTAAGAAACATTTAGCGATTTTTTTAGGTGCAGTACAGATTTTGCAACTAAATTATAAATTAGCGACAGTAATTCTTGCTGCAAACCAAGAGATAAAAGATACAATTCAAGAATATGTGTCAAAAAACAATATAAATGATATTTTAATAACTTTAGAAGATAAATTTGAGTGCTATAAGACTGCAGATGTCTCACTTGCAAAATCTGGCACAAATTCGGTAGAAATCGCCATTCACGGGACGCCTCAGGTAGTTGCTTACAAGCTAAATTGGTTCACAGGTCTATATATAAAATCTGTAATTTTGGTAAAATTTGTAAACTTAATCAATATTTTTGCTAATAGGGAAATAATTCCGGAATTGCTGCAAAATAATTGTACATCTCAAAATATAGCATCAAAACTCTCAGAGCTTCTTTCAAATAAAAGAATAAGAGATAAACAAATAAAAGATACTTTGGCAATATTAGAAGATATGAAATCAGATATAGACTTCCCCAGCAAAGTTGCTGCAAAAGAAATTTTAGAGATTTTGTAATGGATAGAAAAAAATTACAAATTAGTCTATGGTTCAAGAAATTACGGGATGTAATATGTGACTCTTATGAAAGACTTGAGGATGAATATGCATTAAAATACAATCTTCATCCAGGAAAGTTTGAGAGGAAAAAATGGGATAGTGTTCAAGGTGGTGGGGGAGAAATTTCTATTATGCGTGGGAATGTTTTTGAAAAAGTTGGTGTAAATATTTCGACCGTAAGTGGTAATTTTTCTAGCAATTTTGCAAAAGAAATTCCTGGGACTGAGCATAGCAATGAATTTTTTGCTACTGGTATTTCTATAGTTGCTCATATGAACTCACCTCTTGTACCAGCAGCGCATTTCAATACACGTTATATTGAAACTGCTAACTCCTGGTTTGGTGGAGGGGCAGATTTAACACCAATTTATCCAATTGATTCAGAAACAGAAGAATTCCATAAAGCTTTCGAAGAGGTCTGCAATAAGTATGACCCAGAGTATTACACAAGATTTAAGAAGCAATGTGACGAATATTTCTTTTTGAAACATAGAAATGAACCAAGAGGTGTTGGTGGAATTTTTTATGATTATTTAAATAGTTCAAATTTTGAAAATGATTTTTCATTTACTAAAGAAATTGGAAAGACATTTAGATACGTATATCCGGATATTATAAGAAAAAAAATGTATAAAAAATGGAACAAAAAGCAAAAAGAATATCAACTTGTAAAACGTGGAAGATATGTTGAATTTAATCTACTATACGACAGAGGCACAAGATTTGGGCTTATGACGGACGGTAACGTGGAAGCGATTTTAATGTCTATGCCTCCAGAAGCAAAATGGTAGTATGGTCGACATTTATCCATATGATTTCTGACAAAAAACTACTTAGATATACTATTTTTAGATTCAGTATAAGAAGGCAATGGTCTATCTGTATGTGAGTTTTTCATGTGATACTCAGGTGATAGTTTTTTTCCAAGTTCGACTAACAAAGGAGAAGGAACATTTGTAAAAATCTCTGGTGTTACCACAGTCGCTGGAGTATATGTAGGATTAGATGGCCATATAAATTTGAATCTTCTATATGCTTTTGGATCCCACAACAAAGAAGGATTTTCGTTAAACATTTTTTGTATACGTTCTTTGCCAAATACTTCGAGGAAAGAGTCTTTTATTGCATCAAATTTTTCTTGATCATATCTCATAAAAATGCTTAAGATGTTGGTTCCATCAGGATAATTTGCACATAATGCATCTAGTGATTTAGGCGTACATAATTTTACTAGTGTAAAAATCCTCAGAATTTCTTTTGTAGGAGTATCTTTTTTTGCTAAGTAGAATATTGGTGTGTATCCAGGTTCTAATAGCATTTTACTCCATCTCTTTTCCCCTAATATTTTGAATAATGGTAATCTTAAATCATTGAACTTTTTATCATCAAATGCTAGCATACACGCTAATAAATTATCTTTATGGTCTACAGCTTCACAAATATTATCTAAAACACTATCAAATCGACTATTTTTAAGCTTAGCAAATGCTTTTATTAGAGGTTTGAGATCTTCCGTTGATGAGTTGTATAAATAATTTAACCAAAATTTTTGGAAATCCTTATGTCCTACCAATTTAGCAATATGTTTGAGTTTTGCAGATTTTAAGAAAGAATTTAAGAATGGAATATGCGAATATGGTCCTCCAGATGATGAGTCATCATCTGGACTATAGTCAGTATTATCACCATCACCATACCCGCCACCTAACATTGATTGTAATATAGTGCATCTTCCTGCTTTTTTTTCTAATTGTTCTAGAACGTAATCTTTATTTTCTGGTCTTTCAACAAATTTAAGGAATTTTGGTCTGGAATTAACTACCTCCATATCGAATCTTTCAGCCCTAAAATACTCTATTTGTTTACTTGTAATTTGTGGAGGAATATATCTTTGAGATAATTCTATAAATTCATTATCAAAAGAAATTGCCTTCATCTTATCATATATTTCTTTTACAAAGGATGATGTTAATTTTCTTATATCTTTGTCTGTATAGCTCCGTCTGCCTGAAACTCTGTGCCTTATTGTTTCTTCGACACCACTTATTCCTACAAAACATTTTTGTCCTAATGCATCATGTACAGATGTAAGAATATAATTTAAATCTAATTTATTTTTTGCTATTTTGCCTTTTTTTTCAGTTTTTTGTCTATGTTTTATGTTGCGAATTACCATGGCCTCCGCAGAGACAAGTGTAGAATACCTATTTTCAGAACCATGACAAATGAGTATCGATCCTTTCGGAAGTTCATCAGCATCTCTTGCGCTTGCGCCTCCAAAACAGCTATGAACATGAACTTCTGTTGGTTTTTCTAAGGATATTTTTCTAATTATTGTGAGTATTTGACGTGTAGGCTGCGGTGTATGTGAATCTGCAACCCAAGATAAATGTATTGATTTTTCGCTAGTTTCACTAGCTTTTAATACACTTATATCTCCGTGAGCAAAAATATCCCATCTAGTACCAGAATTTACCTCCATTCCGGTAGCGGAAATTAGTTCTCTTATGTACTGTTCCGTAATGTTGGTTTTTCCGTCTCCAATAATAAGATACCCTGACTGTTTATATAATTCTAATAATTCTTCGCTAGGAGTTGAATGGTTAGGGCTATATAGGAGGACTCCTTTGAGACTTGATTTGGAAGGGATTAAGATCTTATCGCTTACTGGTTCTAGTGATGAATCTGAAGACCTGGACATATAACCTCATTACAGTATTATTCTCCACTTAACACATATACAAATATAAATAAAAATAGCCAGACAACATCAACGAAATGCCAGTACCATGCTGCAAATTCAAATCCTAGATGACCATTTCCTTCAACAAAATGGCCGGCTTTAGATCTAAAATAACAAACTGTTAAAAATATAGTTCCAATAATGACGTGTAGGCCATGAAATCCTGTTGCTAAATAAAAATTAGCTGCATATATACCATCATGAAATTTAAATGGAGCATGGAAATATTCAAATGCTTGAAAACATGTAAAACTAATACCAAGAAGTACCGTAATACCAAGAGCTTGAGTTGTTTCAGCTTGATTATTATCATCTAAAGCGTAATGAGCCCACGTCACAGTTGAACCAGAAAGTAATAAAATAAGCGTATTAATAAATGGAATATCCCAAGCATCAAATGTTGTGATACCTTCAGGTGGCCAAGAACTTAGTATAGTTGCCCACACACCATCTAGTAAATGAACTGGATCCAGCCAAGCTCTAAAAAACGACCAAAAAAATACGAAAAAAAACGCAACTTCAGATATAATAAATAATGCCATCGCAATGCGAAGGCCATGCCTAACCTCATCTGAGTGAGCTTTATCTTGTCTACCTTCGTGTATCACATCTTTCCACCAAGAAAATACTGTAATTATCAGCAAAACAAAACCAACAGCACAAAAACCATGGCCTAGTACATGCCCATGAAAAGATAAGGCTGCACCTAAAGTTGTAAAAAATAATGCAATGGAAGTACAAATAGGCCATGGGCTTGGATGCACTATATGAAAAGGATGAGTATGATTATCTGACATAGTCTTTTATTCGATATACAATAGTAATTCTAATGCAACCTAACATATTTCTCAATAATTTTGTAGATTCTATATTAAAGTAATTTTTGGATGCAAACAAAATCACATAGTTTCTTCTATAAGATTACATAATAGCAAAATTTAAAGTTCCGCTACTTTAAAAAAACTATATGACAAAGTAATAGTACTTACATCTTTCATGTCTGGATCTTTATCAAAATCTGCATCTATAAAAAATGACACAGGAAATATAACTTTTTTACCAGCCTCTAACATTTGCTCTTCAAAGCAAAAGCAATGTATTTTATTGAAATATTTGCCTGCTTTAAAAGGAGTAATATTATATATTGCTGTACCTATAATTGATTTTTTATCATGATTTTCTGCTTCATAAAAAACCAAATTATTCTCGCCTGTTACTATTTCTACTTCTTTTTGTTTTGAGTAAAATTTCCATTTTAATGAAGGTTCAACATTCGCATCAAATCTTATTATTATATGTCTTTTACCTTTTTTTGTAGAGCCAGTAGATTCTCTGACAGTTCCTCCAATACCCGTCACTTTACAAAAAATATTGTAAATAGGTACGGATGCAAAGCTCAAAAATACCATGCAAATTACTAGAAGTACTAGAGATTTAAGTAAATTTTGTGGGGATCTAGAATGCACCTAATTTAACCAAAGAAACTGTGAAAAAAATAAGCACAAGAGCTACCAACATTGTTAGTATAAAGTAGTTCTTATTTTTTTGCTTTTCATGCAGAGTAGGTTTTTTTTTCATACATATATTGAAGTTGATGTGGAACTTCAGCATAGCATGAAATTGAAGATTATTTAATTATTTTATTTACGATATTTATACATATTCTAAAATTTAGTTCAGTGTAATAATTGATCTCTGGTTGCATCATCCATATCTTAATATACTTATACCTGGAAGGTCTCTACCCTCAAGCCATTCAAGAAAAGCTCCTCCCCCGGTTGAAATATAGGAAAAAGATGATAAAAGGCCTGATGATTTTATAGCGGCAAGTGTATCACCTCCTCCAGCTATTGAAATTTTATTTTCATATTTAGTGGCAGAAGCTATAAGCCTTGCTATTTGCCTTGTAGATATATCAAACGGTTCTATTTCAAAAGCGCCAACAGGTCCATTCCAAATTATTGTTGCTGATTTTTTTATTAATTCTCCTATTAAGTTAAGAGTTTTTGGCCCGATATCATAAATACCTCCAGTAAATTTTTCAGAACTACTCACAATTTTGGAATCAGCATGCATTACCAAATTCTCACTAGTTATAAAATCAATTGGTAAAATAATTTTACATTGAGAAATTTTTGCAAGTTTCAAAATTTCTAAAGCTTCTGAAACAAGAGAAGCTTCATGAAGAGAGTTGCCAATATGAATATTTTGTGCATATAGAAAACTATTTGCCATAGCTCCTGCTATAACAAGATAATCCATTTTTGTGACTAGGGTTTTTAAGAGCTGTAATTTTGTTGAAATTTTGGAACCGCCTATAATTGCAAGGACAGGTTTTTTAGGATCACTTAGAATTCTCTCAATATTTACAAGCTCATCAATAAGTAAAAATCCAGCAGCGGATGGAATTTTTTCTGCAATTCCATATATTGAAGCATGTTTACGGTGAGAACATGAGAATGTATCGTTAACATATAAATCACCAAGCATTAATAGGCGATTTACAAATTCTGCACTATTTTTTTCTTCTCCTTCATAAAATCGCAAATTTTCAAGAAGCATAACTGAACCAGCTTCCATTTCGTTTGTTTTTGTAACTAAATTGCTTGAAAATATATCACTTGCAAATTTTACTTTTTTACCAAGATATTTCTCAATTTCATCAGCGATTGGAGCTAAGCTCAGTTCCATTAAATATTTTCCTTTCGGCCTACCAAGGTGAGATATGATGATAACTTTAGCTCCATTTTCCAAAAGATATTTTATTGTTTTTATGGATCTCTCTATTCGTGTATAATCTGAAATTTTTCCATCTTTTCTTGGTAAATTGAGATCAATGCGAACCAATATTCTTTTATTTGTTACGTTTAAATCTGTAATTTGTTTTAGCATTAGCTTTTACTATAAAGTAATTTTGCTACGTCAATCATCCGCTTCGCAAAACCCCATTCATTATCATACCATGAAACTAATCTAACCATCTTAGAGCCTATAACATAAGTCTCAAATGGGTCGAAAATGGTGCTATAGCTTGAATGATTGTAATCTATTGAAACCAATTCTGCTTCTGTAACGCCTAGTATAGATTTCATATGTTTAGCTTCTGTTAAAATAGTGGCATTTATTGATTCTTTTGAAGCATTTTTATTCAAATTCAAAACCATATCAAGCATGGAGACGTTAGGTACAGGCACTCTAACAGCAGACCCATAAATTTTCCCTGCTAATTCTGGAATAACTAGCCCAAGAGTCTCTGCTGCGCCAGTTTTTGTCGGTATCATAGACAGGGCTGCTGATCTTGTTCTTCTGATATCTTTGTGAGAATTATCTACAAGATTTTGATCTCCAGTATATGCATGTATTGTTGTAACATATCCACTATCTATCCCAAAATTATCATTTATAATTTTTACAATTGGCGCAAGGGCATTTGTTGTACAAGAACCTATTGATATAATATTATTGTCACGAACAAGCATATTATCATTCACACCACATATAATGGTAGCATCAGCATCACTTGATGGTGCTGATATAATAACTTTTTTTGCTCCAGCTTTAATATGAAGTTCTGCATCTTTCCTTTTATTAAATTTGCCGCTACATTCGAGCATAATGTCTATGTTTTTCGAATTAATCTCGCTCGGATTTTTATAAGAAGAAATGGAAATTTTTTTTCTTCCAATAATTAAAAAACCAGAATCGAAAGAAAAGTCATAAGAAGATTTACCGTGGATAGAATCATACTTCAAAAGATGAGATACTATATTTGGATCTCCTGGTGTATTAACTAGCCCAATCTCTATGTGTTTATCTTCAAGGGCTGCGCGAAGCACAAGTCTACCTATTCTACCAAGCCCATTAATTCCAATTCTTATCATGTAATCTTTCTATTATTTTATTTGCTATATTTTGTGCCGTAATTCCGAAATAACTATACACGTCAGGGCATGGTGCAGATATTCCAAAATCGTTTACTCCAAAAAACATACCATTACCTCCGATGACTCTCTCCCAGCCAAATTTAGCAGCAGCTTCTACTGCAACAATTAAGCCTGCATTATTTAACAATTTGTTCTTATATTTTGTACCTTGAGAAAAGAACAATTCAATGGAAGGTGCAGAGATTATTCTAACTTTTAATGTGGCTTTATTAAGAAGTTTTTTCACCTCAAGTGCCGTATTAACTTCTGAACCTGTAGCCCAAATTGACACATCAATATTCCCAATATCAGAGTCAATAATATATGCGCCTTTTTCCATATTTTTCTTTCTTATTTCTGAAAACTCTAATTTGTGTACAGTCTGACGAGTTAAAGCAAGTATTGAAGGAATACGACTTGCTAAAATCATATTTATACAAACTTCAACTTCAAGCGCATCAGCAGGCCTATATATATTAAGACCTGGCATTGCTCTTAGAGATGCTAAATGTTCTACTGGCTGATGAGTTGGACCATCTTCGCCAACTCCTATAGAATCATGGGTCATAACATATATGCATGGGAGTCGCATGATAGCTGAAAGCCTTATTGAAGGCCTCATATAGTCTGAAAAAACTAAAAATGTTCCGCCAATTGGCAAAAAATTTTGTGTAGCTAATCCATTCATAATCGCAGACATTGCATTTTCTCTGACCCCATAGTGGATAAAATTACCGCTAAAATCACTAGAAGTTATAGGTTTGCATGTTTTACTATATAAACAATTAGAATGAGATAAATCAGCAGAGCCAATTATTATTTTTTCACTTTTTATTAAAAGTTGTTCTAATAATTTTCCAGCTGAGACTCTGGTAGCTTCTGATTCATAAAAAGGTAATATTAGTTCAGAAGTTTTACTGTCATAACATTTCAAATATTTTTGCTGTTCATTATCTAATTTTTTAAAATCTTCAGTCCATTTTTTGTAATAATTTTTATTAAAAATCCAAGATTCTTCCCATAATTTTTTATATTCCGAAGGGATAAAAAATGGTTCTTCAGGCCAAGCAAGATTTTTTTTAAGTATGTCTATGTATTCTTTTCCAAGCGCTGATCCGTGGCATTTTTCTGTACCTTCTTTAGCCCCAGCTCCGTATCCAATTTTGGTCTTACAAGCTATCAAATATGGTATCTCAGAATTCTGCGCTCTAGATAATGCAGAGTTAATAGCATCAAAATCATGCCCATCAATAGATTCAACTCCCCACCCAAACGCTCTAAATTTTGCTAAGTGATCATCGCTAGTTGTGAGATTTGTTGGCCCATCTATGCTAATTTGATTGTCATCAAAGAGAACTATTAAACCACCGAGTTTCAAATGTCCAGCAAGACTTGCAGCTTCGTGACTTATTCCTTCCATTAAACAACCATCACCAACAATACAATAAGTCTTCCATTTACCAAGATCGCCCCATTTTTGCTGATATTTTTTTTGCGCTATACATATTCCAACAGAATTAGCAAAACCTTGTCCAAGTGGCCCTGTTGTAGTTTCAATAGGATTATTGCAATCATATTCAGGGTGGCCAGGCGTTTTTGATTGAAATTGTCTAAAATTTTGCAAGTTTTCTAAATTATAATCTAGAAAACCTGCTAAATAATAAAAAGAATATAAGAGCATGGAACCATGGCCTGCTGATAAAATAAGCCTATCACGTCCAAACCACCTTGGATTTTGCGGTATGTATTTTAAAAATTTTGTTACAAGTACTGTAAATACATCAGAAAAACCAAGAGGAAGGCCAGGATGCCCAGAATTTGCTTTTTCTACAGCATCTGCTGATAAAACGCGTATAGAATTGCTAAGTTTTCTATAGTTGCTATTTATTTTTTCTTTCTGTTCCATTATAATGCCTTCACCAGAAAAACCAGGTGCAAAATTCATGGGGCATTTTAGACAAAAATATATAATATGACAAGATATCTGTTTGGAATATATGATAGCATAAAGAATCTAGCTCACTTTTTGAAATTGTCAATTATTAGCCCGAAATTCTATTCAAAAGTATATTCAGATTTTACAGGCTATGGCCTTAGATATGTCTTCATACTCTCATTTATTGGTACTATCACTGCCTCTATATTTATTATGACAAAGTTAACAGCAATACGTAATTATTATGACACTCGGATTATATCAAATGCACAGGTGGCATCAATAGATTATATATTATCTCGTTGGCAAGCATTTGATTATAATGGATCTACAATTTCAAGTACAGAAAGTGAGCCTATTATATTAACTACTGAAAATAACAAACAATCGATTATAGCAATAGATGCAGAAGATAAAATGTCAAACTCTGTTAAGAGGACTATTCCTATTGTTTTTGGAAAATCTAGATTAATTATAAATTTGGCGTTTTCCGGTGAGAATTCTCAGCAATTTTCATATGATTATGCTAATATTTTTGGAACGTCAAAAAAAACTATTGATAGAGAAGAAATTACAAAATTGTTAAAAGAGTATATGGATTATGTAGAACCAATATATATTCTAATTGGAATCCCTCTAATATTAGCCCTTAATTTTGGTTCATTGATATTTGGGAAAATATTAATGGTTTTGATCGTGCATTTTGTATTTAAAACTTTTGTAAATCCTAAAAACTCGATAAAGGCTACAGTGAGAGTAGTGGCATTTTCAATTGGCGTTGCAGCTCTACTTCAACCTCTCTCAGTTATTTCTAGTGGGCTTGGTGTGATTTCTAGCATTTCGCAATTATGGACAAGTCTTCTTGTGACGTTTACCATACTAAAAATGAGACGGCGAGAATTATAGTTATCGTATAATATCGATATTAAATTGTCTAATTTTTTGTTATTTTATGAAAATTGTGTGTGGAGTAATTATAAATGGATAGCGAAGATTTTATCGCCAACCTTCAAGAGTTTAATAGTAAATATGTGGAAGCAATGAAGCTTCTTGTAGAAAAGAAATTTGACACTATTGCAAACCCTCTGGTTGATATGTCTTCAATACAGAAAATCTATATTGATGCTGTGACAGACTTTACAAACAATCCAGCTAAATTCTTTAAGCATAGTATGGAATATGCTTCTAAAGTGTCAAATCTTATGTTTCACTTTATGGATAAAGTTAACGGTAATAATGGTTTTGAACTATATGAGGCTCCAACTCGTGATAAAAGATTTAAAAATAAAGCTTGGCAAGAAAGTATTTATTTTAACTTTGTAAAGCAATTCTATCTAATGTCTTCAGATTTCTATAGATCGATGGTTACTCAACTTGATGTTCCAAATTCTCAAAAGAGGTTGTTGGAATTTTATACTGAACAACTGTTAAATGCTGCTTGCCCTGCCAATTACGCTAATTTAAATCCGGAAGTTATAAACGAACTTGTAAATTCAAATGGAAAAAATCTAATTCAGGGAATCACAAATTTTTTGGAAGATATAAAAAGATCAGATATTCTATTTTCTATCTCGACAGTTTCAAAAGATATGTTTTCTCTTGGTGTGAATCTTGCCTCTACTAGTGGAAAAATTATTTTTCAAAATGATTTGATGCAGCTGATTTGTTATGAACCAATATCACAAATTTATAAAATACCTATTTTTATTATCCCACCTTGGATTAATAAATACTATATATTAGACCTTTCACATGATAATTCATTTGTAAAATTTTTAGTAGATCAGGGTTTTCAAGTATATTTAGTTTCTTGGGTAAACCCGTCCTCGGATTATGCTAATAAGAATTTGGAAGATTATTTAAAAGAAGGAGTCGTGGAACCAATTGAGCATTTGCAAAAAGAGTTTGGATATGACAAATTCAACTTATTAGGATATTGTCTTGGTGGGACACTGGCAGCTTGTGCTATTTCTTATTATGAGACATTAAAAAAGAACCCATTTTCATCTTCCACTTTTTTAGCAACGATGCTTGATTTTTCAGAGCCTGGTGAGCTTGGGTTATTTATTAACGATAGAACCATTGGAGCAATTAGAGAAGAATTGCATAAAAATGGTGTTTTTAATGGGAAATATATGTCCTATGCTTTCAGTCTTTTAAGGGTTAATGAACTTATCTGGTCATTTGTTATAAATAATTATTTGTTAGGAAAAAAGCCTTTAGCATTTGACCTTCTTTATTGGAATGCGGATACAACAAATATGCCTGCAGAAATGCACGAGTTTTATCTAGATAATATGTATATAAAAAATGCTTTAATCACACCTTGTGGAATAAAATTACTAGGTCAAGATATTGATTTAACAAAAATAAATATCCCAACATTTTTTCTATCAGCCGTAGAGGACCACATTGCTCCCTGGGAATCTACATATTCTGGATATAAGCTGATTTCTCAAAATTCAAAAAATAGTAGATTTTGTTTAACAGCATCAGGACATATTGCAGGTGTCATTAATTCTCCTTTTCGTAAAAAGTATAGTTATTGGATTAATGACAAATTGATCAATAGTTCTGATGAATGGCTGAAAGGAGCAACAGAACACGAAGGGTCTTGGTGGAACCATTGGGTCACTTGGCTTACAGAAAGAAGCGGAAAAAAGATAGATGCTATAGATTATAAAGCTGTAAAATTTATAGAAATGGCTCCAGGAAGTTTTGTTAAGCAAAGGAATTAGTAATATCAGCCTTGTCCATTATAGTATAAAGTTTCTATCTAAAAAATAGATTCCTACTTTCGTAGGAATGACGCGAAGTAAAGGGATTCGCACTTTTACAGATCCAAGCACAAATTTCAAATTATTCGACTATAGTCGAAGTACTATTGACCTAATATATAAAAAAAATATAATAGTTTTTTATTAATTTCACTGTTATCAATGTCTAGAAATATTATAAAATCTACGATATCTGCTTCGGTCGGAAACGTTATTGAGTGGTATGAATATACGTTATACGCATATTTTGCACCAGTAATTGGAGATTTGTTTTTTCCAATTTCAGATCTTTATGTTTCAATGATGATGACATTTGCAACTTTTGCTGTAGGACTCGCTGCAAGACCAATTGGAAGTATTGTTTTTGGTTATATAGGTGACAGATATAGTAGAAAGAAGATGTTAACGGTTACTATGCTTCTAATGTCAATTCCAACGTTATGCATTGGTTTATTGCCAACATATAAACAAATAGGCATAGCTGCGCCGACAATACTTATTATTATACGTATAGTACAGGGTATAGCTCTTGGAGGAGAATTTGGAGGGTCATGTGTTTATCTTTATGAATCTGCTGGAAAATATAGGCGTGGTTTTTTTGGATCTCTTGCTCTTACGGGTGTTGGCACTGGCCTTGTACTAAGTTCGTGTACTATTTTTGTAGTAGAAGCATTCGCCACAAAAGAACAAATTTATTTATTTGCATGGAGAATACCATTTTTTGTTAGTATTATTGGTTCCATTGCTGCTTTTTATATGAGAAAAACTCTCTTGGAAACTGATGATTTTTTGGACGCGCAAAAGGAAAACAAACTCGTTACTAATCCTATTAAGGAGATGTTTAAAAATCATAAATCAACGTTGCTAGGGCTTTTCGCAATTTTTCTTACAACACAAATTTCGTTTTTTGTTGTATTCATTTTTGGCAAAACAATGATGATGAATTTCTTGGGTTATGATACTTATACTGCAGGTAAGTATAACTTGTTGACTGTGGTAAGCTACACACTTGCTACCATCATATTTGGGTATTTATCAGATAAAATTGAGAAAAGATATATTATTATTTTTGGAACTTTGGGTATTTTTGTAGTTTCCTATCCTTTCATATTATCTCTCAAGAGTGATAATTCTTATATATTATTTTTCTCTACTTTAATGGGGATCTTGATAGGGATGACTGAAGGAACATTAAATCCACTCGTTGCCGAATCATTCCCTACAAACATAAGGGCAACAAGTGTAGCATTTTGCTGGAATTTTACCTCAGTAGCTTTTGGAGGTGTGGCTCCAATTATTTCAATGTGGCTTATCGATAAATTTAGTATGGTTGACGTAGTTGCATATTATTTAATGAGTGCATGTTCTATAACAATTCTTTCAACTTGGCTTGTTCTAAAGAAACAGAGAATGTAAACTTTTAATTAATATTAACTAAGATAACAATTATGACGCCTGTAATTTTTGGAATAAAAAAAACTGAATTGTCAAGAGATGAGATTGATTTGTTTATGTCATATAAACCAGCTGGATATATTATTTTTACAAGGAATATTGAATCAAAACAGCAACTTACTGAACTTATTCTTTCTATCAACACCATGTATAAAGAGGAAAAACCATTAATTCTTATAGATCAGGAGGGTGGAAGAGTGCAAAGACTTAGAGAGCCACATACCAAAAATTATCCATCTCCTAAAAATTTTGCAGATCGTGTTAAAACGGAAGACCGAAATCTAATATATAATGAAATTTTTAATAGTAATTATGAAATGGCTTTAGAATTAGCAAAATTTGGTATTACTGTAAATTGTACGCCAGTGGCTGACTTATATTATCCTTTTGCCAATAATATTATCGGAGATAGAAGTTTTGGAAATGATCCAGAAATAGTGACTCTATTTTGTCGTGCTGTAATTGCAGCACATAGAAATGCAGGAGTTGAAGCTGTAATAAAGCACATACCAGGTCACGGTAGAGCTTTTAATGATAGTCATATAGAACTTTCTTATATAGAAGCAAATCTTGCTGAGTTAGAAGTAACGGATTTTTTAGTATTTAAGGAACTTTCCATACATTCAAATTATGCAATGACAGCGCATATAATCTATAATTGCCTTGATTCTGAAAACCCCATTACATTTTCAAAAAAAGCTATAGATTACATAAGGCAAAAAATTTGTTTTAAAGGAAAGATAATAACTGATTGTATAACAATGAAAGCATTATCAGGAACATATGCAGAAAAGACTATTAAAGCACTTAATGCAGGATGTGATTATGTTCTGCATTGTAGTGGAGATATAGAAGAAATGAGAGAAATA
>Ga0206846_1001_pt1 | contig 48191 bp, 38 predicted proteins | sample Alteio_BWOrgCont_20_FD_152878 | JGI IMG/M metagenome (GOLD analysis project Ga0206846, IMG submission 152878) | Enriched cells from forest soil in Barre Woods Harvard Forest LTER site, Petersham, Massachusetts, United States -... | ecosystem: Environmental > Terrestrial > Soil > Temperate forest >... | reverse complement strand
AATGGAAGAATCTGAATCTCTAGAATTATTAAAAAATCTAATATCTAATTCTCAGTGTCATGACAAATGTACAACTTTAGTTAAGAAACTCGGTTATTTACCACTTGCTATATCACAAGCAGGAGCATATATAGCGCAAAATCAAATTACAATTGATAAATACCTAGAGTTGTATAAAGAAGAGAAAAATATCCTTCTTTCAAGTGAGGTAATGCCAGTGTCAGATAGGCATATACCAGTCTACATTGCTTGGAATTTATCACTCAAAGAAATTAGAGACAACGATAAAACAGGTAAAGCTATAAATCTTTTAAATATTTTAGCCTTTTGTCATTTTGTAGACATCCCAAAATCATTCTTGATAGAATATTTATATGGAGTCACAGACAATAAAACAGAAATAGAATTTAATAAAATTGTATCTTTTTTACGCCAATATTCTTTGTTAAAGGTAACCCCAGATACAGTTGCTATTCATCATTTGTTGCAGGATTGTATTAGATCAACTATGAATTTACAAGAACAAAAAATAGTTCTTAAAAAAGCAATAGATACTATCAAAAAGATTTATCCATTAGAAAACAAAAAATCTAATGATTATGAATTAGTAAAAATATTGTTACCCCAGATTGAAAATTTATATTTTTATACAAAAAAACATTTTAAACACATTGACACGGTCCAATTAGTTATATGCATCTCAGACGCATACCTTAAATTAGGCGGCTATAATAAGTCCAAAGAATTATTAGAGGAAGCTTTGGCTATTAAAGAGAAACACCACAGCACAAGTAAACACAAGGAAATAATTTCTGCTTTAAGCCTCTTGGGTCAAGCATACTCACGACTAGGGAATTATAAGAAGGCAATAGTTTTGTTAAATGAAGTTTTGATTTCTCAAATAAAATATTATGGCAACCGTCACCACGTAGAAATAGCGTTTACTTTACGCTGCTTAGGAGAAAGCTATTTAAGATTAGGAAATTATAATAAATCTAAAACATTATTGGATGAAGCTTTAGATTTACAAGAAACTTATTATGGCAGCCATCACCATGTAGAGATAGCATATACATTACGACGTTTAGGAGAAGCATACTTAAGATTAGGAGATTATAAGAAAGCTAAAGAATTATTGGAAGAAGCTTTGGTTTTTGAAGAGAATTATTATGGCACTCGTAAACACATAGAAATATCATTTACTCTACGTTATTTAGGTCAAGCATACTCAAAACTAGGGCATTATGACAAAGCACTACCTTTATTAAAGGAGGCATTGACTTTACAAGAATCCTATTATTGTAGTCGTCAACACATAGAAGTAGCATATACATTACGACGCTTAGGAGAAGCATATTTGAGATTAGAAGATTATAAGAAAGCTAAAGAATTATTGGAAGAAGCTTTGATTTTTGAAGAGAATTATTATGGTACTCGTAAACACATAGACACACTCTTCATTATAAGAGATTTAGGAGAGACGTACTTAGCTTCTGACAACAACAAAGAAATAGAATTATTAGAGGAAGCTTTAGCCTCACAAGAAGATTTCTATAGGACTCACAAACATATAGAAATAGCATTTACCCTACATTATTTAGGCCAAGCGCATTTAAGATTAGGAAATTATAAAAAAGCTAGAGAACTATTGCAAGAAGCAATGGCATTTCAAGAAAGCTACTATGGACCAAATCACCCTGAGGTAGCAAATACTCTAATTTCTTTGGCACAATTGGAGAATATAACACATAATGATAACTATGCTTTATCTCTGGTTGAACGTGCCAATAATATATTGCAAAATTATCCAGGACTTAACCTTGAACACAATTATATAAAAAGAGCTAAAAATTTGAAGCTAAAAATTTCAAATTCACAAAATCTCTGACAATCTCAATTGCCTAGAAAATAAGAGATCGTTCGAACGTTATAAATAAATGATTTTAAGAAATCAGTAAGAATTGGAATAAGATAGATGAGGTCATTAATTTTTGATTGTATATAGACAAGGAGTGATAAAATTAAACTGACTTTCCTAAGTACTTACACATTATCACATATATGACAGTATCTATTCATTTTCTACGTAATTTGATATTAAGAAGCAAATTAATAGCTTTTTATAGATAGCAAAAATTCTTTTTTTGTAAAATCAGTTAATAAAATATATTGTTATGATATGAGTGATTTAGTTTTTGCTGAAGAAATTTATGAAAAACATTTACGAGTTATCAATAATGTAAAATTCACCTACAGAGAAATTGACATAATATCATGTATACTAAGTGGGAAAACACCTCACGCAATAGCAAATTTTTTGTCAACAACAAAAAAAACACTAGAACTACAAACAGTTAACACTCATATTCAAAATATACGAAAAAAAATTGGTGGTAGTGCTAGAGGTAGCATTATAGATTTTATTGAAAAATCAGATAAATATAAAATAGTACAACAATATTATCTTTGTTTACTTGTACAAAAAGGGTTTTATGAAAGTTTAAATGAAGTAGCATCTTTTCTTAAAGATAGAATAGAAAGTTTTTCTATTACCAGATATCAACAAGTCATTGATTCTTTACAAAAACAAGATTATAATAGTAAAATTTTATTAATAAATTATCTCCAAAACAGTCTAAAGCTTCTAACGGATAATGTTCGTGTAGATAAACAGCAACATTATTCATCTCTTCCACCATTACCTTCATCTCTATCTGCAAAACACTACAAAATTTATATTTTAGAACCCTCGCTGGTAACTACAGAACAAATGGAAGGAAAAGAACACGAGATTGTCTTAGAAAGACTTGATTTCAAAAAACATATAACAAACACATTGTTGTTATCTTTAGGCCCTATCGATAATAGGAACATTATCTATAAGTCTTTTGACTATATCGATGTTTCAATGTATGAGAATCAATATTTTCTTTTTTTTGAAATATTAAAAAAGTTTTTCCATAATCATAGAAATAGGATTGAAGAAATACTAGTTAAGTTTAATGAACGATACAATACCATTGTGTCATCTGGATCACCTGATTCGTCAAATTATCTCAAAGCAACTAAGACCTACAATAATAGTAAAAATAGTATTTTAATAAAACTAAAGTCTCTACCACATCTATATATTTATGCCATATTGGCAGTTCTAATTTTATGTCTTTGTCTTATTAAGAAATCTTCATATACACAGAATATAGAACAGAAATATAATAAAACAACTAACGTAACCATAGAGTCCGCATGGAATACACCATATTTACCAGTATATTTTGTCAATAGGACAAGATTACGAGATGAAATTTTATCGAAATTACAACATAATGAGCAGAAATTAAACCAAGCTATTTTAGTGGGTTTGCATGGCTTAGGTGGTGTTGGGAAAACCTACCTAGCATTGGATGCAGTTAATAATCCAGTTAAACACTATAGTTTTAGGGGATGGATAACAGCTAACGATGAAGATAAACTAAAGGCAAATTATTTCAAATTAGGCAATGAACTTGGCTTATTAAGAGATGATATGAAAGAGGAGCAAAAAATATCCGTAGTAAGGAATTGGTTTAATAGTCAAGAGAGCTTGCTATTGGTATTTGATAATGTTCCGAATATAGAAATTATAGAAAAATATTTACCACAGAAAGGAGATATAATAATAACTTCTCGTAATTATAAAATTCCTTCAGCTATTGAAGTAGACGTAATGGAAGAATCTGAATCTCTAGAATTATTAAAAAATCTAATATCTAATTCTCAGTGTCATGACAAATGTACAACTTTAGTTAAGAAACTCGGTTATTTACCACTTGCTATATCACAAGCAGGAGCATATATAGCGCAAAATCAAATTACAATTGATAAATACCTAGAGTTGTATAAAGAAGAGAAAAATATCCTTCTTTCAAGTGAGGTAATGCCAGTGTCAGATAGGCATATACCAGTCTACATTGCTTGGAATTTATCACTCAAAGAAATTAGAGACAACGATAAAACAGGTAAAGCTATAAATCTTTTAAATATTTTAGCCTTTTGTCATTTTGTAGACATCCCAAAATCATTCTTGATAGAATATTTATATGGAGTCACAGACAATAAAACAGAAATAGAATTTAATAAAATTGTATCTTTTTTACGCCAATATTCTTTGTTAAAGGTAACCCCAGATACAGTTGCTATTCATCATTTGTTGCAGGATTGTATTAGATCAACTATGAATTTACAAGAACAAAAAATAGTTCTTAAAAAAGCAATAGATACTATCAAAAAGATTTATCCATTAGAAAACAAAAAATCTAATGATTATGAATTAGTAAAAATATTGTTACCACAGATTGAAGATTTATATTTTTATACAAAAAAACATTTAGGATTATTAGATTCTGTGCAATTAATAATATATATAGCAGACGCATACCGTAAACTTGGGGATTATAATAAAGCAAAAACACTTTTAGAGGAGGCTCTAACAATTCAAGAAAACTATTATGGCACTCATAACCATGTAGAAATAATCACAACTCTCAACGTTTTAGGGCATGTATATTTATGGTTTGGAGATTATAAGAAAGCTAAAGAATTATTGGAAGAAGCCCTGAATTTTCATCAAAAACACCATTCTACTCATAATCGTAAAGAGATTGCATTGATTCTACACAGATTAGGACATACATATTTATGGTTGGGGGATTATAATAAAGCAAAAACATTTTTAGAAGAGGCCCTAACAATTCAAGAAAACTATTATGGAACCCGCAAACATATAGAAACCTCCTCTACTATACGTCGTTTAGCAAGGGTATATTTATCCCTAGGAGATTATAACAAAGCAAAAGTTTTATCCAATGAGGCTTTAACTTTTTATGAGAATTATTATGGTACTCGTAAACATATAGAAATAACATTTATTCTTAATACTTTAGGAAGAACGTATTTATGGTCTGGTGATCATAGTAAAGCTCAAATATTATTTGAAGAAGCATTATCTATTCAAGAACATTATTATGGCACTCGCAAACACACAGAAATCGCATTTACTTTAAGCCGTTTGGGACAAACCTATTTATTGTTAGGGGATTATAATAAAGCAAAAACATTGCTAAAAGAAGCTCTAGCAATTCAAGAGAATTATTATGGCACTCATAATCATGTTGCAATAATATATACTATGGATGTCTTAGGAGAAACATATTTGCGTTTAGGTGAATACTGTATGGCTAGAGAACTATTGGAAAAAGCAATGGCATTTCAAGAAAGCTACTATGGACCCAATCACCCTGAGGTAGCAAATGCTCTAATTTCTTTGGCACAATTGGAGAATATAACACATAATGATAACTATGCTCTATCTCTGGTTGAACGTGCCAGTAATATATTACAAAATTATCCAGGACTTAACCTTGAACACAATTATATAAAAAAGGCTAAGAAGATAAAACAGCAGATTTTGAATAAAAAAGACAACTTATAAGGTAAGCGTTAATTGTAAAAGTAATGAGTTAATCTGACAGTTAATTGTTGTTGTGGGATAGAATCATACCCATACCAAACCTACCAAATCCTGGTCCAAATTTACGCAATCATAATGACGGTTCCCATGACTACTCGCTATATTCCTCACTACCACTATCCCCAGCAAGAGGTCGAGAAGATTCGTGATAGCTACGTACAATTCCATCTTCATTATCAAAGAAAGGGTAATAAGGGATCTCAAGGATATTAAACATATAATGTCTTCCACGTGATAAGGTTTCCCACGATACCTTCATATTATCAACAAGAAAACTCTCTGATCTAACCTCAGTATGAATACACAGATCTATACACTTATGTACATTATGCATCGGAATTTCCTTCGGTATATCTATAATATTTATGCCTAACTCTTCTTTTAACTCTGACTCAAGACTCATTTGATATTTCTTAATAGTTCCGAACCATTGGACTACTTTGCCTTTTTCATGGGTAAACATAATATCAATTTCAAATTCTTCTCCTTTCTCTTTCTTTAAAACAGAAAATTCATAACCATTATACTTCATAGAATAACGACCACATGATTTCATGTCATTGTGAATCATCAATTGTATAATTTTTTGAATATGCTCTATATCATTGAGTTCCTTTTCTGTAAGATCAGGGACCTTATTCCATGCATAAGCCTCATCTTTTGAAATATCTTTTCTTTTCATAATGCTTCTTTCATATTATTTAACATAAATACCATAGATAAATAATATTCATTAAGCTACTATTTTTTTAGTTAATCCTAACCTACTCGATATGTAGAGATCAAATCTACGGATCATTTATTAAAATCCTTCTATATATTGTTAGATAAATATTTTGCTAATACTAAGCCAGCAATACTTAATGCCAAAGGCCACTAATACCAACCCAGCAATTTTAGTAATTACTAAAATTATAGGTGGTTTTAAGAAACGATTTCCTAAGGCGAGCACTCCACTTAAAAAAGCACCCCAGATTAAAACCCCAATAATAATAAATAAACTAAGACCAAAATTTGAAGATTCAGCATCAGGAGTATTTATGGTAGCTGCAAATATTCCAAGCCAAAACACAATAGATACTGGATTTGCTAATGATAAAATAAATCCTACAAGTAACCCATTTTTCTCAACCATAGAAATTAATTTATTAGAAGCAATTAAGTTCAGCTCTTTTTTTAGAAAATTTTTAAACCCCATATATATTAAAAATACAGCGCCAGTGACACTTATTAAATTAATAATAAGCGGATAAACCAATAAGCTCGATAAGCAAAAGTGAGCTAGTATTAAGCAGAGAATATTGCCAATACATCCTCCAAGTCTTATTATAAAAGCTGCCCAAAATCCCTTTTTTAAGCCGCGGTTTATCATTTCAATACTAACTGGTCCTATTGGCGCTGCAAGTGAGATACCTAGCAATATGTTTTCAAGTATCATTTTTCTAGTTGTTTTTGTATTTCAAAATAGTACATATTATGTTTTAAACTTGTATTTTGATATTACATAGAACTTTATTTATCGAATCAGATTCTTAGAACAATAAACATTATTCAATTAATAAAAATAGTAAAGTAAAAATTTGTGGCACTGATAAGAGCCCTCTTTCAAAAAGCCCAAGGCTGGACAGTATCTTAAGAAAAGCTTATGCTTATTCTGTATAAACATGGTTAGCTCAAAGCTTTTTCGCACTTTATATTAACAGTTTACATCAAGGAGCAATATTATGTCTAAAGCTATTTTAGGAATCGATGTCTCAAAATTAGATCTATCAATATAATTACTCATTGACACTAAATATTATCAAACAAGAATAGATAATAATCAATAAGGTTTTAAACTCCTAACTAAATGGCTACAAAAACATAAAGTTGCTAAAGTTGTAGCTTGTATTGAGGCTACAGGTAGTTATGGTAAGTCATTTGCTAATTTTTTGTATAATAATGGCCATCAAGTGAGTATAATTAACCCTTCGTGTATTTAACGCTTTTGCTAAAAGCAAATTATGTCGTCATAAAACAGATGAACTTGATAGTATGATTATAGCAGAATTCGCTAGTAAAAATGATCTACCTTTATATATTCCTAAAAGTAAAACACACAAGAATTACAAGACTTATATCGCTGCTTACAGAATCTTAAAACTCAATATGTACAAACTCAGAATTATCTTGAGAATAAAGATCACTTACCTAAATCAGTTTGTACTAGTTATAGGAAGCTTGCTAAGCATATTACCGGAGAAATTAAACACATTGAATCTGATATCGATAAGCTACTTAATTATAATACTTGAGCTAAAACATAAAGTAGATAATATTATAACTATTCCAGGGGTAGGTAAGACTACGGTTATCGCTATACTTGCAGAATCTCCTGACATAGGATATTTCAGTAGTGCTAGAGACTTAGCTGCTTATGCTGGTCTTACTCCCAAACATAGAACTTCTGGTACATCCTTAAAAGGCAAAACTTCTATATCAAAAATTGGCTCTTCCAATTTACGGAAAGCTCTATACTTTCCTACTATAGTTGCAAAGAATCATAACCCAATATTCAAGAAATTTACTCAAAAATTGTCTAGCAAAGGAAAACCTGTTAAAGTAATCATTGTTGCTATTATGCGTAAACTTCTACATATTGTCTTCGGAGTAATTAAAAAAAATGCTCAATTTAATCCACATCTAATACTTGACTCTTAACACAGTTAGAGCAGAAAGACTGGAGTTCAAGGTTTTTAAGTTGTTTTATTCTACAACAAAATCAAGCTGGAATTCCAGTAAAAGTAGCTTGGTCACCTAGGGTACTAGTGGGTCCAAATACAAAAACGGTAAGAAAGTGGAATCCGTATATAGTTTTTATACATCAAATGCAATTATTCAAAACTAGCCCTAAAAGTCGGATAAGCAAGACCAATTACTGAGCTGACTTATTCTAAATGGTTCAGTAGGATTCCATTATGACCAGTAAGTGATGTATCTTCTTGTGACTTTGGAACGGCTCCGCCCTCAACATCATCTCCTTGCATTTCAGTACTTGAACCAGAAATATTATGGATAGTTGGTGTATCCACTACTTCTGGGGACACTACTATCATAAGTTTCTTAAACCACTTGTCGGACCTCCTAGTAATTGTCATAACCGTAGCTTCTGGTGTTGTAGCTATCTCATCTTCACTATCTGAAAATTCTGCATTGGATGGATTATAATATTTGTCTTGATCATACGCAGCATAACTACCAGCCTTAACTTTAGCTTCGTTAAGATATGACTTTAAATATTCAACAAAACCTGCGTCTTCTCTTTTCCACCTCGGTAATACCCAATCCAAATATAAAATTCCAGGGCATCCCCTAGTATAATCTTCTGCTCCTATATAATTTAAACTAGCTGTACAAAGCACGCATGAACCTTTAGATACACCAATATATTTGGTAATTATATTAGTTTTATACCTATCCTCTGGGATAGGAGGTTTTTTTAATTCTATATCAGCAACAAGTAACTCAGCATGAAGCTTCTCAGGATTCTCAATAACCTCATGACTAAATTCTGGGTTTAAACTTCTACTTTGAAAAATTCTTTCAACATCCATTATTGCTCTAGTAAAGCACTTAGATGCATCTTCAAAAGTGGAAAAAAATTCTGACTCTCTATTCCTACAAAAATAATCACTTAAACAGTAATGCAAAACTATAAATAATCCTGATAGTTCATTTTTTCCTACTGATTTTAAAAGAAGTTCTTTATTCTCAAGTGGGAACTCTAACTCTCTTAAAAAAGGTACTATACTTTCGAAATTACATGTAGGAAATATGTGCTCAGAACTACTAGTGCTAGCGTCCTTTGTACTAGCACGATAATATTTCGCAATGTTATTGCCGTATTCAAAAATCCCTTTTAAACTATCTAGGGCTTCCTCTGGAAAAAGTCCTTCACCTTGTAAATTTTCTAGAAGACTTATATAGTTTTGTACAACCTTATACTCTTGGAAAAAAAAGATTTTGGATAATAATTCGAGCTTTTTTTCAAGTGCTTCACATGAGGGTTTTCCTCCCATACTAAGTAATGATTTAATATCTAATATTATTTTACTAAGCTCTTCTACTCTACATTCTAATGTTTTATTATATCCTAGTTTAAGTACAGGACCACCATCTTCTGTATAATAAACAGCTCCAACAGGTTTCATAATAACTGTCACTCGAGCAATAGCATCCTGAAGATAAGTCTCTTCATAATTTTTGCCAAACATATCGAGTTCTTCAAGTGTCTTATATTTACGTGGCATAAAATTATTAAATCCTTCTTTCGAAGGATCTCTTTTTTCTTCAGTATACGGTGGAAGGTATGGTCCTAGGGTTTTTAGATTAGTGGCAAACTCTTGTAACCAATCATTAAAACTAGAGCTAGAGAGACTATGTATAGTTGGTTCTTCAATAGCAACTTTTTTACTCATAGTACTGTCTCTAAAGTTACTGCTGAAGCGTCATATCCCATGGCCCCTAAAAAATCTGTTATTTCAGGCAAAGATATGTGATATAATCCGTATGCTGACTCCATAGCAACTTTTATATCTTCATCAATTATTTGATCAGGAGGAAATGGATGAGTCTCTGCATATGATTTCAACTTTTCATAACAAGCTTTATATTTTACTGCTGCAACAATTGGTTTGTTTGATCCTTTACCAACATCCCAGATTAAACGCTCTTTTTCATTATTTAGTAACTCGAAAAGACATTTTAACTTATGACAACTAATGGCTAGATACAATGGCGTATCGTCATATTTATCTCGAGCATTACGATCTGCATTTGTTTCTTCTAACAAAAACTTTACTATTTCTGCTCTTTCCATTGAAGTAGCTTTATGCAGAGCTGTTCTTCCATTTAGCCCCCTAGCGTTGATATTATAATAACCTTCTACTATTAATTTCCTAATTTCAGGTATGTTGTTTTCTATAATAGCTTTTGAAAACGCCTCATATTGTTTTTCCTCTGGAATTTCTGCAATTAGCACCACATCCGAGTATTCATTCATTACAGAATTATCATCTTCCTCTTCATATTCCTCTTCATATGATGGCGCTGCTAGACTTAAAGTTTCTTCAGATAGTCTTCTTGCTTCTATAGCTTCTTCTTCAACATCTGAACATTTCTCTTCATCCTTTACTGTACTACCAATACCTACATCACTGCGGACTCGCTTCTCTTGTGAATCTTTTTCTTCTGCATCAAATAATTTTTTCTTCAATCCCTTTTTTAATATACTAAGTCCATCTATCATCTTTTCAAACAAATCTTCTACAGCGTCATGCACACTGTCATATTCCTGTATTATAGGAGAATTTTGGAGAGTCAGTAAATTAATTAAAAAAAGTTTACTCTCGCCTCTAAATGAAGTTCCACCAGTAATTTCACTTTTTAATTTTTGTATTTCAGTTGCGTAAGAATGGAGTTCTTTGATACGAAGAATCATTTGCAACACTGATTCCTCATTTTCTAATTCAGTTGAATTAGAATCTTCGGAATAAATCATAGACTTATTTTCTAAAAAAACTTTTTTATAATTGGTAATTACAGAAAACATATCTCTAACAAACGGTTCTATTTTTTTAGCAGGAATTCTTAGATCATCAGCGATCTTTCTGATCTTTTGAGTGGCCCTTGAAAATCCAGAGCCCATCCACGATATAAACGTGTCAATCTCCTCAAATACATCATCTCGTACAGTCAAAGGTCGTTTCTTAGACATTTTGCCTCATTTATTTAATAAATAATTACAAATTATCTTTAATTAGTCAACTATAAGTTGTATTTCAAGATATTTTTTCCTTTGAACGCTGAGCATCCGTAATAATAGTCAACAAAAAAATTATCTACTAAATAATATACAGTGGTGGTACACTTCCTTCTAGTGCTTGAGCACTTGTTTTTGTTCAAAAAATAACAATAACTCAACACTCTAATCTCTGTCACGCCTTATTCTATACCCTTCTCATCTCTACCTTATCCTAAATTCATACGATAAGAGATACCAAGACAAGTATAATTTGATCAATTATATTTTTGGTAGGATGGGTAAACTGAATCCTGGGTGGGGGCTTTAGACTTCGAACGCTAGCAGAGACCCATCCTTTGGATAATGACTACGAACGGATGTCGAAAGGATTTAACCTTGTGTATGAGTATGTAGCCTATCCTTTTTAACTATAACAATGAAGGTAATTTATGACAATATATATTGGTATTGATGTTGGTAAAAAATCTTTACATATTTATTTGCCTATTTCTGATAAGTCTTTTGAACTAACAAACAACAAGAATGGTTATACCAAAATACTAAATTATCTAAATAAATACTATGCTCAATCTTTATCAGAAATTATTATAGTATTTGAACCTACAGGTGGGTATGAAAAAAACTTAAGAGAATTTCTTAAATCGCATAAGGTTAACTTTACTACTGTTCACCCTAATAAAGTACGTTCTTATGCTAAGGCTAAAGGTTGGTTAGCTAAAACTGATCATATAGATGCAAGACTCTTATCTGATTATGCTACTGTGTTTTCTTTAGTAATTAAAGAGATATATAGTTCGGAAAATCAAGAGTCTTTGCATGCTTTAATACGAAGAAGGGAACAGCTAATGTATTTTAAAAATCAAGAAAGTAATAGACTAGAAAATGAGAGCAACCAATTTATTGTAAAATCTATTACTAAACATTTGAAGTATCTTGATAAGCAATTAGAACATGTTCAAAATGCTATTAAAGAGGTATGTAACAATGATACTAAGATACAGGATCAAGTTGGCAAATTAATATCTATTCCTGGTGTTGGTATTACTGTTGCTACCACTGCTATTTGTGAAATACCTGAACTTTGCCATATTGAGTTTAACAAGTTAACTTCACTTGTTAGCTTAGGTCCCTATGCAAGGGAAAGTGGTAATTACAAAGGAAAAAGGTCAATTTTTGCAGGTAGAAGTAAATTTCGTAAAGTTCTGTATATGGCAGCCGTAGCTTCTTTGAGGTGTAACCAAAAGCTTAAAAGAGTCATCAGGATCTATTCTAAAAAAAAGAGATCCCTGCTTTCGCAGGGATGACGAAAATAGCTTAGCTTCAATGCTCCTAGTACCTAATAATTAGTTGACCTTTACACGATACAATCAAAGATATAGTTTATTACACACTGCTTTATGCTGTTCTTAAAAAACTACATAGTATCTGGTGCATCTACAACTGAGGAGTCACCAAGTGTAGCAGCACTATCATATCCTGTGGCTCCACCATGTGGCGTGGAACTTTCCGCATCTTCATGTGAATGGGCAGTAGCAGATACCGCAGATTCATCAACTTTGGGCGCAGATGCAACTTCCAACATTGTAATACTAGTAGCTAAACCTTCAAATCTTGCTTGTACACCAAACAGTTTGCTGATAAGATCAGTGATTTGTTTTTCCATTGGCTTCTTCTGTGAGTCTGATATATCAGACTCACGAAGCTTAGCTAATAACGCATCACAGGCTGCTTTAGCAGAATCATGCTTCTCGATACAGGTAGTCTTGAAAGTTCCTAATTTTTTCACTACGCTGTCGTCTGCACTATGTGCTTTGCAATACTGCATTTTTGCGTCTTCTGTATCACTTATGATCTTGTTGTATATATCTCCTGCCCTATCTGCTTCAGCTTTTTTGTTACTTAATATATCTTCAAGATTTCTAATAATGTCCACCGGTTTTTTTATCTCGTCCATAATATGTGAAATATCATCTTGTATGGATTTGTACTTAAGCATATCGTTAAAGATATGCTTATTCTCCTTCAACTCTCTATCCAAATCAACTAGCGAATCCTGCGTAGTTTTCATAGTCTTTTTGGTATTTGTTATTTCTTGTTGTATTTTCTTAAGCTGCATAGTCTGTGCCTCTGTTACTTCTCGTTCACCAACTTTTTGCTCCTCAACAAGCTTAATTACCTTTTGTTCAAGCGATAATTTTTCCTGATTAAACCGACTGAGATCTCCCTCCTTACATTCAAGTGAGGTAGAATTTGTATTGCACACACAAAGAACATCACTCAGCTCTTTTTCAGCGTTAGTAACAGCACTTTGAGCCTCTTCGACAGCAGTAGTATTTTGTATAAATTTGGTGTTACAAGATTCGACTTCTTTGCGTGTCTTTTCTAAAGCCTCGCTCCTAGTTTTAGCAATATTTCTTGCTTTTTCAAGTTCTGCTTCATGCGTACTAAGCTTATCACTTCTTTCACTCGATGCATCTCGTGATGCTTCAATAGTAGCTATTTCAAATTGGGATAATTTAAACGCTTCTTCTTGCATGGCAAGTCTAGCTCCTAAAGCAGCCCGTTCAGAGGTGGTAACGCCAACTAATGCTTGAGCCTGAGCTAGTTTTTCTTTCGCTTCTTCTAGAGCTTTAGTTTTAGGTTCTATTTCAGTTCGAGCACTAGTCAATGTGATATTAAGATTTTCTATCTCCTGACTAATACTGACAATCAAATTTTCTTTATAACGCACTTCAGCTATAGTTTTTGTTACCTCTGCCGATTCTTTTCCCATTTCTGCTTGCGTATCTATAATCTTTTTCCGTTGTACCAATTCGTCCTGAGTAAGTGAAACTTCTTGTTGCTTTAATTTTTCAATTGTTGCACTTGTTTCAGAAATCGTATTGTTAATAGTGGCTATTTTTTGCCGTACCGACTCAAAAATAGGAGCATCCATTTTTGTAAGCCCATTTAACTTCTTTAATTCTCCGTCTCGGCTCTCTACGAGACGCTGTTTGACTTCTTTCTGCACTGTAATTTCTTGTTCTAAACGGGCAACTTCATCCGCACAGGTGTCGTACAAAGCTTTAGCCTCATCTCGAGCAGCTCTTATTTCCAAGTATTTTTTGTCAATCTCACCAATATCTTTTTGCAAAGACATCTTTTTTTCTGCCTCCTCTACCATTGACTTAGCCATTTTAAATGAGTTTTCTGCTCCTGTAACTAAGCTTCTCACTGTTCCAAGTTCTGTGATTATTTCACCGTATGTTCCTTTACTCATATAACTCACCATTTATTAAGAAAGTATAGCAATTTTATCAGTAATACTAGTATATGTCAATATATTTTTATTATTTTGTATAAATTCTTAAGAAATAAGATAAAATTAACTTGAGTATGAGACATTGTTGTGCTCCTCTCAGTCATCCCGTATTTACATACGGAATCCAGCTTTAAGAAAATGGACCATTTAGCAAGGATGCTAAAATAGCATTTTATTTCTCCGTTAATAGGCTATTTAATTATGGAATGAGTGCTAATTACTTAGCAACGTATCAATACGTGCCGAAATTTCTTCAATAGAGAAGCTGCCTGTAAATAACTGATTATTAATCACGAAAGCTGGCGTGCCAGCAAAACCAGGTGTTCTAGCAATTAATTTCGTATTACTCATTAAAACATTTCCGAGAGTTTTATCTTCAAGGCATGTTTTATACTGTTCTGGAGAAACACCACCAAGTTGGCCTATATTTGTAAGAATTTCTACAAAATTACGATTAAATGCCCAACTATCTTGCTGATTTAACAAAACATCATAAAATTTTAAACGCTTCATATCCCCACCACATCTTGCAAGAACAGCAGAATCAAAATCTTGTTTGTTCCCGATAAATTCACGTTGAATATAAGCGATTTTACCTGTTTCGATATATTTTGCTTTTAGAGCGAGATATACTGTTTTATGGAAATATGCGCAATGAGGACACGTAAGAGAAAAATATTCAATCACAACCACTTTCGCATTTTTATTACCTTGAATTAAATCTTCTGGGTAAAACATTAAGTTGTTAGTGTGATCTTTTGTAGGCTCTCCTTGCGCTTGTTGTGTGGCGATCTCACTAGATGCTAGCACTATACCTGCGCCTAATATAATCATAAATATAAGTTGGATAAATTTTGTGTACATAATAACTATTTTCATATCAATTTATTCGATTGGGATTATATATTAAAATTAATGTTAGTAAAATTGATAAAACTACTAGAGGCTGGATTTATAGTAAAGTTTCTAGTATTTTATACTCATCCAGTCATACATGCAAAAGCATGGATCCATTTTTTAGATGGATCACGCATAAATGCAGGATGACTGAGAAGAGTAACAATGTCCTATGTTCAAAGTAATTGATTATAGAACTAACTTTTAAATCAAACAACTAGTAGTTATAGAAAAATTTCAACAGTTTCAGCTCTAATGTACGCTATTCCTTTGCCGATCTCTATCTCTTGATCAACATGGCCACCATTATATACACGAATCTTTCCAGCTACTAACTCTACAACCATAGGTATATGATTGTACAATACACCTAACTCTCCACTTTCGCCAGGCAATACTATCATATCACCTGGTTTACTGACAACTTCTGATTTTGAAGTGCTTATTATGCATGTTATAGTTTTCATATCAACTAATTACTTATGTAATGAATTAGGGATACTCAGTTGTATCCTTCTACAATCGAAAATTGATTCTAAAATTTACCAGCCTTTACTATTGCCTCTTCTATGCTTCCGACCATATAAAAAGCTGATTCCGGCATTTCATCATATTTTCCTTCAATTATTCCTTTAAAACCAGCAATTGTATCTTTCAAATCAACAAACTTTCCCTTTGTTCCTGTAAATACTTCGGCAACATGGAATGGTTGTGACAAAAACCTTTGTATTTTTCTTGCTCTTGCAACAATTAATTTATCTTCTTCTGACAATTCATCCATTCCCAAAATGGCTATTATGTCTTGTAAAGATTTATATGTCTGCAATACTTTTTGTACTTCCCTAGCTATTTTATAATGCTCTTCTCCTATCACTAAAGGGTCAAGCATCTGAGAATTACTATCCAAAGGATCAACAGCTGGATAAATACCTATTTCAGCAATTTGCCTACTTAAAACAGTCGTTGCATCAAGATGGGCAAATGACGTTGCAGGCGCTGGATCAGTCAAATCATCAGCAGGAACAAATATAGCCTGAACAGAAGTGATAGAACCATGCTTTGTCGATGTTATGCGTTCTTGCATACTCCCCATATCAGTTGACAATGTAGGTTGATACCCTACCGCAGATGGAATTCTTCCAAGCAACGCAGATACTTCTGAACCTGCTTGAGTAAACCGGAATATATTATCAATAAAAAATAGCACATCCTGCCCTCCTTCCATATCCCTAAAATGTTCAGCAACAGTGAGTCCAGTAAGAGCAACACGCGCACGTGCTCCAGGCGGTTCATTCATTTGACCATACACAAGAGACACTTTTGATTTTTCATAATCTTCTAAGTCAATCACTCCAGAATCTATCATTTCGTGATATAAATCATTTCCTTCACGAGTTCTTTCCCCAACCCCTGCAAATACAGTATAACCTCCGTGAGCTTTTGCTATGTTATTTATCAACTCCATTATAAGCACTGTTTTGCCAACTCCAGCTCCTCCAAATAATCCAATTTTTCCCCCTTTTGCATAAGGAGCAAGAAGATCAATTACTTTTATTCCTGTAACAAGTACTTTGCTTTCAGTAGATTGATCTATCAAACTCGGTGGTTCTGCATGAATGGACCTAAACTCCTTAGATAATATTTTTCCTCTCTCATCTATTGGCAGTCCTTTGACATTAATTATTCTACCAAGAGTTGCTTTTCCAACCGGAACATTTATAGGAGAGCCAGTATCTATAACGTCAAGCCCCCTAACAAGCCCTTCTGTTTGGTCCATAGATATACACCTAACACTATTATCTCCAATGTGCTGAGCAACCTCAAATACAAGTATATTATTATCAAGTTTACATTCAAGAGCTGAATTAATAGCTGGAATTTTTCCGGAGTCAAACTTGACATCCACTACAGCTGAAACTACTTGTGTGATTTTTCCTATATTTTGCATAATCCTATACTTAATTTATGATGATTTATACTGCTTCTGCACCAGATATAACTTCTATAAGTTCTTTTGTTATCTGCGACTGCCTCGTCCTGTTCATTTTTAACGTCAATTGATCTATCATTTTTCCTGCGTTTCTGGTAGCATTATCCATTGCTGTCATGCGCGAAGCTTCTTCACTTGCCCTATTTTCAAATAAATTAGCTGTAAAATTTGATGATAAATATAAATCACAAATTCTTTCCACTATATTATTTCCTTCAAATTCTAAGTTTACATTGATAGCTTCGTCAAGTATTTGCTCTTCTACTGGAATTATAGTTTGTAGTGATGGAGTCTGAACAAGGGCATTTTTAAATTTTGTAAAATATACAACCACCCTAACATCATGATCAGATTCAACTTCTTTAACTATAAGATCAATGACTTTTGATGAAATAACTGCAGAATCCAATGACGCTTCTAGATGGGCCATAACATTATATATTTTACTAAGAGCATTATCTAACTTTTTGCCAATCGTTATAATCTTGAGATTCTCGTACTGACACAAGTCTTTTTTTAGCTTTTTATACATAGTGCCGTTAAATGCACCACAAAGACCACGATCAGAACTATATACTATAGCTATAGTTCTCTTATAGAATTCCTTTTTCGTCAACATAGATCTATAAAATAAAGACAGCTCTGAATAATCAATATTTTTCTGTGCTATACTTAATAACAAAAAAATCCTATCTCTATATTGTTGAGCAAAATTTGCAGCATTCTTTGCTTTGTGAAGCTTTGAAGCAGCGACCATACGCATCGCTTTTGTAATTTTTTGTGTTGATTTTACACTTTTTATTCTAGTACGTAGCGCTTTTATCGTCGACATGATTAGTTCACTGCATTAAATTTATCTACATGTTCTTCTATAGCCTTTTTCAGCTCAGATTCATCATTTTCAGTGATCCTTTGCTCTTTTTCTATTTGCTTATACAATGCACTATGCGAAGCTTTAATTGTTTTAAGCAACGATTCCTCAAATTTACTAACTTTCGAGACATCTATTTTATCAGCAAATCCTTTCACACCAGAAAATATACTTATCACCTGATCAGTGACAACATATGGCTTATTTTGAGGTTGTTTTAAAAGCTCTACAAGTCTAGATCCGCGAGCTAAAAGTTTTTGCGTTGCTTCATCAAGATCTGAGCCAAATTGCGCAAAAGCTTGCATTTCTCTGTATTGTGCAAGTTCAAGTTTTACATTTCCCGACACTTGTTTCATAGCTTTAATCTGAGCATTTGACCCAACTCTACTAACAGAAAGCCCAACATTAATTGCTGGCCTAATTCCTTGGTAAAAAAGCTCACTCTCCAAAAAAATCTGACCATCTGTAATTGAAATAACATTTGTTGGAATATAAGCAGAAACATCTCCCGCCTGAGTTTCAATTATTGGTAGTGCAGTAAGAGACCCTGCTCCTTTTTTATCAGACATTTTTGCTGCTCTTTCAAGCAACCTTGAATGTATATAGAACACATCACCTGGGTAAGCTTCTCTCGCAGGTGGCCTTCTTAAGAGTAAAGACATTTGCCTGTAAGCTACCGCATGTTTTGAAAGATCATCATAAATTATTAAACCATGCATTCCATTATCTCTAAAATATTCTCCAATAGTACATCCAACATATGGAGCTAAAAATTGTAAAGGCGCAGGATCAGAAACTGTTGCTGAAACTATTATTGTATATTCAAGTGCTCCAGCTTCTTCTAACTGTTTTACAATTCGAGCTACAGTGGATTTCTTTTGACCTACGGCAACATAAACACAATAAATTTTATCAGTTTCAGCCCCCGATAGGTGAGCATGTTTTTGATTAATAATTGTATCAATAGCAACGGTTGTTTTTCCAGTTTGTCTGTCTCCAATAATAAGTTCTCTTTGCCCACGACCTATAGGAATTAGCGTGTCAATTGCCTTAATACCTGTTTGCATTGGTTCATGAACACTTTTTCTATCAATAATTCCAGGAGCTTTTACTTCAACTCTACTCTTTTTGTTGGAATTAATAGGACCTTTCCCATCTATTGGTTCTCCAAGAGCATTGACAACCCTTCCAAGCAATTCTTTGCCCACTTCCACTTGCATAATGTGCCCTGTACGTTTTACAGTATCGCCCTGTTTTACTGAGCTATCATCGCCCATAACAACAATACCGACAGAATCTTCCTCCAAATTCAAAACAAGTCCTTTAACGCCTGAACTAAATTCCACAGTTTCACCAACTTGGACATTATCCAAACCATATATCCTAGCGACACCGTCACCAATAGTAATCACCTCTCCAACTTCTTCTAATTTTAACGTAAGATCAAGCTTACTTACTTCTTTCTCAATTACCTCCGTCACTTCATTGATGTTAAACTTCATTATCTAATCTCCGTGAATTATTTATCCAAATGTATATTTGCTATATTGGCAAAATAGTTTTTCATCGATGCATCAACCATTTTCCCATTAAATTTTAAAATAAATCCAGCAAATAAACTTTCATCAATATCAACTTCTATTTCAGGATTTATAAGGTACTTATCTTTTAGTATAATCTCTACTTCTTTAACTTGCGCTTTTGAAGGCTTTTTTGCAAAAAATGCATTAACTTGTGTTATATTATTTTTCTTTAGTATCAATTTATGATATTCTGCAGCAATCATAGTCAGTAAGCGCATATTATCATTTATTATTAGAAACCTGACCAAATTTTGCACAATTTTGGGAAACTTTACATTACTATTTTTCAATATCAATTCAAACAATTCTAATTTTTTATTTTTTTGCACTATAGGTGATTCCAAAATTATTCTTAAATTCTTGCTATGCACAATCAAATCGCGTAAAAAAATTATGGCATTATATGCGTCGCCTATAAATTCATCATCTATTTTAGCCACTATAACCTTAGCAAATTTACGTGCAAGAGTTTGCATACAATGATATCGAAATGGTTTATCCATGAGATGATATAGAAATTTTGCTCTACTTCAACTAATAGTAAAAATTTAAAGATAATTTTTGATGTACATAGTGTTCGTTATGTATCAATATAGAATATACATTTCATAATAATACCAACAGTAATTTAACTAGTCATCTAATTTGGATATGGGAATAGAAACGACGAATGAAGTCTATAATAACAAGTAAGCGAGGAGTAACGACTCCGACAGTTCAAAGAATTGACTATAATGTATTATACCAAGTCTCAGATTAAATCACAATAAGAACTGGCACGTGGTCTGAGGGCCTTGTCCAATCACGCGCTTCTTTTATAATTTCAAAATGTGATACATTATGAGATGCGTGATTATTCAACCAAATATGATCAAGTCTTCTGCCTCTATTTGATTTTTTCCAATCTTTATTTCTATAACTCCACCAAGAATATAATTTATTATTATGAGGTATAAATTCTCTAGCTATATCACGCCATTCAAATTCTTTTATCATGTCCATCATAATTTTTCTTTCAATATCCGTATGGCTTACTTCATTACGAAGTGCTCTACTGGACCATACGTCATGTTCTAATGGCGAGATATTTAGATCTCCTGCAAGTAAAATTTGCCTATCAGGCATACGGTTTACCAAAAACCATTTATGCATTTCATCAAGATATGCAAGTTTATGTTTAAATTTCGGATTTAACTCAGGGTCTGGTATATCACCTCCTGATGGAATATAAAAATTATGTATTTCCAAATCTTTAATTTTAACAGCAACATGTCTTTTATCGCCATTATAAAACGCTAAACTAAATTTTTCGTTAAATGGGATTTTGCTTAATATAGCAACTCCATTATACGATTTTTCTCCCTCAAAATATTGATGTGTAAATGAAAAATTTGTACAAGCTTCGACAGGAAAAAATATGTTCTCTGTTTTCGTTTCTTGTAACAAAATTATATCAGGGTTGTACTTTGTTTGAAGTAAACCAATTAAGTCAATCCTTAATCTTATTGAATTTATATTCCAACTTATTATTCTCATAATTTTTACTATAAACTCAAATTATCAAAGACATTAACTATATTAATCTTCTCAAAATATACAAAATCAGATATTTTTAAAGATAATTATAACAGATTTTTATGCTACACGAATATGTTGTTTTGCTACATGGTTTTGGCAAAAGTAGTTCATCTCTTGAAAAAATTGCAGATAAGCTGAAAAAGTGCGGTTATAGAGCAATAAATATAGAATATCCTTCAAGAAGTCATAATATTTCAGAAATTGCTGAAAAATTTGTTCTTCCAAGGATTGCAAAAGAAATAGAAACATGCAGTAAAATACATTTTGTTGGGTACTCAATGGGAGGGATAATTACTAGATATATTTTGGAATATTATAAACCAAAAAATTTAGGTAGAGTTGTTCTTATTGCAACCCCGAACCAAGGAACTGAAGTTGTTAATAGTCTCTCAAAATATACTTGGTTTAAAACTATCTTCGGACCTGCAATTCTTGATGTTGCAGTAAATTCTTCGTTTCTTACAAATTTACCAAATAGAGTTGATTATGAAACTGGTGTAATAAGCGGAAATCTTTCGGTAAATCCAATTTCTTCATTATTTTTTATAAAAGGAGATGACGATGGAACAGTAAGTATAGAAAACACAAAACTAGATGGAATGAAAGATAATATCATAATTCCTGCTACACATTTCTCTCTTTTATATAATGATGTTGTCATAAAAGAAGTAGAGTATTTTATTAGCAATGGTTGTTTTTCAAAAAAATTCTGAGTTGCGCCACTTTCGAATGCATAAAAATAAGAGTTCTTGCAAAATTTGATTTTTTAGTCTAGATTCTTCGCACATGGCGGGCGTAGCTCAGTTGGTAGAGCATCAGATTGTGGCTTTGAGGGTCGTCGGTTCGAGACCGATCGTTCGCCCCATCATATTCTAGGTAAATCTTTACAAAAAGATTTATGATGTAAAAATACAACAGTTTTCGATAATTTTTTACTAATTTTGGACATTTTTTATATTATTTGCTTCCTAGTTTATATGTTTTTTGATATAAAGCCGGCTGTATTCACAGTCTAAGTATTGTTTAATAACTATAAATATTAATAATTAACGAGGAAAATAATCTATGAAAAAATTACTCCTTACAGCTGCTATCGCTGCTGTTTCTACTTCTGCTATTGCTGATGACAAATTATATGTACGTGGCGATGTTGGAGCTTCATTCATACCTAAAGACTCTATGGCTGCAAACACCACTAATGTCAATTCTACACTTGCCGGTATTGCAGTTGCAGTGCCTGTACAAATTGCGAAAAGTAAATCAAAGATAACAAATCATCTTGTTGCTGACTTAGGAGTAGGTATGTATATATCAGATATGGTTCGTGTTGAGCTTAATCTTGCAAATCATTTTAATTCAGAACAAAATTTTAAACCTACATTAAGTGTTGCTGGAGTAAATGTTGGCTCAGCATCTATAAAAGCAAAATTTAAAGCTACATCTTTAAATGCAAAATTTGTAGCAGATGTATATAATTTTGGTTATGGTGATGTATTTTTAGGCGCAGGACTTGGCCTAACCAAACTAAGCTCTAAAAGAGCATTCTCATTTTCGCCAAGTAACGCGATAACCAGCACAACTACATATACTTACAAAACTAAGGCAAAAAATAATATGAATTTCCTTGTTACAGCTGGGATAGCGTTTGATGTAGCTGAAGGTGTTAAAATTGATGTAGCATATTCCTATAATGATCATGGAAAAACTAATGATGCTAAAGATATTAATGGGAAAAAAGTGACAGGTACAAAATTACGCTTCAGAACACATGATGTAACTGCAGGCGTTAGAGTTGAATTGTAATTTCTACTTATATAGTATTTAATTTGACTATATATCCATCACGTCATCCCTGCGAAAGCAGGGATCTTTTTTTTAAATCTAGATTTCTCATTTAAAATAAAATTTGATTATCTATCCTGCTCTTTAAGAAGCACAACGATTTTGCGCGCTAATGTAATTAATTCTTTTTTTGTGCAATTTAAATTAATTTCTTCTTTACAGAGTGTAGATAGTGCAAGAATTGCATTTCTTATGATATTTCGTGATTCATCAATAGAAAATTGATCAGGAGACTTTAAAAAAATTTCCACTTGCCGATATATATGCGATTTTTCATTTTTTATATCATTCATTCTCTTAACTATTTTCTGTTTAATTCTGTTGATATCATAGTCATCCCGTCTTCCCTGAGAAAGCAGGGACCCATTTTCTTAAAACTAGATCCCCCATAAATGCAGGATGACTGAGAGGAACAACAATGTTCTCTGTCCAAAATAATTGACTATATTCATTTTCATATAACCACAATTATAATACCAATTAAACACTGATATAAACAACCAATGATTAATTCAGGAAAATTTTTTAATCAAAAGATGCAGTATAGTACCTTTTGTAAAATAATCAATACCTTTAATATGATATAAATTTATTTTATAAAACTTTTGTAAATTAAATTAGGTATGTGGATAGGAGCAGAAAGTGAACAATATAAATAATAAGCGAACAGGAAAGAACAAGGCCACTATGTTCAGTAGCTCATCACTCATTTTTATTTATGTTTATACGATTCCCATAGCAATAAGACTAAAAATACTAAAAATAAAGAAGAAAAAGAAAAAATAAACCCATCAGTACCAAGCCTATGCATAATATTTCCTGTTATAGTAATACCTGCATAACCCCCAATTGTGCTCATTGCATGAACCATTGAACCTGCAGCTAATAAATCATCCCCTACAAATTTATCTCCAAGTATTGCAAGTGTAACAACTATTAAAGCGTTAAGTGAAGCACTTAACAAAGTAAATATAATTAAAGTGAGGAAAAAATTATCTATAACCATAGGTAGAATTTCTATAGCACAAATCATAATCACAGCAATAACTATTGTGAGTTTAGTTCTGTCAAATCTATCGCAGATTATCCCCATAGGAATTGAAAGTAATATCCCTGATAAAGAAAAATATCCTAACAATGTATATGCATCTTGCTTTATTTTTCCTAAATTAATTAAAAATAGAGGTAAAAAGTCTGATATCCCAAAATAAGCATATTCACTTGCAATCGCGCACATAACAGGTATTTGTGCAAATATAAATAGTTTATAAAGAGTCATTTTGCGGAATGGAAATACCACTGGTTCATATTGCTTTGCAATGATAACAAAAGCAAGCATAACTGTGGATAAAATAGCGCTTATATTAAAATTAATATTGCTTGGCATCTCTAAATAAGCTGTCAAAAAAGGGCCAAAAGCAATACCAAGACCAAATGCCATACTTGCTATTGAAATATATGTGGCCCTTTTTTCATTACTAGCAAGTCTATTAACCCACTGAAAGATTAATACATATAAAATAAAACCTCCGACCCCGAATCCAAACATAGAAATTTTAAACAATAAAACATTATCACTGACCCCAAATAAAACAAGGAAAACATTTCGGATTATAAGTGATATAGCTAGCAATCTAAACATACCACATTTTATGCATAGGATTAAAACAAAAGGAGCAGCAACAATGTTCCCTATAATTTCAAAAGATAATATATCGGATATAATATTTGCCTGTAAGTTATTATGATAGAGAAAAATACCAAAATTTGATACATTCATACCAACGGACAAACCGTAGAAAAAACACCCTAAAGAAAGCCATAATAACGCTTTAAAGCTACCCTGGCTTAAAATTTCTTTCAAACATATCTGCGTTCTCAAAGTAATTGCAGGTCTAAATACCATTTGATTCTGAACACCTCTTTGTATATAAGGGTATATAGATAAGAATTTTCTAAGAAACTTAAATTACAACTTAGACTGTAACTTTTTCTCTATCATTGTTTTTTAGCTTCATATAAATTAATTATGAACATTGGTAGGTGAACAGAGTGTAGAGCCTTGTGCTCAAGAAATTTTGGATTACTGGAGATAAATTTAATGAGTAAGCAAATTATAATAGATGGGAATTTTCCTAATCAATACCGTGTTGCACTTGTAAATGCACAAAATAAAATAGATGAATTTGAATATGAAACAGCTAACAGCAATAATATCAAAGGGAATATATATCTTGCTAAGGTTGTAAGGATAGAACCAGGATTACAAGCTGCTTTTGTAGATTATGGATCAGGAAAAAATGGATTTTTACCATTTAGTGAAATTCATCCAGATTATTATAATATACAAATTAATGATAAAAAATTCTGTGATCTTCAAGCTGTAACTCCGCCAGAGTCTGTACTGTCAGAAACACAGGAAGAAGTGTCTGATATTTCTCTAGACTGTATGGAAAAAGAAATCGATATAGCTCAGATTGAAAAATTTCTTGATGAAGAGACAAACCCAGAACTTGCATATGAGGCATCAGATGTAGAAATAGATAAACTATCTGATGAAAAAATTGATCTAATTCCGGATTATAAAAACCACAAAATCCAAGATGTTATTAAAAAAAATCAAATAGTACTTGTGCAAGCTCAAAAAGAAGAAAGAGGTAATAAAGGAGCTTCTTTTAGTACATATATATCTATTGCAGGAAAATATTGTGTATTAATGCCGAATAGCACTGGCCATCACGGTATTTCTCGTCGGATCTCAAGCGGAGATGAAAGAAGACGATTAAGAGACACAATTGCTAAGCTTATCAATGAAAAAGATAGTAAGCATGCTAGCGTAATACTTCGTACAGCATCAATAGGAAAGACATTTTCTGAAATAATAAGAGATTACGAATATCTAGCACGATTATGGAATAGAATCCGTGAGGTTGCATTAAAATCCAAAGCTCCAAGTTTCGTGCACGCCGAAGAAGGCATAATACAAAAGACTATTAGAGATCTTTATGACACATCTGTAAAACAAATAATTGTAGATGGAAAAGAAGCTCATGATAAAGCAATTGATTTTATGAAATATCTGCTTCCAAAAGACGTAAGCAAGATTAAACTGCATAAAAACTTAATTCCTGCTTTCTCGCAATTCAAGATAGAAGATCAAGTTGCATCTCTTTACCAGCAATTTGTGCCTTTACCATCGGGAGGCTATATTGTTATCAATCCTACAGAAGCTTTGACATCTATAGATGTAAATTCTGGACGTTCTATATCAGAAAAAAACATAGAGGAAACAGCGCTAAAAACTAACGTGGAAGCTACAAAAGAAATAGCAAGACAGTTCAAACTTAGAGATATCTCAGGCCTAATAGTTATAGACTTTATTGATATGTATGAGTCCAGAAATCGTAGAATTGTAGAGCGTTCATTAAAAGAATATATGAGCAGGGATAGAGCAAAAATTCAAATTGGTCATATTAGTACATTTGGGCTTTTTGAAATGTCAAGACAAAGGCTGCGCCCATCATTTTTAGAAGCTCATACGGTAATGTGTACACATTGTAATGGAAAAGGTATAGTAAGGGATCAGGAATCTAACTCTATGCTGATTCTAAGAACAGTTGAAAATGAGATTTATAATCAAGATTCTGATATTGTAAATATTTATGCGAACATAAATGTTGTTATTTATTTACTTAATCATAAACGAGATGAAATTTTCTCAATTGAAAGTAAATATGGCGTTAAATTAAACTTTTTAGTAGATAAAGAAGCGACATCAGATAGCTTCTCTATAGAGAAAATTACGTTACCTACGCATGCTCAAGAAGATAATAATCCAAATAATAATATTTCGCAGATTTCCAGTGAAGAAACACGGGGAAATGAAATGCGTAATGAAATAAGAAAAGAAGCTACAAAAAAAGTAATACGAGAATTAAGTGAGGAACCTTCAAAAAATACAAAAAAAGAAGAATATACAGATCAAGATAAATCACTCACAACATCATCAAATAATAGAAGACGCAGATGGAAAGATTCAAAACACATTAACGAACGACACAAAACTGACACGAACGAATCAACAACAGATGAAGTTGCGGAAGACAAAGCAGCAAAAGTTGAAGAAATAGAGCTTGTTGCAACAAAACCAAAACGCAAAAATATTCGTAAAACTCAAAAAAGACTGCAAAAACAACAAATTTCTGATGCCGAAGAAGTGAAATAACCACTAAATAGTATGAAGAAATTATTTAAATGTATATATCTAGCTATTGTTAGAACAATTGAAAAAGATGGAATAGAGCATGCCGGGTATATGTCATTTATGATTATACTTTCTTTATTTCCATTTTTGGTTTTTTTTCTAGCGTTGACTAGTTTTTTTGGCGCATCTCAGCTTGGTATGAGTTTAATTGATGTTATAATGAATAATTCTCCTGAAAATATTATAGATTCTATAAAAGTAAGAATTCTAGAACTACAAAAAGCTCCACCGTCAAGTCTTATGAGTCTTGCTGTTTTTGGAACCGTATGGACGTCATCATCATTCGTAGAAGGTTTAAGAACTATTTTAAATCGTATATTTGAAGTAAAATCCCCACCTCCATATATTACAAGACGTTTAACAAGTATTTTTCAGTTTATTATTCTAACAAGTTTACTTGCTATAATTATGTTTATTTTTGTACTATTACCTATTCTTTTTGAAAATCTGAGTTTAAAACAAATTACCCATTTGAATATTTCAGGACTGGTATTAAAATATTTTATTATATTTTTTACATTATTTCTGACTGTTTTGTGTTTCTATACACTTATTCCCAATATAAAATTAAATATCAAAAATATGATACCTGGAGCAATTTTTACTGCAATTACATGGCAAGTTAGTGGGTATCTACTATCTACTTATATAGTCTACTATCACCAATTGAGTTTTGTGTACGGCTCTCTTGGCAGTATTATCGTAACACTCTTATTTTTCTATATCATAAATTTTTTATTTATACTTGGAGGAGCATTAAACTATCAGCTACTGATGTATAGAAAAAATAATGGTAATGCCTAAAAACACTTGATATTATAGATACAAGGAAAAGACTTAAATACAGGGACTTTTGAGTTGTGCTATACTGTATTTACAAAATCAGGAGGAATTCCTGTAAGAACGAATGAATCTACTTCTATATCAGGATTTAAAATATTTGTGACTGTTACATTATCCTCATCAACGACGGTAGCAGCAAAAGAACCATCTGTTGGAGATTTTGCATCTCCAGAGTGGTATTCTGTTGATAGATGATCTGCTCACCTATAGATTCTGCTGTTTCTACACTATCTTTGTGAGTTGCTTCCTCTGTCTTAATAATATTTTCAGAACCATCAAGAACATCATCTTCAGAATCATCAAAAATAGGATCTGGTTCATCATCTAAATCCGCTAAGGAATCTTTATCCTCATCAAATATAACACCATATTGCTTGAATATTTCTATCACCTCGGGTTTTGAGGCATAATCTTTCACCTCCTGCATAGCCTTTACTAAAAGCTCTTGCATATGAAGATATTCATCAGATCCAGGGTCCTTCCCTTTGAGAACATGTTCTTCATAATATTTTATTAAAACATTAAGCGTGCTTGCTCCTCCATGAGTGGCAGCCATTTGGATTAATTACCATTCCAAAATATATCTACTTCTTCTCTAGAATCTTCCAACAGCTGCTTTAGGTCATTTTATCAATGCTTTCAGGTAATAGCTAAAATAAATAGCAAAAATATCTTGCAAAGAATTTATTTATAATGCATATTGCTTTCGCACAATAAGAACTTATATTTTGAGGGCGATTAGCTCAGCTGGTAGAGCATCTCGTTTACACCGAGACGGTCGGCAGTTCGAATCTGTCATCGCCCACCATTTTTTGTAAAATTACAATAAAATATCTTGTTTTTGTCTTATTATATGGTATTGCTTCTCATGAATACCATATATCTCGCGTGCCTCCCTATAAGAAATTTACTCTATATCATCAATAAATTTTACAAGTCATAATAATAAATTAGTGTTTTTTGATTAGTATAACTAGTATAGTCTTTGGTGGTAGTGACCTAATGGTCTACAAGACTTAATGAGTTTGCAAGAAAAATCAATCTATTATGTCAAAAACTCTATATGACCCATTTGTTGATGTAAAAATTTCTGGATTTGATAAAATTGAGAATGCCTATCAGAAACGAATAGAAATTATTAATACTTCTACATCTATGAGTGAAGAAGAATCCTTGCGACAATTAAAAGAAGAATTTGAAAATCATCAAAAAATTAAAATTGCATATATCGAAGATACAACCCATATGCCATTTTCAACAATTTCACAATATCTAACTTTAGTATCTGATAATGATCTTGTATTGTCTTTTAGAGATTCTGGACCGGCATCTCTCAAAAGGTTAAAAGAAGGAGCAACAGGAAAAGGATTTAGTGAGAAAGCTAAATCTGCACAATATGGTAAAGCATTGGCAGGGTATATACCTATTCAACAAGAGTTCAGCAAGGCTGGGGGAAAAGGACAAGCTGTTGAGTATAATAAAACAGTCCGTAAAAGAATTGAGGAATGCAAAGCATTATTAGGAAATATTACTACGATATTGGAAAGAATGAACTCTGAACATTCAGATAAACCTACTGAAGAACTAGCTCGTATATTTGAAACATCTGAAATTGTTACATCAAAACCGTTGTTGGATAGATTAGGAAGACAAATTTATGGATTTACGAGTGAAGAACATAAGCCTTTGTGTTATGAATCATCACAAGAGCCAATTTTTGCTACAAAAAACGATGATGGCACCTATGTAAATGAGAAAAATGGAGAAATTTTTGTACCTCCTTCAGGGGCTAATTCCACGGCGATAAGTATCCTTGCTTATGTCACAGATGTAGAAAAAATTGACGGGGAATGGAAAATCAAGGTTCAATCTATTACTGGTGATCATGACCAGCTTTTTATAGGGACTAAAGCGATTAGGGATGATGTTGTAGCTGATGATCATATTATGCGAAAATTTGGTGAACAAGATGCAATATCAATAGCTGTTTCAACAGCTCTAATACATGATACAAAAGAAATAGGAGCGGTAAAGCATGCTGCGGATTCTGGAGCTGGGAGCCATAAAAATTCTGTTAAAGAAGACGATTATAATATGTTATCAGAACATTTTTCAAATTCAATGGACTTAACTGATATTATGCAATCTCCAATCCTACAAGAATTTCGAACTAAGAAAATAGGCGGAAATCCATATCCAGAAGATTTTGAAACACCAGGAAAGGTTCAAAACTATAGCTTTATCGTCCCAAAATCAGATGGAATACAGGAAATAATTGTAGTGCATACACAAGAAGAAATGACTCCTATATTAAATAATTTGGAGACTGAAGGATATAATGTGCCAATTAATCCACGATATGGATGGGAAAGGGATAAGGACGGTAATTTATCTCTTAGAAGTGACAGAATTTCTGCACAAACATATAAAAATCATCTAGAAAATTTATCACATAGGCTTTCTACGCAAGAATTCAAAAAAGCTAAACAAGATTCGCAATCCATGTATGCACTTCATGAAATTATTGGACTTGTGAGATTACAAGAACCATCGCATAAAAAGGATGAAATTTTGAGTATTTTAGAAATTCGCATGAATTTAGAAAAGGAAAAGTTTGAAAAAAATTATGGATATATGGCACCGCTAGAAAGTGCAAGAATTACATCAATTCTTGATTACAATCCTGAAATTCAAAGCGCCATGAGGAATTTCTCTAAAATTGTAAGAACAAAATTAGAAGCTAGGAATAAAGTAAAAATTGCTGCTGGCGTTTCGGGAAAAGGGTCTATGCAACCATCAAAAGCGCACGAAGATTTTCTTTAGCTGTGGTGAAGTGGAGGTGGTAGTCATTTAATTTACTATACTCACCCCGTTATCTCTGCAAAAGCATGGATCTATTTTCTTTTAAATGGATCTCTATAGGGAAATACAAATTTTAGATTAAATTAGACTAATGGATTTTAGAATGAGGCTGAGAAAGCCATATATTGATACGTACACAAAGCCACCCCTAGCTAAAACCTTTTGGATAATTTAAAAATAAAATTTGTAAACGCATTATGTTCAAATTAAACCACTGAGTAAGTCTTTTGTAACTTTCTTATCACTGAATTCTATAATTTTATTACGATAAATTTGATAATTCTCGTGCCCTTTACCAGCAATCAGTATTAAGTCCCCTGTTTGCATATTATTTATTCCATAAGCAATCGCTTCTTTTCTTGAACTAATCTCTACAGCATTTTTACATCCAACCATTATTTGTTTTCTTATGTCAGATGGATATTCACTTCTCGGGTTATCGTCTGTTACTATTACTAAGTCTGCATACTTAGATGCTATACCTCCCATTAAAGGCCTTTTAGTAGCGTCCCTATCGCCTCCACATCCAAATATTACAATGAGCTTGCCTTGTCCTTTATCTGCCGAATGCCTTAGTTCTTGTAAAGCCTTCTCTAATGAATCTGGGGTATGTGAATAATCAACATAAATTGAAGCACCTTTACCTGATTCGCTAACTCTTTCAAGCCTTCCTAGAGGTGCAGATAATTTATGCACTAAATCAACCAAACAATCTAATTTTATATCAATACAAGATAACATAGCAATAGCCATTACTATATTATAAACTTGGAATCTACCAATGATACTGGTTTCAACATCATATTTCTTAGAATCATAGCTTAGACAAAATCTTTGTCCTTCATACGCACTTTCCTGCATTTCAATTTTAAAATCACCATTTTCTCCTATAGTCAGGATTTTTCTGCCGACTTTTCTTAAAAATCCTGAAATATGAGGAAATTCGTCCATATCAGAATTAATAACAGCAATTGAATCTTCATTTTGATATTCAGAAAATAACCTTAATTTTACTGCTAAATATTCATCCATATTTTTATGATAATCTAAATGGTCAACACTAAAACTTGTAAAACCTGCTACTTCATAGACTCTCCCGTATAATCTATATTGATCGATTCCTATGCTTGAAGCCTCTATAGCACAATATTCTATACCATTCTCCTTCAGTTGCCAAAGTTCCTTATTAAATAAAACAGCGTTTTCAGTTGTTAAACCACTTTCTCTTAGGACATCTATATCACCATTTTGCTTATATAAAAGTACACCAATTGTACCAATACTTGCAGAATTTAATCCAAGCAGTGATAAAAATTGACCTAAGTAGTGTACGACAGAACTTTTTCCATTTGTTCCTGTTACAGCAAATAGTCTATTTGGAGACTTGTAATATAGATAGCATGATAGTGCAGCTAGAATTTTTCTACTATTATCAACTAACTCTATATGCATTTTATCCTTATACATACTGTAAATATCTATATTATCAGTAAATATTAGATTTGAACCTTGTATTACTGCAGATTCTATAAAATGATTACCATCAAATAATGCACCCCTGATAGCAACAAAAGCAACCCCTTTTTTTGCTTCTTTAGAATCCGAAGTGACATCAAATATTCCACAGGTTTTTAACAGATTTATTATATGTAATGATAAGTTTGAGTTACTAATTTGATGTTCTATTAAATTTGTATTCATAGTTTATATATGTTTTTATAGCTTCGATAATCTTTTAGATTGGATTCTATAGTCATTTAGTTTGAATTTGCGTATTAGGTACGAGGAGCAAAACCTATAAATAATAGGTGAGCGACAAGTAATAACACATGCAAGTTCAAGATGAATAACTATAGTACTAAACTTCGTGATCAATATCATATTCAACATGCATAATCTTTTTTATATCTTCACTATCCTCATCATATAATTGAATCCCGTACAATGAGCCAATGCGAGATATAATATTACCTGCTACAGGAGCTGCCGTATACCCAGCCGTACCAAAACCAAAAGTTTCTTTAGTTCCTTGCGGATCATCGAGAAAAACAAAAACCATATATCGTGGATTAATACTAGGAACCGTCGCTATAAAAGACGAAAACCTACTATTTTTTAGATATCCTTTCGGCCCTAATTTTTCTGCCGTACCTGTTTTTCCTCCAACTAAATAGCCTTTTACTGCGGCTCTTTTTCCAGTACCTTTTTCTACAGTTAACCTCATTAACTTAAGTATATTAAAAGACGTTTCTTCACTAAGTACTTTTTCTTTAACTATTTCTTCCTCTGAACGTTTTAAAAGTGTAAGAGAGTATTTATATCCTCCATTTACAATCGGTATCATACTTTGTACAAAATGAAAAGGACTGATTGAAAAGCCGTAACCATATGACATGGTTACAAGGCTTATATCACTCCATTCTTTATCTTTTGGAAACTTTGGTGTGGCTTTTTCAAGCACTTCAATATCTAGCTTTTTTGTTAGATCTAATTTTTGTAAATATTCTTTATAGACTTTATTACCAATCTCAAATGTAATAGTTGCTGACCCAATATTTGAGGATTTCATAAATAGCTGTGGAACAGTACTCCAACCATCGTGCCTATGGTAATCCTTTACCCTAAATTTGTTAATTGTAAAATCTGAAACATTATATACATCATGCATCTGTATGGTATCCGTATCAAACCCAATGGCAAAAGTTATTATCTTAAGAATTGAGCCCATTTCATATAGCCCTAAGCTTGACCTATTAAATAATTCGTTATGAGAAGCAATAGAAGGTCTATGGGGATCAAAATCTGGTTTACTTACCGATGCAAGTATTTCTCCAGTTTTTATATCTACAACAATTCCAACACCACCAATTGCTGAAAATGTTTCTATAACGTCATCCAATTGTTCGCTAACTATATTCTGAATTCTATAATCGATAGATAATGTGAGAGGCTTTTCTGACGACGTATTGCTTAACTCAGAATCAAAATATTTTTCTATTCCAGAAATCCCATTGTTATCGACGTCTACATAGCCCAAAATATGAGAAGCCGCTTTTCCTTGTGTATAAACTCTTTTCTGGTCATTTTCAAAATCAATACCTGGCAAACCTAAGGCTGTAATTTTTTCTTGCACTTCTGGGGTAACATCTCTTTTGATCCATACAAAATTCCTTCCTTCTTTAGAAAATTCTGATAATAATTTTTTTGTGTCTAAATTTGGAATTACAGTTGATAATTTCTTCACTGTATCATTTAGGTTATGAATTTTTTTTGGATTTGCATATAAAGAAGCAACTGGCAAATTAGTAGCAAGAATATGACCATTTCTATCCAAAATGTCATGCCTAGGCTTAAAATTTCTATCAGATACTTTTCTATCAGAATAATCTGTATCTACACATAAAAAATAAATCTCATAAGCAATCAAAGAGTAACTAGCTCCGAAGAATAAAGCTAAAATTGCTAATCTTTTAGATCTTGATGACAAATCACATGACCATCTCAAAATATTAGATGAAATAAATTTGATTATTCTATCAAATTTTTTATTCATCTTGCCCCAACTTTTATTTGGGTTGACGTGCTACGTATATGACTAAGACCTGTTTTTTTATAACGCCACTTAGTGCTACCATTATTTTTGATATTATGAATAAGATTTTCTACATTATTTTCTGAGCTATTGATCAAAATAATTTGATTTGGATTAATAGGTTCTAGATCTAAATATTGCCTAGCAAGAGTTAAAATTCTTTTAGGAGAATTCAAATATGCAAGCTCAGCCTTAAGAAGGTTATACTGAATCTTTTCTTGCTCAATTTGGCTTGTGATCTGCCTAATTTCAAAATTCAAATCTTGGACACTACTTTTAACATCAAACATAAAAGCAACTGCAAATATGATGGCTGAGAATAAAAACCAATTGATAATTCTTATCATAGATCATTTCCTCTCTATTACTCGAATTTTAGCAGAGCGAGATCTTGGATTTATTTTTATTTCCTCTTTTTTTGGCTTAATTGACTTTTTAGTAACAAATTTATATGGCTTGCTCCCTGTATTTACCTCTTTGCTATATTTTGATCTCGCAACTTTAGGATCAGAATTATCAATAAAGAATTTTTTTACAATTCTATCTTCAAGTGCATGAAAAGTTACAATCACAATTCTTGCTTTTGGTTTTAGAATTTCTTCTAATACTTCTAATGAATTTTGTAGTGCTCCGAGTTCATCATTAACAGCAATTCTTATAGCTTGAAAAGTTTTTGTAGCAGGATCGATTTTTCCTTTTTTCTTAACCACTGACCGTACAATATCTGCTAATTCAAAAGTTGTTTTTATAGGTGCTGCAGACCTTATCTCTACAATTTTTCTTGCTATTTGTCTTGAAGCATGTTCCTCACCATAGTTATAGATAATATCAGCAAGTTCTGATTCTTCGGTTTCATTTACTATTTCGTATGCACTTTTCCCATCACAACTCATTCTCATATCAAGAGTGGCATTTTTCTGAAATGAGAATCCACGTTCTTTTTCATCGAGCTGCATTGATGAAACTCCGAGGTCATAGACTACTCCGTCAACTTTCCCATATTTTTGCACAATTTTTGAGATATTTCTAAAATTTTCATTTATATACTTAAGTCGTGTTCCAAACTCCTCTTTTAATTCATGCGCATATTTTTGAGTTGTTGGATCATGATCAATTCCGATAATGCTACAATTTGCTTTAGAAAGAATAGCTCTGCTATATCCACCTGCTCCGAACGTGCAATCAACGAACACTTTCCCATCATAGATACGAAGAGCCTCTAGTACTTCATCTATCATAACTGGTATATGGTTTTCTTTACTACACATTTCCTTGCTGTATATTTTTTAATAATAATCTATTTTGTACGGCAGACTCTTTAGCTTTTATTAGATGTTTACTAAAAATATCTGGATTCCATATTTCAAAAACTTGCCCTTTGCCTACAAAGTTTGCTTGAATATCTAAATCTGCGAATTCTAATAGATGTTTTGGAATTACAACTCTACCTTCCGGATCAAAAGATAATTGTACTGCTCCCCCTAGTATAACAGTTTCAAATGCATCCCGCTCATCAGAATAAGGATCTAAGAATTGTATCATTTTTGCTAATTCTTGAAGCCTTGCTAAACTACATGCCTCAATACAATGATTCCTAATAGATTGGTAAACTACTATACCAAAGAAATTTTCTGAACAACCTGCTGATTGTCTATAACTTGCCGGGACAGAGACTCTGCCTTTTTTATCAATAGAATTTACAAATTGCGATAAAAACAAATTCATTTCTATAAATAAAATCGCTTATTTGGTAAAGTATGGGTCATTTTGGGAAAAAATGGTTATTTATGGAAAGGATATATATGAGTTTTTTTTAGTCAAGTGATATTTATGAAACAATGTGTATTTTACACTTTATAGATATCACGTCCTAAGTACTGATTACAAAAGCTATTCAAGGGTTCAACTAACGATTACAAAACAGAAGAAACAATGTGTATTTTAGGCAAAATATCTAAACAATTTATTAAGATTTTAATAAATCAATCTAATCACTTGATCATGTAAACTTTCAACAAATCCTCTTGCTATTCCGTAACATTATTACATAATCTTGCATTATTAAGATAAACATATAATACAAATGACATCAACAATTGATAAAGGATATGTGATACTTGATCGTAATCTTCCTCTTGAAATGGTTAGAGTAACAGAAGCTGCAGCCATCGCAGCACACAAACTTATGGGAAGAGGAGATGAACATGCCGCAGACGAGCTTGCCGTTGAAGCTATGCGTGCATCACTTAATAATATGGACATCAAAGGAACGGTTGTAATAGGTGAAGGAGAACGAGATGAAGCTCCAATGCTTTATATAGGTGAAAGAGTCGGCACCGGGAATGGACCCCATATCGACATAGCCCTTGACCCACTAGAAGGAACAACAATACTTGCCACTGGAGGCAGTAATTCACTTTCAGTAATTGCAATGACCGAGCAAGGAAAATTTCTCAACGCTCCAGATACTTATATGGATAAAATAGCGATTGGTTTTCAGTATAAAGAACAAATTATTGACCTGGATCAGACTCCTAAAGAGAATCTAAAAAATATAGCCAAGGCGTTAAAAAGAGAAATTAACGAACTTGTTGTCGTAATTCTTGATAGACCTAGACATCTAGAATTAATATCTCAAGTTAGAGAAGCGGGAGCACGAATACAATTGATCAAAGATGGTGACGTTGCAGCCGTTATCTCAACTTCGATTCCAGCAAGTGGAGTAAATGTCTATATGGGGATTGGAGGTGCACCAGAAGGTGTTTTAGCAGCCGCAGCACTTTGCACAACAGGAGGGCAGATTTGTACTAGACTTATATTTAAAAGCGATGCTGAGAAGGAAAGAGCAACACGTTTAGGTATCACAAATTTTAATAGGAAATATTATTTAAGTGACCTAGCATCAGGTGACGTGATGTTTGCTGCAACAGGTGTTACTGATGGAACAATGTTAAAGGGCGTGCATCTTATCCATAACGGCGCAACAACACATTCTATGGCGATGAGAGCTTCTACAGGAACTGTTAGATTTATTGAAACTCATCACAGGTTCAAGTAACCTTGTATGTCTAAAACATCTGTTTCTGGAAAAATTTGGGAAGCGAAAAACATAGATGAAAGATTAGTCTATAAGTACATCAATGATTTCGAAATATCAGATTTGTTGGCTAGAATATTGGTAGCACGTAATGTAGAAGAAGATAAAATGCAATCTTTTATTCACCCCAAAATTCGTGATTTACTTCCTGATCCTTTTCATTTACTAGACATGGAAAAAGCATGCAAAAAAGTTGCAGAAAAAATACTAGCTGGAGATAAAATTACTGTATTAGGAGATTATGACGTAGACGGCGCCACTTCTTCTGCTTTACTCAAAAGAGTATTCACACAATTAGGTGCAAATTGCTCTGTTCATATACCTGACAGAGCGGTAGAAGGATATGGCCCCACGTTATATGCTATAGATAAATTTAAAAAAGAAGATTCAAAACTTGTAATTACCGTAGACTGCGGAATTACTTCATTCGACGCTATCAAATATGCGAATTCTGTAAACTTAGAGGTGATAATTTTAGATCATCACTTAAGTGCAGAAATACTACCAGACGCTTATGCCATAGTAAATCCAAATAGATTTGATGAAACAACTCGATACAAAAACCTAGCAGCAGTTGGAGTTGCTTTCCTATTTTCGGTTGGACTAATAAAAATTTTGAGAAATCATGGCTATTTTCAAAACATAGAAGAACCAAACTTACTAGACTTGTTAGATCTTGTGGCGCTTGGCACAATATGTGATATGATGAGCCTAGTTGGCCTTAATCGTGCATTCGTAATTCAAGGGTTGAAAATTATGTCCAAAAGAAAAAATCTTGGTCTCAAAATTCTTGCTGAATATGGAAAAATAGACTCAAAACTAACGGCATATCATTTGAGTTTTGTGATAGGTCCAAGGATCAATGCGGGTGGTAGAGTAGGCAAGTCATATTTGGGATCGCATTTGCTTTCAACAAATGATGAAAACACCGCTTTTGATTGCGCAGCCCAACTTGAAATTTTTAATGAAGAACGCAAAGTCATTGAACAAAAAGTTTTGGATGAGGCAATCCAAATTGTAGAGAGGCAACAAAAAAAGAATTATATTTTAATTTTTTCAGACACTTGGCATCCAGGAGTTATAGGTATAGTTGCAGGTAAAATTAAAGATCTTTATCAAAAACCAGTAGTTGTGATAGCAATAGAAGAAGACATTGGAAAAGCTTCCTGCCGATCTGTAAAAGGTATAGATCTTGGCAGTAAAATTGTTGAAGCTAAAAATAGAAATATTCTTCTCTCAGGCGGAGGGCATGCAATGGCCGCAGGATTCACACTTCGTAAAGATTGTATAGATAGTATGATAGAATTTTTAGATTTCTCTATGAGTAAAGAAAATAATATTTTATTACAAAATAAAAACTGTTTTTTTGATATAAGTCTTTCGCCAAATGGTGTGTCGCTTGAAATAGCTGAAGAAATACAAAAATTGGAACCATACGGAAATGGTAATAGTGAGCCTATTATTAAGGTGGATGGTATGTATGTACTAAAAGCCACTATAACTAATAGACATATAAATTGCCTATTAGCATCTGATTCGTCAACACTAAAATCAAAAGCCATTAGAGCTATAGCATTTAACTCAGTTGGCACTCCAGTTGGAGATGCGCTACTATCTGCAAAGCCGTTAAATCTTTCAATCCTTGGAAATCTCAAAATTAATCATTGGCAAGGTATGACAACAACTCAGATTAGTATTTGCGATATCATAGTAAATTAGTTTATATGCTTATACTCTAAAAATTTCAAGCTCCCGAATTCTGTCGAGCTCAGCTTCTGCTCTCTCCTTTACCTCTTTCATTAAATTTCTTAATGTTCTGTTCTTTAATTTCAATACAGGACTATCAACACACCATATTAAATTTAGAAGCTCATTTTCTCTGAATTCATTATTTAGCAAACCAATACGAATATCATTAAAATATTTAGTTAACATTACTGTCTTTTGCTTAAGATTCTCACTCTCATTCTCTGCAATTTCATAGTAACAAAGTAATGGCAATGATTCTGTATGTTTGACTTTTCTAGCAACATTCTTATTATTACAGATTAATTCATTTATAACGTTACAGATTTCAGTCATACATATACTGTTTACAACCCTGCGTATCATAGCTTGATAAATTATAATTTCTAGTAGAAAAATTATGTTCCAAAGTTTAACAAATAATCTCACAAAAATTTTTGACAAATTAAAGAGCAAAGGCACCATCACAGAGACTCATTTTGATGAGTCAATGAGAGAAATAAGAATAGCTTTGCTTGAAGCTGATGTTTCAATCCAAGTAATTAAAGATTTTATTCAAAATGTTAAGGAAAAAGCCATAGGTCAGGGTGTAGTAAAATCTATTAATCCAGGCCAAATGATTATAAAAATCATAAATGATGAATTAGTAAATTTTCTCAAATCTTCTGATGAAGAAATGGCGTTAAATTTAAAAAACAAGCCTCCTGTCAAAATACTAATGGTAGGTCTTCAAGGAAGTGGAAAGACCACATCTTCAGCTAAACTTGCTTTATATCTTAAAAATCAGAAAAAAAGAGTCCTTCTTGTCTCGCTAGATGTGTATAGGCCTGCAGCAAAAGAGCAGTTGCTTATTTTAGGTGAAAAAATCAGTGTAGATTCTTTACCAATCGTACAAAATGAATCTGTGTCTGAAATATTAAAAAGGTCTGCTAACACCTCCAAAACAGCAGCTTATGATATTATTATATATGATAGTGCAGGTAGGCTACACATTGATAAAACATTGATTCAAGAATTAATTGATACAAAACAATTCATTAATCCTTCTGAAACTTTGCTTGTTGTTGATAGTTTGACTGGTCAAGATGCTGTAAATGTCGCAAAAGAATTTAATGAGACAGTAGGCATTACAGGTGTCATCTTAACACGAATAGACGGTGATAATAGAGGTGGCGCCGCACTGAGCGTTAAACATGTAACAAATGCCCCTATAAAATTTATGGGAATTGGTGAGAAGCTTGATGCTTTAGAAGTATTTGCTCCTGATAGAATCGCATCAAGGATTCTAGGAATGGGAGATATAGTCTCATTAGTAGAAAAAGCTATAGAGGCAACAGATCACGATGAAATGGAAAAAATTGCAAAGCGCATGCAATCAGGGAAATTTGATCTGAATGATTACTCTAGCCAGCTAAAAAATATACAAAAAATAGGTGGGATGAGTTCAATTCTATCTATGTTGCCTGGAATAGGAAAATTAACACAAAATATAAACCAAGACAAAATTACTGATAGACCAATAAAAAGACAATGCGCTATAATAAGCTCCATGACGAAATTAGAGAGGAAAAAACCTGAGTTACTAAATGCTTCAAGAAAAAGAAGAATAGCTGCAGGAGCAGGAGTAGAAGTTTCGGAAATAAACAGATTATTGAAGCAATTTTTGCAAATATCTAGCTTTATAAAGAAAACAAAAAATATGGATCCCAAGTCTTTGATGAGATCAATGAAGAATAGATTTATCTGAGTCTTTATCTATGCAAAAGTTTTGATGATATCGTCGATGACTTTCTTTGCATCCCCAAAAATCATCAAAGTATTAGGTCTATAAAAAAGCTCATTCTCAATACCAGCATACCCAGCTGCCATAGATCTTTTTATAAAGAAAACAGTTTTTGCATTCTCAACTTCTAAAATTGGCATCCCATAAATTGGACTAGATTTATCATTTTTAGCCGCTGGGTTTGTAACATCATTTGCTCCAATAACAATTACTATATCTGTAGAAACAAAATCACGATTTATATCTTCTAATTCAAAAACTTGTTCGTACGAAATATTCGCTTCAGCTAAAAGTACATTCATATGACCTGGCATTCTTCCAGCCACTGGATGAATTGCAAAACGAACTTCAATTCCCTTTGCGCTCAAGATATTTGTTAATTCTTTTACGGAATGCTGAGCTTGTGCCACTGCCATACCATATCCAGGAACAATTATAACATTTGAAGAATTTTGTAACATAAACGCAGCATCTTCTGCTGAACTTGTATTGATTGATCTTTCGTCTGTTGTAACATTTGATGTTAATGTATTATGCGTCATAAAAGCCCCAAAAATAACTTTTACTATTGATCTATTCATCGCTTTACACATTATATAACTTAATATAGTACCACTAGCTCCTACTAAAGCACCAGTAATGATAAGTAAATTGTTAGACAGAGTAAATCCTATACCTGCAGCCGCCCATCCAGAATATGAATTCAACATTGAAACAATCACCGGCATATCTGCTCCACCGACTGGAATAATTAGCATAACCCCAATTGTTAATGACAATAAAATTAATATATTGAACATGATAGAATTCTGAGATTTTACAAATATATAGATAGATATTATTGTTAAGATAAGAAGTAATATGCTAAGATATTGATGGCCCTTAAGCTTTATAATTTTTGATGGCATCAAACCTTGAAGTTTCATGAAAGCAATAATAGAGCCAGTAAAAGTTATTGCCCCGATAGATGATCCAAATGAAATTTCGATCAAGTTTGCTTCTGGTACAGATTCCCTAAAACCTATCCCGAATGCTTCTGGAATTAAAAATGAAGCATAAGATACAAAAACAGCAACAAGTCCTACTAATGAATGAAATCCTGCTACTAATTGAGGCATTGCAGTCATAGGTATTTTAAGAGCAATAATACTTCCAACACTACCACCTAATAACAAAGATATCACTATTAGCAACTTATTATGAAAATGCGGATTACACACACATGCTATTATAGCTAGCACCATTCCCAAAATACCAATTATATTTCCTCTTTTTGCATCTTTATGCGATGAAAGTCCCCTTAATGCATAAATAAAACTTATCGCTGAGAATAGAAAAATATATCCTGAAATTAACTGCATAATATTACTTTATTTTTTTATGTGCTTAGCATCAAACATTTTGAGCATTCTACGAGTCACAATGAATCCTCCAAATATATTAATACTGGCAAGGAAAACCCCAACCACTCCAAGAAAAGTAGCTATTCCCGCCTCTTCAAAACCCGTTACCATTAGAGCTCCTATAATAATTATTCCTGATATTGCATTTGTAACAGACATTAACGGAGCATGTAGCGCTGGTGTTACCCTCCAAACAACATAATAACCAACAAAACACGATAGCAAAAATACTGTTAACAGTTGTACAAAATGCCCTGAATCTGCTTGAACATGCTCCGTAGCTACTGATGCTAGCGCATTCAATTTATTAGATAATTTAGTTGCCGCTTCACTTAACTCAGCTGCTTTCCTAGCTAAAACATGATGTTCACTATTCATATTAATTCCCAAAATAATTTGATTTTAAAAACCCAAGAGGTGGAGGCTTACCCGTACTAGCTCTTTTTCCAAGCCATGCAGTAAAATTCATCTGCTCCTTAATATCTTTTCCATTGCTCCATATAAAACCTGATGCTCTAGAAAAAAGCTGAATATCTTGAAGCTTTCCATCTTTGACTTTTATTAATGTTACACCTTGTCCTTTTTTCAAAGTAGGTATTTCAGTAAGCTCAAATATCAAAAGCTTTCTGGTTGAACTAACACATGCAACCATTTCGACATTGTCATTTATTTCAAGAACTTTAATGCAATATTCTTTATCTGGCAAATTCATTATTTGCTTCCCCAGCTTTGTTTGTGCATAAACATCTGATTGCTGAACAGTGAAACCCTTGCCAGAGCTACTTGCCATTAACAAATACTTGGTGGGATTATAAGCAAAGATTGAGAGAATCTCATCATCATTTGCTAAATCAAACATCATACGAAGAGGATCTCCATGCCCCTTCCCTTTACTAATATTATCTACAAATATAGTATAAAATTTGCCCATTTTTGTAGGAATTATTAAATAATCTGTTGTATATGCAGCAAGCGAAATCCAAAACTCGTCGCCTTCTTTAAATTTTAGTTGAGAAATATCATCAATAGCTCCTTTTATTACCCTTATCCATCCTTGTTTTGAACATATAATTGTTACTTGTTCTTTCTCAACAAATGCTTCTACATTTATGTCAACTTCCTTAGCTTCTGCTTCAATAATACTGGTTCTTCTTGCCCCAAGAACAGTATGTTTACCAAATTGTCTTGAAATTTCCTCAATTTCTTTTTTTACTAGTTGCCAACATTTGTTGTTATTTTCTAAAATTTCACAAAGTTCTTTTTTCCTCTTAGTTAGACCTTTATATTCTGATATAATGGACTCTTCTTCTAGTTTTCTTAAAGACCTAAGCCTAGTATTTAAAATTGCCTCAGCTTGGTTATCTGTAAGAGAAAATCTCTGCATAAGTACAATTTTTGGTTCATCTTCATCTCGAATAATTTTTATTATTTCATCAATATTAAGATACACAACCATAAGGCCGTCCAAAATTTCAAGCCTTGAATCTATTTTATTTTTGTCAAATAGAGAGCGTTTCATTACAATCAAGAACCTGTGCTCAATAAATTCTTCAAGAATTTCTTTAAGATTCATGACTTCTGGAAGGCCTTTGCTATTAAGAACATTCAAATTATAGTTAAACCTAGTTTCAAGCTCTGTTAATTTAAATAAAGTTTCCATAACAATGCTTGGATCACAAGAACGATTTCTTGGTTCTATAACAATACGAATTTCTTCTGCAGATTCATCTCTAATATTGCTGATAAAAGGAAATTTCTTATCTTTCAGTAAATTTGCAATCTGTTCTATTAACTTTGATTTTTGGACTTGAAATGGAATTTCTGTAATAATAATTTGGTATAATCCATGAGTTAGTTGTTCTACTTCCCATCTAGCCCGAATTCTTAAACTTCCTCTTCCAGTTTCATATGCAGAAACAATATTAGATTTTGTCGCTACTACGATTGCTCCAGTGGGGAAATCTGGCCCCTCAACAAATTCTAATAGTTCAAGAATAGTTGCATCCCTTCTATCTATAAGATATGAACAAGCATTGCATAACTCTTCAAGATTATGAGGTGGTATACTTGTTGCCATACCAACTGCTATACCTTCTGCGCCATTAGTGAGTATATTTGGAAAACCAGCTGGCATTAGAGCAGGTTCAGTATCTGAATCATCATATGTAGGATTAAATGATATTGTGCCCTTGTCAATATCCTCCATTAATTTGATTGCTATGGGTGTTAATTTCGATTCTGTATAACGCATTGCAGCGGCGTTATCTCCATCTATAGAACCAAAATTTCCTTGCCCATCAATTAGTGGGTATCTAAGAGAAAAATTTTGGACAAGACGTACCAAAGTTTCATAAACAGCACTATCTCCATGTGGATGATACTTACCTATAACATCACCTACAATTCTTGCACATTTCTTAAAACTTTCATCTGGTCTTAATTTAAGTTGCAACATTGCATATAAAAGTCTTCTGTGGACAGGCTTTAACCCGTCTCTAACATCTGGAAGAGATCTGGACATAATTGTAGATAAAGCGTAGGCAAGATATTTTTCGCCAAGTACATCAACAAAATCCACGTTTTCAATATTCTCTTTGATATTCTTATTAGTCACTTTCTTTCGAATTTTTATGTAATAACCACTATATACAGTATTTATGTAAAATCCAGATATAGCTAAACGTCACTAGATCGTAGGATTACCTAGGCACTGATACTTTGTTAAGAGGCAAGTATGAGATGTGGATTAAAACACTTTAGCCATAGTAAATCAGAAATAATAACAGAGACTGGAGTCCTACTTTGAATGTTTTATCGAGAATGAAACATAAAAATACCCTGTGTAAACTGTAATAATGGCTGAAATCCATAGCATAATGGCTCCGAGCTCATCGAAACCGTTTATCCCACTTCCCTTTGTGCCTAAAATAATAATAAAAAGGGTAATTAACTGTATTGTAGTTTTAAATTTTGCAAGTTGTGATACTGGAATTTTAAGTGTTCCAGCTAAATATTCTCTGAGACCACTAACAATAAATTCTCTTGAAATAATTAATATACAAGGAAATAGATTAACTTTGTCAAATTTGATTAATGTTAACATAATACATGAAACCAATATCTTATCTGCTATGGGATCTAAAATTCTTCCAAAATTACTTTGTACATTGTATTTACGTGCGAGAAATCCATCAAAAAAGTCCGATATGCTCGCAAGCAAGAAAAGAAACGCTCCTAATATGTGGGCAAATTTCTTATCCTCAAAATAGAAAGTACAAATAATTACTGGTATTGACAAAATTCTGTAGATAGTCAAAAGATTGGGTATAAATCTAGGCATAAAAACTCTTATTACGATTTTGGATCATCAACGAGAGTGTCTTTTGGTTCCACAATATCAAATTGATTATCAATTTTTGGAGCTAGTTCTTGCCTCAAATTAACATAACAAACTACTTTTTCTACACCCGCTATCGTAGATGCTATTTCTATAACTTTTGAAAGTTCTTCGCTTGTCCGAGCTATACCAAAAAGATAAACAATATTTCTCATTGTAACTACTGTGTAGTTAACAAATTTAATATCTCTCTTGAAAAATGTAGATGCCTTAATACGACTTGTTATCCATGTATCCTTTGTATACTGAGCTGTGTCAAATTTATTACTATTTTCACTAATTTTAAGCTCATTTATCACTTCTTTTACACCATAGACTGACCATGCTATATCAATAGCTGAAATAATATTTTCTTCTGATTCTACTTCTCCTGTTAATAAAACTCTACCTTCAATAACTTCAACCGTGATTTTCGTGTAAAGTTTTTTAAAACCTTTGGCAATAAAATCTTTTCTTATCCGAGCTGAAATTGTGATATCATCTATTGTATTTCCAAATGTTCTATCTTTTGCTGTAGCAATAGTCGTAGCTGATGCAGCAGAAAAAATAGCTGGCAAACAAGCAGTGAGAGTACACGAAACTATCAATATTAATAATATATTTTTCATTATTATATCTCCTTATAAATCTGGTGGAACCGAGAGGATTCGAACCTCCGACCTAGTGATTAGGAATCACTCGCTCTATCCTACTGAGCTACGGCTCCATAATACAAAATTATTATAATTATTGTACAACTTTTTCCAACGAAGAAATTGACGCATTCTATAATTCCTCATCAATCCTGCGCCTTATCTCCGAAAATGAAACTTGTTTTATAATTTTTCCATTCAAAAAAACTTCTTGTAAAAGTCCTTGTGCTTCCTGCTCTTCTGTTTGTCGGTCCAATAAGATAAGCTTACCATCTTGTCTTTCAACTCGTAAAAGTCCTTGTGCTGATTTTTTAGCGCCTGAATCTGTTTTTGGATTTTTGAAAATTTCTCTACGCTTTCCGTCTACGATACCGCTTGTTGCCTTAATAGCAAAGCCATAATTATCTCGAGTTACATATTGATAAGTATACGACCCTACACCAAACACTATATTTCCTGAACAAAACCCCTTAGACTCAAGACCATTTAAAATTTTATCAGCTCGTTCAAGAGTAATTGAATCTCCATATATTAATCCAATATGCGAATCTAGCATTTTGTAACCTTTTTTTGTTACTGTGCCACCAAACACATCCCATAAACATTCAATTGCTCCTTTGTATTCTGGACTTCCTTTCTTGGCATCAGGATCACCAACTACAATTTTAATAGGATCACCACTATCTGGCCTGATTACCACTTTTCCATCTCGTTTTAAAATGTCATGTTTGAGTTCTACCATATATTCCACAACAACTTTCCAAAAATCCCAAGTATCAGATACAATTGAGACAATTCCTTTAGGATAAAGTTCATTCATTAATCTGCGAAAAGTAGCAATTTCACCTTCTTGTGTCCCCATACACATTACTGAATGTTCTGTAGCAGGAACAGAACATCCAATGAGCTCTTCCTCTACATTAGCCTCATAATAATCTTCTACTAAATCAATAGCAGGGACAGAATCAGTAGCAACAAAAGAAGTTAAATGAGCTGCACCGTTCAATGCAGAATCCTGTAAACTAGACATTCCTCTCAATGAAAAATCATGCAATTGAAATTGTACAAAATTTTTGGGAGCGCCTGTTTTATCAGCATATTCTATTAATAATTTTTTATATTCGAAAGCTGTGGTTGCCGAAGTTATAGGTTTCCATAAGTAACATGAAATGACACTTTCAATATAGTTAGTCAACCA
>Ga0206846_1001_pt2 | contig 49886 bp, 40 predicted proteins | sample Alteio_BWOrgCont_20_FD_152878 | JGI IMG/M metagenome (GOLD analysis project Ga0206846, IMG submission 152878) | Enriched cells from forest soil in Barre Woods Harvard Forest LTER site, Petersham, Massachusetts, United States -... | ecosystem: Environmental > Terrestrial > Soil > Temperate forest >... | reverse complement strand
TTTGAAAATAAACCATGGAAATACATAGAACCAAAATTTGGTATGATAATATATTGCACAGAAATAGGAGAATTTATCCATTATGATGGATCAACATGGAAAAAAGTAAATACTACTACAAAAGAAGTTGTAACTTCCTCTTCGCACTTTATTGAAGCAATAGGGGAAGTATATTTGAGTGGAGCTAATTATCACTTTCTATACATGCAAGGAGACATAATTCTGAGAATTGACCCATTAACAATAAATACTACAAATATAATAATAAAACAAAATACCCATGGAGTATTTAATGTAGTTTTTACATCAAATATACTATGGCAATTCAGCAAACCATATATTACCACACAAATCCCAAATTCTATCGATTATATAAGACTTACTAAAATCCCAGAAACTGAACATTATCTGGGTGAAATAGTATTTAATGGATATATTTATTAGGAGAAATAAATGATAGCATTACTTGCATCTATAGCAGGCTTTATAAGTTCATTAATTCCTGAGATAGTAAGAATTTATAAGGATAAAAATGACAAAAAACATGAACTTGAAATTTTATCAAAACAGATTGAATTTACAAAAATGAATCTTGCGCAAAAAATTGAGGAAGTAAAAACTGTGCATGATGTTTCTGAATTTGTAAATCTTTACTCCACTTACAAAACTGGAATATGCTGGGTTGATGCATTAAACGGCACTGTAAGACCAGTGATGGCTTATTGCTTTTTCGGTCTCTATGCGCTGCTTAAATACACACAATATAAAGCTATTATGTTTATAGCAGAAGATGCTGTCCAGTATATTGAGATTTTATGGACAACGGATGATCAAGCAATATTTGCTGGTATCATCAGCTTTTACTTTGGACAAAGAACCTTCAGTAAATTATGGAGACAAAGATGATACATAGGTATATTAACAATGATGGAGTTAATTTCATAAAGCATTTTGAAGGTTATAAATCTACCGCATATGAATGCGCAGCTGGTTATAAAACAATAGGATATGGGCATTTGATAAAAAAAAATGAATCATACGATTTTTTAAATCTAGAAGAAGCAGAAATATTATTAAGAAAGGATATATTTATATCAGAAACTGCTGTACTTAAGTATATTAGAGGAGACATAAATGACAATCAATTTTCTGCTCTTGTATCCTTTACATATAATTTGGGTGCCTGTGTACTTCAAAGATCAACACTTAGACAAAAAATTAATTATGGCTCAAGCATAGATGAAATAGCCGAAGAATTTATGCGCTGGATATTCTCTGGTGGAAGAAAGATACAAGGATTATTTATACGTAGACACGCAGAAAGTATGATTTACCGTAGTGTTGTCTTTTGATTATATGTTACGTTGTTGTGCATTTGCTTACTTGATACTTATAGATTTCATTCCTAGCGTAGCACTACAATTCAATTTAAAAGACTATAGTTGTTTGTAAACAGTTATCCATAGCCATTCACTTTATATCAAAATTCATTTGATCTTACCGCCAAAAGCATATATATTTTCACTCACATTAGGGGTGCTTAATAAGCTGAGAGTATATCATATAATCATTATAATTTGGATTGGGACTAGGAGCAACGAGTGAAGCCTATATAATAATAGGTAAAACGACCCATGTTCAAAGTAATGGACTATACACAACCCTTTGAACCTGATTTTGTTAACACAAGCGGAGGGAAATGTGATGAGTATAGAAGAGTTCTTCGGCTTTATTGCCCTAATCACATCTTTAATTGGCCTACTGCCTCAAATTTACAAAGCGTATATTACCAAATCTACTAATGATATATCTATGCTTATGCTAGTGAATTATCTTGTTTGCTCAGTAGCTTGGATAGTTCACGGCATTTACCAAGGTTCGATATTTGTCTTGGCTAGTAATGTAGCAGGTTTGTCAATCAGTATAATTTCTATAGTGCAAAAACGTTATTATGATGCAAAAAACGCATAGGGCTTTTTATAGACATGTGAATTTACAGCAATATAGATCGATTTTGGCTTTAAATGGCGAATTACCCAGTAAATCCTTTTTTAATGTAGATCTTCCTGTAATAGCTGCAGATGGGGCTGCAAATACGCTTCATAAACTTGGCATTAAACCAAAAATTATTGTCGGTGATTTAGATACTGTTGATCCAAAAATACTCAAAACAATTGAATCTGTTTATGTCTCGGACCAAGGCAGATGCGATTTTGAGAAGGCACTAAAATATGTTGAACAGTCAAATCTTTTGCCAACCATAATTGTCGGGGCAAGTGGAGGCTATATTGACCATATACTCAATAATATTAGCTTGTTAATAGATCATGGTGGGATTTTTTATGCTCCGCCAATTGCATGTCATGTCCTGAAAACTGATAGATGTAAAACTTTTTCTCTTCCTATAAACACCAAAATATCATTGATAGGAGCCATGGAGGCTATTATTTCAACTAATGGTCTCAAATGGGAGCTGAACCGGAGAAAGCTATTGTTCGCTGGGACTAACTCTTGCTTTAACAGAAGTATCAAAAATGAGGTGTTGATAAAGAGACATAGCGGCGCTTGTTTAGTTATGGTTTATCTGGAAAATATTCATGACGCAGGAGAAAATTAGGATGATAATTCATTTAATTTGAAATTTGTGCTAGACGTAACGAGCAGAGCCCATATAAATATGTAAACACGCAGAGATCTGAAAAAAACCGTTTGGATCATTTAAAAATGAAAGATAGTATAAGGTATGTGAACATAGAATGCCTCTTTAATCTTAGGTTGAAAATATGCGCTCCATTTTACTTTGGGTCCACTCACAACCCTTTTGATATCCTATCTATAGCAATCGCTTACAACATCCTCACATTAATTATAATTTGTGCTTGACTAGCCTATGCACTTAGGGTTAAACTTTCAAGTAAGACCAGACTTTATAACAAGACCACTATAAAAATTATTAATATGGAGGGTATTATGGTTACTTTAGTCGGAAGACAGGAGAATTTCTCCGATGCTATAAAAGCTCTTGTAGAGCTTGATTATGATGCGATAGAAGCATATGAGGCTGCTATCAACAGACTTAAAAGCGAAAATTATAAATCTCAACTCGAAAAATTCAAGAAAGACCACCAAAGACATATTAAGAAGCTAAATGAGCTATTGACTGAACATGGTGAAGACACAATTAATTCTCCAAGTTCAAAACAATGGCTGGCAAAAGGCAAAGTTGTCCTAGGAGGTTTGCTTGATGATACTTCTATATTGCAAGCCATGCGTACTAACGAAGAAGATACAAACGTTGCATACGAGCGGGTTGGTTCTCACAAAGGAAAATGGGAAGATGCAAATGATATTCTTAAGGATGGCCTTGAAGATGAGAAACGTCATAAAAAATGGTTAGAGGACAACGGAGGCACTCCAAGTCTTTAAGCCAAATCTACAAAATATACTTAAAACTTCTATCTAATAATATTTCGAGGAGGAAATTATGAAAAAAAATACAGGCGTATTATTATCTTCAGTTGGATTATTAATGTATTCATCTATATGCTTAGCAGAAACAGATTGCACAGATTGTACATTGCTGCCATATTTTCGTATAGATTCAGGGTTTGGGAAGTTTGAAAATCTAAAAGGGACCTCTGTTCAAGGAGCAAGCAGCAAATTAACTTCTACAATACATTCTACAGTCGGCGCAGGACTAGGTATAGGAATTAATTTCGGCGATAAGGTCAGATCTGATATTACTTGGTCCCGTCATATAAACCCTGTGCTTCATTCAGACAGCACTACCAGGACTATAACACGTAGACCACTAGTAGACGTATATTTTTTAAATTTCTATTACGAACTTGGCAACCTAATTAGCATATTCCATCCATATGTAGGAGCAGGCGTAGGAGTGGCTACACTTAAAGATAAACTTTCTATTTTGCCTATAGGAGGAAATGATGTAGCGGTGTCAGAAGTAGTGTCGAAAAAAAATAATTTTGCTTATAAATTTGCAGTTGGTAGTGCGTTCGATTTAAATGACAGCATAAAATTTGATATTTCATATAGTTTTAACGATTATGGTAAAACAAAATCTCGTCTCGACATACTCGGCAATCAGTTAGGAAAGAGCCGTTACAGAGCTTCTATTGTTAGTGCAGGCCTAAGATTTGGTATGTAAAGCTTATTTTTGAGGGGCATCCAATTTCTTTCCGGATACCTCTCTCTGTAGCTAACAAGAGAGGAAGCTACAACTAGTAGAAGAGCGATTTGCTATAACATACTTCAACTGGTTACCTATACTATAACGAATTAACTTGGATTAGATACTAGGCGTAACCGAGTGTGTAGCTTATAAGCAATATGTAAGCGAGAAACAACGATACCTCTCAATTCAAGCTAATTTACTATAATCAGAACGGATGGGTGAGATGCCATATAAAACTAATGAAGATTTACCAGATTCTGTAAAAAATGTCTCACCACAACATGCGTAGGATATATATCTCGAAACATTTAACCATGCCTTTACTGAGTATAAAGATCCAAGCTCTAGAAAGAGAAATGCTTCCTTAGAAGAAACAGCTCATAGAGTTGAGTGGGCTGCTGTAAAGAAAAAATAAGATCTGGTTAAAATTTAGTTCAGTACATTAAGTTGAAAAGACGTCTGTGAACCTCACATATAATGCTAGAAATCGCTCCTTATCAATTTCGCTAATATTGTAATAAGTTGTCTTTCTTCTAATTTTGTGGCTGGACCGAAAAATTTAGCATCTATTGCTTCAACAATTGGTACTAACACATTAACCAGTTCTTTCCCTTTATTCGTAAGAGTAACATTTTTAGCTCTAGTATCACTTTCATGTTCTATACGGTTAACTAATCTCAGAGCAACCAACTTCTTTAGAGACTTGGATACAGTCATTTTATCGAGTTTTGTGTGGTTTACAATCAAGATCTGAGTAGTATTATATTGATGAAATTCGAACCACATTAGCGATGCCATAATCACAAATTGTGCATGTGAAATATTGTATGACTCTAAAGCTTTCTTGATTAGTCTTTGCCACATAATGGTTGTTTGCCATAGCAAAAATCCTGGACTATCTTCAGGTCTATCGAAACCAAATGGTAAATTATTCACACAAGACTCATGGTAAGTTTCACAAGTGACTCAGTTTCTTCTGGAACAGAATCAGCTACATTCTGAGCTACAAGTTTGATCCAAAACCATTTCAGCAATCCTGTAACTACAAGTGTATTGGTAAGTTTTAAACCTTTATCAGTTTCTTCCATCACGTGAGTATCATACATTTTTGCTCCGAAAAAAGTAGTACAATCGGTAAATGAATAGCCATGATTTATTTCTGTAAGCACAATTTTAACAGCTTTGGCTCCTTTCGGCTTCCAAAAAAAGTGATTACCAACTTCAAACTTACCCTCCAATGAGCAATAATCTAAATCACCATGCCAAGTTGGCCAGTTATTAATATTCGTCCAAATACGCCATATATCTTCAAGTTTTACACCCTTAAATATCTTGCTGTAAGTTTTCTTCCACATATTATACCTAATCTATATCTATGGATATACTATACAAGTTTACTATTTAAATCAAGAATAAAATATTTTTCACTTTACCTTCTATAATTAAGGGAACAGATAAGAAAGATATTGAGAAAAGAATTGACCAATTTGGATCTATTCCTGGTGTTGGCAAGATTTTATCTTGCACTATCAATACGATGTTACCTGAAATTAGGATACTAGATATTGGTAAATTCTCTGCTTTAGTAGAGATTGCTACATATGCCAGAGAAAGCAGAAATTGGAAAGGTAGGAGGAGTATTCTTGCAGGTAGAAGTTATCTTAGAAAGATTTTATATATGGCATCAGTTTCTGCTATTCGTTGTAACGAAAGATTAAAGTAGTTTTATAAGCGTTTAATCGCAGCTCGTAAGGCACCTAAAACAAACATTAGTTGCAATAATGCTCAAATCGCTCGAATATATGCATGCTCTTATCAAAAATAAGTCCTCTTGGAAAAATAATTATACCTAATCCTAATCTCTCTTATTAACTTATATTATATGCTAATTTGAACAGGACTAGGCGCAGTGAAGCGAATCCCTTTACTTCGTCATTCCTGCAAAAGCAGGAATCTATTTTTTAGATGTATCTCGTATTAAATGCGGGATCACTGAGAATAGTAACAACGTCCCACGTTCAAAGTAATTGATTATATATATAAATCTCATCAAAAATTGCATCAAATCTAACTTCTAGTTACGAAGTATATAACTAGTACATGAGTAACCAAGGCGACGCATAATCAAATTATAAAGACTTAGTATCCTTACAGATGCTCCACAAAGCATCCACATTGTTAGACCGAATTAAATTCAAATTGTTTCTAATTCTTTCTATACTCCAGTCCCACCACTTTATCTGAAGTAATTTCACTATATTCTCGTCATGAAAGCGCTTTTTTATTAGCTTTGCAGGATTCCCTCCCCATATTTCATATGGGCCTATGTTCTTTGCAACTAAGCTTCTTGCCCCTACAACTGCTCCATCAGCTATCTTAATACCCGGCATTATCATCGCTTCCGCACCTAGCCAAACATCATTACCTATTACAGTATCGCCTTTGAGCTCATAAGCTTTGGGCTCCACATGATTATAACCATCAAAATCTTCATCAAGAAAATCCATAGGATAACTTGCTATCCACTCATAATTATGACCTTGAGTACCTCCCATCATAAATTTGACTCCAGTTGCAATAGAGCAAAACTTACCTATGATTAAACGATCAATTGAGTTTTCCGATTTATTATCATCAGCTGTATCAAGATACATCACGCAATCCTCAAAAGGCTTGCCATGATAATATCCAGAATAGTAGGAATAATCGCCCACAATAATATGCTTCGCTTTAACGTGATCTTTAATAATAACAGATTCTCTATAACTTTTAAAAATATTCATGGATAATTCTCAATTTTCTACCCGACATTACATGCATATAGTCATTTAATTTGAACATTATTAAATGACTATATTATATTTTGGATGATGCGCGGCACCGCTACACAATCATTTGTAGTAAATTACTTAGAACACGAGCATACTGAAGTCCCTGAACTTTGCTCCATGCTCCTAGATGTTAGCTCCGAGTCGGGGGTATAATTTTTTACAGAAAATTAATGATGCTAAAGAAAAAGCTTGCATATCAAGCTTGGCAGCGACCTACTCTCCCATGCCTTATGACATAGTACAATCGGCGCAATAAGGTTTCACATTAGAGTTCGGTATGGGATCCTGTGTTTCACTTATGCTATAACCACCAAGCCAGATATACAAGCTCAATAATTCAAAATTTCACAACAAATTTTATTTAAAAAATCCTACAAAAATGACAATATAGTTTGTTTATACTAAAATTAGTTATTTTAAATTTTCTAGACTCAGCATAAAGCTCATGTCTAACCCAACTCACTATATAGTCAATTACTTTAGAATGAGGACGTTTAACCCATTATTATGTGCTTCGCTTCATTGTGCCTAGCACCATATCCAAGTTAATTAACTATATAAAATAACTACAAAACTAAATCACTTTCTTAGAATGTGAAGTTTTAAATCAACAAATTATTTACAATGATAAATAGTTTTAAAAAAACTATTTATCATATTTGTTCATGAAGAGAATATATACTGTTTAACTTAATACAGAATTAATACTGCATACAGTAGTTGCTCAGTTTAAAATAAATCAATCGGGTTATTAGTACCAGTTAGCTCCATACGTTACCGTACTTCTACACCTGGCCTATCAACGTGATGGTCTATCACGACCCTAATGGGGAAATCTAGTTTTAAGGTGGGTTTCCCGCTTAGATGCATTCAGCGGTTATCCCGTCCATACTTAGCTACCCAGCTATGCCACTGGCGTGACAACTGGTCCACCAGAGGTATGTCCACCTCGGTCCTCTCGTACTAAAGGCAGATCCTCTCAAATTTCCAACACCCACGGCAGATAGGAACCGAACTGTCTCACGACGTTCTAAACCCAGCTCACGTACCACTTTAAATGGCGAACAGCCATACCCTTGGGGCCTTCTCCAGTCCCAGGATGTGATGAGCCGACATCGAGGTGCCAAACGATTCCGTCGCTATGGACGCTTGGGAATCATCAGCCTGTTATCCCTAGAGTACCTTTTATTCGTTGAGCGATGGCCCTTCCACGCGGGACCACCGGATCACTATGACCGACTTTCGTCTTTGCTCGTCTTGTCAGACTCGCAATCAGGCTAGCTTATGCCATTGCACTCTCACAGTTGATTTCCGACCAACCTGAGCTAACCATCGCGCGCCTCCGTTACTTTTTGGGAGGCGACCGCCCCAGTCAAACTACCCACCATGCATGGTCCCGGATCTGGATTCACAGACCTCGGTTAGATATCAAAAAACAGAAGGGTGGTATCTCAAGGATGACTCCACTATTGCTAGCGCAACAGCTTCAAAGTCTCCCACCTATCCTGCACATCTGTTTTCTAATACCAGTGCAAAGCTATAGTAAAGGTTCATAGGGTCTTTCCGTCTAACCGCGGGAACCCCGCATCTTCACGGGGAATTCAATTTCACTGAGTCGATACTGGAGACAGCGGGGATGTCGTTACGCCATTCGTGCAGGTCGGAACTTACCCGACAAGGAATTTCGCTACCTTAGGACCGTCATAGTTACGGCCGCCGTTCACTGGGACTTCAATTCAAAGCTTGCACTTCTCCTTTTAATCTTCCAGCACTGGGCAGGCGTCAGACCCTATACGTCGTCTTTTGACTTTGCAGAGCCCTGTGTTTTTAGTAAACAGTCGCAACCCCCTGGTTTGTGCCACCTACTCATGGTTGCCCACAAATAGGTCATCCTTCTCCCGAAGTTACAGATGTATTTTGCCTAGTTCCTTCAGCATCGTTCTCTCAAGCGCCTTGGTATGCTCTACCTGTCCACCAGTGTCGGTTTGGGGTACGGTCTTTTCGTGGGAGCTATTTCCTGGAAATAATTCGCTGCACAATCAATCCATTAAGACTGTACAACTTTTTTATCTCGTCACTACCCACAGGTGCAGGAATATTAACCTGCTTCCCATCGACTACGCCTCTCGGCCTCGCCTTAGGGGCCGACTAACCCTGCGCAGATTAACTTTACGCAGGAACCCTTGGACTTTCGGCGAAAATGTTTCTCACATTTTTTTACGCTACTCATGTCAGCATTCTCACTTCTGATATCTCCAATAAACCTCACGATTTATCTTCACAGATTTACAGAACGCTCCGCTACCGCTCACGCCACTGCGTGAGCCCACATCTTCGGTACATAACTTTAGCCCCGTTACATTGTTGGCGCAGGAAAACTTATTTAGACTAGTGAGCTATTACGCTTTCTTTAAATGATGGCTGCTTCTAAGCCAACATCCTAGTTGTTTTGGTTTTCCCACATCCTTTCACACTTAGTTATGATTTTGGGACCTTAGATGGTGGTCTGGGCTCTTTCCCTCTTGACCATGGATCTTAGCACCCACAGTCTGTCTGCTAGTCTATACTCATTGGCATTCGGAGTTTGATTGAGGTTGGTAAGTCTGTAGGACCCCCTAGCTCATTCAGTGCTCTACCTCCAATGGTAACCGATCTAGCGCTCTACCTAAATAGATTTCGCGGAGAACCAGCTATTTCCGAGTTTGATTGGCCTTTCACCCCTAGCCACAGCTCATCGCCTACTATTGCGACAGCAGTGCGTTCGGTCCTCCAGCGGATCTTACTCCGCCTTCAACCTGGCCATGGCTAGATCACTCGGTTTCGGGTCTAATCCATCAAACTATTGCGCCCTATTAAGACTCGCTTTCGCTACGCCTACACCTAACGGCTTAAGCTTGCTTGACAGACTAACTCGCTGACCCATTATACAAAAGGTACGCCGTCACGGATCAAGTCCGCTCCGACAGATTGTAAGCATTCGGTTTCAGGTCTATTTCACTCCCCTCATCGGGGTTCTTTTCACCTTTCCTTCACAGTACTTGTTCACTATTGGTCACTAGAGAGTACTTAGGCTTAGAGGGTGGTCCCCCTATGTTCAGACAGGATTTCACGTGTCCCGCCCTACTCAAGAACTTTAGCTATTTTACTTATACGGGGCTATCACCCTTTATTGCCAACCTTTCCATGTTGTTCTAATTTTTTTGCTAAAGCCACTGGCCTGGTCCGCGTTCGCTCGTCACTACTAACGGAGTCTCATATTGATGTCCTTTCCTCCAGCTACTTAGATATTTCAGTTCGCCGGGTTTGCTTCCTGCAACTATTTATTCATTGCAGAATACCTAACTTGTAGGTGGGTTCCCCCATTCGGAAATCTTCGGATCAAAGTTCATTCGCAACTCCCCGAAGCTTATCGCAGCGTATTACGTCCTTCATCGCCTTCTAGTGCCTAGGCATCCACCAAATGCTCTTAATTATTTATTTTAAAACTTATTCTTGAGCAACTTTGCTGTATACAGAACTAATTCTGTCTGTAACAGTATCCAACTCATCCGCTTTTTTTAATGTTATTAAACGGTGTTGGGATATAATAATGTCTATTCTCTTCATTCACTATTCAAACAACTACAGTTTTCCACTGAATTATGTAGCACTGTCATTCCTAGCACGTATCTTTACAGACACGCTACGCTCATTATTCCTAGCCACAAGTCCAATTTCCGACCTATACAAGACAAATCTTGTGTGGGAGGATTTATATACAGTTTTAAATATCATGTCAACAAGTGTTTTACGAAAAATTTGCAGAGTGACCTAAATTTATCCCCAAGTTATTTAATTTCAATATTTAGATTTATATCATCAGGAATATATAGCAAAATTATTTGCAAAAGCTTTTTTCAAATGTAGTATCAGAAGTATGAGAACTAAAAAATTAAATTAGCAGTATGAGTAAAACAGAAAAACAAAATATGCATTGTACTTTTTGCGGCAAAAATCAGGAGGATGTAAAAAGGCTTATCGCAGGCCCTTCTGTATATATCTGCAATGAATGTGTAGACCTATGCATGGCTATAATTAAAGAGGATACAGGAAAAACAAATAAAGTTACTAACAAGGATACACCTATTCCAAAAAAAATTTATAATATATTGAACAACTACGTTATAGGCCAAGAACATGCTAAAAGAGTAATAGCAGTAGCTGTATATAATCACTACAAAAGACTCAATCATTTAGATAAAGAATGTGAAAATATAGAAATCTCAAAATCTAATATTCTTTTAATAGGGCCAACAGGGACAGGAAAAACACTAATCGCACAAACATTAGCAAAAATTCTTGATGTACCATTTACAATGGCCGATGCAACAACGTTAACAGAAGCAGGCTACGTAGGCGAAGATGTTGAAAACATTATCTTAAGACTCTTACAAGCAGCTGATTATAACATAGAAAGAGCTCAGCGTGGGATTGTATATATCGATGAAATAGATAAAATTACAAGAAAATCAGAAAACCCGTCTATAACTCGAGATGTCTCAGGAGAAGGGGTGCAGCAAGCTTTATTAAAAATAATGGAAGGCACTGTATCTTCTGTCCCACCCCAAGGAGGCAGAAAACATCCTCAACAAGAATTTCTCCAAGTTGACACTACAAATATTCTTTTTATATGCGGCGGAGCCTTCGTAGGACTCGATAAAATAATAGAAACGAGAATCTCTCAGAATTCTATGGGTTTTGGTGCTAACCTAAAAGAGAAAACTACTAAAAAAACAAGAGAATTAATGGAACAGCTAGAAGTTGAAGATCTAATGAAATTTGGTATGATTCCAGAATTTATTGGAAGATTACCAGTAATAGCGGCATTAGATGATTTGGATAAAAAAGCTCTTATAGATATACTTATTACACCTAAAAATGCTATCACAAAGCAATACAAGAAACTTTTTGATCTCGATAAGGCAGAACTCGAATTCACAGAAGATGCATTAGAAGAAATAGCAAAAAATGCTATAAAAAGGAAGACTGGTGCACGAGGCTTAAGAGCTATACTCGAAAACATGCTCCTTGGTACAATGTTTGATGTTGATAAAATCAAGAATCAAAAAATTGTTATCAATAGAGATGTAGCGTCTGGAGCTTCAGACCCAATCATTACAAAAAGAGAATCAGGAGCAAAAAAGAAAGCAAGCTAGAATAATTTTGCTACTACGAAATATATACTAGACGTGACGAGCTATACCCACAACAATAGGTAAGCGAGGAACAACGATGTTACTAAGTTCAAGTTAATTAACTATAACTATGATTTGAGTATAGAAGAAAAATAAGATCAAAAAAATTTACCACACCATCTTGTAAAAAATCACTTAGATACTATATCTCTTTATAAATATTAAGTAAAATAGGGATCGTACTTATGGTTACAAAAGTTATTGGCATTGATTTAGGTACTACTAACTCATGCGTCGCAGTTATGGAAGGAAAAGAACCAAAAGTTATAGTAAATGCCGAAGGCATGAGAATAACACCATCAATTGTTGCGTTCGCAACTGGAGATGAAATTCTAATCGGAGACCCAGCAAAAAGGCAGGCGGTTATAAATTATAAAAATACAGTGCATGCATCAAAAAGACTTATAGGGAGAAGATTCAATGATCCCACAGTCAAAGAAGATCAAAAATTAGTATCATATAAAATAGTTGAAGGTAGCAACGGTGACGCTTGGATTGAGATTAATGGACAAAAATATTCTCCAAGCCAAATGGGCGCATATATTTTGCAAAAAATGAAAGAAACCGCAGAAAATTATCTTGGAGAAACCGTTACACAAGCTGTAATAACTGTTCCAGCATATTTTAATGATGCTCAAAGACAAGCAACAAAAGATGCTGGTAAAATAGCTGGACTTGATGTACTTCGTATTATTAATGAACCAACAGCAGCAGCTCTTGCATATGGATTTGATAAATCTGGCAATAAAACAATAGCTGTATTTGATCTTGGTGGTGGTACCTTTGATATTTCCATCCTGGAAATTGGTGATGGTGTATTTGAAGTTAAATCAACAAATGGTGATACATTCCTTGGTGGTGAAGACTTTGACAATAGAGTTCTTGATTACTTAATTGACGAATTTAAAAAACAAAATGGTATTAATCTCAAAGATGACCCACTGGCTCTTCAGAGACTAAAAGAAGCTTCAGAGAAAGCAAAAAAAGAACTTTCTTCTGCTCAACAAACTGACGTTAACTTACCATATATAACGGCTGACGCTTCTGGACCTAAACACCTGAATATCATTTTGACAAGGTCTAAGCTTGAAGCATTGGTTGATGATTTAATCGAAAAAACAATAGAACCATGCAAAAAAGCTCTAAAAGATGCTGGGCTGAAAGCTTCTGATATAGAAGAAGTAGTCCTTGTTGGTGGCATGACACGCATGCCTAAAGTAATTGAAAAAGTCAAAGAATTCTTTGGCAAAGAACCTAATAAGGGAGTGAATCCTGATGAAGTTGTTGCGCTTGGAGCTGCAATACAGGGTGGTGTCTTACAAGGCGACGTAAAAGATATTTTATTGCTAGATGTAACGCCATTATCACTTGGTCTTGAGACTCTTGGTGGCGTATTTACAAAATTAATAGATAGAAACACGACAATCCCAACAAAGAAGAGTCAAGTTTTCTCTACAGCAGATGATAATCAAACAGCTGTTACTATCAGAGTGTACCAAGGTGAAAGAGAAATGGCGGCTTATAATAAACTTCTTGGACAATTTAATTTAGAAGGAATTCCACCTGCTCCGAGAGGCATGCCACAAATTGAGGTAACATTTGATATTGATGCTAACGGCATAGTAAGCGTATCAGCAAAAGATAAAGCTTCTGGCAAAGAACAGAAAGTTACAATTCAAGCATCTGGAGGTTTAAGTAAAGATGAAATAGAGAGTATGATTAAAGAAGCCGAAACTCATTCTGCGGACGATAAAAAGAGGAAAGAATCTATAGAGATCAAAAATAAAGCTGATGCCTTAATACACTCAACCGAGAAAAGTTTAAAAGAATACGGAGATAAGCTTGATCAAGCCTCTAAACTCGAAATAGATTCAGCAATTACTGATCTTAAAAAAGCTCTTGAAAATGAAGATGATGAATTAATCAACAAAAAAATAGAGGCATTAACTGAAGCTTCTATGAAGATTGGTCAGATGATGTATGAGTCTTCAAAAGCTCAAGCAGAGAAAAACCCTGAAACTCAAACTACAAATGATACGAAAGATGCTGAATTTAAGGATGTCTCAGATACTGAAAAAGAATAATATAGTAGATTTACTATGACACTGTTAACAAAGTAATAGTTTTTGGTATATTTTTAGGAAAAACGAAGTTACTGAAAACAAGTTTTGACGACAAAACAACCCAAAAGAATACTTCGTTAACAGTACCATAGTACTCTCGTCATCCCTGGAAGCAGAGATCCATTTTTGTATGTGATCCCGCGTTTTATGAGGAATGACGAGAGAAACAACAACGTCCCGTTTGCAAAGTAAAATTGACTACAGTTGTTTTTATCAAATTTAAGTAGTAACGCTCTGAATAAACTAATTTAAAAATTATATGTCAAAAAAGGATTTTTACGAATTACTTGGTGTTAGCAGGACAGCAAGTGCTGATGAAATAAAAAAAGCTTACAGAAAGCTCGCTATGAAGCATCACCCTGATCAAAATAAGGGCAATAGCGAAGCCGAAGCAAAATTCAGAGAACTTACTGCAGCCTATGATGTACTAAAAGATGATCAAAAACGAGCTGCGTATGATCGCTTCGGCCATGATGCATATTCTCAAGGTCATCCAGGTATGAACGCAGGTTTTGGTCAAGGAGCAGATTTTTCAGATATTTTTGGAGATTTTTTTAATGACGTAATGGGAGCGAGTACTAGAAGGCAAAGACGCAGCACTCAAATAAGAGGATCAGATTTAAAATACAATATAACTATTACCCTTGAAGAAGCGTTTAAAGGAGTAGAAAAAAATATTTCATTTTCAGCTGCATTAAAGTGCGATAGCTGTAACGGAAAAGGGAGCAAAAGCCCTGACGGTGGCTCTACAAATTGCTCAAACTGCCATGGCCACGGTGTCGTCAGAATGCAACATGGTTTTTTTGCAGTTGAACAAACATGTACAAATTGTCAAGGAACTGGTCAACAAATTAAAGACCCATGTTCAAAATGCTCAGGCACTGGAAGACATACAACTACAAAAACAATAAATATTAATATACCTGCAGGTGTTGAAAATGGTAATAGAATAAGATTCACAGGTGAAGGAGAGGCCGGAACACGAGGCGGACCAGCAGGTGATCTATATGTATTTGTTACTATAACAAATCATGATGTCTTCAAGATAGAAGGTACTACTGTACATTGTATGGTACCAATATCATTCCCCGTAGCAGCTTCTGGTGGTGAAATAGAAGTTCCTACTATAGATGGTAGTAAAGTAATACTGAAAATTCCTGCAGGCACTCAAAATGGAGAAAAACTTAAATTACGCGATAAGGGAATGAGTAAAGTTCGTTCAACACAACGTGGTGATATGATAGCTCATATTTTTGTTGAAGTACCTAAACATCTTTCTACAAGACAAAAAGAGTTACTCGTGGAATTTGCGCAAGAAATTGAAAAATCAAAAGAAAATAAGAATGAAAGCCTTTTCAATAAAATGAAAAATCTTTGGACTGGGAAGTAGCATCAACACGTAATATATAGAAATTTAATTTGAACATGGAACGTTGTTATTCCTCAGTTATCACGCATTTAATACGAGATACATCTAAAAAATAGATTCCTGCTTTCGCAGGAATGACGAAGTAAAGGGATTCGCTTCACTGCGCCTATCCGCATATCCAAATTAATTAACTATAGTCAAGACTTTATGAGGAAAGTAATATTATATGTTAATAGGGGGTCATAGCTGTAATGCTGCATCAATAAGATCTGAGATAGCAACAAATATGTTGAGGAACAAGAGATATAAATCAGAAGATTATTGTCAAAAAAGGTTTCCCCATATGTAAGAAAGAAAAATTAGATAAATTAAAATTTGAAAGGTACGTTGCATAGAATCCAAATGTGACTTTTGTGCTATATAATAAATTTGTAATTCCTATGCTAATACATTATATATACTGCGCATTAGGAGAATTTTCTCCATACAACTTCATAGCTAACAAAACATCTATTCGTTTTTAATAATTAAATTATACCGGTTAAAGTTGGATTAAGTTTGGAAGTATCATAGAGTAATATCATTACATTAATTTAATAATGAGGATTATTATGAGCCGTGCAACACCTGAAACGAATGAACAATTAACTGAGTTTAAAAATACATTTCGTACTTATACCGAGGCACAGCTCAAAGCTGAAGCTAATAAATTTTCTAGAATTGAAACTGTTTCTGATAGCGTAGATATGAATACAGGGGTTGTACTTGCATTATTAGAAACAACAAAAAGGCATGATCTATCTCCAGAAACAAAACATTTGATCTCAGAGACTTTATATCAAAATATTGCAGCTCTTAAAGATAATGGATATTACGTTGTAGAGGAGAAAATAATACACACAATTGCAGAACACCACCCAGCAATGTCACGCACTTCTTTAGCAGATATAAAAGCAGAAATGTCATCTGATCATTTAACAACAGCAATTAAACAACCGGTATATTTACATAGCTTAATTACTCGTATTGCACGCTCAGAAGAAATGACTACTGAGGAAAAATGCAATCAGATGCAGCAATTAATGCTTAAAACATACGATCATGCTGCTACACCTGAAAGAAAAGCATGTTATAATCTTTATAATCGCGCAATTCAACATGACCCTAAAATTCCTGAAGAATTAAAGGCACGCTTACTAGAAACTAGAGACAATGTATTAACACAGAACGTACGCTCTATCTCTTCAACACTTCCGGGCACAATAAGACCTCATGTTTCATTAGATGAGATTTCACCTCCTCCACCAGCTCCACGATTACGGAGAATGGCACCAAGCTACAGTAGTAGTGTATCTACCGTGACAAGATAAGAAAATATAGGAGCAATGCCATAAGCAAATTATAAAACTTATGCTATGGGATAATTTAAAAATAAAACTTGGCAATATCTTACTTAAATCTAACCTGGACAATGGATTGTATCTTGAATTTAGAGCTAGGGGATGGCTCAAGTAGAATTAGGAGTGATACTGTTTAATGGATAAGAAGAGAGAGAAAATCGGTCTAAAGTTAGCTAAAGCAAGAAGTGCTGTCTTGCTTTTTTTTTAACTGTAGGTACAATATAATAAACAAAAGCTAAAAATATGCCAAAAGACTATAAGTATGCTTTTACAAACTTACAGGCGTCTTTATTAGAGCTTAAGAAGCAGGTAGCTCTTATGCAAGCAAAGGTTGATGATAAAGCTGCGTGCGATGCAATTTTAGACAAAGAATTAAATGATTTTGAAAATATAAAAGAGTTTTGGGATCAGGTATCAACTTTGCATCTTTCATTTGAGAAAGTACTACCAGATTTTAAAGCATATAATGCTAGCCCGAGTAGTACAAGAATAACATCAGAAAACCAATCTATTGCGATAGGCGCAATAATGCTAGAAAGAATAACTCAGGATACACAGTTTTTGCTTAGGGGTTGTTCATATGATGCATTAGTTTATGCAATAGAAAAAGATGATATAGAATTTGCTAAAAATATTTTAGTATCTTATCCGGATATTGTGCATAGTACAGATGGAGATGGGTGGTATCCAATTCATCATTGTGCTAATTCTGGCACAAGACAAATGTTGGATTTACTTATAGAGAAAGGGTCAGATATTGATGCTAGAACTGAGTATTCTTATACACCACTACATATAGCACTCCGTAATGGTAATGCTGAATGCGTAATTGGTCTGTTAAATAATCGTGCAGATAGTGAACTAAAAGATCGAGGTGGAGTTGGCAGTATAGATTTTTTAAAGGAAGGCTTTCCAAATACAACTCCTATAATTTCGCGCTATAGTGATGAGGATCGAGTATATCTTCATTTGAAAGATGGCCATCTTGCAATCACAATAGGTGAAATCAAAGAGCTACTTTTAGATGAATATCTAGGATGATGTAGTATCTTGCGGATGAAAACTATTTTCTTTCTATCATACCCTTTTGACGAGCCACGTTCAGGTGACTATGATTATTGCACTACCATTGTTGGCTCGATAAATCATTTAAATGCGCCTAATATACAAGCTAAATATTTAGTTGGAGAAACTCTTGATATTCCAACTAATATAGAAATTAATTCTACTCTATTAACGCTGATTTAGGATTGTATCTTGAATTTAGAGCTAGGAGATGGCTCAAGTAGGATAAGCCGTGAGTGGATGAAGGAAGGAAATATTGTAAGTTTTAAGTTCAAATTATTTTATATTAAGCCATAGCTAATATATAATGCGTAGGCTTTCTCGATTTTAATTATATATTACACAATATATCAAATTAGTAAATATTTGTCAGTAATATTTATTTTATTCTATAAGTTTCTGCAAGCTTAAGAAAATAAATTTCTTTTGGTTAATTTAGACTATTGCAAAATAAATTTATCTAGCTATTGTTTAATGTACGAAAATCAAAAAGTAATCAAAATGATGAAAAATCTTGCTATGTTAATATCTCTATGTTCTGCTTTTGTAGCAAATGCAGAGCAAAATAATATAAAAGCTGCGAACGCTCTGCCAGCAGCAGTGACAGAGTTAAATAAAGAAATAACAAGTGATAAAATTACTATTACAAAACCTTGGATTAGAAAACCAGCTTCTACCTCGGTAAATACAGCTGCTTATTTTACAATCCATAATGGAATGGATACTGATGTGAAACTAGTAGAAGCAAATGCAGAAAATGGTCTATGCAAGAGAACTGAGATTCATGGATATAAACCTGACGATAAAGGAGTGATGAAGATGTATAAATTAGAATCTATCACAATTCCTGCTGGTCAAACTGTAGAATTTAAGCCAGGTAGTAACCATGTGATGCTGATGAGTCTTGAAAAACACCCTGAAGTTGGAGATTCTTATACGATTAATTTCAAAATTTCACCAGCGACAGGAAATTCTATAAAGATTCCTGACATAATTGTTAAATTCTCTGTAGAATAAAATAAATAAATAAATGGTAGATATGAATATAGATAAGGATAAGGCTCTTCAAGCAGCTTTGGCGCAGATAGAAAAAAGTTACGGGAAAGGTTCTGTAATGAAACTAGGTCAAAGAAAAGCTGTGGATGTTGAAGCCCTTTCAACAGGTTCGCTAGGTTTGGATATAGCCTTAGGAATTGGTGGCTTCCCAAAAGGCAGAATAATAGAGGTATTTGGTCCGGAAAGTTCAGGAAAAACTACTTTAACACTCCATGCCATAGCAGAGGCTCAAAAAAGAGGCGGGACTTGTGCGTTCATAGATGCAGAGCATGCTTTAGATCCAGCATATGCAAAGAAACTTGGTGTAAATATAGATGAGCTTATTATTTCTCAGCCAGATACAGGAGAGCAAGCTTTAGAGATAGCTGATACTTTAGTAAGATCGGGTGCCATAGATTTAGTCGTTGTTGACAGTGTCGCGGCTCTCGTTCCAAGAGCAGAGATTGAAGGCGAAATGGGTGATTCACATATGGGTCTACAGGCTAGACTTATGAGTCAGGCGCTTAGAAAGCTTACAGCTTCTATTTCAAGAACAAACACTATTATAATTTTTATTAATCAAATAAGAATGAAAATTGGAGTAATGTTCGGAAGTCCAGAAACTACTACTGGTGGGAATGCATTAAAATTTTATGCTTCTGTTAGGATTGACATAAGAAGGATTGGCTCTATTAAAGATAGAGAAGATGTTATTGGAAATCAAACGAGAGTAAAAGTGGTAAAAAATAAAGTTTCTCCTCCATTCAAAGTTGTAGATTTCGATATTATGTATGGCTCTGGTATTTCTAAAGAAGGCGAAATTGTGGATATGGGAGTTAAGTTTGATATAATTGAAAAATCTGGTTCTTGGTTTTCTTATAATGATATTAGGATAGGCCAAGGAAGAGAGAATGTTAAGGTTTATCTAAAAGAAAATCCAGAGATATCTAATGAATTATCTATGAGAATTAGAGAATTATCTTCGTCTACAACTACAGAAATTTTTGCAACAGAAGAAGAACAATCAGGGGTTGGAGATGAGAATATTTGACTTTTCTGGACAGATAGCCCTAATAACTGGCGCATCTGGTGGAATTGGCGGAGCTTGCGCTAGGCTTCTACATAAACTAGGGTGCAAGGTGATTATTTCTGGAACAAATATCGAAAAACTGCAAAATTTGGCTTCTGAGCTTAAAACAAACGTAGAAATCAAACAATGTAATCTTACCGATTTTTCTGCAACTGAAACATTAATTGATGAACTTGCATCGTTAGATATACTTGTTTGCAATGCTGGCTTAACAAGAGATACTTTAGCTATGAGAATGAGCAATGAGGATTTTGATAAAGTTATTGATGTAAACTTAAAGTCTAGCTTTATTTTAAATAGATCAGCAGTAAAAAAAATGATTAGAGCTAGATATGGAAGAATAATAAATATTTCCTCGGTAGTAGCTATCTCTGGCAACCCTGGACAAACAAATTACTGCGCATCTAAGGCCGGCCTTATAGGAATGAGTAAATCATTAGCAATTGAGGTAGCAAGTCGTAATATTACAGTGAATTGTATTGCCCCTGGGTTTATTGAAACTAATATGACAAATAAATTAAATGATGAACAAAAATCATATGTTCTAAGTAAAATTCCTATGCAATCTCAAGGAAAACCTGATGATATTGCTTATGGAGTTGCTTATTTAGCAAGCAAGGAAGCTGCTTATATTACAGGACAAACTTTGCATATTAATGGAGGTATGTTGCTGGTATAAACAGTAATGCCAAGTTAAATGACTATAAATTTTGCTCATAGCTAATTTTTAATAATAAAAATAGACTTCTTTTTTTAAGCTAGATTTATAACGGTAATTTTGTTATCAAAACTTTGCTAGTCCATCAAGGATTATATAGTCAAATAATTTGAATTAGGTGATAGAAAGGAGGAGCGAGGCCTATAAGTAATAGGTAAGTGACGAATGACGCATCACATAATTCAAAGTAAAAGACTATAGTCGGTTAGTTTGAATTTGTGTATTATATACTATTTTCCAAATTAAATCATGCAAATAGCTTTGAGGACGAAGCACGTACAGCCTATAGATAAATAGGCAAACAAGGAGTAACAATATATGAAAGCTCAGGGTGAATGACTAATGTATATTACGATGCTTATCCTCGTTTTCCTAAAAATTCCTCCTTATGGATTCAGCTTTGAAAGGAGTCTAATGTATAAGTATTTCCAGTATTACACAAATTGAGAAAAACTAAAAAATAATGCAATATTTTCAAGCGAATTTTTTTACAAAGCTCCCTATAGCCTTGTTTTTGCTAATTTTCCTAAACAGCTTATATGGTATTTTGATTTTATATTCGGCGGGCTTTAATAATTTTGAGCCATGGGCATTTAAACAAATGCTAAATTTTTTAATTTTTTTTCCTATAATGCTTGTTGTTGCAATGATTGATATAAAGTTAATCTACCGGTTTTCATATTTATCTTATTTGATAGTATTAGCCCTTTTAGTAGCTGTGCATTTTTTTGGTCATACTGCGATGGGAGCAAAAAGGTGGCTCGGTTTCGCCGGGTTTAGAATACAACCGTCTGAACTTGCAAAAATAGCTATGGTGCTTTTTTTAGCTCGATATTTTCATACTATGAAAGCTGAAAATATAACAAAAATTTGGCATTTAATTCCTGCTGTAATAGCAGTAATCTTACCTATGATACTCATAGTAAAACAGCCGGATTTAGGTACTGCAATTGTTATACTTGGAGTATCAATTATGATATTCTTTGCTGCAGGTGTAAAATTCTGGAAGTTTATTACTCTTTTCATAGGTATTATCATATCTTTTCCTATTATTTGGATGAATATGCATGAATATCAAAAGAAAAGAATAGAAGTATTTTTAGATCCTGATCAAGATCGTCTTGGTTCAAGCTATAACATTATACAATCAAAAATCGCTATTGGATCTGGAGGTTTTTGGGGCAACGGACTTGGAAAAGGAACGCAGAGCCATTTGAGTTTTCTTCCAGAGCATCAAACTGATTTTATATTTGCCTGCCTTTCGGAAGATTTAGGTTTTGTAGGTGGTTTCATATTGCTTTTAATATATGGACTGATAATTTACTTATCCACAGCTATAGCAATAAATGCAAAGAGTATGTTTACAAGAATTCTTGTAGTGGGAATAACATCTATTTACTTTTTCCATATATTCATAAATATTGGGATGGTGACTGGAATTATGCCAGTTGTTGGTATTCCACTTCCATTGATATCATATGGAGGAACAATGGTTGGATCAATTCTAGTTGGGTTCGGGTTTGTTATGAATGCGCATATTAATCAGAGAATTAAGATTTAAAGCACTAAGTTTCATTTTTTATGGTTTCTAGAGAACTTAGAGCTACTTATTTAACCATATGTTTATAAAGAGTTTATTGAAAGCCATTAGTCTGATCTATAGTCAATTACTTTGTATGAAATTATTAATTTAATAAGAAATAAAAATGGTTTTGTATTTATTAATTTTTGCTCTCGCAGTAATAAGCGTGTTATTATTTGTGATATTTTTTAAATATTCAAACTTAAAGACTACATCAATAATTTTTATAGATAATCACAGTAACCTAAAAAATGATAATCTTAGATTATATGCTGAAAGAGATGAATATATTAAGAAAATTGAGCACTTATCTACAAATCTAGCTCTGCAGGAAGAAATACAAAATGAAGCACTAAAAAATTCAAAGTCTGTTTTATATGATCTTAGTAATTCACTAGTAAATCAGTTGCTCGAGGTTCATAAACAAGAAACAGATGGCGCTAGAAAACAATCAGAAGAAAAAATAGCAAAATCTACAGAGAGTTTTAATGAGGAATTACAAAAAATTTCAAATTTAGTAAATATGCTGACTAAGGATATGAAAGATTCTAAAGACTTAGTTGATAATTTAAAAAATGCCTTACTTTCTCCGTCTGCCACTGGAGTTCTTGCTGAAGTTACTCTGGAGAATTTACTAAAAAATTCTGGTTTAAAACAAGATATTGATTTTATGCTTCAATATAGTTTTTCTGGAGAAGAGCAAAATAAGTTACGCCCAGATGCAGTTGTTTTTTTACCTGAGAATAATCTTTTAATAATTGATGCTAAATCATCTCAATTTCTGATTAGCCATGATGGTGATGCCGCACTTGTAAAAACGATGCAAACACATTTGAAAAATCTGACAAATAAAGATTATACTTCTGAGTTAAGTCAAAATTATTCAAAGAAAAATATAAAATTTAGTAGAGTTAGCACAATCATGTTTCTTCCTACAGAGCATGCAATAGAGAAAATGTCAAATCTGGATCAAGGCTTTATCGAAAAGGCTTGGAGAGATAATATTTATCCTGTTGGACCATCGGGCCTAATGAATATATTATCCATAGCACGTTTGCATATCGGAGAAAGGTTAAGAGTAGATAATTACGAACAAATTATTTTGGAAATTAATAGCTTGATTAATTCAATTACTAAACTTTCAGAACATGGGTCTAAACTTGGGAATAACATAGCTAGTCTTGTAGCAAATTATGATAAATTTGCTGCTTCTTTTAATAAAAATTTAATATCAAAAGTAAAAAATCTTAGAACTCTTGGCACAGGACAGCAATCAAAACACTCCCGTTTACTCGAAAGATATCAGATAGTTTCTTCGAAGAATGACTTGATAGATGCTGAGTCTACAGAACTGCCTGAATTAAGTATAGAGTCGAAAAATATTGATTAATATCATGATTTATTATAGAAAGCTGATATTATGTTTAGAAAAGAATTTTCGCAATGTTGCGTTACAGATATTGTGAATAGTTTATTTATGTCAACGAATAAATAAAAAAAATGAACAATCAGAATTTAAATTTAATTATAGCTATTTTACTATCTGTTGGAATAATTTTTGGATGGCAATATTTTTTTGACAGACCTAGGTTACAAGCTGATATAATGGAACATGCATCATATAACAAAACTGTCGCATCTAGGAATCAGGCTTCAAGTGATGCAATATTAGATAGAGCAGAAGCAATTATTAGCAGTACAAGGTTAAAATTTGCCAATGATAATATCGCTGGTTCAATAAATTTGCTTGGCCTTAGATTTGATGATCTAACATTATTAAAATATACAGCAACTACAGATAAAGAAAGCCCCAATGTTATTTTACTTTCCCCTAATAAATCAAAAGACGCGTATTTTGCTGAATTTGGATGGAGTTCGTCTAATAAAAACATAATTTTACCTGATCAAAATACATTATGGAAAGCCGATAAAGATTTTTTAAAAGATGGCGATTCCGTTGCTTTCACATGGAAAAATCCACAAAATATCTTATTTAAGATCACTATATCTCTTGATAATCACTACATGTTTGAAATAAAGCAAGAAATTACAAATAATAGTATGGATTCGGTGCCCATCCAGTCATATGGATTAATATACAAAACTTATGATCCAGAACAAAACAGAATGTCAATAGTGCATGAAGGTGGAACTGGTGTCTTCGGTGAAGAGTTAAAAGAATTCACTTACAGCGAGATAAAGGACAAGAAAAAAATTGCGAACAAATTATCATCTGTTAATTGGTTTGGCATGACTGATAAATATTGGCTTGTAACTTTAATTCCGGATCAAAGTTTTAACTATAATAGCAATGCTGGTTTTTTTATAAAAAATTCTCTCGAAAGATATCAAATAGATTTTATTTCTCCATCCGAAGTTCTTTCTACTGGGAACTCTCTTGTATTTACACATAGATTATTTTGCGGTGTTAAAGATATAGTAGTTCTTGATGATTACGAGTCAAATCTGAATATCAAATTATTTGATAGAACTGTTGATTTTGGTTGGTTTTATATTATTACTAAACCATTACTAAATATTCTTCACTTTTTTTATAACATAGTTGGGAACTTTGGCGTAAGTATTATGATTGTTACAGTGCTTGTTAAATTACTTATGTTTAATATGGCTAACAAATCATATAAATCAATGAAAGCTATGAAGGCACTTCAACCAGAGATTGAGCTTATTAGAAATAGTTGTGGAGATGATAAAGTTAAGCTCAATCAAGAAATTATGGCGCTTTACAAAGCGCATGGTGTTAGCCCATTTTCTGGATGTCTACCAATCTTTATTCAAATTCCTGTATTCTTTTCTTTATATAAGGTGCTGAACGTGGCTATTGACATGCGGCATGCTCCATTTTTTGGTTGGATTAGAGACTTGTCTGTAGCTGATCCTACGAATCTGTTTAATCTATTTGGTTTATTATCAATACAACTTCCTTCATTTTTACATATAGGGATTTGGCCATTGTTAATGGCTTTTACAATGTTTTTACAACAGAGAATGTCACCTCCTGCATCTGACCCTGTGCAAGCCAAAATGATGAAGATGATGCCGGTGATATTTTTGTTTATGTTCGGAAATTTCCCTGCAGGGCTTTTAATATATTGGACATGGAATAATATTTTATCAATCTTACAGCAAGCTTATATTAATAGGTCAAATGCTTAATAATAGATATGATGTAAGTAATTTAGGAAAATTATTTTCAGGTAATATTGAATTTATTTATGGTTCAAATAAGGCTGGAGATCTACCACAGGAAGATTTATTTGAAATTGCTTTTGTAGGCAAATCTAATGTGGGCAAATCAAGTTTTATAAATAATTTTACAGGAAGAAGGCAACTTGCAAGAGTTTCCAATACTCCAGGTAGGACTCGTCAAATAAATTTCTTTAATGTTGGAGATAATTTTTATCTAGTAGATCTTCCTGGATATGGATACGCAAAAGTGAGTAAATCAATACAAAAAACCTGGGAAGAAACTATTTTATATTATCTGAAAGAAAGGAAAACGCTTGGCCTTGTTATTTTGTTAATAGATGGTAGACACGGTTTCAAAGCTAATGATATAGAAATATTAACTTTACTAAATACTTTCGATTTAAATTATTGGATAGTATTTACAAAGTCAGATAAAGTACCAAAGAAATCTTTTGATATTCTACGTAATCAAACTACAAATATTCTAGGTAATGAGTTTTCTAGAATTTTCTTTGTAAGTAATTTTACAAAAAACGGAATAATTGAGTTTAGACGGGAATTTTGGAAATTTTTTATTGATAAAAAACAATAATGTTACTAATTCAAGTTAATCGTCACTCCATGTAAGGGTCAACTAATTATAGTCATTTAATTTGTATATGGCACTAGGCGCATTGAAGCGAAGCTATTTTTCGTCATTCCGCATTATAGTCGTCCTGCATTAAATGCATAGCTTTTACTAATGACTCTTTCTTGGTCCAAAAATTATAAAAAAGTTCTATTCTTGAATCGGACTCAATATTCTTAAAAAGTTTAATCTCAGTATTTGTGAGTACTAAATCTAATAAATTATTGATATCACAGCTATTGTTTTTTAGTTCTATATCAATGCCAACTTGATAATCAAATGCTACTATATAGCAAACCATATTATGAGAATGAGACATATTAAATTGAATTCTTTCGTGTGTCATGAAAGGCTTTCCATAACCATTGTAAATAAATTGGATGTCTTTAGGACGCTGCCCAGAATAGAAACTTAAAATACACCTTAAAATTCCATGGGAAATAATATATCTATCAATTAGTTCTTTTGTATAAAATTGATTTGTCTGTAATTTCTCCTCGCTGGAAAGACAATTCCAAAATTTAATAGTATCTTTTACAATAGTGCTCATATCCACAATATAAATGAAAACCTTATCATTACATTCGTTAAACTCAACATGGTGGTTCATTTCTTTTTTTAACATTTTAACTACTTTGCATTGTCATTTTATTAGATTGATTTTAATATGTACAATGTCTGATAATCTCAATTAATACACTATTACTATAATAAAGGAAAGTTGATCTTCCTTTGCTTTATCTGACGAATATTCAATAGCAGAAAGATGTCCTGATACAAATACTTCATTCTATACCATAGCACCGATAGGCAATGCAACCACATGTTCATTCACTTGATAACACCTCTCTCCTGCATATATCACCACTCCATCTCGAATACGGGTATTTGGATACGAATTTCTAAATGCCATAATACCACTTATATCACGGCTTGTAATATGTGATTTTGCTTTTATCTCAATCGGGTAAAGATATCCATCTCTTTCTAAAATTATATCAACCTCAGCTCCACCAGAACTACGCCAGTGATAGATATTAGGCTCAACTGATAATGAAACCATTGCTGCACTAATTTGTGATAACACAAAAGTCTCAAATAATGCACCAAAATGTGGATAGCTTCCAAGGGATTCTGCAGAAGATAATTTTAATAAAAATGCTCCTATACCAGTATCACTCAATATGCCTTTATGTTTTTTCGATATACGCTTAATGCTATTGCCAAAATATGGTGGAATCATTTTCCATAAAAAAGAAGCCTCCAGTAAATCAACCCAGCGTTTTGCAGTAGTTCTATTTATCCCAATCTCTCGGCCAATGTGAGACTCGTTTATTTCCTGCGCCGTCATTGCTGCAGATATTCCTAAAAACCTTCTAAAATCGCCAATATCTTGTATATTACTTAGTACTCGTACGTCCCTTTCTATATAAGTATTGACATATGATTGTAATAAAGTGCCAATCAGATGGTTATCTATATTTATTAAACCAGGCAAACCACCACGCCATAATAAATTCCATAATTTTAAATCTGGAATCACTTTCATTACTAGATTCGGTAAATTTGCAGGATCTGTAAGCAAAGCACTTAACCAATGATTATTACTACAATTGTACATTTCATGTAGACTCATAGGATGCATAGTTAAAATAGAAACACGTCCAGCCATACTTTCAGCTAAGTTTTTTAATATTCCAAAACTTTGCGATCCTGTCAGAAAATACTGTCCACAAGCATCTGTATTATCAACTTTTCTCTTAATTGCTGAAAGTAATTCTGGAGCATATTGCACCTCATCAAAGATTACCGGTCCTGTAAATTGTTTTAAAAATAAATCAGGGTCCTGGCGAACATTGTAGATATCCTGATATGCATCAAATGTGATATGTGGGAGCGATGGAAATAAATGCTTTAGTAAAGTCGATTTACCAACTTGTCTTGCTCCTAAAATCAAAACAACCTTTGAAACCTTTGATAAAGCAAGTAACCTTTGTTCTATATGCCTAGTTTTATACATAGATACCTTGTAATATGCGTTTAATATACACATATTACAAGGTATTGTCAAACTTCTTACTCTTAACGAGAACCTTCGTAATAATAGTAATAATGGTATTTTAGCCCAACCACTAGAAAAGATAAAATCTTAAAATACTGGTGCTGGCTGGGAATCATCCTTATACTCACCACCAATTACTCTGCATGTATTCCAAACTCCGAAAATTCTCCTGTCATACCAATATCGGGTTCCTTATCAAAACTTGGTACCACTTCAGAAACATCATCGGTATTTGTCACAGTAGTGGAAGAGATATCCATCTGCTTTTCTTCTTTTTCAGAAAAAGAACTATCATCTGATACAGTTTTAAATTCTGGAAATGTACTCAATATGTCTTTTAACTTTACTGCAGGATATTTTTCTTTAAAAACTTTCTTGTGTTCTATTAATCGTTTTATACAATAATCCACAGTATATTCACAACCTCGTTCTTCAGCTAAAAGCTGCAGTTTTTTTAAATATACTATCTCTTCAATTGAACGCTTTGCCTTTTGAGTAATACCCTCAACTTCTACTGCAATAGGCATATCCCCTATAATCTGATCAATAAGAGTTTTGCTTTGTAGAATTTCCGTGTATTCATTTAACACTGCTATATCAAATGGCGTTCTTCCATGTATATCCTTTAACAAATAGTCAGCATTATGTTTTATCAAAATCTCTATAACTACTGGTTGTTTTGAACTGACTGCAATATGCAAGGGAGACCATCCATTAGACCTTGCTGTATAATTAACATCTGCACCATGTTCTGTGATTAGAGAAATAATATTTTTATGTTTCGCTATCAAGTCTGCATCTCTAGTACGAACATGCTCTACTAACTCATAAAGGAGGGTATTGCCTCTTCCGTTTACCATATTAATATTAATGCCTGTTCTCGCATCCTTAATACTAATATCCCAACCAACAGACTTATATAACATAGATAGACCGGAAATAGCCTCATTTGCCGCCAATATGTGATGTCCCTCATCATCAAATAAATGCTTATCCTTATATAAATCTTCTAATATACAAATCTTATTATGTTGTTTTGCAAGATCTATAATTTCTGGCTCAATTCTTGCCCATAACTCCTTATTAGATCTAAAATTATCAATAATAGATAAATATAGATCATCTAATCCATTTTCTTCGCAACAGATATGTAGCATAGTTCTACCATCTATCTCACTTAGTTCATCAAGACTAGTAGCAGCCCCAGATTTAATCATACACTGGACTACGTCCCAATGCTTTTGTTGCAATGCTCTACTAAGCGCGCTGTTTCCGTAATCATCTTTATGATCAATGGAAGCATCAGCACCATTTTCTAATAAAATCTCTACAATTTTTAAATTACCAGAAGATGCTGCTTTCCATAAAACAGTAGCATTCCAATCATAAAGTGCATTAACATCAGATTTCTCTGCAAGCATTCTAACAGCACAAACATCCCCATTTTTTACAGCATAGAATAATGGACTATAACCCAAAGAATCTCTTTCATTTACATCAATAATTTCTCTATCTAGTAAAGATTTTAATAAATGATTGAAGCCATTTTCTGCTGCAAAACATAATAGATTTTGTTCTTTATGAGTTATTTTAAAATCTATACTAGCACCACTTTTTACAAGTAAGTTTGCTATTTGATATTGATGATATTGGAGAGATGTTTTTAGAGGAAGTACACCACTTTTAGATATGCTATTGACATCTTCATCACCACTAGCAATCATTTTACTTACTAATTCTAATTTACCTTCAATAATAGCTCTATAAAAAGGAGAAAAGACTTGGCTATCATCTTTGAGATACATTTTTATAGAACTACTAGACGCAAAAGAATGTTTTTGCGTTGTGTGGGGGTTCTGTTCTTCATCGGCGCTACTACTTTTAGATTCTTCTGATTGATGAATAATTTTTTTCCCAATAACATGTTTATGAGAAGAAGATGATAGTACTTTTTGTTTGAAATCTTTAAGCACTTTCGCAGTTTTTTGAACATAATGTTCCATGCCATGATTCCCGACGTGTATTCCGATAGATAAAAAATTGTCACTGATTTTTTTATAACCTTCTACATCAACTTCATGTTTATATTTTTCAAAAAGTTCCGTATCTAAAAGACTACCGTCTTTATATAAATGAAAAAATTGACCCATGTGAACATACGCTGGTAACTCTATCAACGTCTTGCCTATAACCTCTAGTGAGATACTTTGTTCTAATGGAAAATAAGGTACAGGATCCAGATAATTTGCTATTCTATAATAATTATCACTGAAGAGTTCAGAAGCATCTTTGCTAGATTTATCTATACACCACCTCGGTTGCCCGTATGTATAAAGACATATCCTTTCTTGTGATACATACTCACCTTCAATATTTAAATTAAGCGTTTGTAAGTACGCTATAGAAGCCATAGCACCACCAAGGGAGTGTCCTGTAATATAAACTTTTGCTTCTTTGTTTTCTTGTAAGTATGCGAGTACAATTTCTTTTAATGGCCGCTCTCCAAATGCACTACCTTCCCAGTGTCTAAGTAGTGCATTATAGAATCCTGTGTGCACAGATAGTGTTTTATCTCTTACATTTATCTCAGTAGCGGATGCTCTTAAGTTATCACGTACCCAGTGAATTTCATGATAATGAGTCCCACGAAATGCTATTACCAGTTTCTCTTTATCTTGCGTAACAAATGATTTATCATAATCTGATTGCCTTACGTAACATTCATCGAATCCCCATTTTTTAGTCATTTCCATTATTTTACTACGGCTTTCATATACAAGCTGACTGATTGCCGCGAAACTATGTGCGTTATTATGAGAAAATCCATTAGTATTCTCAATTATCAATTCATCTACAAAATTAAACGCCTCAAGCACTCCATTTGCTGCTACCTTACCTAATTCTTCACTATAATCTAATTTATGATTACTTAAAAATGCATAAAACTTTAAAATACTTCTTGCAACTATTCCTTCCCAATGCGAGTACAAATCTTCCTGCGTTGCTTCAGACACTAAGTCTTCACTTCTAACACCGACAGCATCAGCAACATGTTCTACAACATGCGCAGCGACACTACTCGCTGCCACCTCTACACCAAGCTTAACATGCTGCAAAGGAGCTAGATCTACATCCTCTACTAAAATTTCTTCTTTATAATATTCAGTCATCCTAGCACTATAATCTGAAACAACTTTATCAATATGCTTGTAACTCGTAAAATAAACAGCCTCCCTTTTTAAATCTTCTATTTTGATTTGTGATGCATAATATTTAAATCCTTCAGACATTCCTTCACCTATTCCAGGAATAGATCCTAGTGCAGAAGCCACTAATTTGTTAAACAGGCTTGTAGTTACTTCGACCTCACCGCTTGAAGCAGCTTGAAGACCTGTAATAGCACTTGTAAGTCTGCTTTTTAAAAAATAATAAAAATTATTATAGACTTTTTCTTTTACTGTATCTCCGCTTCCACAAGCCTTTACAATTAGAGTGTTTTGTATTGCATCGTAATTCGCCTTAATTTCCGCATCTGTAACACCTAGTCTTCTTTGTATTATTGCAAACAACCTATATCGATCTTCTTGATCATGAAAAGCAGTTATATCAGCACCATAATCAATTAATAATGCAGTCACACCCGAGAGCATATCTATATTTTCTCGTTCAGTGCCAGCAACACGCATCTCTTCTATCTTACGTACTACTAGTTCTAAAGCAGTTTTTGGTCTATGCTGTAATGTTTTTAAATTAACAAAAACACCTGCTTCAAGCAATGCATGTACTTCTTCTATTTCACCATTAACTGCAGCATTATGTAACCTTCCGTAACCTTTCATATCAAACTCAAGAGAGACAGATTTTAATGTGGTTTTTGTTTTCATCTCATTCCTCAAAACATATTTTTATTTCTGAATAATTTATATTTCTAACTACTGTACCATTAAATTGTAAAATCTTCAGTAAATGGTGAATTTTCAGCAATGAGAGGACATTTTTCTAAATATAGACTATATTCTTCAAGAAGTTCTGTCATAGAAATTGTACTATCAGATTCTGATGGGTATTTTATTTCTTTTGTGTTTTTAATTTCTGATGTCATGCCATCTTCTTCAATAGATCCTTCTACTTCGATTGGACCAATAGTCCATCCAGATGACATGTACACGCTTATAACACTTAGGGCGGCTGAAATCCCAACACCCTTCGCGATATTTGCTACTGTAAAACCAGCTTTTAAACTTGTTACAAAGCTACTTATAAAAGTACTTTTACTAGCTTCTATTGCAGATCCCTTTATAACCTCAGAAGAGACTTCTTTAGCAAGTTGCTTAGTCAAATCTCTCGTTACTTCAGAAGTCATAAACTTTATTGTATCTTTAGAAATATCCTTAGATATAGCAGCAGCTGTCTCCTTAGCTAGAGCCTTAGATACATCAGTTATCATAGTGTTTGCGGCTTCCTGACCAAATTCAGTAACCAATTTCTTTGAAATTTCTTTTAGCATTTCTCCATAACTAAGTTCGAGCGAGTTATGAAATACTTGTTTTACTATTTCTTTACCTGCTTCCTTTGTAGCGCTTTTTGCAGTTTCTTTACTAGTTTCTACAACAACTACTTTAGTAAATTCTTTCACAGTCTCTTTTGTTACCTGAGCAGCGACCACACCTCCACCTTGTGTCATTTGTTGCATTAAATTAGCAGCCTTCTCTCGAAAGGCCTTATTTATCCTCTCTTCTTCTATTACTTTTGCTTGATAATCATGCCTTATAATTTCTCCAACAATACCAAGTCTAACCATAGAAGTAATCTCTTCGTTGAGAGATAAAATTTTTCTTCCGCTTAAAGACCTTCTAATACCTGCAAACATCTCTTCTGAGCAATATTCACCGTAATATCCTGTACCACTTATTCCAGCTGTACCAAATGAACCACCATCTCCAGGTATACCATCGTCTCCTACAGATTGTATAACCACCAGACCTTGTTCTGGAAAATCTGGCAATATTGTGGAATTACCAGGAAGTCCTGGTACACCGCCTTTTCCTCCTTTTCCTCCATTACCTCCGATACCCCCTTTTCCTCCACGTACCAAGTATGCTTCTATGTATTTACTATTATAAGTAGCCACACATTTTGTAATATGTAATATTTGTGAAGCAGCGTCTAAATCTGCTCTTTTAATTTCTTTAATGTAGATTGGAACTATATCACTTTTGGGTTCGTTAGATATACTAATCTCTGCTAATGGACAATTTCTACCATCTGTACCATTTGATCCATCACCACCATCTTGTCCTTTACCACCATCTCCTCCGCTTACATTAATAGTAAACTTACAGTCTTTAATATGATAAAACTTTTTACATACACCAAAAAAATTACCTCCTGGTTTACCTGGATTACCTGGCAATCCATCTAATCCATGGTTTCCATCTATGCCAGATCCATCTGGATTTTGACCAATTACATTCGCTCCATTTGAAGCTTTAGCTGGTACAATATTTTCTCCATCCTCACCACTTAAATCTATAACTCTTTCTTCCTCACCTCCTTTTATTGTTATCTTCCAATTAGGTGACACGATTGACATATTTAAGCCAGGATATGTAAGATTTTGATCTAAAAATATTGTATTAACAGCAAAAACTTTCACTGATTTAACTAAACCTTTGCTTGCAACTATTGATAGATTATCCGTGATATGGGTAGCTGTTACAAAATACCCTGTAACTTTAAGCTCAAAACTACTATCAACAAACTCTGATTTTACAGGCTCTACAATAGTATTTATTTGATTTTCAACTTTCTCCAGAAATTCTAAACCCCATTTGTTAGTATTTTTTGGTATAAAAGGAAATTCTACACCAAGCTGCTCAGATAAAATACTGACCTTTTCAAGAAATTCTTCTATATCTTTACTTTTAGAAAGGTTGGCGTCTTTTACGTAATTCAAATATTCAATCATCTCATTATAGCTTTCACTACTTTTAATTTTGTCTTGACACATTTCTTCAAGAAGCAAATTAAATTGATTTAACTCAGAAGCAATTCGACATTCATCCAATTTCTCTTCTACGAATTTTAGAATTTCCTCTCCCCAAGCACCAGAAATATAAATTACCTCATCATTCACTCTCTTGCAAAATTCTAAATAATTGATCCACTTACTCAGTTTTTCTAATTTCACCCCAACATGCGGCACTAGTTCCTCAAATTGACCTGCCATTTTAAAAATGCCACTACTATCTGATTCCAGAATTGATACTAAGCATTCTCTAATGTTCGATAATTTTTCTTCTGATTCTGCAAAGCCTTCTTGGTCTTCAATTGTATCTTGTAAATAATCACACTCTCTCCCAATTATCTCTGCAATTTTTGTTACAAATACCTTACTCGCTTCCGAAGCTATATCAGCTAATCTGTGAATCGCATTTTTTGATGAATCAGAGACAATAATTTTTACCTTTAGTTGAGATTTTTCTACAAAATGTGCTTCATTTATTGATTCCAAAATCAAAGCTTTTTCATCATCAGGGATAGTCTGCGTCTGATCATAATACTTACTAAAAATAGCAAAATTCTCTTTAATTTGATGCAAAACAACACGACCAAATTCAGTTAAGAGATGGCCATGCGTTGCTTCAAACGATTCCAATAGAACCATTGCTTCCCTCTTGGATTCACTTTCTTGACTATCAACCAACATCTGTAACTCAGATATTCTAGAGACTAAACTTTCAACCACATCTTCATCACCTACTGCTTGTGCATATCCAATAAACCTTTGCTTCTCTTTTATTTCTCGTTTTGCATCAAAAAATTCTTTTGTGTCAACTTGAGTTACTACTAGAGAAATGTAAGGTAATTTAACACTCTCATCAGAATGTAAAAAATTTGCTACAGTAGCTATTGCCCTCTCTAGCGTCACCCCTCTACCAGCTGAAGAAAAATCGCTTTTTGGAACAACAATTACTATCTTCAAATAAGAAGCTCTTTTAGCAATTTCAGCTCGAAAATAACTGCTTGCAATATCATGAGCTTCACTCCTTGAATCCTCAAAACCAGGTAAGTCTATATAACTAAAATCACTAGATTCAGGGGAATAGGCTTTAGGACAAAAAGTCTCAGACCTAAAAGCATGACCAATAGAAATTCCTGGTAGCTCCTTATCCGCTTCTAACCCCCACTCTCCTCCAAGCTTTTTAATTGGTTTGAGCTCTGCTCCTCCTAAATAGCTAATAAGAGTGCTTTTGCCTCCTCCACTAACACCAACAAACATAACCATTTTTTCTTTGATATCTTGAGATGCAATCGCTAAATCTCCTTCCATCAGGAACTTTTGGGCGTCCTTTGCTACCTTTTCAGGAGAATCTCCTTTTTTCGGCGGTTTTTCTATGCTATCAACTCTACCTTCTGTGCTATCGGATTCTACCTCTGCTACTTGATGTTTTCTATGTACTACTTTCTTAGCTGGAAAAGACTTAGTGAATTTGAAAAATTGTATGTCAGAAGATTCAGTCTTTGATTCAGACGCTCCTTCCTGTGATGTCTCTTTTTGTTTTTTAAAACCTGATTTGGTGTCAAATTCTGGTTTTGTTTTAAAGACATATTTTTGCGAATATTCTTTTTTTGCCTGAGATGGATGGGCTTCTTGTGTTGCTTCATCCACAATACTATTAAGTGTTACAATCTCGTTTAAGTCTATTTCTGCAAAATCTGCAATTCTTGATAGTATATTTATAACAAATTCACAATCTTGCATTTTAACAGATAATTCTTGTATCACTTCACGAACTAATGTTGTTAGTAATTCTGTATCACTACCCATATACTTAGCAACGTCAAAATCTGCTTTGTCCTCTACTGCTTTTGTAAGTGACTCGGTTCTTTGCTCTACTCTAATATCATCAAATGTAAAATCTAAAAGCAATGAATCTGCATCAACTTGATTAGTGGAATACTGCGTCGATACGTCACAAGTCTCAAGTAAAAATTCTGTAATAAATCTAGCTATATTTTCTGCTTGAGATTCAGGAGCCTTTATTCTGTATTTATACCCAAACTTATTACTACTATCTGTAACAACTTCAACCCTAGCTCCAGCGATATAGCCTTCTACAATCCATACTAAAATACCAGCTTCATCCTCATGATATGATGCAATAATAGATCTGGCTTTGTTCTGATAATGTTCCTCACAAACTTCAGCAACATATTGACCAGCAAAGTTTACTCTCTCTTCTAATAATTCCCTTGATAATCCTCTGGCTTCATAGGATGGTGTATAAAAATCTACTCTAGTTATATCTGTTTCACCTATAAACGCGGTAGCAAACCTGACTATATTATGAAGCGCAAATAATCCACAGTTGCTCCCATCTCCATCTTTTTGTTCTTTCACTCCTGGACAAAGTCTTATAACCTTAATACGCGAAATTGTAGCTCCAGCGATACCATCACCTCCAGCACCACCAACCACAGGTACTACACCTATGACATCACCAAATGCATCTTTAATAGTTCGCTCAAAGTCTACCCTTACACGATCCAGTGAGTCTTTATATAAACATCTAATATCGCCAGTAGAAATATTTTGTTCTAGACAATAAGCTATCCAGTGGTTACCACCACTATTATATGCCCCCACCACCATTTTCCCTTGAGATAAATCTTCTAAGAATTTCCTAAATTCTTCTACTCCAGTAATTCTATCCCTACCAAGCGGTGACGCAAGCACCACTGATTCCGGCATATCAACAAACAACCTCTTGCCTATCTTCTCTATATCGTGATACTGATACCAATATGTAGGATTTCCTCTTTCTGTAAAAGCGTTAGTTGATTGAATACCTCTAGACATAACAAGCTTACCTAATAATTTTATTAATAAAAGAATGAAATATGTTAATTTAAGTAATTATAAATTGATTTTTAAGAACTTTTTAATTCATCATTTACGCATCAAATTTTCCGACATATATCTAGCTCCAAATAAGAAGCAAACATACAACTTACAGTTGTGTTATTTTAATTGCAAGTTTTTTTTGAACATAGATTTGGGTAAGATTAAGTAGTTGTTTTTCAAATTTACTTGCGCGAAGTTTGCTTGCTAAGAATGTAGATTTTGTTTTAACTCTTCATGGCTTGCATAAGTGAAAGTATTTACTGTAGCGTCCTTTATGCTTCTGTTCATGCGTTCTACCTGGCCATTTGTCCATGGATGCTTCACCTTAGTCTTTCTATGCTATATATCATGTTTATTGCATACTCTTGTGAAAATATGAGGAAAAGAGCGTACTCTTTGAATTTTTTCTTTTTCAGATTAGCAGGATTATCATCTCGTTTTGGAAGCTTTGAGCAATCATCTAATGATTATCAGATTAAAGCACTACATGCAAAAATAGAAGAACTAACAGTAGAGAAAGATTTTTTGCAAGATAAGTTTAGAAGTGGTGGCGACTCATCGCGCGTAACTTAACACTGGTCCTAATAGTAATAATATATTCTAATGCGTCTTTTGTAAGCTCACTGCCTAATTCTTTAATTACAAGCACTTTACATGATTACAACTATAGATTATCATGTGTCATATTAGTTTAATTGAGTAGAGGTATTACTAAGTGGGGCTATTTCATACATCTTATGATTCAACAGAAAAATTATATAAAGAGCATCTTACAACAATCAATGGGATAAAATTTGGATTTAGAGAAATAGATGTAATAGCATGTATTATACATAATCGCGGCGAGAAAAAAATAGCATCTATCCTTTCTGTTCAACCTCGCACTGTTAGTGTACACGTCCAAAATATAATGAATAAAATACAAGGATCTAATAGTAAAGATACTATCATAGATTTTTTAGAACACTCTGAAAAATATGCTACAATCAAGGAATATTATTCTCACCTTTTGGTAAGAGCAAATTTTGAAAAACAATTAAAAAAAATAGGTTATTTGCTGAGCAAAATGCAGATTACCTTTCATTGTAAGAAAGAAGAGTGGTCTGAAGATGATGAGATTGTAATGCGTTATTTGAAGAAACATCTTGAATTTGCATGCATACTAAGTCAGAAAGATAATAACACAACAAGTGGAGAGGAACTTTCTTTGTTGACTTTAAAAAGAAAGGTAAAAGATGATTATTATGTTAATTTTTTGGAAGCTGTATGTGATTTGCTCAAGCTAGATCAATTGAGTGAGATTATCAGCGAGTTTAAAATATTCTACGAAAATTTCATTACAGGCAACAAACCCTTGGTTGAAATTCCGGATAAGAGAAGCAATTACTTTACTTTTAGAACAAAATCTAGTCTGATTGTTACACTATCAGTTGCAGTCTTCATTATATTATCGATTATTTTTTTAGCTAATGATAAATGGATAAAGCAACAATCTTCTTCCCAGGTAGTATTTACCACACCAAATATTATTATAGATTTAGAAGATTTTCTTAAAATACTCCACACCACAGGGTTTAACGCTAATAATGTTAATAGTGAACAATTAGATAAAAACCAAAGATTGATCAAAAAAGTTGAAAAAATCCTTGATTTCAAAAATATAAAGGATGTAGAAAACTATTTTAATAAAGCCGAGATGGATACATCCTTTTTATTAAGTTATGCTTATAGCCTTCATGCGCTTGCATCTTATTATATGTACAACAATCATGATGGAAAAAAGGCAAAGGAAATATTACTATACACCAAAAACTTAATAGAAAACTACATCAACTCACGTAGTAAAATCAAAGTAAATTTTGATCATCTTCTTAAAGAAGAAGTTCTAACAGAGCTTAGTGTAGTTAAGAACTTACCACAAATTTATACTCGTTTGATTTATTCTCTTGGTAGAACGTACTTCTATAATGGAAAAATAGAAGATGGCAAAAAATATTTTGAAATAAGTAAATATTTAGGTTTGAAACTTGGACTTTTGGAAGGATATCTAAGTGATGCAAGCGGATTGTTGATAATACGTAAAGAAGAAATAGAAGAAAAGATAAAAAATTTTAACACTACTGGACTTAAAGAGCAAATTTTGAGTTTGATAGATGACATAAACATTATCAAGCAGGACGATAAGGCTTATATATCGGACTTTAATCCAAATGCAAGTAAACAAGTAACAAAAATTCCAAGTAATGAGACATATAATATATTTTTTTGTGATCTAAAAATCATTGAATCTTACAAGGATCTTATTCAGATAGACCGGAAAGCTAATATAGCCCCCTATTTATCATTGATAGCAAAAATCCTTGTAGGAGAGGAAAAAGATAATATTTTCACTTCTACTGGTCTTATACAAATAATGGATAAAGTTCAGCTAAAGAAATTAGCTTCGTTATACATATGTTTGGGCGATATTATGCTTTTACTAGTGCAAAATGATACCCCCTGTTCAAATCATTTTATCCGAATAATAAGCGTTTTATTGCAAAGTGATACTTCAGTCACTGAATATCAATCTTTAACGCAACAAAATTTATATTTCGCGGAAATGCTTTTTAATAAGGCCAAGTCTATAAGTAGAAATACTGATTTTACAAAAGCCGATGCTTATGATGGGTTAGTCCGTGTATTACAAGAAAAATTATTGGATCCTGCCATAGGAGATGAAGAGAAAAACACATATCTTAGGAAAATAAACGATTTGATACAAAAAAAAGATGAAATTAATATACAATTAGGCCGAACTAGAGGAAATACTAGTTAGGTCTAATTGTATTATTTTTCTACATATAGGTTAGTATAATATCTCAAGAACGCCAAGGAGACCATCAACTAAAAGTATCTGATATGGGGTGTCAGGTACATGATCTCCAGCTAATCGCTGATCCATTATTATATCATAAACTTCTAGTGTAACAGGTTCATCTGACATAACAGGAATGGGCGGTTTCGGTATTTCTGGTATATATAATTGCACATCTGTAAATAGCATTTCATCCATTTGTACATCTACAATTTCTGGTATAACAATAGGCAACAAACCCTCTGGCATGACCTCCACGGGGTATATATAATACCCATCCATCTCGGGCCAAGATGTTTGGCACTCTTCTACGAATTCTAGCGAATAGCTCCTTACTAAATCAGCATACTCAAATTCTATATTATTCTCTTTTGACATAATTTTTCTCCATAATAAAAGTTCACCTCCGGGTTACCTCCGTTGTGAATCTGATTATCTCTTATGCAAAAAATGCAAAAAATTATGTAAAAAAGACTAAGAATGTGACTAGTTAAAAAATACTTAACTCCAATTGACTCAGATTTTCATGACTGTTGGAGTCATGGTTACAATTGTCGCTGCAGTAAATTAGAGATGAAGGCAACACCTAATGTCTTATTATATAGTCTATAGATAGTGCTGCTTTACGACAACATAAGTGTTGATTAAATTATGTAGTGTTACTTGGGGTTCTTTGCAGGAAAGAGCTAATTTGCTGCACTACACAAAGCTGTACTTCAGTTTTAGGAAACGAAGTGCCTATAGCCTCAGGGAAACCCTTAAGACCATCTATGCAGCTAATTAGTATATCTTGAACACCTCGAGCTTTTAGGTCATTGAGTACCCCCAAGCCAAAAATGTGCACCTTCAGATTCACAAGCATAAAATCCTAATATATCCTTCTACACAGATTGATTTATCCCCATAAATTATAGAGAACTTTAGTAACTACTTTACCATCTTGTCTTGCTTTAAAAAACATAACATCCAAAAATACTACAGCATAAATTGATTCAAGAGGTCTACTACGCCACTCTGCAATTTGTGGAATTATTCTGTCTGTTATAGAAGAAATAGTGGCACTAGATACATCAACACCATATATTTCTTGTAGATGACTTGATATATCATCATAGCTCGTACCTAGACCGTAAAGTGCAAGTAGCTTACTATCTAATCTTAATAGATTTTTTTAAATTATCATCTCCTCATTTGACACACTTTAATTAAGACTAGCTGTAAGACAGTGTCCACGAAAGTATGTTTGTACAATTTATAGTTAACCCGAGTTATGGATTAAGGGTCAACAAAAAAATTATCAAATAATATAATTTTTCTTCTGTAAGAAATTTGTTTATGGTAATCCTGGTTGTGGTAATCAGTAGGAAAATTTGATATAATTTTAATCTCCGAAGAAGGTGAGTGTATTACAATAATGACACACCATTCGACCTGGATTGCGTGTATAAGCTATTTGACCTATGCTATATTAAAATTATCGCTTAGATTGTGATGTCACAGCTGTATTATTTATATTAATTTATATGCGCAAATTAGTTGAAAGTGGAGAATATTTTAAGCAAGCACGCATTTGGTACAATCAAATATATATTTTCCCATTAATTTCCAGATCTGTGTTAATGGTTCAGGTCTTTATTTTAGTAGCATTAGCGTCGTTGCTTGCTATAAATATTAATTGGCTATTTCCTATTAAGCAGCAGATTCGTTATGCAATTGAAATAACGGACTTATACGAATATGAGGCTGAGATTAGCGAAGCCAACGCTTTTCCTAATGATACGCAAAAGTCTATTGCTTCAGTTTTTTTAGATGCTTTTGTAAAAATTAGGGAAGGATATGACTACCTTGACTTGGCAGACAGAATGTTATTTATTCAAAATACTTCTACTAAGATAATGTATAATAATTATAATAATTATATTAGTTTGGATAATCCTGAATCTCCAGTACTTAGGTTTCAGAATCAAGCGAAACGAACTATAGACGTTAAATCAATTGACTTCATTACACATAATAAGGTTGTTATTGTATTTAATGCAAAATCATATGAACATACTGGGAAAAATCTTGAAGATACAGATTGGCAAGCTACTATAGGTTTTGATATGGACCAAGTTGATATAAAATTACCAGCCGGTACTCCATTTGAATTTACGGTTACCGACTATAGTGTGAAATTTATACGAGATAATAATGGTAAGTAATATAAGGTTTTTTTTATTAGTAAGCTTGCTTCTACTTGCAATGCCTTCTTTTTCAATAAGAGAGTCACGACCGACCGCTATTGATAGCAGGATACGTGTATTAGTATATAGTCCAGATGACGTGTTTAAATTTGTTGGCTATTATGGATATCAAACATCTATTGAATTAGCGCAAGATGAAGAAGTAGTCAGTATTTCTATGGGGGATACTTCGGCGTGGCAAATAGTTCCTTCTGGTTTTAGAATTTTTATAAAACCTATGGAAGATGATGCTACAACAAATATGACATTAATAACAAATAAAAGGACTTATTTCTTTGAGTTATACGCAGAAGAAGCCGAAGATATAAGAGATCCGGATATGGTATTTAATGTCAGATTTTTATATCCAGAGGACGAAGAAACAGATAGTATAAGAACATTCCACGCTTCTTCTTCAGGCCCAGACCTATCTCATCCTGAAAAATATAATTTCAATTATTCTATTAGTGGAAACGAAGATATTGCGCCAATTAAAGTATACGATGATGGAGAATTTACATATTTAGAGTTCCGAGACAAAAATAAAGACATGCCAGCTATTTTTGCTATTGATGATGACCTCAGAGAATCGATGGTAAACGTACATGCAAGCGATTCTAATACAAATATAATTATTATTGAGCATGTGTTCCACAAGCTTTCTGCAAGGCTTGGACAAAAATTAGTATGTATATTTAATGATGCCTATATTGATCCGGAGGAGGAGTTAGAAAATGCCAAAAAGAACAATGAACCTCGTTATTAGAAGTGCTTTATTGATATTTTGTTTAATTACAATGCTTTCATGTACTACAACTAAACCTTATGAAATAAAGAGTCCATGCGTTTCTATAGACGCAGAGAATCCGTGGTTTAGAAGTCCGTGCCAGCGTATACCCATTAATAATAAGTGGGATATAGCGTAGAACCCTTAAATTGTATAATTTCTTTTACTTTGGGTGTCTGATTATTTAACCCCGGTTATGGATTGTATCTTGAATTTAGAGCTAGAAGATGGAAGCAAAGAAGTTGCTGGGAGGCTGATGCATACTAGGTTTTATATTAAATTGTTCTTTGAGATAGCCAAATATAGTTTCAATAATAAAGCGTTTTCTAAGGAATATTTTGTCTAAAATAACCTGGATAATGGATAAGAGTGGAGAGAATATCAGACAACTCGATAATACCTTATCAAGCCGCCTGATCCTTACAGCCGTCAGATCTTGTCTTAACTAGTACAATTAATAACTTTTATATGCTCTTTGCTTTTCCAAGATTCCTTGCTTTATTATGCCTATCTCCTTGATGTAACTACTGTTTTGGATCAAAGCTTGAATTATTTGTTAGTATAATTAGTTGCACGTTCTGACAAAAGCATGGCATCTTTAATATGATTGGACACGTACTATAATTTTGCCAAAGCTATCAAAATATCAGCAAATTCTGGGTTATTAGGTCCATAATAGCTTTCCTGAAAAACTAGTGATTTTTCTAGCAATACTCTAGCTTTATTATAATCACCTAACTGAATGTATGCTTTGCCTAATCTGCTCATAGTAAAAGTTACCTCTATATTCTTATCAGTACCGTAATACTCTCCTTGAATAGTTAGGGCTTCCTCTAATATGTCCATAGCTTTATTAACGTCACCAAGCTGCATATAGACTTGACCAACAGTGCTAAGAGTATTTGCAATTACTATATGCTTACGAGTCCCATAGTGATTTTCTTGTATCATTAAAGCTTTCTCTAATAATGTTCTTGCTTTACTATTATTTCCTAGTTTGACGTATGCATCTGCTATATATACTATTAATTGTGCAGAAGATAGCTCTCCCATGATCTTTTTTACATAAACAAAAATATTTTCTAATTGATGCAACAGTATCTTTGCTACTTCATAATCATTGGCTTTTTTATTTTCTAATGGGTAAATTATTTTAATAGTATCTATGGCCCTTTTGAGTACAGTTTTTTTGTTTCTCTTGTATCATATTTGATCTAATGCAATCTTGTACTAAGTGGTGAATTGCAACAGTATCAGTAGTTATTTTGAGTAAAGAATATTGTCTTAAAAACTCCGTAATCTTGTTAAACTCTATCACTGTCTTGTTATCTACGGTGCCGTACAAATATTCTATTAGGAACGATTTTGGAATATCTACAAAATGAGATAAGGTTTAGTAGATCTATTGCCTTACCTGTCTTATCTTTTTCTTTGATCTCTTTTAAAGTAAGTTGCCATGCAATATATACAGGTGCATGTTTATCTGATATAGGCATTACCTCACTTGAAAGTAGAATATCTTGCTCTCCATTATAAAGATGTAAATATTCATCAATTGTCATTGTATTATGAGATATGTATGCACCCGCTTGTGATATAGCAAGTGGTAAATAACCTAGCTTTTTTGCTAAAATAATGCATTTATCCTCACATCTAGAATCAGCTATTAAATTCCTTAATAAAGCAAGCGCTTCTGGCTCTTCCATACCATTGACATCTATCGCAGAAGGAATTTTGTAATTACGAGAAGTTACTATTATATCCCCTTTCTGTGGCAAGTATTTTTCTATAATTTCAATATTTGGAACATTATCAAATACTAGTAATAGATCTTCCTGACTATTAAGCCAGTTCTTTACTATAGCAATTTTTTGGTCTTCATTCATACCATCTTTTAGTAAACCAAGTTCATTGCCTAGTTTAAAATAATCTGCTTTAATTTTATCTTCATCGTTTGCAGTAATCCATCCTTTAAAACTATAATCTTTTGCCGGATTATATATCATATCGAGTGCTAGATAAGTTTTTCCAACATAGCTTTTGACCAAACGTCCTTGAAGATCTAGGTTAGATATACTCTCTTAAAATGATGCTTTATGCACAGACGTTTGAAGTATCATATTATAAACTTGTAGTTTTTTGGAGCTTTGCCGTTGCCTAACCACTTGGTTTGTGTACTTGTAAATCGCTTTTTATACATAAATGGAATCTACTTAATATTTGTTTTAAATGGGACGTTCATACATATTTAATCTGTATATACTCTACATATTGAGTAAAATAACTCAAAATATAAAGAAGTCAGTTATTTTTTTGGTGTCACGTATCGGAATAATAGAAAGTTGCAAACAATTCTATGTATTACTTATATATACCACAATATTTGTAACAGGCCTAGTTTTGCGTACTTTTTCTTTTATCTTTTAATCTACGTTAATTTTTGTTATAATGTAAAGGTTAATAAAAAATTAGAATAAAGGATATGGACTTAAAAGTTAAAGAGTTATTAGACACTTCTTTAAGTACAATTAAGTCTTCCATTGAGAAGAAATTTCCAGGTGAAGCTAGTAAGTACAAAGATGTTCTAAGAGAACTGATAAAGGTTAGACATGATGACTCAAATATTAAAAAATACCAGGACCTCCAAGATGTTTATTGGTTAGTAAAAAAAGTAGCTGATTTCCCACACGACGAAGTAGCGTGGCATGATGCCGTAGCTGGAATAGGTTTATTACTTAATGAAAGCGATCCTGTATATAAAGATATAGAGTCTGATCTTGCAATAGAAGCAGAAGAAGTCTACGATAATTTACTAGGAATAATTGAGAATACAGAATGAGCGGAAGACCAGCATTAATAGAATGTTGTGCTGAGGAGTATTGTGCGTTGTCTCGTCCAACACAAGATCTATACGATGTTCAAGTTGGAATGCTAAACCCCAGCAAAGGTTTTGCTGGACTTAAAGGAGAAGATTTAGGAAAAAAAGGTAGCTTGGCATTCTATGATATAGAAACAAAAGCGATAACTATTAATACTAATAGTGACAAGAGAAGAACACAACCTCTAACTCAAGTACTTAGCCATGAGATGACACATGCAATTGATGATTTGTATGATTGTGGAGTTGAAAAAAATGTAGAAATGTTAGTACGAGGTCTTGGGGGTAGCGATGTTAGCAGTGTAAGACAGTTGGTATCGCAAGTGCTTCCAGAAGATATTAGAGGAGAGTATCGCAGACAAGCTCATACTGAAGAACTATTTATTCATGAGACAGGAGCATATATTTTTGAAGGAATTTTCAAAGATATGAGAGAAGGTAAATTTGCAGATATATTGGCCCGATATGAAGCAGTGACAAGTGTAACAAGCAGAAGAGGAGATACTGATGCAGAAACAAGAGGAAAAGAAACGGCGCAAGAGATTGTAGCAGTTGCAATTGGCAGTATTTCTAGTGCAATGATTGCCCATATCGAAGCCAGCAGAGGAGCTGACTTATCTCCTGAGCGCGAGCATCTTTTAAAAGAACTAATTAAAATAAATAAAGCTGTGCAACCTGCTTATGAACGCGCTAATGAAAAACTGGCTAAAATAGAGGAAGGTGGTCGTGCTGTAAAAACCGGCGATCCAAGAAGAAAAAGGCAGATGACAGAAGATGTTATAGAATCTAGGATTCTTGCTAGAGAAAGCGAACTTAGCAAAAATCTTGCTAATAGTATGAGAGATGCTTTGATAAGAACAGAAAAAAAATTATGTGGAAAGGTAAAATATGGAGATTTAAAACGTACCATATCACCTATTCGTACTAGACCTGTTAGTAGTTTAGGTAGTAGAGTATAAGAAGAATGTTGCCATATTCTTCTGTTTTGTAAGAAGTTTTATAACTTCGATTTAGGATAAATTAATTTCCTAGCATACGATAATTTCAGAATTTCACTTAACCACTAATTAATTTGATCCATCCCACACAAGTACTGATATTAGAGAATTTTCTTTTCATAGAAATTTTCAATATACAACTGATTAAGTTGACTTTTATGTTGTATGCCTAATTTAGGCTTAATATGGCTTAAGTGTTTTTCTAATGTTCTTGTAGATATGCGCATTATATTGGCTGCTCCCTTAAGACTACCGATTATTACAAGATTTTCTACTGCCTCTAGTTCTCTTTTAGTTAAATTATTAAATAGTACGTTACCAAACATAATAGTACTTAGTCAAGTGTGAAGAAAAGCCATTTTATGGGCAATTTTGTGCTCAAAGCATAATGGTTCTTTGTTCTTAAAAGGAGTATCCTCATATACTATGGAAACATCATCAGGAGTATCATATACCTGAGCCTCAAAATTTTTACACATAATCAAAGCTCTTACTTTATAAGCTAACCTTATTAGCTCTTTTTTAGAATAGTTTAAATGAAGATTAATATCTTTATATGGCAGCAAATATAACAATCCATTTCTAATAATGTACTTTGTTTCATTATCAGAAAATGTCTCAGAGTACTTTAAAAGCATATCTAAATTATGTTTTATGTAGAGAATGTCTTTTTGTAAATTTTGCATTTTCATGACCCAATATTAAAATATGATAAACATATCTAACTATATTTTTATGCAGAAAATGATTAATTGATATCAACAAAAATTGTCTAATATACTATCTAATATAAAATCAAGTAGTAATAAATTATTTACTACACTCCTTATATATGTAGCATATAAGAGTGAACGCAGGAGAAAAGGCTTCAAAAAACGTAACACTTGAGGAAAGTTATTTTATATTTCGACTTATCAACCGTAGATTACTATTAAATTTACTTTAATTTATATATGTACTACATAAGTTCTATGTGAAAAAAATAATTCCAATTATATTTATAGATAAAGATGATAATACAAAAAAGTAATTTGGCTTTTCCAGAAGAAATTTATGAAAAATATTTACGAGTTATTGGTAAAATACAATTTACTCCAAGAGAGGTTGACGTCATAGCTTGTTTAATGAGTGGTAAAACCCCTCAAGTAATAGCAAATTTTTTGTCTGCAATTAATAAGATTGAATTACAAACGGTAAATACACATATACAAAATATTAGGCGGAAAATTGATGGTAACACAAGGGGAAGTATTATTGAATTTATAGAAAAATCAGATAAACACAAAATAGTACACCAATATTACCTGAATTTACTTATACAAAAAGAATTTTACGAGATTTTAAATGAACTAGCAATATTACTTAAAGTGGAAATAGAAAATTTTACTATAGTAAGTTATAGCAAAGATCCTAATGTATTAAGCGATAAGGAGTATGATTTTAATAAAACTGCATTAATAAATAATCTTCAAAATTATCTAAAACTTCTAACTAACAATGTGACAGTTGATCACAAGCAGTATTACACGTCTATTCCAGTCCTATCACCACCTATATCAGATAAACATTACAAAATTTACATTATAGAACAGTCAGAATGTACTACAGATCAAATCGAAGTGAAAGAAAGTAACAAGAAAATCTTAAAGAATCCGAATTCTCAAAATCAAACAATCCTAAATGTTTTATTGATATTTTTTGGATCAGAGAAAAATAATCAAAATACTACAGCAACAAAAACCTTTAACTATATTGATAACTCTACACAAGAAAATCACTACTGTCTTTTTTTAGAAATTTTAAAAATGTTTTTTCCACGCTATAGAAATGAGACTGAGCAAGTATTAGCTAAATTTAAGCAAAGATGTAGTAGCATAACTATACCAGAGATAACTAGTTCACCCAATATACTCCAAAAAAGTAAGTCATTTTATGAAAAAATCAATAGTTGGATAATACTAAAATCCATATCATATCGATATATTTATCCAGCATTTATAATAATTTTATGTTTTTATTTTAGTATGTTATCCATATATACAGACCCTAAGTTAAATAACAAAAATCTGAAAAATTCTGGAAATACCACTAGTACCAATGCACTGAAATACAATATGGAAACAAACATAATATCACCATGGAATACTCCGTATCTACCTGGATATTTTGTAAAAAGGACAGAATTAAGAGACAAAATCTTAGCAAAACTTCAGAATGATAATCAAAAATTACGCCCAGTTATACTAGTAGGCTTACACGGGTTAGGAGGAGTTGGGAAAACATATCTTGCTTTAGACATGATCAATAATCCAATAAAAATTTATAGTTTTAGAGGATGGATTACATCAAATGATGAAGATAAACTCAAGGCTGACTACTTTAAATTAGGTAATGAACTTGGATTATTAAAAAATGATATGAATGAAGAACAGAAGATATCGATTGTAAAAAATTGGCTTAACAATCAGAAAAATCTTCTTTTAGTATTTGATAATGTTCCCAACATGGAGATTGTAGAGAAGTATCTTCCTTTAAGAGGGGATGTAATAATAACTTCTCGTAATTATAAAATTCCTTCAGCTATTGAAGTAGATGGAATGGAAGAATCTGAATCTCTAGAATTATTAAAAAATCTAATATCTAATTCTCAGTGTCATGACAAATGTACAACTTTAGTTAAGAAACTCGGTT
>Ga0206846_1005_pt1 | contig 53805 bp, 40 predicted proteins | sample Alteio_BWOrgCont_20_FD_152878 | JGI IMG/M metagenome (GOLD analysis project Ga0206846, IMG submission 152878) | Enriched cells from forest soil in Barre Woods Harvard Forest LTER site, Petersham, Massachusetts, United States -... | ecosystem: Environmental > Terrestrial > Soil > Temperate forest >... | reverse complement strand
GGGTGAGCGCGTTGCCGCCCAGGGAAACCGTCCCCGATCCGTAGAGATCGCCGATCGTTTGCGCCTGGGTGCTCTGGGAAATGTCGAAAGTGGCGCCAGTTGCGACGCCGACTGATCCGCCGCTGTAAAGCGAGCCGGTCCCCTGGAGCGCGAGCGTGCCGCCGTAGATAATCGTCCCTCCGGTATAGGTATTGGCTCCGCCGAGGGTCAGGACTCCTGTGCCGGCCTTGTAAAAGGCGCCGCCGGTCCCGCCGGCTATGCCGCCGTCCTGCATTGCCCCGGTGTAGGTCGTATTGGCCGCCGTGCTCACCTCCAGGATGTTGTTCCCGAGGAAGATCGCGCCCGACCCGGCAATCGATCCGATCAATTGGCTATTGACCGCGGCGGAAATATCGAAGACGCCGGGGCCGGCGACGTACAAATTTGAAACGATGCTGCCGTAGCCCGCGAGCGCCAATGTTCCGGAGTTAATCTTCGTCAACCCGGTGTAGGTATTCACGCCGCGAAGAGTCAAAGTTCCCGGCCCGTTCATTGTGATGTTTCCGCCGGTCCCGTTGACGATGCCGCCGTCCTGAATCACGCCGCCAAACGTGCTGCTGGCCGCCTCGTTGATCGTCAAGGTCTGAGCGCCCAGAAAGACCGCGCCGTTTCCACTCAACGAGCCAATGGTCTGCCCAGCCGATTGCGAGATGTCGAGCGCCCCATTGTCGATCAGATTACCGCTGCCGATCTGCCCGGCGCCGCTGACCGCCAAGGTTCCGCCGTTGATCGTAGTCGCTCCGGAATAGGTATTGACTCCGGTGACGGTCCAGACGCCGGTTCCGTCCTTGGTCACGCCGCCGGTCGTGCCGTTGATGCTGCCGGAGAAGAGGGAGTTATCATTGGCCCCCACGGTCAAGGTGTTGGCGCCGATCGAGACCGTTCCCGCGCCCGTCAGATCCCCGATGGTTTGATTGCCGCCATTCGTAATATCGAACCCGGCTCCCGCGGCCACATTGACGAAGCCGGTGGAGGAGAGCGAGCCGCCGCTCAGAAGAGCGATCGTCCCGGCCTTAATCGTGGTGCCGCCGGTATAGGTATTGGCGCCGGAAAGATACCATGTGCCCGTTCCCTGTTTCACAATGCTGCCGCCGGTTCCGCCGCCCAGGCCACCGTCGGAGATGGAGCCCGAAAAGGTAACGCTGGCAGTATTGGTCCCGAGAATCAGTTGATTGCCGCCGAGCAGCACGTAGCCGCTGCCGGAAAGATCTCCAATAGTGGTTTGCGCAGCGGCGCCGGCCACGCCGGAGGTGAGCTCCGAAATGTCAAAAGCCCCGTTCGCATTCACGGTCACCGCTCCCGTGGCATTCAGCGACCCGCTCCCGGACAAGGCCACCGTGCCGCCATTGATGACGGTCCCGCCGGCATAAGTGTTCGCTCCGGTCAGGACCACGATGCCCATATGGTCCGGATCACCGAAGGTCATCGAGCCGTTCGAAATCACCCCGGTGAAGATCACGGAATCCACGTTGGCCGCCAAGGAAGCCGAAGGGTTGGCAAAATTGGGCGTCACCAGGACGCTCCCATTGTTGCCATTCAAATTGATGCTGTTGGTAAAGGTGACGCTGTTGGTCGCGTCCGTGGAACCGAAAAGGAGCGAATACCCGGCGCCCACAAAATAATTGCTGCCCCAAGTGAGTTGCTGATTCCCGTTCAATGTGACGGTCAACGCTCCGCCAGAAGCGGCGAATCCGCCGTTGCCCTTCCATTGCACATCTCCCGGCGCCGTGCCGAGAAACCGGGCAAAAGGGTTGGTGGTGGGGTTGACCAGATATTGAAACACCCCGCCCGCCAGCACCAGATTGCTAAGCGTCGGCAAGCCAAGGCCGTCGGTGGCCTCGAGCACACCGCCCGCGATGATGGTCTGTCCGGTATAAGTATTGGCGCCGAAGAAATCGACTTCACCGCTCGCAATCGTGATCGAAGCGCCTTGCCCTCCGGGAATATTGGTCGTTCCGATCGAGGTAGAGCTATCGTCGGCGATCGTCCCGTTGAACACCAAGGTATTGCCCGCCCCGGGATCCAGGATCACGGTGGCGCCCGCCATGATAAAGAGGTCCGTCCCGGCCGCCGAGCCCGTGGATCCGGTGGAGCTGGCGCTGCCGCCGGCCAGAGCGCCGTTGCCCGCAAAGGAGCCTCCGCCCTGAATCGTGAGATAGCCGCCCTTTTCCACGAAGATGGCTCCGCCGAAACCAGAGCCGCCCTGCCCGCCGGCGCCATTTTGTCCTCCCTGCTTATTGCTTCCTCCCACAGTGCCGCCAGCTCCTTGTCCCGCTCCAAATCCCGCCACGCCGCCGCTTCCCGGCCCATTGGTGGTGCCGCCGACAATGGTCTGGTTATAAAGCAATCCGTTCCCCGCCAGGCCGCCGTTTCCCGCATCGCCGCCGGATCCGCCGCCCGCACCAAATCCGCCATTTCCGCCATTGCCGCCTTCTCCTCCCTGGCCGCCCAGCCCGGCCGAGCCGGCCGCGGCGTTTCCGCCAGCGCCGCCAGCGCCGCCAGCGCCGCCGCCCGCTCCGTACGCTCCGTTGCCGCCATTCGCGCCATAGCCGCCGGCGCCTCCGGCGCCGCTCGTTCCCAGCGCGTCCGCCGTGGTGGTGATGGCGGTGAGATAAACTGCGTCCGCCGCCGCTTTGGTCAATGCGGCGATTGCCAGATTGGTGTCGGTGATGGAGCTCGCGCCGTCGGTCGCCGCTTCGGAGCCTTGCGCGGCCGCCGCCACGCCGTCTTCCGCCACCTGGCTTCCCTCGGTCAAGACTTCCGCCGCATCTTCCAATGCCAAGGCGGCAGATGGGATCGCCGCCGCCGTCGCGGCCGCAGCGTCCGTAAATTCCACTTCGGCGGCGACTTCGCCCGCCGCTTCGACCCCTTCCGTGACCCCCTCGGTTCCTTCTTCCACCGCTAATGCGGTTTCGCTGACAGCCTCAGCGGTATCGTCGGCCGCCACTGCCGCATCCTCCGCCGATTTCGCCGCGTCCTGCGCCGCCTTGATATATTGCAACGCGGAAGTGACGCCGTCGTAGAGCGCACTGGCCGCCGTATAAACCGTATCGGCTGTAATCAGCGTCCCATTCGAACCGGCCCCGCCGGCGCCGCCATTCCCGCCTTTCGTGCCGACCACGGAAAGGTTGCTCCCCGCGTAGTAGCCGTTGTAACCATTCCCGCCGTTCCCGCCGTTAACATAGGCGGCGCCCGCGTTCGCCGCCGCGCCGGCCGCGCCGCTGGAAGCCTGCGTTCCGTTTTGAAAGAGCCCGTTCAGCGAGCCGCCGACTGTCCCCACGTTGCCCATGCCGCCGACCGCGGTGTTATTAAAAACGTTGACGTTATTGAGCGTCACCGAGCCGCCCGTACCGATGAAGATGGCCCCGCCTAAACCGGCGCCGCCGCCCGATCCCGCCCCTCCCGTTGTCGTGAAATTAGTGATCGTAGCGTTCGAAATGCTTAGCGAGCCTCCCGCACTGACAAAGTATCCCGTGGAGAAGTTACCATTGATCACCCCATTCGAGGTCGTGACGGTCGTCGGGGCGATATAGTTGGTTCCGGCGGTCCCGTTCAGGACAATGGTCTGCGCATAGACTCGGCTAAGCGATAATCCGGCAAGGACGGTCGCGGCCATGGCCTTGCGAAAGGAATTACGGGAACGTTTGTGGCTGGTTGTCATGAGATGGCTATCGGTTGAAATTTATAAAGGAAATCTAACTGCCGTCCCCTTTGCGAAGCAGGGGCGCAGATGGGAGGAACGTCTTCGGAAATGTCTATCCGCCCGAAAAAAAAGGGGGACTCGACCTCCGCCTGAAACCACGGCTACGCAGAGCGCCGCGGAAGCTCGGCTCGGCCCGGGCGCTGATCTCGAATTTGCCTCGAGCAGAGAGCCCTTGCCTCGATCCCATTGGGCGGTCCGACGACTGATCTTTGCGACTGAAAAAGCATGGTGTTGGGGTGGGGACTGAGTCAGTTTTGGGCGATGTAAGGTCCGGGCATGCGAAACGCAATCAGATCCGTCAAAGCAACGCTTGCGTAAACAAGTGATAAAAATCGTATCCAACGACGTGACGGTTACTCGTTGGCGCTCCGGGATCTGGCTGAGAAGTTTCGGGGTGAGTTGATATAATATTTATTGACATTCGCCTTTGATTGAGGGGTGAATTCTCAGCCGTGACATAGCAAATTGCGCGCCGAGCCGGAAATAAACTTCAATCTGGGGAGGAGAGCTCGCTTCGCGCTGGCGGAAGAGCTCGCGCGAGGGATTGCGGCCCTTTAAGACAGACTCGGGTTTGTGGGCGACCACAGACGCTTTCCGTGGCCCAGATGCTTCTTCGGGAGCGGCGACCTTTCGCTCGACATCGATTCCGCCCAATGGTCGATTCCCGCCGATTCTGGGCGGGATTTCACCCCGCGCCCGAACGCCCTGCTGCATGCCCGTTCACGAATCCATCCCCAGCCACATCTCGTATGGCCTCCATCTGCGGGAGCCGAACCTCGCACTGGTCACCGCCTCGTCCTCGCCCGTCGCGTTGCATCTGGCATGCAAAAGCATTGGCGATGGCGAATGCCCGCTCGAATTCGTGGGCGGCGTCAACGCCATCGGCCACAATGAACGCATCACCAAACGTTTCATCGTCCAAAATTCCACGGCGTGAACTGGCTCGCCCACCTGTTGCTGTCCGATCCGACGCCCGCCTGTCGCATAGGCAATCTTCTGCCCGACTTCCTGCGAGGCCAAGCTCTGCTTTCATTGCCCACCTTGCCCGCCGCCTACCAACGAGGAATCGCCCTTCATCTCGAGATCGACCGCTTCACCGACGCGCATCCCATCTTTCGTCGCAGCCTCGCTCGGTACAACCCGCCTTGGCGCCGCTACGGCGGAATCCTCACCGATATTTTCTACGACCACTTCCTTGCGGCGCAGTGGGAGCAATACTCCGAGACCCCGTTGGACGATTTCATCGATGAAGTCCACACCGCCATCGACCTATGCCGCGCCGAGATTCCGCCGGTGGCGTTCGCTCGCCTCGACCAACTGAGACGCGATGACCGGCTCCGCTCGTACCGTCACATCGACGGCATCCGGACCACCCTCGAACGAATGGATCAACGGTTGCGCAAGCCTGTCGGGCTCGAGAGCTCCATCGCCGAGCTCCATCTGCACTACGAAGGTCTGCGCGCCGATTTCGAAGAATTCTTTCCGCTGCTTTCCGCTCATTTGATCGATGCGGCGCCAAGGAGCGAGCATGATGATCGGCTGCGTTGAATGACTGCGTCACCAGCTCACTCCACCACGCCAATCATCGGCCCAAGATCTATTTTCCTATCGTTTCGGCGCAGAAGAGGCGAGTATAGGCTCGACACGGTCCCATCGAGAAAAAGGGCGTCCGGACAGTGAAGCACATCGCGGAAGAGCGTAGCGAATTCATAAAAGCTCACTGGCTCCTCACTAATCGCAAAAATGACGGCCTCCGGTGACGAAACTCCAACGCCGTTTCTGAACAGGCGCGAGGTCGATTTGGAATGAAAAGCCGGATGAATCCTCCCGGAGCGGATCAATAACGGGCCGGATTGAGTCGCGAGCGTCGCCGCCTCGCTAACCTGCAAGTACTCGTCGGACGATACGATGCGCACCCCGGTTTGGGTGAGCATGAAGACGCCATTCGGTTTCAGAAAGAAATTCCCTTCTCCGCTCGCGAGATTCAATGGTGCGAGTTGATGACTGTCCGAAACGAAGAGTCCCACCGGCCTGAGGTCACGCTCAAACATCCCGGCGTTCATCGCGAAGAGCAGCTTGCTGCCGCTTTTGTTTAACCAAGCCTCAACCGCTGAAAACGACTTAAGTGGGCGTCCAACGTCGTCATTGAGGAACAGAGCCACGCGCTCCTTCTTCACGTCGACGCGACAGATCGTGACACGTTTTCCGGCGGTCGTAACCACGGCAAATTCGGCCCCGAACGCCTCGCGCGTCGCGCACAATCCAAGGCTGAAAAGTATGATCAACGTTCGGATACGCAACATACAGCCCAATAAATTCCTCCTTGAAATGGACGATTCGTGTCTTAGCGCAATTTTCGGGGGGGGCGGGGAAATGACAAAACTTGAATAAATCAGATTCACCGTGGCCGCAAGCCGTCACGTGCATTTTACACTCACCGGCTTGCGAGTGGCCTCGATGCGCGGAAACTTCCAAACCGCCTATTCCGCACTCCGCGAGTGAACACCCGATCAACAGCCTTCCCCTTTTGCGGTGTGGCGCCCGTTCCCCGAGCGTTGCAAAGCGCGCGACCCGCCCGCGCCTTGCCACTTCTGCTCGCCGTCGTTTTCTGGGGAGTCCTGGTTTCACCGGAGCCCGCGGGCGCCCAATTCCAGAGCCAGATCGGTTATACCGAGATCCAGGCCGAGCTCGGCGGCGCGATTCCGACCGGAAGCTCGGTTTCAGTGACGCAGACAGAAGCGCCGATTGATTCGCAAGGAGACTATTTCCCCGATACCACCAATTCTGAGTTTGCCGGCAAGACGCTCAATGCGCTCTCCGGCGCTTCGGGAGTGTCGTCGCACGCCACCGAGGTGGGACAATACTACTACGGCTCCATCACCAGCACTGCGCCCGGCGTGCAGACCGTCGATGTTTACAACGCCAACGATTGGATCTTACAAATCCTCAACTACGGCACGACTTCGTTTCCCGCCGCGGAGGTGCGCCCTTTTGAGAATCATAGCTGGATTGGGACGATCGACAACGGAGGGCCGGATGATCTGGAAGCGCTCCAGCGCTTCGACTACGCGATGCAAACCAGCGGGTTTCTCGGGGTCGTCGGCCTGAATAACGGCAGCAACACGACGATTCCGCAACTCCTCGCCTGCGCCTACGATTCCATCTCCGTGGGCCTGACCAATGGGAATCACAGCACCGGCGCGACTACGGTCGACGGTTCAGGCCGGATCAAACCGGAGATCGTCGCTCCCTTCGCTGAAACCAGCTTCGCCACGCCGATGGTGAGCGCGGCCGGCGTATTCCTCCTCGACGCGATCAACGGAAACAGCGCGTACGCCCACGCCGGCAACAACGTCACCTTGAAGGCCATATTGCTGGCCGGCGCCACCAAGAGCGAGATTCCCAGTTGGAGCCGGACCCCGACGCAACCACTCGACTCTCATTACGGCGCGGGCCAGCTCAATATCTACGATAGCTACCATATTCTCGCCGCCGGCCAGCAGCCCTCCAGCGGCTCCTCCTCCGTGCGCCCCCGCGGCTGGGATTTCTCCTCCACCACCGCTAGCGGCAATTTCTACTTTTTCCAAATCGCCGCGGGCGATTCCGTTTCCAACTTCTCCGCGCTTCTCACCTGGAACGCGATTATCAAATCGTCATCAAGCCATCACTGGCAAAATGTAACCACCACGCTGCCGACTTTGGCGCTCAATATCTATAGCGCAAATAACTTCACCATCGGCTCGCTGATCGATTCCAGCGTCAGCACGGTCGACAATGTTCAACACCTCTACGAACCCGACTTGCCCCCCGGCCAGTATGCGCTCGAAGTGACGGCTAATACGACCGGCGTGGCGTACGGGCTTGCTTGGTATTCGATTCCGACCGTGACGATCGCGGCTAGCGCGCCCAATGCCTATGAGCAAGGCCTCGTCCCTGGGACCTTTGTCATTACGCGAGCCGGAGAAACAGTCGATCCTTTGACGGTCACGTACACGATCGGCGGCACGGCCGTGAATGGAAGCGACTACGCCGCCATTCAAAGCACGGCGATCATCCCGGCCGGGGCCGCCTCCGTGGCCATCGAAATCACGCCGCTCGGCGAAACGCTCACCGAAGAGGAAACGGTGGTCCTCACGCTCGCAACCGATTTCGGCTATTCGGTGGGCGGCGCCGGCGCGGCGACCGTCACCCTCAGCGAGTCGCCTCCCGTGATTTCCGTCGATCAGCCGCCGGGAAACGCCCTTTCCTCCGGGAACAGCATCGTCAACTTTGGAACCGCCTTGGACGGCGCCAATGGCAACGCCATCGTCTTCACCATCAGCAACAACGGCGGCCAAACTCTCACCCTCGGCAATATCGCTGTCGGCGGCGCCAACGCATCGGATTTTCCGGCCAGCACCGCGGGATTGCCCGGCAGCCTCGCTCCCGGGGCCAACGCTTCCTTGACCGTCTCCTTCAACCCGTCGGTCACTGGGGCCGAGAGCGCGGCGCTCCAAATCGCGACCGACGATCCCGTCACTCCCACTTTCACCGTTAACCTGACCGGCCAAGGGACCGATGCCCTCAGCGCCGCGTATAGCACCGCTCAATCGATTCCGATCACCAGCGACGGCTTCATCGCGACCGGCGACACCGTGAGCCTCGCCCTCGGTTTCGCGCCGCCCTCAGGCACTGTGCTTACCGTGATCCAAAACACCGGAACTTCCCCGATTCAGGGGACCTTCAGCAATCTGGCCCAGGGGCAATCGATCGCGCTCAGCTATGGGGGCGAGAGCTACCAGTTTGTCGCAAACTATAACGGCGGAGCCAACGGGCTGGATTTGGTGCTCCAATTGGCCGCCAATGTTCCGGCCGCATCGAGCTCTGCCTTGATTCTTCTGCTTATGCTCCTGGTCACAACCGGCGGCGCTCGCCTGGCTTCCGGGAAAATCGAGGAGCCCCCCGCCTCCTAAGCGGAACGTATGATCCGTTCGCTCGCTAAACCGACGGCTCCCAGCCCGGCCGGTAGGATCGCTTCCAAAGCTTGTCCGCGTCGGGATTGCCCACCACTTTTTTTGTGACGGGATCGAAGTGGATCATCGAACCGGTGCGATACGCCAAATTTCCGAGATGGCAAAGCATCGTGCTCTTCTGTCCCTCCTCGATCGGGCTGTTCAGCTTCGCATTGCCGCGGATCGCTTCGAGGAAATTGCCCATGTGCGCGGCATCGCCGCCGCCCGCGCCCTTTCCGTCACCTACCTTGACGCCCTTTGAGTCATACACCGTCCAACTGTCGCGGTTGACCGCAAAGGTTCCCCCGTCCCCGTAAAAGACGCACTCCGCCAACGGCTTTTCCGGATTGCGCGGATGACAGCTGCTCTGCTCGAAGCTCATCCCCACCTTGCCGAAGTCGTAGACCGCCGTGCCGGTATCGGGCGTTTCCTGAGCGTCCTGGTAGAAATAGCGCCCGCCGTTGTAAGTCACGCGCAGCGGGTACTCGACGTCGAGACCCCAGCGCAGGATATCGAGAAAGTGGATGCCGTTATTGCCGAGCTCGCCATTGCCCCAGTGCCAGAGCCAATGCCAGTCGTAGTGCACATATGGAGTCATGTCGCGCTCGTCCGGGACCGGCCCCTGCCAGAGATTCCGATCGATATCGGGCGCCGCCGCCAGCGCTCCCTTTCCGATCTCGCCCCGCGCATTGTAGTAGAAAGAACGCGCGTACCGCAGCGTCCCGATCGGCCCGGCATGCAGGGCAGCAATCGCGTCCTTCATCCAGGTCCGGCGCTGATTCCCCATCTGCACCAAGCGATTGTACTTCTTCGCGGCCGCCACGATCATTTCCGCCTCGTGCGGATTCTGGCTCCCCGGCTTTTCCACGTAAACGTGCTTCCCCGCCTGCATGCAGAGGAGCGCGGCCGGCGTATGCCAAAAATTCGGCGTGGCGATGAAGACCGCATCGAGCTGCTTGTCGTCGAGGAACGTGCGGAAATCCTTCACCCCCTGACACGGCGTCTGCTGCTTGTCGGCCACTGCCTTCATGCCGCGCTCGAGCCGCTTGGGATCGACCTCCGCGAGATAGGCGATCTCCACATTCGGCAGGGTCAGCAGCGCCTGCACATGCGCCATCCCGCGCCCGAGGGCGACCACGGCGACGCGCAGCTTATTGGAGGCGGCATCGGCAGCATAAATGCGGGGAATGGAAGCAAGGGCGGCGGCAGTCGCGCCAGCGGCGGATTGGGCAATAAAAGTGCGTCGGTCCATGAGGAGGGGGAATGAGCTTGGTCGGTGAATCAGTAACCGCCCACGCGCGCACTCTTTTGAACAAATCGATCGGGCGGAGTGCATCCGGCTAGCGCCCTACTGCCCCGATTCTCAGGGCGGGCGAGTAATAATAGTAGCGCAAGCGTCCCGCTTGCATCATCCGTCGAGCCGCAGGACTGATTATGCCCCCTCCCTTCGCAAGATCTTCCGTGGCTGCTCCATGGCAAGCGGGACGCTTGCTCTACTATTCCTTGCGGCGCGGAAGTTGCTCCCAGGAAGGAAGCCGATTTCACAAGTGCAGCGCCCTGTTCTCATCTTTGTCTCCCTCCTCTTTGCTGCTGCCGGCTCCGCCGCTTCCCCGCCCTGGGTGCGAGTCGATTTCCCGGCCGGACAAGGGTTCCATTTGGACGACTTTGGCTTGAAGAATAAGTGGATCGAGATTCTCTCCGCGGATACCGGCTCGATCGAATTCTACATCGCAAACGGCCCAAGACGGGGCATCCCTCGAGGGTTCGGCCCAAAGCCGAATGCAAAGCTGGTCCCGAAGGAACACGGCCTTTCGGTCGACGGCTCAGCTGCCCAGGCTTATTTGCTCTTCGAAGACAAATCCTCAGGATGCCAAGTCTATTTCGACGACACTTCTGACACGAAACAGAATGAGTACGCCCTCCTCGTGCTCCCGGGTCGCCACAGCAAAGCCGCCTCCACCCAGCCAGTCAACTCGCCCCCGCCCCGATCCCGTCCACCCTCATCTCCCGGGTCGCTGGTCGAAAAATCCCCCCACCCTGCTTCGACCGCCGAAACAACGGCTACCCCTCCGCATTACAGCCTCCTGGGAGAGACCCTTCTCTACCACGGCGCGCCGCTCTCCGATCACGTAGCGCAGGACGCCGCGAAAGCCGGCTTGGATCGGGACCTCTTCGTTCTGGAACGCGTCTGGGCCGAAAAGCAACGCGACTCCAGCCAGGCCAGCCGAGCCGAATTCGAACGGCTCAAGGACCGCCGATTGGAGCATCTTTCCCCGGAAACCAAAGCCGCCGTCGACCGGTTGCGCACGGGCCTCCTTCCGGATAGCCAATAGGCATGACCCAACCCATTGCTTAGAAAACGGCCCCTTGTTCTTTCGCCAAATCCGTGAGACCTTAAATCGATGATATCCGCCCCTTTGCCTCTGGCGAGCCTGCTCCTCGCCATGAGCCGGAAAACCTGTTTGGAGGAGTCCCCCCATGTTCGATGACCTGCAAGCTGCCTCGGATCGAGGCACGGCCAGCGTAGCGGAATGGAAAGCGATCGTGGCCACGTATCAGCAGCCTTCGACGCCGCGTGCGGTTTGGCAGTTGGTCAATACCTTCGGCCTCTACCTTCTGCTCTGGGTCCTGATGTATTTCAGCCTCCGGGTTTCTTTCTGGCTCACCTTCCCTCTGGCGGTGCTGGCCGGCGGCATCCTGGTCCGTATTTTCATTATTTTTCACGATTGCGGCCATGGCTCCTTCCTCAAATCGCGGAGGGTCAACGACATCATCGGATTCGTCGCCGGGATGTTCACCTTCACGCCTTACTATCATTGGCGCTGGGAGCACTCCCTCCATCACGCCACCTCCGGCGACCTCGATCGGCGAGGCACCGGCGACGTCTGGACGTTGACGGTGGAAGAGTATTTGAAATCCTCGGGCTGGACCCGCTTCGCCTACCGGCTTTCGCGCAATCCGGTGATCCTGTTCATGATCGCCCCCGCCTTTCTCTTTATCGTACGAGAAAGATTCCCCTCGCCCAGGGCGAATGCGAGGGAGAAGCACTCGGTCTGGTGGATGAATCTGGCCATTCTCGGAATGGTCTGCGGGCTTATCGCGCTCTTTGGCTGGAAAGCCTACCTCTTTATCCAACTCACCATCAGCATGGTGGGCGGCGCCGCGGGTGTCTGGATGTTCTACGTTCAGCACCAGTTCGACGGCGTCTATTGGGAACGTGGCGAGGAATGGGACTACACTACCGCGGCCCTGCACGGGAGCTCGTTCTATAAGCTGCCCAAGATCCTGCAGTGGTTTTCCGGCAACATCGGCTTCCACCATATCCACCACCTCAGCCCGCGCATTCCGAATTACAATCTGGAGCGGTGCCACAATGCCCACCAGCTCTTCCGGGAAGTGCCTCCCGTCACGCTGCTGGCCAGCTTTCGCTCGGTGACCTTCCACCTGTGGGATGAAGAGAGCCGGAAGCTGATCAGCTTCCGCCAGCTCAAGCGCCGGCGGAAGAGCGAGGCGGAACGGCAGGCCGCCTAGCCGTCGTTTCAGTCCTCCCACCGCTCGACCGCCAGCGGCACGGAAATCTCGATCGCGGTGCCAACGTTCACCTCGCTGGTGATCTTGATCGTGCCGTTGTGCGCCTCCACCACATTCTTCACGATCGCCATTCCGAGCCCCGTCCCCTTCGCTTTGCCGAAGGTCACGAAGGGCTCGAATACTTTGGGCAGCATCTCCGGCGGAATGCCGCAGCCGGTGTCGCTCACCCCGAAGAGGACTCGCCCGCCCCGCTGCCGAACCCGCAGCCAGAGAATCCCGCCGTTCGGCATGGCCTCAATCGCATTCTTCGTGAGATTGAGCAGCATGCGGGCAAAGCGCGGCGGATCCACCAGCACGTCGCCGACCGGCTCGATTTCGCGGCAAAGTTGGACGCTGAGCGGAACCAGCACCGGGAGCTCGAGGTCGATTTCGGCCAGGATCACTTCCAGCGGCGCCCGCCGGAGGACGATGCTGCTCTGGCCGTGGGCAAAATCGAGAAGCTCCTGAGCCATATCGAGCATTCGCCCGCTCGATCGCTTGATGATGGAGGCCAGCGCCTGGGTCTCAACGTCGCATCGCTCATTGATCAGATCGGCGCAGCCGCGAATGGCCTGAATCGGATTCTTCAGGTCGTGGACGATCGAGTTGGCCATGGCCCCGACCAGCGCGAGGCGCTCGCTGCGCATCACTTCCGAGATGTAATGGGCATTGGCGGAGCGCAGCCGCTCAACCACCGAGTGAACGAAATTCATCGGGACAATGGCCGGAGCCCGCTCCAGAATTCGGTCGAAATCGGCCTTGTCGACCTGGACCAGGACTGAATGATCGGTCGCGGCCGCCTGCGCCGAGCGGGGCTGGCCGTCGACGAGGGCCATCTCGCCAAAGAAACTGCCCGGCTCAATGAACCCGAGCGTCTCCTGCTTCCCTCCCCGGCCCGCCTTGGAAATGCGAATCGAGCCCTCGCAGACGAGATAGAAACACGCCCCGGGGTCGCCTTCGCAGAAGATGACGTCGCCTGGAGCGAACGAGAGGCGCTTAAGGCCGGACGCCATCTCGGCAAGCAAGTCCGCAGGGATGCCGGCGAAAAGCCGGTTTCCCTGGAGCATCGCCGGATCGGCAGCCGGGCTCTCGTTCATAAAGGGCGTGGATGGAGTGAGCTCAACGCCGTCAACGCTTCCCGATCGCCGGAGAAATGAACCTCGCCAGCACGGCGAGAAGTCGCCAACGAAACTGATCAGGGCTATTTCTACAGCGCGAAACCGCTGCGACGCCAGCAATTAGCTCTTCCCTGCAAAAATCTCCGCGAAAAAGTCCTTCATCGCCTGCCAGGAGCGGCGAGCCGCCTTTTCATTGTAGGCGGCGCCTTTGCTCTTATCCGTCCCGACCCACGGCTGCGTGAAGGCGTGAACGGCATCGCCATAAGAGACCATCTCCCAATCGACCCCGGCGTCGCGCAGCTCCTTCTCAAAGGCTTCGATATCCTCCTTCTTCACAAACGGGTCATCGGCCCCGTGGAGGATGAGGAGGTGCGCTTTAATCTTCTTGCCGTCCGCCGGGGTGGGCGAATCGAGCCCCCCGTGGAAGGTGACCACCCCGACGAGGTCTGCGCCCGAGCGAGCGAGCTCCAGGGCGGATGTACCGCCAAAGCAGTAGCCGATCACCGCCATCTTGCCCGCCTCCACCTGCGGGCTCGACTTGAGTTGGGCCAAAGCGGCCGCGGCGCGCTGCCGGAGCAGCGCACGATCGGCCTTGTATTTTCCGGCCTCGGCCGCGGCGGCGGCGCGATCGGCGGGATGCACCCCTTTCCCGTAAATATCGGCGGCGAAGGCGACGTAGCCGAGCTTGGCCAGATCGTTGCAGACGTCGCGAGTATGGTCGCTCAGCCCCATCCAGTCGTGAATCACCAGGACGCCCGGACGCGGCGCCGCAGTGGAGTCATCGAAGGCGACATACCCTTCGCAAGCAGCGTCGCCGGCTTGATAGTTAACCGCTCGGCCTTCGACCTTGGCGGAAACGGTGAGCGGAAGGCAGCCGCACAAAACGGCTGCGACAAAAAAGGCAATTTTGATTTTCATGAGGGTCTCGGCAATCTCCGACAATCGAGCCTCCGCTCAACGTCGAATTTTGAGCCCCAGGCGATGCACGCCCGAGGGCCTACCCTCACTGGTCTGTGGCGGCTCTTTATTCTCCCACAAAGATGAAGGTCGGCTCCGGAAACTCCACGTGCATGTTGGTCGCGGCAGTGAGCGACCACATGAAGCCGTCGGTGGGCACGACGGTGCCCGGAGTGCCGCCGCCGACGTACACGGGGTTGCCGTTGTCGGTGGCGCGGTTCACGTCGAATCCAATCACTTCGGCGGTAATGCCCGAGATCTTCGAGGCAGCGGCAAAGAGCTGCGTCGACGGATTGTCCGCCGCGGAGATGGCCGCAATCTGACGAGCCACCACATTCTCGACATAGCCGTTGGCCGCATCGAGCGCGCTCGTTCCGCCCGTGCCGCCGTCCCCGGAGAAGATTCCTTGCGCGATCGTGACCGCGTCAATCGTGTAATTAACCGTGTAGTCAATCGTGTCGAAGACGCCCAGCGCGGAGGAGCCGTTCGTGGGCCGCCCAATGAAGCCGACAGAGTGGATGTTGGTGACATTGCCGCCGACACCGCCATGGCCGATGGTATTGTCACCGCCGTTACCGGCTTGGAGCACGTCGATCGAGCTATTGATGTCTTTTGTCTGGCTGATCCCGGAGATGCTGCCCCCATGCCCGCCCGCGCCCGAAGCGGAAGCCGCGCCGCCGCCATCACCAGCGTAAATAAGGGCAGAGGGAACCGCAGTCCCCTCCGATGTATTGATCGTCATTCCGAGGACGGAGCCGCCCACACCGCCCGCCGCGATGCCGCTGCCGCCCGCGCCAGCCACGATATCCATTCCGACGGCGTCCTCGGTTCCGACCAGACCGAAGACGCTCGAAGCGATGGACCCGCCGGCGCCGCCGGTGGCTGTCGGGAGCGCGCCGGTGGCTGTGCCGCCATTGCCTCCGTGGCCGGCCGTCAAATTGAGCATGGCGCCTTCAAATCCAATCGAGCTGCCTGTGATGCTGCCGCCAGCGCCGCCGTTCGAAGTTCCGCCGTTGCCGCCGTTTCCAGCGGTCAACGAAGCGCCGAAAAGCTCTTCGTAAGCGATATGGCTTCCATCGAAGAACGGCGCGTTTTCCGAAACGACCCCGGTAATGCCGCCGCCGACACCTCCCTTGACCGAACCATCTCCGCCATGGCCGGCGACGACGACCAGCGGGTTTTCAGTGAACGAAGGTTGGTTCGGCAGGGGCGTGGCGATCAGCAGATTCTCCGGTCCGTCGTTGTTGAAGGTCACCACCAGCGTGCTATTGCTGGTCGATGTCACCGTCACGCCAGCGCCCCCAGTCGCCTCGTTAATGGTGGGAAGGTTATCCAGCGCCGTTTGGACCAGAGACGCCGCGTTGGCATCAGACACGTCGTAAAAGTAAGGCGTGGTGTCCGTGATGAAACCGCCGTGACCATCCGGTATCTTGAAGCTCAGCTCGTACGGGTACTGGATGGCGCCAAAGGTAATCGTCTGGACCTCCGGGCTGACGCCCATGACTCCCGGGGTCGTTTCCGCGACGGTCGTGGTAGGGGCGTTGTCGTAAAACGACACGCCCTCGATCGGCGTAGCAAGATTCACGCTGCCGCCATTCCCGCCATTGCCGTGGGTTCCTTTTCCGCCATAACCGGCAGCCAGGCTCAAGGTGACGGGATCGATGACCACGGTGTTATTGCCAACCGCGACCTGGTCATCGTAGGCGAAGAAAGTAAGCGCCTGAATGCTGCCGCCGGCGCCGCCCGTGGCGCCGTCGCCGCCATGGCCAGCCGTGAGGATGGACTGCGCCGTGTTGTCAACGCCCGCATCGATGCTGGTCATGTCGCTCCGGAAAGAGGGGTTGATGTTCAAGTTGGCTCCGGTGATGGAACCGCCCGCCCCGCCCGCGCCACCGATCGAGCTACCGCCGCTGCCGGCGGTAAGCGTCGCCGAATACGGCTTTTCCAGAACGGCCACTGACTGAAGGAGGGAGAGTTGGTAGTGGAGGCCGACGATGGAACCGCCCGCACCGCCGACGCCGGTCGCGTCCAACGCCGACCCGCCGTCGCCGCCGGAAGCGGTGATGTTGCCGTCGCCATCGGTCGCCATGAGACCCGTGATGCTGCCGCCGTTGCCGGCGTTGCCGCCCATCGAGTCGCCCCCAGTGCCTGCGGTAAGAGTCATGTTGCCGGAATTCAGCGTGATGGCCAAACTGTCGATCGAGCCTCCGTTTCCGCCGGAAGCCTTGGGCCCGGGGTCGGTGGGCGAGCCGCCGTCGCCGACGTTTATCTGCAAGATATCGTCCGAAATGAGCGAGGGGGTGACGGCGGCGCCGCCGGAGGTGAACTCCGTGGGATCGCCAATGGAACCGCCGACGCCGCCGGCGCCGGTCTGGGTATCCCCGCCAGCGCCGGTCGTGAGCTCGATCACATGCGCCTGGGCATTGAAGCCGTAGATGCTGCCGCCCGCACCGCCCGCACCCACGACGAGCCCGTGAGCGCCCGTGTAATCGACGCCGTTGCCGCCATTGCCGGCCCCGGCGATGACCGACTTGCTCGCAAATGGGAGCGCATAGTCGACGGGCATTCCGAACCCGGTCGAGACCTCGAATTTGTTCACAGCGTTTGTGAGATCGGCCAGGCTGACCACGGAGCTGAAGCTCGAGTTGGGATAATCCGGGACAAATTCGTTGACCGTCTCGTTGAAATTAATCGTCTGGGAAACGGTGTATCCGGGCGGAATGCTCGTCCCATTGGTCGAGGCCTGCGGTAGAAGCTGGGTGATGGCTGAATCCGATTTGAATTGGGAGAGAACGGCAATCGAATCGGGCTGCCCGGACTGCGACGCGGTCTCACCAGGCACTGACTCGATGAAATGCGCCTCAATCGGCTTGCCCTGAAAACCGCTCACCGTGCCGATCAGCGAAAGCGGAGTGAGGTTCGACAGGTTGAAATCGAAGGCAGATATCATGCTGGCTTGATTGGAAGTCGCGAGCAGGATGTGGCCCGAGCTGTCGAGAGCGAGCTGGGAGATTCCCCCGGTTATCTGCCCCGAAACCGTACTCGATTGGTTGAAGGGGATCGCGTTCAGAAGGCTCCCGATGGTGAAGTACCCGATCGCCCCCTGCGAGGTTCCCGTGAAAAAGGTGTCGTCGCCCGTACCCTTCAGCGCCGTGATCGTGGAATTGATCACATTGGAGCCGCCATCCACGATGAAGCCCGGCAATGATGTCGACGAAGCGGCTGGAACAGGCGTCACCAGATGAAGGTCGCTCGTCGCGCCCGTGGCGGACATCGTGCTGGTGGCGGATGTACCGGCGACGTTTGACGAGATGACGAAAGCATTGCCGTCCGGATCCAAAGCCGCCATCCCAGTCGGGGTGAATCCCAATCCGGTGGTGGAAAAGGTGAATCCGGGGGTGGCGTTCAAGGTTTTGGAGTAAAAAACCCCTCCCCCTTGATTGAAAAAGGCGACCAGGCTGCCGCCCTGGTAGGCGACCACGAGATCCAAGGGCGAGTTCGGCCCTTCGAGGTAGACGGCGGCGGCGGCGATCGGCGTCGTCCCTTCGCTGGGAATGGTCGTGACCGGACCACCCGGTGAGCTCAAGGTCGGCGTGGCCACATATTGCACGACCGGCACGAAGTCTGTCCCCGTCCCGCCCACGTTCTCCTCGAGGATCATGTTTCCGGTTCCTTGATCGATGACCATCAGGTCGTCTGCACCGCTTCCGGTTCCGTTTGGAAATGCGGCGCCAGTAAAATTCCCGGGCACCAGAATGCCCCCGGTCTGAGTGCGATTCGCAAAGTTGTTGTCCGTCAGCTTGCCGCCGGGACCGCCCGGCGTACCGACGCCGCCATTGCCGGCGTTGACCACGTACTGGGTGCTGTCGGATTGCAAATTGAGGTTGACGACCGACCCGCCGGCGCCGCCGGCGCCGTGAGATCCCACGCCGCCCTGGCCCGCTTGCAGAATCGCCTCCCCGGCAGAGCTAACCTCCGTAATATTCGTGATCGAGCCGCCCGCGCCGCCAACCGGACCGGAGCTGCCATCGCCCGCGAGCAAGTAGTAGCTGTAAACAGCATCAGGCGGCAGGTAGCCGCTGTTGTTGCGGATGAGAACCCCCGTTTGTAGCGACACGTTGTTGATGCTGCCGCCCGGAACAGCGGTTTTGAGAGTAAGGTCGTTCGGGTTTCCGCTGCCGGCGAAAACTTGCATGCGGCCAGCGGTGGCCATCGTGATGTTTTGGATCGAAGCGCTGGGCTCCAGCCCGACGACATTGTTGGCGAGGTTGGTCTTCGAAGTGGCGAGGGTGAAATTGAAAGAGTACTCCCCTCCGGGCTGCAGCGGATTGATGCTGTAAGGGGCCGGCGTTGACGGCGGCGGCGTATCCACGTTGCTGGTGGCGACTCCCCCGGAGAACAATTCAGACGCCGGCAGCGTCGAGCCATTGCCCGGGAAGAACACGCCGTCGCCCGCATAGATGCCATTGAGCTCGCCGGCCACGTTGACGTTGCTCACGGAGCCGCCGGTGATGATGTGGTTCACATCCCCCTTCTCGCTGCCAAGCGGGTGCGTGGTGAGGCCGAGCAGGTTGTTTGCGAGCAAGACATCCCCGTCCAGTCCGTTGAGGGGAGTCTTCATGGAGTTCGAGAGCTGTCCGGACGCCGTGAGATTTCCGACGATATCTCCGAGCACATTCCCCGTGATATCGAGCTTGCAGTTCGGCCCGTACGAAATCGCATCGATGTTGCTGCCGTCCCACCAGACGATCGCTTCACCCGCGAGGACCTGAGCCACGGTCACCGAGTAGCCGCCGATGGAGGTTGAGCCGGTCGACGGCCCTCCCGGAGCGCCCAGCAGATTCGCGCCTACAATCAGCAGGGCGGGGGCGATGCGGGCTTCGAGAGGTTCAAGGGAGCTGGAGAGAATTCGGCGGGAGCGAGACATAGCGGGATAAAATTATCTAAGGTTAGGCCACGGGTACCTCGTCGAAAAGCATTAATGATGCCCACGGATTCCCTCTCTGGCCGGGAAAGCATTCGACTTCGCGGGCGCGCCGCCTTTATTTCACTCTCGTCATGCTCCGCAAACCAGACAGCGCGCTCCTGATTGTTGGCCACGGCTCCACCGTGAATCCCGACTCGAGCGCGCCGACTTACGGCCACGCCGCGGAAATCCTCCGGCGAAAGGTCTTTGGCGAGGTCCATTGCGCCTTTTGGAAAGAGGAGCCAAGCCTCCGGCAGGCTCTCCACCTGATCGACCGCCAGGAAGTCTACATTGTACCAAATTTTATCTCCGAAGGCTACTTCACCCGGACAATCATTCCGCGAGAATTGGAGCTCACCGGAACAATCACCCAACGAGACGGTCGCACCCTCAAATACTGCGAACCGGTGGGAAACCATTCACGGATGACGGAATTGCTGCTCCATCGGGCGGCGACCGTCGCGCCCGCTGCGCCGCCCGGCGAGACGAGCCTCTTCATCGTCGGCCACGGTACCAGTCTCAATGACCATTCGGCCGCCGCCGCCAGGCGCGAGGTCGAACGTATCCGAGAGCGTGGCCTCTATGCGGAAACGTTTAACGCGTACCTGGAGGAAGCGCCGCTGATCTCGAAGTGGGACGAGCTCAGCACTCAGCCGAACGTCGTCGTCGTCCCCTTTTTTATCGCCGACGGACTCCATTCTTCCCAAGATATTCCGGTCCTGCTCGGCCTCGAAGCGGAGACGGGGGAAGCCGCGAGCGACCGCCGTCTCTTCCGCAAAAACCCGCATCAACTCCGCGGCCGCACGCTCTACTACGCCTCGTCGATCGGCACGGAGCCGCTCTTGGCCGAGCTCATTCTCGATCAGGTGGCGGCCTTTGACGCGGCCAATTCTCCATGATCCTCAAAGCCCGCAGCGTACTCACCATGAACGGCGCGCCGATCCCCGACGCCGCCGTGGCGGTGGAAGGGAATGCCATCACCGCCGTCGGAAAAGTGAATGACTTGCGCTGGCTTGACGCCGGACCTGTCTACGACCTCGGCGAAGTGGCGCTGCTCCCCGGTCTCATCAACGCCCATTGCCATCTCGACTATTCCACCATGCGGAATGCGATCTCGCCGCCCAAGAGCTTTACGGCCTGGGTCCAGCGGATGAACGCGATCAAGCGGACGCAGAGCCAGGAGGATTATCTCACCGCGATCCAGCGCGGGTTCATCGAGCTGCGAAGATTCGGCACGACCTGCGTCTGCAATGTCGAGGCCTTCCCGGAATTGATGCCGGAAATGGGCGAGCCGCCGATCCGCGCCTGGTGGTTCTACGAGATGATTGATATCCGCCACCGCATCACCACCGAAGATGTCGTGATGGGCGCCCTCTCGTTCTTCCAGGCCCAAACCCATTCGTTGAATCGGTTCGGCCTCAGCCCGCACGCGCCCTATACCTCCTCGCGTTCTCTGTACGAGCTCGCCAACGCGTGCGCCGAGCCGATGCTGATGATGCTGACCACGCACGTAGCCGAATCGCGGGAAGAGACGGAGATGTTCCGGGAAGGACGCGGCGCCCTTTACGACTTCATGAAATCGCTCGGACGTCCGATGGACGATTGCGGACGCTCCACCCCCTTTGCTCATTTGTGGAAGAGCGGCGCCATCAGCGGCAACTGGCTGCTGGCGCATATGAACGAGCTCGGCGAGGGCGACTTCGCGCTGCTGGAATCATTGCCCCATGCGCGGAAGCCGCACATCGTTCACTGTCCCGGCAGCCATGCCTACTTCGGCCATTCCCCCTTTCAATTTCGCCGGCTGGCCGAGATCGGAGTCAATATTTCAATTGGCACCGATAGCCTCGCGAGCACGCAATCGCTCAGTCTCTTCGAGGAGATGCGGAGCTTGCTCAAGAACGAAGCGTGGCTCACTCCCGAGGAGATCTTGCGCACTGTGACCGTCAACCCTGCGCGGGCGCTCCGCCGGCGCGGACGTCTCGGCTGCATTTCCCCCGGCGCCTTGGCCGATCTGATCGCTGTTCCCATCGACGGCGGGCGAGACGCGGTGTACGAACAAATCATCAATTATCGGCAACCCGTCCCCTGGATGATGATCGATGGCAAAATTCTCACTCCATAAGACCAAGACCGCCCTGGCGTTTGCCATCGCGCTTATCCTCGCCGCCCCGGTTGGGTTCGCAGCGAAACGGAAGAGCCGCCCCGCTCCCGCCGCCCCGCGGGGACCCAGCGTCGAAGTGGAGCCGGAGCCGCTTCCGGCCGAAATGAAGCTCCCGGTGCCTGAAATTCCGCCCGATCTCACCGAGCTGCCGCTGGTGGCCAAAGGAGCGATCGTGATCGACAGCGCGACTGGCCAGACCTTGTACGAGAAGAATGCCGACGAGGCCCAGTATCCGGCCAGCACCACCAAAATCATGACGGCTCTCCTGGTCATTGAGGCCGGGAGTCTCGATCGCGAGGTGGTGGTGACGCTGGAAGACAGCAAGGTCGGAGAGAGCGGGCTGGACATCAAACCGAGCGACCATTTCACCCGCCGGGAAGGGCTTTACGGCCTGCTCCTCAAAAGCGCCAACGACGTGGCCCACGCCCTCGGCCGCGACAACGCGGGCTCCATCGAGGCCTTTGCCGCCAAGATGACGCAGCGGGCGCGCGAGCTCGGCGCGCGCAATACTCACTTCGAGAACCCGCACGGCCTGCAGAATGTTCAGCACTACACATCGCCGCGCGACTTGGCCCTGATTGCCCGGGCAGCGATGCAGCAGCCGCTCTTCCGGCAGATCGTCGGCACGGAATATCACAGCTGGTCCATTCCCTCCACCGGCCCGCGCGAGCTTCGCAATCACAACCGCCTCCTCTGGATGTTTCCCGGCTGCACCGGCGTCAAGACCGGCTACACCTATCCCGCGCAACAGGTGCTCGCCAGCGCCGCCCAATGGGGCGACCGCGAGGTCATCGCCGTCATCATGCACTCCGGCAAACCCGGCATCTGGGACGACAGCAAGCTCCTCCTCACCTGGGGCCTGGAACACCTGCCGTGAATTTATTTAGGAAGGAAGATTTAGGATTTAGGAAGTGGGAGGGCGCGTCCGCCCACAAGCGGTTCCAGTGCTCAAACGCGAGCAAGGAAACCTCGGATTTCCCCGGAAGCTGCTTCGATTGCGAATCCGCCACTTCCTAAATCCTAAATCCTACTTCCTAAATCCTCAGAACTCTTTCCGCATATTGCTGGGCAGGATATTCAGCTCATTGCGATACTTCGCCACCGTCCGCCGGGCGATGGGAATGCCCCGTTGCGAGAGGATCTCCACGATTTCCTTGTCCGAAAGCGGATTCTTGGGGTCTTCGCCTTTGACCAACTCGGCAATCGCTCCCTTCACGCTCGTATTCGACATCGATTCGCCGGTGGCGGTCTGATAGCCGGGCGTGAAAAAATACTTCATCTCGAAGACCCCGTGCGGTGATGAAAGATATTTGCCGGAGATGGCCCGGCTCACCGTCGTCTCGTGCACGCCCACCGCTTCGGCGATCTGCACCATCGTCATCGGTCTCAACGCGCTGGGGCCGAGCTCGAGGAAGTCTCGCTGCCGGTCGACGATCTCGTGCGCGATGTTCGAAATCGTCTGCTGGCGCTGATGGATGCTCTTGATCAGGAACTTTCCGCTCCGGATCTTGTCGCGAATGTAATCCTTCACCTCCGCTCCGTTCCCGTCCTGGGCCATCAAATCCTTGTAGGTATTCGAGATCCGCAAGTGGGGAATCTGGTCCCCGTTGAGCGATATCTGCCAATCGCCGCCGATCTTTTCCACGGTCACGTCGGGCAGAACGTAGTTGTTCGGGTCGGCCGTAAAGATCTGGCCCGGCCGAGGATCGAGCGTGCCGATGAAGTTGGCCGCACGCTGCACCTGCTCCACCGTGGTGCCAAGCCGGCGGCCAATCTCCGGAAACCGCCTTTTGCCCAGATCATCCAAAAACCGATCGACTATCCGCCACTCCAAGCCGCCCTCTTTGCCCAGCCGCCGCAGCTGGATTAACAGGCACTCCCGCAAGTCCCGAGCGCCAACGCCCACCGGATGAAAAGTCTGCACCAGCTCAAGGATCCGCTGAATCTCCGAAGCCTCGATTCCGGTATTCTGCGCGATTTCTTCCGGGGTGGATTGCAAAAATCCATGGTCGTCGATGTTCCCGATCAGGAGCTCGGCCGTCTTGCGATCATCGTCGTTCAAATCGCTGCTGCGGACCTGATCGTAGAGATGTTGCTGGAGAGTCTCCTCCTTGACCAGGGAATCGAAAAAGAACTGCCGCCGCTCTTCATCTTCGGCGGAGCGTCCGGAGTAACTGGCGTTCTGCGCCATGTAGTCGCGCCATTCCTCATCCAGCTTGGCCAACCGCTCGAATTCCTCCTGAAATTCCTCCCGTTCCCGCTGTTTGTCCTCAATGCTCGGCTCGCTTCCCTCTTCCTCCAGGGTCGGATTGGTCTGGAGCTCTTGCTGGATCAAATTGCGCAGCTCGAGCATGGGCGCCTGCAAGATCTGCAAGCTCTGCTGGAGCTGCGGAGCTAGTACCTGCTGCTGTGAGAGCGTTTGAGTTTGCGAGAGTCCCGCCATGCCCGCAACCGTACCTCTCTCAGTGATGATTGCAAGCACAATTCGGGCCAATCAAGTTGCGTTTTTTTCAGCGCTCGGCGGCGCGATTCTCGCTAGATTCTCTCCTATGAAGTCGAATCTCCCTTATTTCTTCGCCCTCGCCATCGGCGCTGCGGCGGCCCTCACGCTCAGCCCCGCCACTTCTCGTGGCGAGCTCGGCGCCAGCGACGAAGCCATCACCATCATGGTCAACGATGTCGCGGAACAACAGACCAAAATCACCGAAAACCAAGGCAAAATTGACGAGAAGATCGCCGCCATCGGCGAGGCTGTCCGCCAAGCCCGCAACTTCGCCCACCGCGGCAAGTAAATCGTCCGTCCCAACCCCAATCTCAAAGCTATGAAACCTTTCGCCCTTCTCCTCGCCCTCGCCCTCGGCTTCGTCGGCTTCGCCGTGCCGCTTCGCTCTCAAGTCGCCTCCGGCACCGCCATCCAAAAGCTTCAATCGATGAAGGAAACCAACAAGAAACTGCTCGAGCAGCAGGACGCGACCCTGCTCAAGCTCGACGAAATCCAGAAGGACGCCGAGCAGCTCCGGATCTTCGCCCGCCGCACCTAGGGCCCGCTTACGAGGCGCTCCTGCCTCCCCCTTCGTCTTGCTCTTGCTCTTGCTCTAACGCCGAGGCGATAGGGTAAGATCGCGTTCATCTTTGCGCCTCCACCCCGCCCCCATCCCGCACCACTTGAAATCGGATCACTCGTGGTGGATCCGATTTCTCCGCGAAGTGTCGATCAAGCGCTTCCCACACCAGCGCCCGCAGCTCCTCCATGGTCCCCGCCGCCGTGTGAATGCCAACATCCGGCGCGGAAGCGACATAGCCTCCCGCGAGCGCATCTCCGCGTACTTCAAAGATGATTTCGCTCATGGTCGCGCGAGACTAACCGCCTCAATCGCCGGAACGCAAGCCTAACGAAGCAAGAAAAAATGGCCGTTAGACCCGCGTCTCTGCCGCCCGCTTCACCTCGAGCTTCCGATAGAGCGTCGCCATCGAAATCCCCAGCATTTTGGCCGCCTTTTCCCGCGAAGCGCCGTTGAATTTGATCGTCTCCTCGATATAGCGGCGCTCTTGCTCGCGGATGTATTCGTCGAGCGACTGCCCCACGGGGAGTGATCCCGTCGTCTCTACCACCGGCCCCGCCGCCGCCTGCCGCACCACTTGCGGAGGAAGATCCTGCACCCGGATGATGCCGTCGTCGCACAACGCGCAAGCGCGTTCGACCGCGTTTTCGAGCTCTCGCACGTTGCCCGGCCAACGGTAATGCTGGAGCACCTCCAGCGCCTTCGGGTCGATCTTCTTCGGCTCCGTCCCCGTCTGCGCCGCATTCTTGGAAAGGAAGTGCTGTACCAGCAGCGGGATGTCGTCCAACCGCTCCCGCAGCGCCGGCATCTCAATCGGAATCACCGCCAGCCGATAGTAGAGATCTTCTCGGAAATTGCCCGTCTTGATTTTGTCGTTCAGGGACTCGTTCGTCGCCGCCAACACGCGGACATTGATCGCCACGCTCTTGGTGTCGCCGACTCGCCGGATCTGCCGTTCCTGCAGCACCCGCAGCAGCTTCGTCTGGAGAGAGACGGCCATCGAATTGACCTCGTCGAGAAAGATCGTTCCCATTTCGGCCTCCTCAAAGAGCCCGATCTTATCCTGCACGGCGCCCGTAAAAGCGCCCTTCTTGTGGCCGAAAAGCTCCGACTCGAGCAGGTTCTCCGGCAGCGCCGAGCAATTGATCGCCACGAATGGCTGATGCTGCCGCGTGGAATTGAAATGCAGCGCCCGCGCCACCAATTCCTTCCCCGTTCCGCTCTCTCCTTGAATCAAAATCGTCGAGTCCGTATCCGCCACTTTGGCGATCAGGTTGTAGATCTCCTGCATCCGCGCCGAAGTCCCGATGATGTTTTCAAATCGATATTTTTCCTTCACGATTTGCCGCAGATTCCGAATCTCCCGTCGATCGTGCTGGTGATCGAGCGCGCGCTGAATCGAAAGCTGGAGCTCATCCACCTTGAACGGTTTGGTGATGTAATCGTACGCCCCCATCTTCATCGCCTCGATCCCGACTTCGAGCTGTTTATACGCCGTGATCATGATCACCGGCGTGCTCGGAATCACCTCCTTGCACTCTCGCAAGACATCCAACCCGCCGATCTTGTCCATCCGCACGTCGGTGATCACCAATTGCGGTGCATGCGTAGCCAAACCCTCCAGCGCCTTGATCCCGGAGGAATAGGCAATGGTCTGGTGTCCCCGCTCCTGACAGATGTCCGAGATCACCTGCACCATAGCCGGGTCGTCGTCGATGATGAGAATTCGCGCCATAAAATTAATTTCTAGGTTGTCGACCTGAGATCGCGGATTTGAGAGTATGTCATCTTTGAGAACCAAGAAAGAGAATTCTTGTTAAAGATGGGTCATTTTTGAATTGCGATTGCGCGGGCGCCCCGAGCATGTGTCAATTTGAGCCATGCCAGAATTCACGGACTCACAAATTCGAGAAACGCTTTCCAAAATCCGCTTCCCCGGGTTCAGCCGGGACATCGTTTCGTTTGGCATCGTTAAGGTCATCCGGATCAGCGGAAACGATGTGACCGTCCAGATGTCGCTGGCGACCAACGATCCCAGCAAGCCACAGCAGATTAAGGAAGAATCGGAAGCCGCCCTTCAGGCCATGCCGGGGATGGGGAGCGCCCGGGTGCTGATCGACATTGTTGCGCCTCCTCCCTCGCAACCCTCCACTCCCCCGCGGCCCAATGAAATTGAAGGCATCCGCCATGTCGTTGCGGTCGCCAGCGGAAAGGGCGGAGTTGGGAAATCAACCGTCGCGGCCAATCTCGCGCTCGCCTTGCGCTCGCTGGGGGCCACGGTCGGGCTCTGCGATTGCGATCTCTACGGCCCCAGCATCGGGCTCATGTTTGGCACAACGGAGCGCCCGCTCATGGACGAGGAGACCAATCGCATCCAGCCGGTCGAGCGCGAGGGCGTTCAACTCATGTCGATGAGCTTTCTCCTCGACGACGGCGCGCCGGCCATCCTTCGCGGGCCGATGGTGACCAAATACACCCAGCAGTTTCTCCGGCAAGTCGACTGGGGCGACCTCGATTTCCTAATCCTGGATCTCCCGCCCGGCACCGGCGATATCCAGCTCACCATCGTCCAGACCGTCGCGCTCGCCGGCACGGTCATCGTCACCACCCCGCAAGAGGTGGCGCTCATCGACGCGCGCAAGGCCGCCAGCATGTTCTCCAAAGTGAATGTCCCGATCCTCGGGCTCATCGAGAATATGAGCTACTTCCTCTGTCCCAGCGACGGGAAGCGGTACGATATTTTCGGAACCGACGGCGGCGCTCGCGAGGCGGAGCGGCTCGACGTCCCCCTCCTCGGCCAAATTCCGATCGACATCTCCACTCGCGAGGCCGGCGACCGCGGCCTGCCGATCACCGCGGTCGAGCCCGACGGCGCTGTTGCTCAGCAGTTTATCGCGGCCGCCCGCGCCCTCATTGAGACCGTAGACGGGTAGTTGACATGCAACCGCCCCTCTGTCGACATCCGTACCATAAGTATGAGGCCTGCGCCTGTGGGCGGAGGACGATCGTTCGTCAAATGCTTAATGGGCTAAAACACTCTTGATTATTGGCGCCGTTTCTGCGTCAAATAGCTGTGCCGAAATTTCCCGCACGCAAGATTCTTACGAAACTTCCAAGACCACCCCAAGCCGCATGAGCACCCAGACAGAACAAAACTCGGAGCTTGTCCGGGAGTCTCTGCTTTACAAAGAGTTCCTCGCCGAGCGCGAAGAGATCCTCCGCCACAAATGGATTGAGAGCGAAAAGGCCGGGCAAGATATCGGCTTCGAAAAGGCCCTTCTCGACTGGATCGTCAAGCATCGCTCCTCCTGGCGCGCCCAGCGCCATCAGCAGCACCCCGCGGGAATGTAATCGCGAGGCGCCAGCCTCGCTCCTGCCTCCCCCTTGCTCATGACCCTCGCGGTTGGCGCCTTCTCTTAGTTAACCCATGAGCCCCTTCGGCGCGCGGGGTCTGCCTCATACTCATTCACATGCTCATGCTCATGATCGATTCCGCGGGCGCCCCCTCTGAGCAAGAGCATGAGCATGAGAAAGATTAAGAGGTGCGCCAACCGCGAGGCTCATGGGTAGACTAAGAAAATCCTTGCCCCCACCTCCCCACCCCTCCAATACTCCCTTCAGCCTTTAACCGCGATCCTGCGAGGTCGCAAAGGCGCCCTGTGACTTTCGACCCATCCTCTTCCCCTCCCGCGGCATTGGTTCCCCCCGTTCCGCTGGCCACGCTCGTGCTTGACGGCCCCGCGATCGAGCGCGCCCTCAAGCGGATCGCCCACGAAATCATTGAGCGCAATCCGGACCTGGCCAATCTCGCCATCGCCGGCATTCCTTCCCGCGGCAATCAAGTCGCCCTCCGCCTCGCCGCCTATATCGCCCAATTTGCCGGGCAATTCGTCGAGTGCGGCGTCGTCGATGTCTCCATGCATCGCGACGACTTGCATCAGCGCAGGCGCATCGGCCCGATGCAGCCGACCAAGCTTCCCGACAATCTTGAGAGCAAGACTCTCATTCTCGCCGACGACGTCCTCTTTTCCGGCCGCACCGTCCGCGCTGCGATGGATGCCGTTTCCTCGTTCGGCCGCCCCGCTCGCATCCAATTCGCCGTCCTCGTCGATCGGGGCCACCGCGAGCTCCCGATCCGCGCGGACTACGTCGGCAAAAATCTTCCCACCGCCTACGGCCAGCGCGTCTTCGTTCGCTTCGAAGCCATTGACCGCGTTCCGGACGGCGTTTGGCTCGAAAAGCTCTGACTCCTCTTCCGCTTCATCAAAAAAGGATGCCTGCTCCGCGAACCCCTCCCGTGAAAAGCCCAGCCTCCTCTTCCACCGAAGTCGCCGCTCCCGCGTGGGTCCGCAAAGATCTGCTGGCCATCCAGGATCTCACGGCCGCAGAGATCAACACCATCCTCGACACCGCCGCCGCTTTCAAGACGGTCGGCACCCGCGACATTAAAAAAGTGCCGTCTCTCCGCGGCCAGACGATGGTCAACTTCTTCGTCGAGCCGAGCACCCGCACCCGCACCAGCTTCGAGCTCGCCGCTTTTCGCCTCAGCGCCGACGTGGTCAATATTTCCGCCAGCACTTCTTCGCTGACCAAAGGCGAGACGCTCAAGGACACCGCTCTCAACCTCCAGGCGCTCCACGCCGATATCATCGTCCTGCGCCACTCCTCGGCCGGAGCAGCCCAATTCCTGGCCGAGCGCCTCGCCGCCAGCGTCATCAATGCGGGCGACGGCGCCCACGAACACCCCACCCAAGCGCTCCTCGACACCTTCACCATCCGCGAAAAATTGGGCCGAGTCGCCGGGCTCGAAGTCGCCATCGTCGGCGACATCCTCTTCTCCCGCGTCGCCCGCTCGAATATCCACGCCCTCCTCAAGCTCGGCGCCCGGGTCACCCTGGTCGGTCCCAGCACCCTCATCCCGCGCGAATTCGAGAAGCTCGGCGTCACCGTCACCCACGATCTCGAGTCCGTCCTGCCCCGCGCCGATGTGGTGAACCTCCTCCGCATCCAGCACGAGCGGCAGCGCAAAGAGTACTTCCCATCCCTCGGCGAATACACCGCCCTCTTCGGCCTCACCAAGGCCCGCGCCGCCCGGCTCAAGCCGGAGTGCCTCATCATGCATCCCGGGCCGATCAATCGCGGCGTCGAGATCGACAGCGACGTCGCCGACAGCGCCCAAAGCGTCATCCTCGACCAGGTCACCAACGGCCTCGCCGTCCGCATGGCCGTCCTGTTCCTGTGCGCCGGAACCCGCCGCACATAGCCGCCCTCCCTTCACGCAAAACCGATTGCGCCCGATATAAGTCCCATCCGTCCTCTCAGCCCCATTCGTCCCATTCCTCCCTCGTTCCTCCCCGCCTTGCGCCAAGCCCAGCTCGCTCTCCGATGAAATCCCTCATTCTCCGCCAAGGCCGCGTGATCGACCCCGCCAATCGCCGGGACGAAATCGCCGATCTCTTCATCGTCGACGGCAAGATCGCCGAAGCGCCGCATACCACCGACGGCTGGACCGAGATCGACTGCAAAGGCAAAGTGATCGCCCCCGGCCTCATCGACATCCACGTCCACTTCCGCGAGCCCGGCCAGAGCGCCAAGGAGACCATCGCCACCGGCTCCCGCGCCGCCGCCGCCGGCGGGTTCACCACCGTCGTCTGCATGCCGAACACCACGCCCTCGGTCGATAACCCGAGCGTCGTCGCCCTCATCCAGGACAAGGCCAAGGCCGAAGCCTGCGTGAACGTCCTCGTCACCGGCGCCATTACCAAGGGCATCGCCGGCGAAGAGCTCGCCCCCATCGGCTCCATGCATCGGGCCGGCGTCGTCGCCCTCACCGACGACGGCCATTGCGTCCAGAACCACGAGCTCATGCGCCGCGCTCTCGAATACGCCCGCATGTTCAACCTCGTCGTCATGGACCATTGCCAGGATTACAATCTCGTCGGCAAAGGCGTCATGCACGAAGGCTACTGGAGCGCCATCCTCGGCCTCCCGGGCTGGCCCGCCCTCGGCGAAGAGATCATCGTCCAGCGCAACGCCCAACTCGCCGAGCTCTGCCAGTCCCCCATCCACTGCCAACACCTCTCCTCCGCCGGCAGCGTCCGCATCCTCCGCGAAGCCCGCGCCCGCGGCATCCCCCTCACCGGCGAAGTCTGCCCCCATCACATCGCCCTCACCGACGAATCGATTCGCGCCTTCGACACCAATTTCAAGATGAACCCGCCCTTGCGGGCCCAGGCCGACATCGACGCCCTCATCGAAGGCATCGCCGACGGCACGATCACCATCCTCGCCAGCGACCACGCCCCCCACTGCGCCTACGAAAAAGAAGTCGAATTCGACATGGCCCCCTTCGGCATCCTCGGCCTCGAGACCGAGCTCGGCCTCTTCCTCGACATCTTGGTCCACAAGCGCAAAGCCATCGACCTCCCGCGCCTCATCGAGCTCTACACCTGCAACCCGGCCAAGCTCCTCAACCTCGACCGCGGCACCCTCAGCACCGGCGCCATCGCCGACGTCACCATCCTCGACCCCAACCTCGAATGGACCGTCGACAAAGAAGCCAGCTTCAGCCGCAGCCGCAACACCCCCTTCCACGGCTGGCAGCTCAAAGGCCGCGCCATCCGCACCATCGTCGCCGGCGAGACCGTCTGGTCCCTGTAGAGCGGGCGTATCGGCCATTCCTAGTCCGTAGGACGAAAGAAAATAGCCCAGCGATTTATCGCTGGGTCTTGCCACCCAGCCGGCAAGTCCCGCAGGGACGAAAGAACCGGTCCCCCTCCGATCGGTGTGGAAGCCGCCCCACCGCAGAGCCCCCGTTTTGCGTCTCGCACCCAAGCTCCGGCCTGGGCGCGCCCTTGGGAGGGAAGCTCCGCTTCCCAAGCGGGTGTGTCCTCTCGTGCGGAGCCCCTTCTTCCTTTTTCCTTCTCACTTCCTCCTCAAGTCCTCCGCAATCGCCGCAAACTGCTCCAGCGCCGCCTCCAAATCCTCCGCGATCTCCAGAGCCAAAACACCCCCGGGATCAGGCAGATTCGCGCTATCCTCCAGCGCATCATCCTTCAGCCAGAAGATATCCAGATTCACCTTATCCCGCTTCGTCAGCTCCTCATACGTGAAGGCCCGCCACCGCTCGCCCGTCTTCCGTTTCGTCCGATCCTTCGCTGCGTAAGAGGCCACGAAATCATCCAGATCCGCCCGCTGCAGCGGATTCTCCTTCAGCGTGAAATGCAGATTCGTCCGCAGATCATAGATCCATAGCTTGGTCGTCCACGCCCGCTTACCCACCGCCGGCTTCCGATCGAAGAAGAGCACATTCGCCTTCACCCCTCGTGCGTAAAAGATCCAGGCTAAGGAAAGAACCTCTGCCGGCGCGTTGAGTAAAATGGCCAAAATACCAGCGTGCGGTTCGTATCCGGGCGCGGACTCAGGTAGTGATTCACCAACCGTTGCAAAATCGCCGGCTCGGCTTTGAAACGGTTAATTTGCCGCACCAACTTCGAAGAGATCTGTCGCCGTCGATTTCGCAACCTTGTGCAGTCGAGGCCGAGTGCCTTGATCGTGTAATCGGCCCGCAGGTGGTCTTGCGAGCCCGGAGCTCCCTTAGGCACGACCCGGCCATCAATGAGATAGGAGAAAAGCCGATCGCAGCCAACCTCGCGCGGCGAAATGAAGTCAGCCAAACGGAAAGCTCCCTCTCGCTTCACGAATTGGTCCTTGAAGTGCCCGCAAGATGAATCCTGCCCGGCGCTTTTCTTCTTCTCAATGTCTCCTTGGCAAGAAACGATCAGATTGGAATATTCAAACACGCGCGCCGGGTTGCCGTCGATCCCACCCTTTGGCTCAACGTGCTCAATGTGACGTCCGAGATCGACGAGCAAGCCCTCGCAATATCCACAGAGGCCAAATTGATGAATATAAAGCCGGTCACGAATCGCTCGTTTTACCGATGTCGGAATCAGACTCCAATTGAGCGGCAGCGCTGGACGCGCGGCCGTGAGCTTCGCCGGTTCGGCGTGCGGAGCAAGGTGTCTCATCGCTTACTCTTCTTCGTCCGTTGGAGCTGGAATCGGCGGGAGCGTCAGGTTCAAATTGCCCAAGATACTCCGCTGCTCCAGCGTCATATCGGTTAGCTCAATCGCCGGCTCGTCATCCGAAAACGTTTGCCTAACCTTTTCGCGTAGGCGTCCGACTTCGGTTGGATCAGACTCCAGCGCCTCCGTCGCCTCAATGTAACGCTCCAAGAGCTTCACCTCCTCCAATTCCTGCGGGCGAACAGGAACCTCGAACGTCTCCTCCAACACCCGGCCGCTTTCGGCGCCGATGATCTCCGTCGGCGCCTCCACCGCTTGGAAGTCTTTGAGGCAGCGAACGTTCTTCTTCCGCACCGTCGTGACCACTTGCGGGCTGTGAGTCGTCACAATGAGCTGAGCGCCAGGGAACGTCCGGAGCAAATCGGGTATCACCCGCTGCTGCCACGAGGGGTGCAGGTGCAAGTCCACCTCGTCGATGATCATGATCGCCTCGGCCGCGAGTGGGTCAGGAGACTCCGGGGTTGGCGGATTGGCGCGAACCAATCTCAACGCAAAATCCAACACCACCCCGAGCATGACCTGATAGCCGTCCGATAACTGATCCAGGAACAACTGCACCCTCTTGCCCTCGCTATTCCGGCCATCAACCACAAAGCGCAGCGTATCGGCGTCAATCCGCGGTTTGCTCAAGCCAGGCAACATCCGCTCGATGGCCTGCCGCACGGCCCCGAGCAACGGCGGCGCGGTCCGGCTGCGGCTCTCTTCCTTCCGCCTCAATTCCTGTCCCTCGAGGAGCTCGAACCACGCCACCGCTCGCCGAAAATCCGCGTTCGGATTCAACGCGCCGTTGAGAGCGTCCAGCCGTTCAAACGCCCTCCGCCGCCGAGTCTCCCGCAAGCGGTGATGCGGCACGTCCACCGCCCGATTGGTTCCATAATGAGCAAAGACCGGTAGCCGATACGGCTGCTTCGCATTGTGTCGTTCTATGATGGAATCGACCCACTCGTGCAATTGCTTCAGCCCCCGCGCATCCTTCGGCAAGGACCGCTTGGTCCTCGGCGATTTGTCACGCGAATAGAGCCGGTCCCATTCCACTGTCGAAGCGCTCCCGTTGCCTCCGTCGCTCCGTGATCCCGCGCTAAGCGCCACCCGCGTGAACGGAGCCTGAATATCCGAGGCGGTCAGACGAATATCGGAGCGTTTCAACCCGGGCGCCGACAATTCCGGCAACCGTGACAAGATCGGCCCGAGCCCAAGGGCAATCGCATCCAGAAGGGCGCTCTTGCCCGCCCCATTCCCGCCAATGAACACGTTTAAGCGTTCATCCAGCTCCAGCTGCGGGAGCGCTGAAAAGCACCGAAAATTGGTCAGGCTTATTTTTCGGATGATCATGAAGCTGTATCTTTGCCCGCCAGCCGCAGCGAAGGCAACGGGCATCTTGACGTTGAATTCTCGCGATCCAGCGCCTCCACCCCAGCAGACCGTTCGACTCCACGCCCGCCGACGCGGTGGTTCGTCGACAGTCCAGCCCCCGCCTCGACCGCGCCCTCCCGCTCAATGCGCTGCTCGAACCATTCTTTTTCAACGATCAACTTCATGCTGTTTACTGTTGCAGTCAAAGTCCTTCGATTCCGTCATAAAATCACGAGCTCGCTCTTTTCATGGGTCTTCGCATCCTCGATGACCAGCTTCTTTCCGGGTTCCACCCGAGCGTCGACCAACTGTAGCAGCCTCAGCGCCAGCTTCATCACGCCAGTCTTGCTCAGATCCTTCTTACGGGCCAGCTCTTCGAGAACCCGCATCTCCGGCTCGGAGAGGTTCAGAGTCATGGTTCGCTTCGTAGTCACATCTGCGAGGTTACGCTCGCAAGCGTGACTTTCAAGCCATCTTTTAGCTACTTTTTATTTATCCCTTATAGAACCTTCCTTCCTCTCTCGGGTCCTTCCCCCCGCTTTCCGCGAGCCTTCGCGGAGCCAGTCCGGAAATCCCTATACGTGAATCAGGCGCCAAAGTGCTACCGGACGACGCTTGTCTCGACCCGCGCGATTACGGGCCCGAAAAACATTGAGCGCACACTCTGGATCAGTCTGAACCGGGAGCCTCGATTTTCTGACCCAGGAAATTAAGGACGCCTCCGGTGACAAGCACGCCCACCGGAAAGCGCCTCACTTCCCCGCAGGAAACCGATCCCCTTTCGTCAGCGTATGGATCCGGCAAAGGGTATGCTCGGCGGTGAGGTAGAGGGTCGAGCCGTCGTCGCCCCAACCGCAATTCGCGATGAGCGTGCCGGTCGAGATCGTCCCCAGATGTTTCCCCTCCGGCGAGATGACGAGGACCCCTTTCGGGCCGGTGGCGAAGAGGTTCCCTTTCGCATCGACTTTCATGCCGTCGCAAAGGCCGTCGACGCCCACATTCGAGAGCTTGCGGGCGTCGAAGAAGCGGCGCGGATTCGCGACCGACCCGTCAGCCTGGACGTCGTACGCCTCGATAAAGGGATCGAGCAGATCGGTGCTGCCGATATAGAGCGTCTTCTCGTTGGGCGAGAAGGCGATGCCGTTGGGGAACTTTAGATCTTTGATCAGCACGGTCAGCTTGCCGTCGGCGGAAAAGCGAAAGACGCCGTTGAACTTCAGCTCTTTGAGCGGCGAATCGTCCAATCGATCCAGCCCGTACGGCGGATCGGTGAAATAGATATCTCCATTGCGGCGGATGGCGAGATCGTTGGGCGAGTTGAAGCGTTTGCCTTCGAAGGCGCTGACAATCGCCGCCTGGCTGCGATCCGCTTCGATCCGAGCGATGCGGCGTTCGCCGTGCTGGCACATGATCAGGCGGCCTTCTGCGTCCAACGTGAGCCCGTTGGAGCCGTCCGTGGGAAAGCCCTTCTTTGGTGCGAGCAAGCCGCTCGGGGTGAGGAAGACCTCGGCTTTTTGCATCCCGGGCGCCCAGCGGTAGATCGTATTCTCTGGCACGTCGGAAAAGAGGAGCACGCCCTCTTTCCAGACCGGTCCTTCGGCCCAAGTGAACCCTTCGCACAGCTTTTCGATTTTGGCGTCGGGAGCGATCAGCTCATCGAGAGCCGGATCGAGCTTTGTAACCTTGCCGACCGTCGGGTAATCGTCGGCCAAGAGCGCGAGCGGGGTGAGCAGCAAGGTGAGGAGCGGGAGGAACAGCCGTTTCATGGAGAGGAGGTTTGTTGACCGGGACCCGGCCCGTTAGCAAGATCATACAATTCCCCCCAGTCGCCAAAAGCGACCCGGAGCGCTTCTTCCCGCCACGGCTGACTCGATTCGGGATAGGCCTCCCGCTCTTGCGCCCCCCAGAACAGATAGCGGCAACCCATGGTCTGCGCCAACTCGCGCCAACCGGCTTCCCCGTTCAGGATGCTCGTGACGCGCCGTTGCGGCTCGGCGAACTCGTAGCCGTGGCTCCAGACGTGGCCGGTATATCCGAGCGCCACTGGATGCCCGAGCAACAGGACCGGTTGATTGTAATCCGGGTGCGCTACGATGCGATCACTCGGCCGGAGCCGGCGCAAGGCCACTTCGATCGGATCAAGCTCGGAGCGATTGGCGATGGAAAAGCCGTGCATGCCGGTGCTGAGCCCGCCAGCCAGGGAAATAAAGCCCGAGCCGAAAAGCAATACGCAGGCAACGACCCGCTGCCAAAAAGGGCGCTGCGACAGCAGCCGCGACCAGAGAAACGGAAGGATGATCAGGTAAGACCAGATCATCAGCTTGGTATTGTCCCATTCCCACGGCGCGAATTTCACGAGGCAGCAGAGCAGAAAGAGCCAGAGCGCCGGGAAGACGGCGGCGCGCGACCAGCGGAAAGTATCGAGCGGGGCGCGCGCCAGCACGACCACGAGCCAAACGACGAAGCCAGGCAAGGCGCCGAAATTGACGATCCAGAAGAGCGGGATGACAAGCCACGGGGAAGAGACGCCGACGTTAGCCAGACACGCCTTGGCGAATTCGGGATCGCTCTGCATCCAGCCTGGAAGCCAGCCGAGCACCGAAGGGCCGCGGAAGCTATTGGTGACGAGCAGCACCAAGGCGGTCGCCGGGACGAACGCGAGCCCGACCAGCAGCGCGATCTTTCCGCGCGCCGGCCGATGCATGATGAACCACGCGAGGAGCAGCAGCGAAAGGAAGATGAAGGTATGGAGATGGAAGACCGGCATCACGGCGTAAAGGAGCCACTCCGCCCAGACAGGCAGCACACGCTTCCGCCGAGGGGCCGAGCCCGGCTCCGCGGATTCGCCGTCATCGGCCGCGTCGAAAAATCGTTGCCGCCAAGAGCAAAGCAATGCCAACCCGGCCGGCAAGGCAAAGAGGAGCCCGCGTTGCGTCACAAGCAGCGCCAGCGGGATGCTCTTCCAGGCCAGCGTCGTCTGGTAATCTTGCAGATCGAGCGTCTTGAGCGTCTTGAAGATGGCGAACCCCGCCAACCCGCCGTTGCAGAGAAAGCCGGCGAGGGTGAAAGCCCGCCCCCAGCGCCACAGCGCCAAGCCGGTGAGCGCAGAGCCGATCAACCCGATCCACACGAACGTGCGATAGACGTTCCCGCCCACCAGGACGATGAGGCTATGGAACAGATCGACCCCGACCGGATAGGTAAGCTTCGTCCCGGCGAGGATCGGATTATCAGGCCAGAATGGGATCCCGTTGGCAAACGCCCGGATATAGGTGAGGTGCAGCGAGATATCGCCGAGGTTGTTCGGCGAGAGCACCCGGATTTCGTCGTCCGCCCAAAACACCAGCCAGAGAAACGCGCGGAGGGTAAAGAGCGTGTAGAGAATGACCGGAGCCCACTCCCACCCGCGCGGCGGCGAAATCTTGATCGGCTCATACCGGTACGACCAGAGGGTGAACGACGCGACCGCGCACCCGATTGCCAGCGAGCAGGCGGCGGCGCGTGGATTCAACCCGCCTTCGGCGAAGGCAAACCCAAGCGCCGCGAGAACGGCGGCGCTGACTGCGCACAGGATGGCGGCAATGAATCTCACAAGCCGCAAGTAAAGAGCCCGCACCGGCGATGCCTCAATTCGTCATTTGTCATTTGTCATTTTACCTTCCTCTCCCGCCTTTGCATGAGGCGTAAACTCCGGCCTTCTCCCGTCGAAATACCAACCGAATGTCGCTTCCCGGAAGTAGAGGTTTGAGGAGTCGCCGGAGTTCCCGCGGAGCGTGATCGGCTGGCGAAAATAGCGTTCCGTGAGCCGGTCTTCCACGTCGCTCACAAAGGCGTCGGCGATCAACAGAAAATCGGCGTCCATCTCCTTGGGCGCCTTTTTCTCTTCGAGAAACTCGACGCCGGTGTAGTCGCCCAGCAGCCACGGCAGCGGATGGGAATCGCCGGTCGGGAAGAGGATCTTGCCGCTGAGATGAATACTGGCCGGATTCCGGGCCACTATGGCGTTCAACGGGTCCAACAGATGATGAATCGCAGGAAGCGTCTGCACGTAGACGTACGGCTCGTTCTCATCCGTCTCATTCCAAAAATTGAGCAGGTAGGAGTTGTGAATGGAATGGCCGAGCACGGCAACCCCGAGCGCACCGGCCACCCAAGGGTCGACCTTGCGGGCCAGCCGGGCGATGCCATCGGCAAAAAGGAACAGAAAAGGCCACATCAGCGAAAGGATGCACCACGGCGTCTTGTACCGGATGATGCTGAAGGCAGTTAAGACGCCGCATCCCCAGATCGCCAGGAGGCGAAGCGGGCGACGGCGCTCCAAGAGCCCGACCCAGACCGCCGCCACGAGGCCGACCGCCGTGGGGAGCTCGTAGCGCTCCATCATCTCGAGCCAGTAGTGCCATAGCTTCTCGTGCCCACTCGCGCCGGAAGTGCCGGTCGTGAACCATTCGCGAAAGGTCAGCCAGAGCCCCGGAAGCGAGCTGCCGTCGAGAAAACCGCCCGAGTAAAAGAAAATGATGACCCAGAGGCCGACCACCCCGCCGATCGCCGCATCCATCCGCGTCCATCGCTGTGGTACGGCCGGCTCGCCCGGCCCGGTGATGAGCTCCAGCGCCATCAGCGTTGGAATCGCCAGCAGCAGAGCCGCGAAGTGGATCGCGTAGGTTTCCTTGGTCAGGATGCAGCCGGTCACGCCGGCCAGCAGCGTCCAGAGATCGATGCGCTCACCCCGCCGCCATAAACCGAGCCCGCCGCGAAAGATCAGCAGCAGCGAGAGCAGCATCCAGCTCTCGTGAATGGCATACCGGCCGTAAAAAGTCATCGCCGGCGAAACTGCCATTGCCATCGCGGCGACTTGGCAGGTCCGCTCACCCAGCCAATGCCGCAGGCTGAGGACTACCCACACGGAGGCCGTGCTCGCTAGCACGAGCGGAAGCCGCAGCGCCCAGATGTGGCGGCCGAGCAGCGTCTGGGCGATGAAGAGGATGTAAAAGTGGAACGGCCCGTGAAAGTTGGTCGGATCGTAGTGGTAATAGCCGTTCTTCGTCATCTCATCGACGAACCAGCCGTTCACCCCTTCGTCGAAATGCGCCGGCTTCATCGCGAGCAGGAACAGGCGGAGGAAGAGCGCCAGCCCGAGAATCGCAATATCGATCCACAACCGCCGGGGGCTTGGGGCCTTGCGGTCCGGAGCGGCTGCTGCCAGGAGCGGAGAAACGTCCACGAGGGTTGTCATGAAAAATGGCCCGAGGAAAAGAGCCAGCGAGGAATGATCCGGGCGGCGGACGCGATTTGGCCGTAATGAAAGTCGCGCCTCCCGGACCGGTCCGGATCGGTCGAGCCCCTTCCAACGCCTCCAAGGAAAGCGCGGCGCCCTGGATTGGGCCTTGATGCCGCCCGCGCGCTCCCTCTATTCAACCCCGTCTTCATGCCTCCCACTCTCTCCATCGTCGTTCCCGCATACAACGAATCGGTCCGGCTTCCGCCGACGATGCGAAAGCTGGCCGAGTTTGCGTCGGGCCTGACAAATGAGATCGAGGTGCTGATTGTGGTGGAGAGGAGCACGGATGGGACGCTGGAGATAGCGAGAGAGACCGCCCGCCAACAAGGGGATTCTTCGCGCTGCTTCGAGATCATCGCCAACGAACAGCAGCGCGGCAAGGGTCATGCGGTCCGGACCGGCATGCTCCGGGCTCGCGGCGAGCATGTCTTTTACATGGATGCCGACCTGAGCGTCCCCCTCGCCGAGACGCGCGCCTTCCTCGACTATTTCCGCGCCCACCCGGAGGCCGACGTCCTCGCCGGCAACCGCCAGCACGCCCAATCCCGCATCACCCGGGCCCAATCGTGGCTCCGGCGCTCCATGGGCCAGACCTTCAACGCGATCCTCAGCCGCCTCGCCGTGGCCGACTTGCGCGACACCCAGTGCGGATTCAAGGCCTTCCGCCGCGCCGCCTGCCAGGCGATCTTCTCCCGGCAGCAGCTCGACGGCTTTGCCTTCGACGTCGAAGTCCTCCTCCTCGCCCAACGCCTCGGCTTCCACACCGTCGATCTCCCCGTCGAGTGGATCAATTCCCCCGAATCGAAAGTCCACATCGCCCGCGACAGCATGCGAATGCTCTGGGACGCCCTGCGCGTCCGGCGCCTGGTCGATCGGAGCCTGAACGGACCGAAGCCTAGCTCCGCCAAGCCGGAGGCTTGAGAGAAAATAGCCGGTGGTGAAGCGAGTCCTCGAGCGAGAACCACCGGATCAGGTATTCTACGGCTCGCGCCCCGGAGGCGGCGCCGGAATCGCGCAATCACGAAGAATATGCCCCCCAGTACAAAAAACGAAGATGCGCGGAAAAGACCGCGTCCGTCATGAAGACGACAGACAACCGTTGCCGTTCGCCCCACATTCCATGTTGCGAAACCAAACGGCTGAGCTTCCCGTACCACTGTGAAAAAGGAAAAACTGCTTCCACTCACCACACCGGGCGAAGTCCTTTCGGAAGAGTTGCTCAAGCCGCTCGGCCTCTCCGAATACAAACTGGCCCAGGCGCTGGGCGTCCCTCGCGTGCGGATCAACGGAATCGTCCGTGGCACGCGTGCGATCTCGGCCGACACGGCCTACCGGCTTGGGCAATACTTCGGGATGACCCCGCGCTTTTGGCTCAACCTTCAATCGGACTACGATCTGCGTCGGCTTGAGCGAGAGACCGCACTCCCGAAGATTGGGCGCTGCCCGGCAATTCCAGTGAAATCGGCCGAGATTGCCTTATGACCGAGGGAGCGGCATGACCTTCGACGTGGGGCGAATGAATCGCTTTCCGTCTGGCCCGGTCGCAACGAGCGTAATACTCTACTCATCTTGAATCTGGCTCCGAGGCCAACTTTGATCTCGGAAACCCCAGCAGGAAAACCGTTCCGATTCGTAAGCACAAACTCCCTCAGCGATGGCTCGGCGATTCTTCAACTCAACGATCCAACAGATGGAGGCAGTATTCGCCCAGCAAAGTCAGGATATAAGGGTCCTGGGCGAGCTTGCAGAGGAGTTGAAACATCGCAACACCGAACGCGGGACCAGGCTGCGAGCAGCGGTCGATTCGCAAATCCAAAAGATCAGCGCTGGCACGAGTCCTAAGCTGGCGGTTCCGGCACCCCCACCGCCTGTCGTTCGACCGATCTTGGGTCAAGGACCAGAAATAGAGCCCGTAGTTCAGCCACCAATTTCGCATCCCGGGAAGCCCAATTCTTCCCAAGACCAGGATTCGCCACTCGGGCCGACCACTGCCCTGAAACCGGTTCCGCCGATCACTAACACTCCCGAGCAGATACTCTCTGCTTGGACCGCGCTCGAAGTCCTCTCTCCGCCATCATTTCGCCGTCCCGAAGATCTGGCAAGCGGAGATCGAGGAGCGATCGCAGCGCTCGGTGAAGAAATGCTCCCGTGGGAGCGCGGTGAAAAGGCGCGACCGAATTGCAGGCTTTACTACCAGGTTGTTCTCGGTTCGATGAAAATGGAGCCGGCGATCGAGCAACTCGTGCGCAGGTTTGGCGATACTCGTCCGGAACGCCCTGAATCACGCGGGAGCGCAGTATTGGCCGTGGTGATCGTGGACAAACAAGGGCGACTGGTTCAGTCCCCGGCGGTTGCGGTTTCAAGCTTTGGATGGGGTGTTATGACTGCGCTAAGGGGAGACCTGTCGCACCTCGCGGGATGGCCGCGCGTGGAGAGTGAGATGATTCGATGCATCGAGACCTCTCTACTAGCTCTTTCCGAGGGCGAGAGCAAAGACGAGGCGCGCGCCCGCTCAATTTCGCGGGCAGGCTTGCAGGCTGCCTATGATTTGCTATTGGCTCAAACGGGCCTGCCATATGACTGGGTTGCGCCGCCTCAGTTCGCTGTCCGTTCATACGAATATTTTAGGAGCTCGAATCCGCCACAACCCCTACTCCTAAATAGCTTTTTCCTCGCCGATCTTTCGGTTGCACGCGCCTTGTTCGAGTCCGGCAGGGCGCCGGCCAATCTGAAACGCTATGTGCGGGAAACCAAGCCGCGGGCGCCACGCGATTTATTCGATGACCGAGTACTCGACGAAGCTCTCGCACCAGCCGCTACGAATCTCTCAAGGTGGCCCGCTCCGGGGCGCCACCCTCTTGTGCTTCTACAGCAGGCAGCGGTGAATTTGGCATTCTCCGAAACCCGCAACGGCGGGATGCTAGGCGTCAACGGTCCACCGGGGACCGGGAAAACAACATTGTTGCGCGACATTATTGCCGGCGTCGTGACGGCACGAGCCGAGGCCATGAGTCAATTTGACGACCCCGAAACGGCATTTACTCACTCGGGTGAGAAACTGAGAGCTGGCGAGGGTTGGATTCACCTCTACCGGCTCGACGCGAAACTACGCGGCTTCGAGATGGTCGTTGCTTCGTCAAATAATAAGGCGGTTGAAAACGTGAGCGCTGAGCTTCCAGCCATCGGTTCGATCGCAGCGGATGCTTCCGAATTGCGATATTTCAAGCTACTCGCTGACGAACTTCATCAATGCGAAACGTGGGGAATGATCGCCGCAGTACTCGGAAACACTCGCAACCTCGCGCGATTCAAACAGACGTTTTGGTGGGATGAAGACTTAGGAATGAGCGCCTATTTGGCAACCGTAGTTGGGAGCGTGAGGCAGGTCGAGCAAATGAACCCGGCAACCGGTCGCACTGAATTTCGAGCTCCGAAGATCGTTAGTGAGGAAAAACCGCCAACGAACCATGAAGTGGCTATCGATCGATGGAAAACCGCTCGAAGGCGATTCAAAGATGCGGCTGAAAAGAGCCGCAAGTGGCAGCATTGGCTTGAGAGCGTCCGCGGTGACGTATCAAAGCTGCCCTTGGCGACTGCGGCGGAAGCCACGGCATTAGAGGCTCTTACCAGAGCTATCGATCAAGACCGTATTGCGTCCCAGGCCCAGCGTGACGCCCACGATGCTCACCTGGCCGCCCTCGCTCAATTTCAAACCGCGCAGGATAAGCTTACGGCATGGAAAGCGCCAAAGCCTGGTTTTTGGGCGCGTCTTTTCCGAACCACGGCCGCACGCGCGTGGCGCGCCCAACGTAATCTGCTCAGCGCCACGAAAGATCGCGCGCAATCCGACGTCGAAACGAATGACCGCGCACTGCGCGATGCAGCCAACAAATTGAACGAGACGAACCGCCTTGTTCAACAGGAAGAGTCTCGTTGGAATGAAGCAAAAGCTGAACGTGCTGCTCTAGAAAAAAGACTGAACGAAGCTTCCGAGAAATTCGGCTGCGTACTGGGCAACCGGGCATTTTATGCGCAAAAACGTGAACACAAACATCGAGCCACACTTTGGTTTCCTGAATCCGCGCAATGCGTTCGCGATGATTTATTCATTGCCGCCGTCGCGTTGCACAGAGCCTTCATCGACGCTGCCGCAAAGCCGCTGCGGCAAAATCTTGGTGCGCAAATGTATATCCTCTTCGGGCAATCATTGCCGGGAGCGGCGAAAGAGGCTTTGCTGCCCGACCTTTGGGCAACGCTTTTTTTGGTCGTTCCGCTAATCTCCACCACGTTCGCATCGGTCGGGCGAATGCTGAAAAAATTGCCGCCCGAGAGCCTTGGTTGGCTGTTTGTGGACGAAGCCGGGCAGGCTGCGCCCCAAGCAGCCGTCGGGGCGCTCATGCGCTCCCGACGAGCAATCATTGTCGGGGACCCTGTGCAGATTGAACCGGTCGTGATCCTTCCGGAATCGCTTACGCACTCGATATGCCGGAGATTTGGCGTTGACCCGGAACAATTTGCTGCGCCCGGCGCCTCGGTGCAGACGCTCGCCGACGCCGCGTCCGCGTTCGCGAGTGATTACCCGACCAACTCTGGTATTCGAACCGTCGGCGCACCGCTCCTAGTGCACAGACGATGCGATGAGCCGATGTTCAGCGTTTCAAATGCGACTGCGTATGCTGGATTGATGGTACAGGCCAAACCGCCAAGGCCTTCAGCAATTAGAGATGCCCTTGGTCCGTCGGCTTGGATCCACGTGCAAAGTGCCGCGGAAGACAAATGGTCTGAGCAGGAGGGACGGGAGGCACTGCGTTTATTGGAGATCCTGGCGCAAGGGAAGATCGCTCCAAACCTTTACATCGTAACCCCGTTTGTTATCGTCGCCGAACAATTGCGTCAATTGGTACGGGAGAGCGGAGTCCTTGAGATTCTCGCGCCCGAGGAAGAAGCTTGGAAGTGGACGGCGGAGCACATCGGCACGGTACACACGGTCCAAGGCCGAGAAGCGGAGGCTGTAATCTTCGTGCTTGGTGCGCCGTCTCCTTTACAATCCGGAGCACGTCGTTGGGCTGGCGGACGGCCGAATCTTCTCAATGTAGCCGTAACTCGGGCAAAGGAGGTTCTCTACGTGATCGGGAACCGCCATCTTTGGCGAGAGGCAGGGCACTTCCGCGATTTGCATCTACGATTGCCTTGATGGCTCGGATTCGAACCAGTCCAATCCCCAGAGCCGTCTTCTCCCAACTCAGTTCCGCCCGAGCCGGTCAGTAGCCATCGGCGGACCTGACCTTCGGCGGACGACGCTCACCTGTCCCCCAAACTCATCAACGCCAGCTTCGCTTGCTTACCGCCGCTTCTCCGGCAAGAATGCCCACGCCTTTGAGCCTCCGCGATGAGCCCCCAAAAACGCGAGCTACTCTCCTTTCTCCAGCAGCAACCGCGCGAGACTTTCTCCATCTCCGGGCGGATCGACGGGCGGCGCTATCTTCCGCGCGAATTTCCGCCGAGGCTGCCTTTGTTGCTCGCGATGCAGTCGTATCCCGCCTATCGGCGGATGATTGGCGAGCATTGGATGCACTGGCACGACTACTATGAGCTCTGGGTCGCGACCGAGGGCGGCGGCGAATTCCGGAGCGGGAATGACCGGTTCCCGTTTGCGCCCGGCGACGTCGTGCTGGTGGACCCGCTCAAGGTGCATGGGGTTCTCCGCATGGAATCGACCCACGCGCCGCTCGTGATTTTCTTTCGTACGGAGGCGGTGGCGGCCGACGGGGCGGCGCTCGATCTCGGCTTTCTCTCCGCCTGGGATCGCCGTCCGGAAAAGCTCGGGCCCCGGCTCGAAGGAGACGCCGCCGCGACGGCCAGCGTTCACGGCGCCATCTTGCGGCTGGCGCAGGTCTGGTACGGCGGGACCGAGGAGGAGGAGCGCGCGCTCATGCTGAAGTTTTACCTTCTGGAGACGTTGGTCCATTTGCGTCGAGCCTTTCTTTCCGGAGGCAAGCTCCGGCCGGATACGATCTCGATGCGAACGGAACGCGAAGCCCGCCTCGGCCGGGTGCTCGAGTATATGGGGCGGCGTTTCCACACCTCATTATCGCAGACGGAGGTGGCGAAGGCGGCCGGGATGAGCACCAGCCGATTCCGCCTTTTTTTCAAGGAGACGACCGGCTGGGGATTTGCCGATTATCTGCGCGATCTGCGCTTGGAGAGAGCAGCGCAATTGCTGCGTGAAAGCAGCGAGACCGTGGCGGCCGTCGCGTATCAAACCGGCTTTTCGGACCAGAGCCATCTACAGCGCCTCTTCAAAGAGAAGTACGCAATTTCGCCGCTCGCGTATCGGAAACAGCGCCAGGAATAAGGAGCGCGAGAACGTCTATTTCACCGCATTCCCCCTCGGGTCTCCGCGCGGAGGCTGAGAGGAACGAGCGAAATATTCAAAAAGTCGGGCGTTCCATCCAATCCGAAACGGGCCCGAACGGCTAGATCAGACGACGACCCTCCAGACCATGAAGCATCCGTTCCCTCTCGCCATCGTTCTCGCGTCTCTATCCATCGCCGCCTCCGCGCAGCAGGCCATCCCGGAATCCCCCGCCATCTGGCGCGAGGTCACCGGGGTGGTGAACAACTACACCACCGGCACGGCAGTGCCGACTTTCACCCGCGCCCACATTCCCGGCTACCGCACTACCGCCGATGGGCGGATCGCCGCCCCGGTGGAAGGGTCCGGGCCGGATGGGCCGATTCCACGATTCAATCTCTTTATTCCCGAGCAGCTAACGCAGCCATTCCTGCTCAACCCGGCGAGCTCATATACCGTGATGTTGCCCACGGTGACCCGAATCAACGTAACCAATACGTACGGGAATCCATCGCTCGGCTCCGGCAACTTCACCAATGGGACGGCGGGCGTGTCGCACGCCTGCCTGTACGACCCGGGCGCGAATCCGACGGCGGTGAGCGGCGAGGATGTCTACAACGTGGTGGTGTTCGTCACGAGCAACAGCGGGACCTCTCCGAACTATCATACGCAGTTCTTTGCCACCCCCCTCCAGATCACGGTGACCAATCCCAAAACGACGAGCGCCTACATCCGACTCATCGCCAAGACGGGCCCAACCACCAGCACGCCGCAATTCACCAATTGGACCGGCGAGGCCTTCGAGCCGATCATTTGCGGCGACGGCCATCTCCTCGTCACGCGGATTGGCTCCGGAAATCTCACCTGGACCGACCCGGTCACGGGAACCCAACACGGCCCACAGGGCGTGGATATGGTTTACTCCTACTATCCGACCGGCAACGTCGCCGACGTGACGCAGTGGACGAATCTCATTCCAATCACGCACGCACCGTACGATACGCGGATCAACACCAAATTCGGCTTCGCCATGGCGCCGTTCCGCGATCCGGAAGGGACGATCATTCCGGACGGAACAGACCTTGGCGGCTCCTATCCTTGGATCGACCGCCAGGCGAAGAACCTCTTCTTCGAAACCGTCTACGATGAATTGCATTACTTAGGCACGGATGGGACCTACGACCACGCGCGCTACCCGCAGACGCCCGTTCCCGAAGATCCGGCCGACTACCTCCAGGGCGAAGACGGCGGCGTCCATCAAGGCGTTTCCTTCGTGGGACTCTGGAGTCACGGAAAGATAGTGACGATTGACAATCTAAACAACGATATGGATTACGCGATCGGCCAGGGCGACACGAGCGCCTCCGGCGGCCCTTCGACCGGACCGCAAGAGCGAATGGTCAATCTCTTTCAAGCCAATAGCGGACCGCTGGGCACTGAGAGCGGCTGGCTCAGGCTTGGTTACGGCCGGGCGACGAAGAAGATGCCCGTGGGGGAGAATGACAACGGCAACATCATCGAGTCGGTGCAGAATATGTTCAACTATCGCTCGTTTGCCTTGCCAATCAGCTTTCGCGATGTGGCATGGCTGATTAGCGACAGCAAGCAGGCCGACGAGCTCTCATTTGATGACTATGTCGACCCGGATGCATTCATCATCGCGAACATGAGCGGCCTGATCACCTTTCCCTCGACCATCGGGACCGGCGCCAATCGCTTCAAGAGTTGGAGCGGATGGAATACGACCACCCACGCCTTCGATCAACCGGTGGAGCTTCAAAACGCCGCCACCGCAACGACCGCTCGTTGGATTGTGCCGAAGCACGGCTTGGTCCTGGGCCATGGACGGGTCGAGCCGGCCGCATCGGGAGGAGTCCATGGAAAAGGGTTCTGGATGGATGGAACGATCGGGCTGCAGTTCAGCGTGGTCGCCCAGCCGCAAAGCGTCGCCAGCAAGAGCTGGTATATGAGCTTGTTCGTCGATTGCCGCTTCGCCAACGACACTACCGATCGGCTGCTGCTGACTTTCCCGGACGGGACCAGCGTCCATCTCTACGGTCGCAGCCAGGTGCTCTACGCCAATGCTAGCGGAGCCATCCTCAATCGCATCACCATCCCCCTCCCGAGCACGACCACTCCGGCGAGCGCGATGGATGATTTGTTGCCCGATATCGGCTGGGCGCATCTGGCGTTCCAGGTGCAGAACGCCGGAACCCAGGTGGATTTCTACCTCAACGGCATCCTCTACAATCGCTGGGTCGATCCCTACACCGCTCTCTTCCAGCTCCCGCCGGGAAACCTCACCATCGGTCTCCCTTCCGGCAGCACGGCTGCCAGCTTCGCCGGCTGGGTGGATGACTTCAAAGTCATCGCCCATGCCGTCGATTACGAGACGGCGTGCAACCACGCCGGAGGAACGTTGATCGGACTTCCCAGCTCGTATACGGGAATCTGGAACACGAAATTCGCAAGCCGCTATCCGGCTTGGGTGCAGACTGAGATCAGCAATCGATTGATCAACAATGGCGAGACCGCCTATCCGCTCTACGCGAGCTTTTATGATTATCGGAATGACAACACGGCGAATCGATTCAGCATCCCGACCGGAACCGTCGCCTTGCGGCAGGCTCTTCACTTCCCGGAGGGACCGCTGCTCAATAATGCGCCGCGACCCGATTCCGCGACGAATAGCTTTTGCATCACCTGTCACCAGTCTGGCGGCAACGGCGGGTTAACCCCGGCCGCTCTCGCGCTCAACAGCGCAGTGACTGAGGCGAACGACACCCGGCGCCAGCCGTTCCAGCCGCCTCAATCGATCTACGGGCATATCCCCGCGGGCTTGGTCGACACCACCGGGTTGCCGACGGGCGCCACCGATCTCGGCTCGACGGGGCAGCTCATCGATCAATGGCTGCTAGGCAGCTTCGCGAATAAAACGACGGTGGAGACCTTCACTGTGATCAACGCCAATACCCAGCAAGACATCATGACCTTGCCCAACGGCGCCACCATAGACCCGGCACGCCTCGGCGCCACGAACCTGACCCTGCGAGCCAATCTCGACAGCGCCCAAGGAAGCGTGACTTTGCAGTACGATTCCGGCGCCACGAATACAAAGACGAAACCGCCCTATACTGCATTCGGAACGGTCGCGAGCCCGTGGACCGGAGCCACGCTCACGCCAGGCGCGCACACGATCACCGCCACGCCGCAGTACGGCTCGGCGCTCAAGGTAAGCTTCACCGTCGCCGGCAATACCGCCCGGGTGGTGGCCGGATACCGGAGCGATTTCAAGACCTACTCGCCTGCGGCCGGCTGGAGCTATCTTTGGAATGCCTTGGGGCCAATCACCAGCGCAGCCAATTATGAGCCGTTGAATTGGAGCCCGGTGGTCAACAAGTACTCGGTCAATGGCTTCCCGGTTTCACCGGACAACTCGTCCACGCTTTTTCCGTATGGCGGCCTCAATTCCTCCGGCGGCCATCCGGGACGCGGAAGCACCCAGGGCGCAACCTACGACCGCTATCCCATTGCCGCGTACACGGCGAAGCTCGCGGGCTATTACGGAATCAGCAGCAGCTTCGTCACCAGCAGCGACAGCCGCTCGAATGGCGGCCAGGTCATGATCTTCACGGAGACGAACGGCGGAGCCACGTTTACCCAGAAGTATAGCTCGCTTTACGTCGGCGGCGGCACGCTGAATTTCGACCAAAACGTCGGCTATCTCGCCGTAGGCGACACCGTCTACGTCGCCGTCGGACCGAATACGAGCGACAGTTACGATTCGTTCACGATGGATTTTAACATCAGCTTCCTCGAAACCGGAAACCCGCTCCCTTGAGCCGGCGCCGCAGTCCCACGGGCAGCCACGGGGCGAGCGTCGCGCCAGTCGGATTCCGGGCATCTGCGAATCTATCGTAAAGCTCCGCCAGCTTTGCAATTTCCTCGACCCTCTCGTCGAAGAGTTTGACAGATGAATCGGTGATGGCCTGAAAGTCTGTGGCGTCGAGAACCATCGCGAAACCGTGTGACAAATGTTCCTGTTTCGCAATTCCAAAAACGCACCGTGTCCAAGCGCCCTCCAGAGCGACCACAAGCGGCCACTTTTCAATCTCGGCGCCCCTTTTCTGTTTTACGGAGCCAGACGTCCGACTCTTCGACGATCTATACCGAGGCGACGACTGCGGGCGCCTCATGCAGGAGCATCAGTTTTTCGGCGAGGATCGGCATCATCGCAAATGCGCGACCTTGAGCGTCGCTGAATTCGACCTCGAATGCCGAGCCATTGTAGAGCATTACGACCGTGCCGATTTGCCCACGGCACAGTACGAGCGGAACGCCGGTGCTGAAATGACGAGCTGACACGTCTTCGAGCAATGCGACGAGGCTGTGCATCTGGATTTCGGACTTCACGACCCTAGAGCATATAGCAGGTGGTCAGCCGAGGAAAGTCTTCTCCGTGGCGCATGATCCATGCCGTCAACACATTCTCCATAAGGCGCATCTGGCTGAAAGGATAAACGAAAATGAAGACGTCCCGAATTTCTTTCAAAGAAACTCTCGCCATAGTGGTCAGACCACCTGATCACATACCATGTCCGTCGAAACCTTGCTTCGTCCTCCCTCTCTCGTCGACGCCGTCTGCCAGCGGCTGGCCGGCCTCGCCCGCTCCGGGCAGGAAGGTGATGACGGCTGGCTGCCGACCGAGCGCGAGCTGTCGGTCCAACTCGGAGTGAGCCGGAGCGTCGTCCGCGAAGCGGCCAAACGGCTGGAGCTCCAGGGGCTGGTGGAAATTCACCACGGATTGGGCATTCGCGCGGTGGAATGCCTGCACAAGCCGATTGCGGGGGCGGTGGAGCTCCAGGTCCCCGATCCTGCCGAGCGGCTCCGGCAGTTGGTGGAAGTCCGGCTCATGATCGAGCCCGCCAATGCCCGGGCCGCCGCGCTGCGCGCCAGCCCACCGCAAATCGAGGCGCTGCACGCCGCTCATCAGGCGCTGGTGAAAGCTTCGGACGCGGAATCGGCCGTCACGGCCGATCTCGATTTTCATGGGGCGATCGCCGCCGCTTCCGGCAATCGGATCGCGCTTCTCCTGGTCTCGACCCTCTCGGAGCTCCTCCGCGCCAGCGTGGCCCGTAGCCATCGGCGGGTGACGACGGCGGCGGCAATCAAACAGCATGCACAGATCCTGGCCGCGATCGTACGGCGCGACGCGAACGGGGCGGCAAAGGCGATGGAAAGGCATCTGCTTGCCGCACGCACTGACCTCGGCCTGGAGGCGAAGGGCCAAACGACGAATAGCATATGACCCTTCGCTCTCTCGCTTGGATTGTGCTGGTTCTTGGCGCCGTCTCCGGTCGCGCCGCCACGGTCAATTTCGAGACGGACATCCGCGGTCTGCTCAACGATCGCTGCATCGAATGTCACGGCGCCAAGAAGCAGAAAGCGGGGCTGCGGCTGGACGCCAAAATCTTCGTCTTCAAAGGGAGCACGAACGGTCCGATCCTCAGCCCCGGTAAAAGCGGCGAGAGCGAGCTGCTCCGTCGCCTGCGCAGCGACGACCAGGACGAGCAGATGCCGCCAAAGGGCGAGCGCCTGAGCGCCGCCCGGATTGAAGCGGTGGCCGCATGGATCGATGCCGGCGCCGTCTGGCCCGAGTCGGAAGCGGATCGCGAAGCGGCCAAGGATCGCCGGCTCGATCATTGGGCTTGGCAACCGGTGAAGCTACAGGCTGTGCCGGCCTCGATTTGCCCCAACCCGATCGATGCCTTTATCCATGCGAAGCTGGCGGAGCAGGGCGTCCCGCCGTCGCTCCAAGCGGATCGCCGTACGCTGATTCGGCGGCTGTCGTTCGATTTGCTCGGGCTGCCGCCGGCTCCGGAAGAAGTGGAACGATTCGTCGCAGACCCCGCCGACGATGCCTACGAGCGAAAAGTGGATGAGTACCTCGCCTCGCCCCACTACGGCGAGCGCTGGGCGCGGCATTGGCTCGATATCGCGCACTATGCGGACACCCATGGCTTCGAGCGCGATCAGCGCCGGGACCATGCCTGGCCTTATCGCGATTACGTCATCCGCGCATTGAACGAGGACAAGCGCTACGACGACTTTCTGCGCGAGCAGATCGCCGGCGACGCGCTCCGCCCGAACGACCCCGAGGCGGTCACCGCCACCGGGTTCCTCGCAGCCGGCCCGTGGGACTATGTCGGCCAGGTCGAGACCAAAAGCGAAGCGCTGCGCCGCGCGGCTCGCGGCGACGATCTCGACGACATGGTCACTCAAGTAATGACCGCCGCTTGCGGCGTCACCATCAATTGCGCCCGCTGCCACGATCACAAAATCGACCCGATCGCCCAGCGCGAATACTACGGCCTCTGGGCGGTCTTTGCCGGGGTCAAGCGCGGCGATCGCCCCATCTCCGCTCGCGATTTGGAGCAGTATGCGACGCGCAAGTCCCAGCTCGAATCGGAGCTCCGCACCGTGCGCGGCGAGCTCGCGAAGCTGCACGGCCAGGGCTACGATCTCGCCGATATCGTCGGGGGCGGCGACGGCCTTGGCTCCGGCAAACGCGGCCTCGGCATCGATCCTCTCACTGGCCGGCCTCTCGAGGCCAAGCGCGGCTTTCTCCAAAACGTCCAAGCCAACCGCTTCGCCAAATCAACCGTCCCATTCGTCGACGGCGTGGTCATTCCCGGCGGCGGCGACGCGGCTGTCCCGATCGCCTCGACCGGACTGACGCTGCGCGGCGTGCCCAAGACGAGCGGTCAGGCCTGGGATGGCATTCGCAATGGCCCGGTCAATTCGCAATTCACCACCACGCTCGACGGCGTCGATTACGGCTCCGCCGATCACACGCTCCTCTCCCTCCACGCCAACGCCGCCATCACCTTCGATCTCGCGGCGTTGCGTCAGGCCGGCGCGCCGCCGGAGCTTCGGTTCCGGGCCACCGCCGGCTATTTCGGCATGACTCCGAGAAAGGGCGCGAGCTTCCACATTTACGTCGATGGCGAAGAGCGCGCCGGACGCGACCTCATCGGCCACGACGACGGCGCCATTGATGTCGACGTCACGATTCCCGCCGCGGCTCGGTTCCTCACCCTCATGGCCACCGACGGCGGCAACGGCATCAGCCACGATCAGATCTGCTTCGCAGACGCCCATCTGGTCAGCTCCGTCGCGTCAACCAGCACCGATACCGCGGCGCGGAGCGGTCTGGAGCGGCGCCGGGACGAATTGCAACGCCAGATCAAAGCGCTGCCGGGACCGGAAAAAGTCTACGCCGTAACGACCGAGCCGCCTCCGGAAATTAAAATCCTCCGCCGAGGCGATCCCGAGCAGCCCGCCGAGAGCGTCGTTCCGCAAGCGCTCGCTTGTTTCCAGGGCATCGACGCCGCTCTCACCGCGGATGCTGCCGAAGGCCGCCGCCGCGTCGCGCTGGCCGATTGGATCGTCAGCCCGGCCAACCCACTCACCCGGCGCGTGATCGTGAACCGGCTCTGGCACTACCACTTCGGCGTCGGCCTGGTCGATACTCCGAGCGATTTCGGCCTCGGCGGCGGCCAGCCAAGCCATCCCGAGCTCCTCGATTGGCTGGCCGCAGAATTCGCGGCGCGCGGCTGGAGCCTCAAGGCGATGCACCGCCTCATCTGCACCAGCGCGACTTATAAGCAATCCTCGAAGACGCGCCCCGACGCGTCCCGGCTCGACGCGAACAATCGCCTGCTCTGGCGCATGAATCCGCGCCGGCTTGAAGCCGAAGCCGTGCGCGACGCCGTCCTCGCCGTCAGCGGCAAGCTCAACCCCACAATGTACGGCCCCGGCTATCGCGACTTCGCCTATACCGAGGCCTACGCGCCAGTCTATCAATACGTGGTTCCGGACGAACCCGATCTCTGGCGACGGAGCGTCTACCGCTTCACCGTGCGAACGACCACGCATCAATTCCTCACCACGCTCGATTGCCCAAATCCCGCCAACCTCACCCCGGCGCGCAACATCACCACCACCGCCCTCCAATCGCTCGCCCTCTTGAACAACGCCTTCATGCTCAAGCAGGCCGGTTATTTCGCCGACCGCGTGCGCGCCGATGAGCCGGGCGATGAGACCGCCGAGGTTCGCCGCACCTTCGCGCTGGCCCTCGGCCGCCCGCCCTCACCGGAAGA
>Ga0206846_1004_pt1 | contig 57920 bp, 48 predicted proteins | sample Alteio_BWOrgCont_20_FD_152878 | JGI IMG/M metagenome (GOLD analysis project Ga0206846, IMG submission 152878) | Enriched cells from forest soil in Barre Woods Harvard Forest LTER site, Petersham, Massachusetts, United States -... | ecosystem: Environmental > Terrestrial > Soil > Temperate forest >... | reverse complement strand
AAATGTGCATGAACATAAGTTTGGATTTTTTTAATAATATCTACATCTTCCTTTTTTGCAGATGTAAACGGGTCAAGAATTGACTTATTTGTGCCAGATGTATATACTCTTCTTTCAATTCCAATTTTTTCTATTGCTTCTTTAAATCCAAATCCTCTGCTCACTACACCAATGCTACCTATAATGGAAGATTTTGAGGCATATATCTCATTGCCAGCACATGCTAACCAATACCCGCCGGATGCCCCAACATCTTCAATAAAACTATATACTGGGATTTTTTTCTCTTTTGATAGATTTATAATTCTATTTGCTATTAGTTCAGATTGTACAGGTGATCCGCCTGGAGAATTTATTATTATACAAACAGCTGCAAGTTTCTTAAACTCAAAAGCTTTTTCAATAAGAGGATTTAGATCCTCAAGGGATAATCCACCGCATTTGACTCCTCCTAGTTTCCCTATGGTCCCTACAAATCTTAGTACTGAGACGGTTGGTGTGTTATTTCTAAGTGGCGATAGGGTTAGAAGATTGATTACAAAATCATATAATGAAAATTCTTTTCTTGTTTCAGCAACACTATTATTTGATATTATTTTTTGCGTCATAATTACTCCTTAGTTGTTTTTTTAGGTAGATTATTTACTTTTTCTTCTTTAATAATTTTAGGTTCTTCAACTTTTGATGTTTCTTTACTAGCTTCCTCTATTTTTGGTATTTTAATTTGTTGATTTAGAGAGTGATCCTTGTAGCTATTGATTGGCATCACAGGATGTCCTCCAATATACTCCAATAATATTTTGCGTAAAGATTCATCATACCAGTTTATACTACCAGTAATAATAGCTTTAATAAAACCCTCGGAATCAACTATGTAGCATGTGGGGAGCCCAACCATCCTCATTTCCCTAAAGATTGAGTTTTTGTAATCAAGATATATAGGAAGATACCTGATGTTATTTTTTTTATAAAATTCTTTAACAATTGTTGCACCATGATAATCTTGTGAAATTGGTAATATATCCAATTGGAGTTTTCTAAAATCTTTTTTCAATGCGTCAAGCTCTACCATTTCTTGAAGGCATGGTGCACACCATGTAGCCCAAAATACCATTAACAGTGTTTTTCCTTCAAAATCTTCAATAAATTTTTTTTCATTATTTTCATCATAAAAGGCTATATCTCCAGGAATACGTGTTGGGGTTTCGATTCTTTGGATTTTCCAATTAGAAGTATTTTCATGCGCGTAGGTGTTTGCAGAAAAAAACAAAATAATTATTGTAATAAATCGTACTATGATCATAATTTAATTTTCATATAACAAAAGTCATACAAAGTTCCAGTTGATTGTCCCCAGTATATAGGAAATAAAATATAAATAAAATAAATATGAAAAAAATTTTGATCTTAGCTTTTTCTACTTTATTTGTAGTTGGATGTGGTCTAAAGAAGCCACTAAAACTGCAGCACGACGCGCCATCAATAGACACTACTGAGCAAATTGATAATGCGGATCAAGTTGTTAGGTTGGATTAGCTAGAAATTTCTTTGATAGTGGCTTCCTTTATGCAATGAATATTAACTATGTAGTTTTGTGCACTTATGTCATTTCTGTAATTTGTTAAGACATCATATGTATAGTTTTTGTAGTAATCCACCTTATTACTATCTAAAAACGATATGAGGCTATCTAAACCCACTGCTACCCCTGCTATAGTTTTTATTCCTGTTACTCTATCTGTATATGTGGCCTTTGCTTTGACTACTCCTATAATATTCCCATTTGCGTCTAAAACTGGACCTCCACTGTTCCCATGATCTACTGAGTCTGTAAACTCTATTTCTGTATAATCTGAATTTGGATTTTTAAAAACTCTTAGAACTTGAGCCTGTTTTAAAATATATATCCCAGATTCTCCTCTATCAAGTGGGTATCCTATGGTAAAAATTGTATCATTTATTGATAAAGCTGAGTAATTAATTCTTAAATATGGCAAGTGAGTCACTTCATTTTTGGATTGTAAAATAGCTAAATCTTCTATTGAATTATCGTTTAGCAATACCAGTTTTGTTGGATCTATTGCGCCTCTTGCAGCAATATTTAAACAATTTTGTACTACATGTCTACTTGTCACTATAATATTTTTAGACACAAAAAATCCAGTCCCACTTTCGACAGCATATGTTCTTCCAGCTGCAAGACCTTCTAATCTTACGTTATCCCATGTATCATCAGCAGAACTAGAAAAAGAGACGCATAAAAATATCAAAATACATATAAGATACTGTTTTTTCATTTATAAATGATATTTATTACTCAATAATACTAATCTATATCTTGCTTTTAGGATAACAGATAAATATATTGTGTGGTACGCTGGTTTAGTTTTTTTAGTCGGAGTAGTTATTATGTCTCATAAAAATTTTGAGGTAGTATGAAAAAATCACCATGGGACGATAATGGGGATAATGATGGAGAAGAATTTTTTAAAAAAATAAGAAGGAATTCTTCAAAGGTAAATATGGATTTTAAGATGCCAGATTTTGCGCCATTTTCTCCAAAAACGGGGATAATTATCTTGTTTGCTGCAATAATTTTGTGGTTTATGACTGGTTTCTATAAGGTTGATGAAGGCGAACAGTCTGTTGTTTTAAGATTTGGAGCCTACGTTAGAACGGCAACTCCTGGGCTTAATTATCATTTTCCATTTCCTTTTGAGACTGTTATAGTAGAAGATGTAAATATTTCAAGGACAATAGAAATAGGTTATAGATCAAATACATATTCTGAAAATCCTAAAAACATACAGCATGAAAGCACTATGCTCACAGGGGATGAAAATATTATAGATCTAAATTGTATTGTTATGTGGCATATAAAAGATTTAGAAGAATATATTTTTAACATAGCACAACCTGAAGAAGCGGTAAAAGCAGCGTCTGAAAGTGCGATAAGAGAGGTGATAGGAGAAACTCCCATATTATCAATATTATCAAGTCAAAAACAAGAAATAGCAAATAAAATTGAAGCTCTTGTCCAGAAAACCCTGGATCAGTACAAAACTGGAATAGAGATCGAAATGGTACAATTATTGAAGGCCGAGCCACCTGTTGAAGTAATTGATGCATATAGAGATGTTCAGACATCAAAAGCTGATAAAGAACGTGAAATTAACCAAGCTATAGCATATAGTAACGATATTATTCCTAAAGCTCGTGGAGAAGCCGCAAAAATTCTTGAGGCAGCAGAAGGTTATAAACAAGAAACTATCTCTAAAGCATCAGGTGATACGCAGCGTTTTCTCGCTGTCTATACTCAATATCTAAATCAAAAAATTATTACAAAGAATAGAATGTATCTAGATGCTATAGAGGTAATACTAAAAGATTCCAAAAAATATATAATAGGATCTGATATGTTGCCACATATGGCAGTTGGCCCAAAAATAGAAAACAGGTAAGTATGTTAAAAGGATTCCCAATAAAAACAGCTTTTTTCCTATGTTTAGTATTATTTGTCTTATCTAGCGCGTTTACTGTGGATCAAAGACAAACTGCTGTAATTTTTCAATTTGGCGAAGCAATGAGAGTTGTCAAAGAACCAGGTTTGCATTTTAAAATTCCATTTATTCAAAAAACTTTATTTTTCGATAATAGAATAATTAATATAGATGCAGAAGCAAAAGAGGTTACAGCATCTGATGGAAAAAGAATAATAGTTGATGCTTTTGCAAAATTCAAAGTTGTAGATACAGTAAATTTTTATAAAACTGTAAATAATTTGCAAGGTATCAAAATTAGGCTAAACAAGATTTTAGAGTCTGAGATGCGTAAAGTAATTGGTAGAGTTGAGCTGACACAACTTCTATCTTCTTCGCGTAGAGGTATTATTGAACAAATTAGAGATAATGTTAATATTGAAGCAAAAAAATTTGGTATTGATGTCATAGATGTTCAGATATTGAGAGCAGATTTGCCTAAAGAAAATAGTGCAGCTATTTATAGTAGAATGCAGACAGAAAGAGAGAAAGAAGCAAGGCAAATCAGAGCCGAAGGTCAAGAAGAGGCAGATAGAATTAGCTCAAGGGCTGATAAAGAATCTAAAATTATTTTAGCAGATGCATATATGAAATCAGAAATAATAAAAGGTGAGGGAGACGCAACGGCCGCTAAAATTTTTAATGATGCCTTCAGTAAGGATCCCGATTTCTATAATTTTTATAGACATCTTCAGACATACAAAATCACTTTTCAAGATGGGGAAACAACATTTATGTTATCTCCGGATAGCGAATTTTTAGAATATTTAAAAATAGGTAAATAAGATATGCGCAAATTCCTTTTTATAGTTATAAGTTTATATTTCTTTTCCGTATCTTCTATAGCCGCTCCTGTTGAAGGGTTTGCTGATATTGTAGAACCTTTAATGCCAGCAGTAGTCAATATAAACACTGTTAAATATGTAAAGAAAAAACGACAAAAATCCTTGATTCCAGGGGATGTAACACATTTTGAACAATTTCATGAATTATTTGACCAGTTTGGAATACCATTTTTCATGGATGAAATGCCAACAAATCCAAAAGCTACATCACTTGGTTCTGGGTTTATTATAGATCCAGAAGGATATATTGTTACAAATTACCATGTAATTAAGGATGCTGATGAAATTAACGTTATGTTAAATGATAACAGAGAATTTGTAGCAAAAATTGTTGGAAGTGATCAAAAAACAGATATTTCTGTGTTAAAAATTGATTCAAAAAATCCATTCCCTTTTGTTAGATTTGGTGACTCTAAAATTTCTAGAGTTGGAGATTGGGTTATAGCTATTGGAAATCCTTTTGGTCTTGGTGGTACTGTTACAAGCGGTATAATATCGTCTAAATCACGAGATATGGATATTATTAGCGGTGGTGTGATTGACGAATATATACAAACAGATGTTGCTATTAATGGAGGTAATTCTGGAGGACCTATGTTTAATATGCATGGAGAAGTTATAGGTGTAAATACAGCGATTTTGACTACTTCTGGTGCAAATATAGGCATAGGCTTTGCTATACCATCAAATAGTGTTACAAAAATTGTGAAGCAATTAAAAGAAAATGGAAAAATTGAAAGAGGTAGGCTTGGAATAAAAATACAAGAACTTACCCCTGAAATAGCTGATGGTCTTGGTGTGAAGGATGTTAAGGGAGCACTTATTGCTGAAGTTGAGAGAGGTAGTGCAGCAGAGAAGGCAGGAATTAAATCTGGAGATATTATTGTAGAATATAATGGTCAGGAAATAAAAAATGTAAAAAGGCTCGAGGTTTTGGTTGCAGAAACAGCCATAAATCAAGAAATCAAAGTAAAAATATTAAGAAACGGAAAAGAAATCACACTAAAAGCAGCTGTAAAACAAATAGCAGAAAAATTGCAAGAGGATTCTGACCAAGTTTCTGACGATAAGAATGCTAGCGGTAGATATCTTCTCATTCATGGTGTAAAGTTTAGTAACATAGTGGATGATTCTACGAGAAAAGGTGTAGAGATTTTTTCAAATGAATCAAAGGATTCATGGAGAAATTTATTAGTGGGAGATGTTATTACGGCAGTAAATCAAGTTACTGTTAATAATGTTGAAGATCTAAGAAAAGAATATGAAAATAGCAAAAAACTTAATAAAAAAAATATTGTTTTCTTTATCAATAGAGGAAAAATGACTGTTTTTCTTGCTCTTCCTTTAGATTGAACAATAATCATTTAATTTGAGTTTGCGTATTAGATGCAAGAAGCAAAGACCATAGGTAATTAGGTGAGCGAAGTAACACCATACGCAAGTTCAAGATGAATGACCATTAGTCTTTGTTGCTGTATTAGCGTGGGGAGAGCAGAGCAAGAGATGCTAGGAAGTTAGCGGCAACGCAATTAGAATCAAAAGACTATACAATGAAACTTAAAAAAAACGATTTAATAGAACATGTTTATTCTTCTCTTTCATACGAGTTTAAAAAGGAAGACATAAAAATAGCGTGTGATGAAATTTTTGCTGCAGTTTCATCAGCACTTAAAGATGACAATAGAGTTGAAATTAGAAATTTTGGTAGTTTTTCCACTAGAAAAAGAATTACACCTATAGACCCTCGCAGCAATCCTAGAGATAATAAAGTAACTGAGTGTAATACAGTTTACTATAGGATGTCTAAGAATCTTATTAATAGATTTAATGGTTCATAAGTTAAAGATTGTGTATTTAAAGATATTGGTACGTTGTTAGTCAATTAATTTGAACATTGTACGTTGTCGTTCCTTGTTTGCCTATTATTATAAGCTTTACTCATTGCTCCTAGTCCAAAACCAAATTAATTGACCATATTGATTACGAATGAAGTTTATTTGAGTTGTCATGAACGCGTTTAGTACTTAATCCAGTTTATTTTCTATAGAGTGTTTGGAGCCATGTGGTTATTTGTACTAATTTTAAAAATAGCTGTTGACAGTCATCGGTGAATTACGTATAAGTGTTCACACATGACACAGGGAAAGTAATTGATCTGTGTTTGCTGTAAAATAGTGAATGATTAGATAAAGGTAGCGAAAAGCGTAATAATTTTTTGTCAATTTAATTAATTAAGTAATGACAGTATCAAACATGAGAGTTTGATCCTGGCTCAGAACGAACGCTGGCGGTATGCTTAACACATGCAAGTCGAACGGACTTATGGAGCTTGCTCTTTAAGTCAGTGGCAGACGGGTGAGTAACGCGTGGGAATCTGCCTATCAGTAAGGAATAACACTTGGAAACAAATGCTAATACCTTATACGCTCTACGGAGGAAAGATTTATTGCTGATAGATGAGCCCGCGTAAGATTAGGTAGTTGGTAGGGTAATGGCCTACCAAGCCAATGATCTTTAGCTGGTCTGAGAGGATGATCAGCCACACTGGGACTGAGACACGGCCCAGACTTCTACGGGAGGCAGCAGTGGGGAATATTGGACAATGGGCGAAAGCCTGATCCAGCAATACCGCGTGAGTGATGAAGGCCTTAGGGTTGTAAAGCTCTTTCAGTTGGGAAGATAATGACGGTACCAACAGAAGAAGTCCCGGCTAACTACGTGCCAGCAGCCGCGGTAAGACGTAGGGGACTAGCGTTGTTCGGAATTACTGGGCGTAAAGAGCGCGTAGGCGGTCTATTAAGTTGGAAGTGAAAGCCCGAGGCTTAACCTCGGAACTGCTTTCAAAACTGGTAGGCTAGAGTTCGGTAGGGGGTGATGGAATTCCAAGTGTAGAGGTGAAATTCTTAGATATTTGGAGGAACACCGGTGGCGAAGGCGATCACCTGGCCCGAAACTGACGCTAAGGCGCGAAAGCGTGGGGAGCAAACAGGATTAGATACCCTGGTAGTCCACGCTGTAAACGATGAGTGCTAGATATCGGGAGTTTATCTTTCGGTCTCGCAGCTAACGCATTAAGCACTCCGCCTGGGGAGTACGGCCGCAAGGTTAAAACTCAAAGGAATTGACGGGGGCCCGCACAAGCGGTGGAGCATGCGGTTTAATTCGATGCTACGCGAAAAACCTTACCAACCCTTGACATGGTGATTATGAATTTCAGAGATGATTTTCTTCAGTTCGGCTGGGTCACACACAGGTGTTGCATGGCTGTCGTCAGCTCGTGTCGTGAGATGTTGGGTTAAGTCCCGCAACGAGCGCAACCCCCATCCTTATTTGCCAGCGAGTAATGTCGGGAACTATAAGGAAACTGCCGGCGTAAGCCGGAGGAAGGTGGGGACGATGTCAAGTCATCATGGCCCTTATGGGTTGGGCTACACGCGTGCTACAATGGTAATAACAAAGGGATGCAATACAGCGATGTGGAGCAAATCCCAAAATCTTATCTTAGTTCGGATTGGTCTCTGCAACTCGAGACCATGAAGTCGGAATCGCTAGTAATCGCGGATCAGCATGCCGCGGTGAATACGTACTCGGGCCTTGTACACACTGCCCGTCACGCCATGGGAGTTGATTTTACCTGAAGCTGGTGAGCCAACCGCAAGGAGGCAGCCAACCACGGTAGAATTAGCGACTGGGGTGAAGTCGTAACAAGGTAGCCGTAGGGGAACCTGCGGCTGGATTACCTCCTTTACAGACTAATGTAGATTTATCTATATGTCGAACAATAAGCTATTCGCTATCTTTAACTAATCATTCGTTGTTTTATATCTCTCTTCACAGATCACGATATTTACTATAAAAATAGTTACATGGAAATTTATTGTGCCTACATCAATAATTTTATATTTATAAAACACCTTTATTTAATCTAAATATTTATGTAATATGACACAGAAGAGCTTAAAAAAGATAGGAGAAGAATTTCCTGGATTAGATCAAGAACTTATCAAAATGCGTGATAAGGAAATAAGTGATTTAACACAAAATACTGGTATAGATGTAGGAAATAAAGCAGCAGTTATAGATGCTTTAAGGTCCCTACGGGATAATGGTGATTCCATAAATCTAAGCATTCAAGAGTTTGAAGAGCACATAAAAAATCATAAAAATAAGCAAGAAAATATATAGAAGAAGCAATATCTCGCATTTGAATTGATATTATAATATACATCTGGCAATCCAAAATATGATTTATTTTTCTTTGTATATTTTTTATAATACAATGGTGTGTGGCTTTGTTAATATTTGATATACTATAAACCTACTACTTTTGAATCTAGAACTTTTACAAGTAATATAGATGAACCAATTTTTGTGGATAAATATTTTCATGGAAGTAACTCTGGATTGCGTTTTGCTATAAACCTTAACGAATAAGAACAGAGCCTGGAATTTTAGACATAATATATTCCGATTGCTGCACAAAAGCTGTGTATCTCCAACAAGATCTTCAAGTAGTAAATAACCCGAGTTATGGACAAGAGCTACAAGACCAATATGTCTTTTTTATCAGATTTGGGCCTAGGACCCCATGTTATAGTTTACCTAATTTTTAACACTCTATTTTCGAATTATTATAATGCAACTCAAGTTATTGTGATTAATATACAACTCAACTAATAGTTGCAATAGTAAAATTATTAATATCATTTTATTTAAGAAAATAATTAACATATGCTTTCGTGCATACATGATGTCTTTGTTAATTATTACGAGATTTTTTTGGTCTTATCTTACATAGTTTATCATTTAATATCGTTAAGACGACATCTGGACGACAAAAACATGACATGGAGGAGAGAATGTCTAAATTTAAAAAGGCTTCTAAACTAATAAAAACTACTGCTGCACATAGCACTAGTACGTTTCTAAAGGGTATGAGTTATAAGCCGTTTCCACATCCATATTCAGAAAGCACTTCAGAGGATACTTTAATATTTTTTGGTAGTGATATAGCTCAGCATAACATGAAGCCTCTCTGGGGAGATACATTTACTCCAGTAAAAAGCTCAAAACCCTATGTTGGGCGTGATGATGTGAGTAAATTGACAAAAGATCTCAAAGTTAACTTACTTAGGTTATATGATTGGGATGCCAGAAATCCTCACACGGATTTTTTAGATTACTGCGCTCAACACAACACAAAAGTTTTGGTTCCAGTGTCTAACTACAACTTTTTGACATATACTAAGGACCCAGACATTCGTAAGGCATGCGTAGATTTATTGAAATCTTTTAAAAAAGATATAAATGATCCAACTTCAGACTATCACCCAGCAATTTATGGTATTGGTTTTGGCAATGAATTAGATTTACCAAAGCATGGCGTCACAGTACCTGTTGAGCGCGTAGCAGAGTTTACTAATATATGGGCTGCAATAGAAGGTGAGTTTAGTAAGAAATTGCCTTTAGGGCATCCTGTTAGTTTTGCAAAGAATGGCGGACCTTTGCCATCTTGGAGTTGGTGGGATAGTTTGTTTTCATCATTAACAGAGGAAGTGAAGGCAAGATTAATTTTATGTCCTCAACCTACTACTGACGCTGGATATTTATATACTGATGCTGAAGGCAAAGGAAAAGGATGGGTGCCTCTTACGTGGGAAAAGTATAAACTTTCTATTCTGTTTACTGAAATTGGTCAGAGTCGTCTTAATGGCGATGGAACCCCAAATCCAGGATATGCTGATATAATTAAAGGTCAACTTACAAAATCAATGAAATATGCAGAAGAAAATCCAGGTCAAGTTCTAGGTACATGTTTTTTCCAATATTGTGATAAAGTTTGGGAAGAAGGTGCTTCAGAAGGTTCTTTTGGAGCTATGAGAAGCATTAAGCCTGATAATCCAACCCCTGATAAAGTTGTAGTGTATACTGGAGAAGATTTTACACATTGGGAGGTTAAACCAGGAACTTTAGTAATAGAGGATTTAGTTCCAAATAAAGATACATATGATGTAGTACAAGGTGCTTACAACCCTCTTCCTGAAGATCTTATATAATAAAAAATATCTTGAGTATTTTGTGCGATTAAAAAGCATATTACTTATATTATGAATAATTTTATAACTTATGTAAGTACCTTATTAAGTAGGGTACTTAACAAATTAATGAGAGTATTATGAAAATATTATCTGTAGATGGAGGTGGTGTAAGAGGAATAATCACAGCTACAATCCTTGAAGAAATAGAAAGAAAAACTGGAAAACACATAACAGAGTTATTTGATGCTATAACTGGTACAAGCACAGGAGGACTTATTGCAGCAGCAATAACCAAACCTGATAGGCGTGGCAACAACCCAGAATATTATGCAAAAGATGTTGTAGATCTTTACCTAACCCAGGCAGAGAAAATATTTGCACCTTCACTTTTAAGAAAGATATTTACTGGATTTGGTTTATGGGGTGCTAAATATTCAAGAAGTTATTATGATTCAATTTTAGAAAAAACATTTGATAATGTTTTACTAAGCCAAACACTTCGTCCCCTTTTTATACCAATATATTCTATAGAAAAAGATAAACCATTTATTGCAAGTTCTTACTTGGCTAAGAATAACTCTAACAATGACTTTTATTTAAAAGATATTGTTGGAGCAACTGGGGCAGCGCCAACTTATTTTGCTCCAAAGTTATTTAAGAGTATAACTAACAAATCATCATATCAAGGTGCTGATGGAGGTATATACGCAAATAATCCTGAATTAATCGGTATTACAGGAGTATATACAATGAATCCTAAATTAGAACTGACAGATATAATACTTGTTTCAATTGGAACTGGATGTTCTATCAACAATCCTAATGTCAAAGCAGATAACGGTGACATTGGCTGGCTAAAAGGTCGTGATATAATTAGTGATATGATTGATGCAGAAAGTACTATTGCAGAAGCTGCAATAACCGCAATGTTAAAAAATAATAATCACTTTAGGTTACAAATGAATATACCAGAAGAAATGAGTTCTATGGATAATGGTAATGAACAACATTTACATTCTTTGATTAATATAGCAAAAGATTATATTAATCAAAATCAGCAAACCATAGATACTATCTGTGCTCTATTAATAAAATAGGGCTCTGCTTTATTTAACAAAAAATTTAATAAATATGATTGACATATCCAATTAATAGCATTAATTATTGAATAATACAACCGTGGGTTGTATAAAGAAGATTATTTAATCTAAATTAAGATATGGTATGAGACCTTTAAACACTTTAACAGCTGATGATTTTAAGTTGTATATAGAATATGCTCTTGCGAAAAATTTTACAGAAGCAACTATAGGTGTTCTTGTTGAATATTTGAAAACTGAAGAAGATATCGATATTACTACAGTATTGAAAAAAGTCGGATTAAAGTATGACCTTGGAGATGCTGCACATATGAAAGCCATGCTGGAGGCTGTTAAAGTAATATCTATAGAATATATAAAGACTGGTGGTCGTGAGGCTAGGGCAGCAATAACGTCTTATACAAAGAGTCTAGGTAGTTTGTATGGTTATTCAAGAGCCGAATTAATAGAAGCTTATGGTGAGTACTGTAACTACTGTGATATGAGAATAGCTGATAGTGCCTTAGCCATAGAGCATTTAGTGCCTAAGTCAACTTTTCCAGATGAAATGATTAATTATACAAATTTTTATTTGGCTTGTCCCAGTTGTAATTCTCATAAACTTGACGAACCAAAGACAAACACAATAATTGACATGATTAATCTAGATCCTCACATAGATCCAAAACTAAGTACAGGTAATATGGATGATAATGGATATGAATTAATGAAAAATGTAATAAGGAATGATTATATGTGGCCACAAATGAGCAATGCGGGCTCATACTCAAAGTTATATTATTCCCCTCAGTATAATCAGGACGGGTATAGTAATATGGACAATTTTTTAAAAGGTGATTACATCTATATGCTAGGGCGTGTCTTAGGTAGTGGTGGAAAAGAGGTAGCTTTGATTTTACAGTCGAATGATACTACAGCACAACGCACTATAAAAGACATAGTGAAATTAAATAATTACATTCCAGATTCATTGGAAAATCTAAAACTATCTGATAGACGTTTGTTCAATAGAACTAAAACAGCGTTGGCAATATCGAATGGGATACAAAATTTTATTAATTTAATGGGGGAAGTGAATACTCAAACTCAAGGCAATATTATTCAATTATTCATAGAACAGTGGGCTGAAGAAGCACAATTTTCAGGATTCTTTTCTTTGTACGTATTTATTATAACGAATGCAGTTATCGATGAAAAATATAAAAAATGCTTGTTCAATGCTTTGCTTGGCAAGTATTCGAACACGCAAATATTTAATCCGGTAAACGCATGAGACCTCTAAATAAAATTAATTCTGCATTTGTTACAACAATAGGAACAACTGATAGTTTATCGTTTACCCTACATCTCATAGACAATGTTGGTTCATACTGCATGTTGTGTGAAAAATCTATTGCAGCGCATGAAGTTATTCATCATAGGTTGTTTGCCGAAATGCCAGAGTCAATTACACAAAATGATTTAAATCATGCACTGATAGTATGTAGCGAATGTCATTCTTATCGCGATGAAATCCAGCTAAATGCTGAAAATATAGATAAATATTTATGGCCAGATTTAGATTCAAGTTTTAGTATAAACACTCAAAGCCCTATTATTTATTCTAAGAAGAAAGTAAGATATATAGTAGAAAGCTCGACTGGTACGGTATCAGATGATGTACGAGACATGGTAATAGTTGAGCCGAATAGTGCAGCAGAGAATTTATTACAATCTAAAGCACAGAATACTATCGATTTATATAAATTAAATACACGCCATCATATAGCTGAAGAAAATATTATCAGAATTCCTTTGGAGGATGAATTGGTGCTCACGGATCACAGAATTAGAGAGAGAAATTTTGCATGGGATGCTGCAGAAAATGCTGCTAACAGGTTACTTGCGGTATTGGATAATGTAAAAAATCAACCAAAAATATTAGATATTTTCCATAAACAAATCACCATGACAGCTCAAGCTAAGGGTAATTGGTCTGTTTGGATGACTGTATTTTGGAATAAATTCAAAGATAGTGAATTGCTAAGAAAAATTTTTATAGAGCCTAGAAATGATGAAAAGCCTGAATTAGGCATTATAAAGCATTTTAATGGAACTCACGTAGAACGTATATTGTGGTAACTTATGACTTTAATATATAAAATATTTAATTAGGTAAATTAGAGTGGCTGATATATTAAATGATCTAAGTAAAAAATTGACAAGTGCTATAAGAAATAATGTTTTGGTAATTGATGATAGTATCTTGCAAACACCTAGTATCAGCAGTTTATTTCAAGATTTTATAGGATCTCAAGCATTAACTATAAATGGTGTTAAAGATTGTGTAGTAGTATCTGGAATACTAAAATTTACTCCTCAAGATTCAGCAAAAGGATTAACTACAACTATATATGGTATATCAGTAATGCTGAGTGATATCTCTTTTACAGCAGATAGTAATGTTTTAAGGTTAAAATTTAGTTCTGCTAAAATAGCGAATATTACTATAGATAGTCTAAATAAGTCAGGCATATTTGTTGCATCTGACCTATTAAGGAAATATTTGGATTTTTCGCTTCCAAATATAATTTTTTGTTTTGACTCAGGTAGTCAAAACGTTATCCCATCTCTTTATATTAAAAGTGGTACATTAGAAGATTTTGCAAAAAAAATAAACTTTCCTATTTTGCTGGCTAATCAGTCTATAATTTATTCTTTAAGCGGCGATGTGAATACTGTAAAATCCCGTGAATTATATATTGTTGCTAAACATGATGTATCATCATCTTTGGCAATAGATGTATCTATTCAATTACCATTAGGCATTACATGCCTATCATTTAGCGTAAATACTGAACAAAATTCAATAATTACTATAAATGACTTTATAAAGTTAGTTGGGACTATATTCGGAGATAGCTCTTTTGATCTAAAGAATTTGTTGCCAGATTCATTAAATCGAATTATTGACAATGTTGGGCTTAAATATTTTACCGTACAGTTTAATGATAATATGAAGTTTAGGTTATCTTCATTTACTCTGGGAATCTCTAAACCTTGGACTATTTTGGAGAATATCATTGTTATAAATAATGATATGAATTTAAATCTTACTATATCAAATAGTAGCTCAGGTAATAAATACTATGGTGCAATATCTGGCTCAGCTACATTAGGTGGCAAAATTAATACTACTATTAATATACCTATACCTATAAACTCTAGTGCACCATCAACTATTACTTCAAACACTCCAATATCATTATTAGGTGGTTTAAGCGATTTAGCCAGTTTAGTTGATGGTAATAACCTTACTTCAATTTTAAATAATCTTTGCAATGATCTAGGCAACCTAACTTTAACTGATATATCAATTGCTTTTAGTTTTGCCGGTACAGTAGGTATTAATGATATTCAGTTCAAAATTGTCGCTGAACAGCCATGGTCTTTACCGTTTAATTCATCATTGACTGATGTGAACTTAGCTTTTAATGCGCAAAAAAATAACTCTACAAATAAATATGAAATAACTTGCAGTATATTTGGTTCGTTTATGTTTGGAACAAGTACTGAAATTGATGTCTATTTATATAAAGAGTCAAATGCAAGTTGGAATTTGAACATTATATCAGATCAAGTTGTATTACCGAATATCTCAGAGTTTGCTGATTTTATGGGTGGGAAAAATCTTGTAGATTTGCTGCCAAGTAATAGTGATAAACTAGACAATTTAGTGATCTCAGATTTGAGATTAAATCTAGATGGTAGTAAAATATCAATTTTTTCATTCATAGTTAGTACAATTTCTAGTGATGGCACACCTTCAGAATGGGAAATAATACCTAATGCGTTAGTATTTAAAGATTTTACTATTGCTTTTATGCTATCAAATGATGCTACTAATAGTACAAATATATCAGGTCAAATATCTGGTACTATTGATATAGGAAACCAGGATGTATTTCTTTCTGCATCTTATGACCAAGAAGAGGGTTGGGTATTTAAAGGGGAGACTCAGAATCTTGATCTTTCTAATCTTATCCAAAAATTTTTCAGTGATCTTGGTATAGATTTTAGTATCTTACCTAAAGTAATGCTTACAGATGCCAAACTAACATTTGATTTAAAAAACGAAACATTTTCAGTTGAGGCAACATGTGAGATAGATTCTACTCAGGAGCAATTTACACTTAATGCAGAAAAGGATGCTAAAAGCGGGAAATGGGAATTTGTCTCATCAATAGATTTTTCAATATCATCGGCACCTTTAGATTTAGGAAAGATGATTCCAGTAATTGGAGATGATCTCAAGGGCCTTGTAAAGGTTAATGAATTAAAACTTGCTATTACTTCAAAAAATCCTACAGGAATTACTGGATATGATCCTAAGATGAAGCCAGGTGCGTGTTTTTCTGTAGGTTTGTTATTAGACGGTGACTCGATTCCTCTTACAATACCAATTTTTAACTATGCAAGTACTCAACCTGCACCGCCTACAAATTCTGCGGTGTTAGTTACTTTAGCAGAATCTTCTCAAGATCAAACTCAGCCCACAGGCCAAGTTTCTGTTCAAAAAACTCTCGGGCCTCTGTATTTACAATCACTCAAACCAAAATATCAAAAACAAAATGGAGATACTGTAATAGGGTTTGAGGTTACAGCATCTATAACACTTGGTCCATTAAGTGCTTCTCTCGATGATTTAATACTTACAGTTGATGTAAGCAATTTTGCAGTAAATTGTAGCCTTCACGGTATGGGAGTTAGTTATAATAAAGGCGGAGTTGATATTTCAGGTATGTTTGTTCTTAATAAGACTAATGGTTCTGAGGTATTTGATGGAAGTCTCATTATAAAAACACAGAAATTATCTATTGAAGCTATTGGAGAATATAAGAGAGACAAGGATCATAATATATCTTTTTATATTTTCGCGATACTAGCATATCCTATTGGAGGACCTCCTTATCTCTATGTAAATGGTTTGGCAGCAGGTTTGGGATATAATTCCATGTTAAATCTCCCAACTAGCACAGATGAGATAAATAGTTTTCCTTTCGTAGAAGCAGCAAGATCTATTCTAGATTCTGCTGTAACTAATCCTTTGACAGGAGGTGTGTCTCAAGCTACTCAATGTCTTACAACCACGACACCGCCTGCGTTAGTTATGCCGTCTCCTGGAGAAGATTGGATCTCTGCTGGAGTTGTTTTTAGTACATTTGGCATGTTGAACTCATTTGCATTAGTTACATTAGACTTTGGTAAATCAATAGAAATCGGGCTCGAGGGAGCTTCTGTTCTCTCTTTACCAGTAGGTGAATCAAATCCACTTGCTTACGTTGAAATTGATATTGCAGTATCGTTTTTACCCGAAGTTGGAATTTTTAAAGCTATGGCTCATATTAATAATAAGTCATATGTATTTAGTTCTGATTGTCATTTAACAGGTGATTTTGTAATGCAATTTTGGTTCTCTCCAAACGAACATTCAGGAGATTTTGTGATAGTTTTAGGTGGATATCATCCAGCATATACCCCTCCAGCTCATTATCCACAGAATTTAGCGCCACTTGGTCTTTCATGGCAAATAGATAGTAATACTTATCTAGAAGCTAAGCTTTATTTTGCTCTTACACCATCAGCAGTTATGGCAGGGGGAGATCTAAGCGTTAATTGGCATTCTGGTGATTTTTCTGCAGGTTTGCATCTATGGGCAGATTTTCTTGTTGAATGGAAACCTCTCCATTATGATATAAGTATAGGAGTTGACATATATGTGCAAGCGGATATTTCATTCTTATTTACCTCACAAACAATATCTGTACATGTGGGAGCCGATATTCATATCTGGGGTCCGTCGCTCGCTGGAGAAGCCACTATTCATTTATGGATTATATCATTTACAGTATCTTTTGGATCAGGAGCATCTACACAACAAGGTATATCATGGTATCAAATGATAGATGATTATATGCCTGCACAAAATTCAGTACTGCTAATATCTAAAGTAACAGTAGTAAGTGGTTTATATTCTAGCATTTCAGAAAATTCTGGTGCTTCTTTAAACTGGGTAGTGTCAGCGGATGAAGCGGAATTTGTCACCTCATCTGCTATACCTTCTACTTTCTCTAAATTAAGTGCTTCTTCTTTGTTAAATTCTACTTCACCTCAGCTTTTTGTAAGACCAATTAATCCAGATGGTCCTCCTACACTTACATCAGAACACAATATAACTATATATTTTGAAGAGAAAGTATTAGATGTTTCTGACTTTGAGTGTACCCCCATTTATTCCAATGTACCTTCTGCTCTTTGGTCTAATGTACAGGGAAGTGAAAAATTAGATGGGAATAATAATATAATCTCTGGTGTTTTAACTGGATATAATATCAAAGCTAAACCACATGTACCTGATTCTACTTTACCTGTATCTAAAGACTATTTGAAATATGAATATCCTACTTCAGAAGAGAAGCTAATTTTTGAATATTTTGATATAAAAACTATCTCAGTTACACTGCCTCAAGGAACCGTTTCTGAAACCATTCAGAGTACAAGTGCTACAACAACAAGGAAGGACTTAATAACTCAAATGGCTAAAACATTTAATTGGAAAGCTACACCTGATATTGATACAAGTCCGTTTTTAGATCAAGCATTGGTATGTTTAACTAATAAACCCATAATACGTACTTTAGGAGATAACGAGGTCTAGATATGAGCAAAGAAAGTTATATTAATTTTATACAATATTCAAAACATGGACTTTCAGTAGGTAAATACAATATCGTGGTTAGCCAAGAAGTTACATCACCAGTTACTGAGTCGTATAAGAGCAATTATAATTTTTATGTTCGTGGTGACCGTTTTAGCCTAGATAAAAAATACATAAATGGAGTTTTCCCTTCTAATGGATCACAAGGTGATTTTTCAATGATTTTACCACATATTTCACTAAAAAGAGAAAAATTTCCTTGGATAGTTGATTTTAAGGCAAGTAATTCTCTTAATAGTACTTCTGAGAATTTTAATCCATGGATTGCACTTTTAGTTTTTGATTCTGGTGATCAACCAGCTGTAAATACTGGAACAATAGAAAACTTAGTTGATTGTAATAAAACTGTACAAAATTATGATAATACATCTATAACTGCCGGGACTTTGCCTAGTAAATATTTTTCTCATTTTTCTGCCTCATCAGATACAAAGATCTCTTTAAACGCAGGTGAATCTGTTACAGAAACATGTACATATATAGATGTACCTATTAATATATTTAATAGCATTGCACCATCAGCCGATGATATACAATATCTTGCTCATGTAAGAGAGGTGACGACAGATAATAAGTCTGCTTCTAAGCAGAACACAGAATTTGCTACGATTATTGCAAATAGATTGCCTGAACAAGGAAAACGCAGCATAGTTCATCTTGTTTCGTTAGATGGATTTTATGATGCCATGCCTAAGCTTAGTACAAATCCCAACCAATATTCTCCATCAGAAGTACTTTCTGATTATACTAAGGTAAGGCTTGTATCTTTTTATTCATGGAGCTTTGATACACTATCTGAAATTTCAGATGATTTTGCTTCAAAACTTCAGAATATCAACCTGAGTAATAATGGAACTTTAGTCTATCCAATACCTAAAGCAGATGTTCCTTCTTTTGATTCTTATAATCAGGCTCTTGCGCACCAAGAAAGTGGAACATTACAGCAAGGAGATGATGTAATACTTATAAACTATGCAGCTAGTATGGGATATCTTGTTTTTCCGCATGAAACACGTGAAGGAGGAAGCCTAGTATCATGGTATCGTGGGCCATGTACACCATATCTAGTAAAACTTAGAGGAACAGAGTTTCTTCCTGTGAGTAGTTCTGATGCTCTAAGTGGATATAATACTGCAACGGGACTATTTGATCTTTCTTACTCAGCAGCTTGGCAGCTCGGTCAACTGCTTGCTATATCAAATAGTAGCCTTGCATTGCAATTAGTAAAATGGAAAAATGATATTAGAAAGCAGGCTAATTCTTCGCAAATGTTAACTAGTAAATCTGATAATTTAACGCAAATAATTAAGTGGCTTTCGGAGTATATAGCATTAGTCCCATAATGAGTAATAAGAATAAAAAGAGAAATTTATGACGCAAAATATAGTAGATACACCTGTACCATCATTAGTGCAACAAGCTGCTGGACAGTTTATGATATTAGAAAATATTCCAAGTAATTATTTTCTCCCCCATGCAAGTCTTTTACCAAAAGAGTCGATACGTTTTTTTTATTTAGATCAAAATTGGATTAATGCTCTAATAGATGGAATGTATAGCATAGGTAGAGTCAGTGACCTAGGACTTAATCAAGACAAGCAATATTTCAAAGACTTACAAAATGCGGCTTGGCAATGGGTACAAAATTCAAGGCCTGAATCTAGTGGAGCAAGGTCAAGTGATCCAATAACAGGATTTTTACTTCATTCAACTGTGGTACAAGAATATCCTTCGATGCAAGTACATGCATATTTAGGTGGTGACTCAACCGCTCCAACTGACGAGGTTCCTCTTTTACGTCTTGATCATTTAACAAATGATACATTGATTGGACTTTTTTCTGGAGAATTCAAATTTCTCGCAATAAGTAAACCACCAGAAATGCTTCATTTTGGATTTGAACAGACAGGAATAAATCCAGTAAATCAATATGCTAACCCAACACTTTATTTAAATTTGCGGTCATTAACGCCGCCAAATCAAGGCACAGAAACTGGCAGATGTGTAGGATGGGGAATGGATGCTAACAGAAGAATATCAGCCTCACAACTAGCTAATTGTCTTAAAGTATCTGTAAGTACCACAGAAATGACTTCAGCGGAATTTGCCCTAGAAATGGTAGGTGGTGCTACAAGTGTAGTCTTTATTAATAAAATGAGTGGCGGTCATGAGTGATAATACAGCTTTAGTTGTTCCAATAGCCTTAAATGTACTTTGTGTCAATGAAACTAAATATGATCAAAATGCAGTTGCGAATTTTAGTGGCCCAACAACTGATTTTAGTAAAATTCAAGGTAAAAATTGTCAATTACCAGCAATTTCTAGCTCTGTTAGAACAGAGTTAACACAAAACACATCATCTCCTTTAAAAGGAGGCATCCATGTATTCTGGTGTCTACCTGAAACATTTAGAAAGCAGCATACACGTTTTTATTTTACAACAGATGTTTTAGCAACGAACAATGCTTATGAATTAAAAATTCAAGAATTGCTCAATAAATATAATACTAATCCACCTTCTAGTATTAATTCAAATGTCAGTAAATTATTAAATAATATTGATAAAAGTAAAATATTATCTCCAATATATTTTAAAAATCAAAGTGAGTTATTGAACTATATTAAAATTAATTCTGCGCAATCTTACATACAGGGTTCTCAAAGTTTCGATCAATATATAACAAGTTCTGGGGATGGCTATAGTTTAAAATGCAGCGTTCAAGAAATAAATACCAAGTACCTTACTGCTTGTCCATTTCTTGCATCAGCTCTAATAAAAAAAATAGGGGTAAGTTTTACTACAAAGGCGGATTTAATATCAGAAATCTTACTATTAACCGGAGAACAACTTATAAGCCCTGAGACAGAGCAATACATAAAAAGCAATATTCAAACGGAGCATTACTTTCCTGCTGTTCCTAATAGATGGTTAGTCTCACGAATTCCAGTTGATGCTCAAGGTAATTCTGTAAGTTCTATTTCATGGAGCACCACCACAATCCCAGCCAAATCTTGGATTGTTGAAAGTGATACATTAATTAATATAAATGATAAAAACACTGGTAATTTTCAAAAAACATATGTGACAATTCCTGTTAATGATACAGAACTTCCTTTTAGATATATGGGGGTAAGCTATGATACCACTTCAACTCGTCCTATAATAGGAGAGGGTACTATAGAAAGTATCACTGGTGCTCCCCTTCAAGCAGTATCAACTGGAGAAGTGCATTTCAGTGCATATTACCCAAATTGTAGAAATGTTTTTGGTTTCCATGATGACTCACTACCTACAGAATGCCTTAGTGGAACAGCTCCTTTAAATTTACTCTATTCTGTAATTGGTTGGTTCTCCGATCAACAAAATGATCCTTTAACAAATTATTCATTTACATCACAAACAATGACTGAAGCTAATGGATCAAGTAGTCTTAGTATAGATGAGCTACAAACCCTGTATAATTGGACTTGTAATCCTTCCTCTACTATACCAAATAGTTCATTATATTTTGGAATGATTAATAATGTAAAATGGAATCCTGCTCAGTCTAATAATCTTCAGAAACCATCTATTGAAAACGTTAAGATTGCAATAGGTAACTCTGTTACAGAATCAATTTCAACCATGATTGCAAATAATGTTCAATTAGATACCACTCCTGTCTCTAAGGCAGAGGATATGATATCCTTATTCCAATTAGGATTTGGTAACATTATAGATGATGCTCATCAAATTGAGCTGAATAAGAAGCTCCATGAGCGCACATTTCATTCAACATTTGGAGGATTAAAATGGTTGCTCAAAGGAAAATTGCAAGAATTAGATGCTAATACGCTCAAAAATCTTGATAATCAGCTTCAAGCATTAAACTCATCTCAAGCATCTTTAGATTCATATTGTAGATCGCTTAGCTCTATGCAACAGCAGTTATTTTATGATTGGTATAGAGCATGGGAAGCAGATTCAAACACTACACCAAAGGTAGATGTTATTCTAAATATTGTTATTAACGAAAGTTTACATGTGATACCTGCATTTAAAAGTGTTACTGAAGGCACGGTAGTAAATCTCAGTGGTTTTAACAACATAAACTTCTTTGGAGATTTATCTTCTGTAGCAGTTTCTATGAAATTAAAACTTCTAGGACAAGACTTTGTAGATCAAATAATAAAAGTGCTAAATAATCTTGGGTCTTTATATCAAACATTATCTACTCTTAAGGATATATCTTTAAAGCTAGGACCTGCTGCTAAGTTCTATCAACCTACTAATCCACACATTTTATTCTCAAACAATGATATAGTGCCAAAATGGCAGTATAATAATACTGGGTTGCGATATGATGATAGTTCACTTTTTTGTCGTGTTAGTAATAATATTTTAACTAATATGACTGTAAATGGGAATCAATTTTTAGCAAAGAGTTATGATACTGTAACAAATGCTCTTATACCAAATAATGATGCTTACAAGAATTTTCAAGATATTTTGCAATCGATTCTAGGTGAAGTATGTATTTTACAAAAAGCAGATTTTGCAAGTTCATCTAGTGTTTCCACATTATTGAGTAATGATGCAGGTAAATATCCAGTAAAGACTGGAACTATCGGATCAAATCAGTTTAGTTGGGCTGAAGAGTTACCTTCTTCGTTGGCATTTCATTCTTACTCTAGCGATACATGGCTACCATTTGCTCTGCTTTGGTCAATTAAAAACTATCCTATAATTAATGCAAACAAAGTGGATTATAACAACGCAACTATAGATAATACTTCTTTTATAATAAATGACTACACTCTTACTTCCACGAATGGTTCAAGTAATTTTATATCTAGTAGTAATATTAATATTAATTTTAATACCATCACAGATGGATCAAATTTACAAACATATTATGGCCAGACGTTTTTGACTCCTTTCCCTGCACGTTCAGTTATTAGCCAACTGGAATCCAGCAAGGCTAATATAGCAACTAAATTACAATCTATGCCACTTGTGTCTTGTTCGCTGAGTGGATTTAATCAAGAATTATTGACTACAAATGAGGTGTTACAACTTAATGTACAAGCAAATAATCCTGATGTTGATCATAGTTACATGCCTCATATTGTAAATTACGTAGCAGCTTCAGTGCTGAAAAAAACTACGAAAGGTCCAGAAACCGTCGAATTTGGTTTTAACCCTATACGCGCATCTTACGGCTCCTTAGATCTTACTAACACAGGGTTTGCTGTTGTAGATGCCTTTGGGCAAAGACGTAATATTAGTACTGATACTGGTGGCGGTGCAAGTATTTATGTGTCAAGTTGTATGTCTGATATAAATACCGCAAATAATAAATATATCTATTTACATCCCAGAATTACGCAACCCTCACGTTTATCCTTCAATTGGTGCAGAGCGAGCGATGATACTGTGGATATGTCTGGTCTATATCCAGCTACGCCTGTGTGCGGCTGGATTGTTGGAGATTATATAAATAATGCCCTGATATTTTATAATACAGATGGTATGCAACTTGGTTATTTATTTACCTATAAATATAATGCTACAGATCAGATTGGATGGCAAAGCGCACCAAATAATGGTCAGCCAATAGATGAGACTCTTGAAAAAGTATTTAATGCCCTGGGCGCTAGTTCATATTTATTAAATTTTGCATTATCATTTAACTATAATAATTCTCCATCGAGCACAACTCCATCTAATAGTAGAGTGAGTTTTTTTACCATGTTTCTAGAGAGTATGCGTTATGCATATGATAATATAGATCCTCCCTCTACAGCAAGTGAAGAATTGAGAGTGTTAATGAGTAGTCCACTTGCAATGGCTCACTTTCAGGTTGGATTAGAATTACAAGGAAATCCCGCTATAAATCAGACTTGGAAAGGTTTATCGCAAGATATTGCCACAATTAATAACGCCGTACATATTAAAGTGGAAACTCTTACAACGCAAAGATGTACTAACGGGTTTGAAAAGGTAAAATTTCCAATAATATTTGGAGACTTAAACGAAAGAAAAGATGGGACTGTTGGTTATTTTTTAAAACCAGGCAATAACAACTTTGATTTTAGTAAATTTTATAGCTATGCCAATCCAGAAACAAAAGATGGTCATATCACGCCAACTCAAACAACTTTAACAAAAAGTGTTTCAGATGCGAATACAGATGTTTTAGTAATTATGGATCCTAGATTTCCTATAAATATAGAAACAGGAATATTGCCCACTGCTTCTTTTTCGATAGAAAAAGAACAATATGTAGATGCATTAAAAAACTTAGAAGTATTTTTTGAAATTCATCCAGTTTTATCTCAGGTTGATCAAGTAAGCATGCCTACTCCAAATATAGCAGGATATCATTTCGAGTGGATGCAAGTTAAGAAAGAAAATGGGTCTAATAGAAGGTGGAACAATACACCAAATATAGCTAGTCCTTCTCTGGAACCTAGTTTTAAAGACGAAGACCTAAAATTCGTAGAAGGATATTTATGCCTTCGAACAAAACAAAAAATCATGAATAACTAAAATAGGCAAATAAATTATGGGTAAAAATTTAGAAGCATTACCAACCATTACTTTTGAATTTAGTCAATCGATTGATGATAGAAAGAATCAAATTATTATAGGTCAGAATAACAACTTAATTCTTGCTATTACTACAAGTATGGATTCTGGACTCAGTGGAGGAACTATACCCGGCAGTTACCAGCCAAGTTATAACGGTAATGCGTCTCTTATATACATAACTGGATGGAATCAAAATAGTTTCAAAGCAGACATGAGTAAATTGATTATAACTAGTGATGATAATAGTAAATGGCAGTTTAAATATTACCCAAATGATGATAATGGTACTCTTGCTCTTATGCCATCTGCAAACATACAACTTAAGGCAAATATTCCTATAAGTATTTCATTATCGAATATCAATGTTCCGATTGATACTCAGCAGCAAGTGTTAACCTTATCTGGTGCTTTTTTTAATGTACAAAATATTATGATATCTCCTTACTCTGGATCTGCTCATACCCCAGTAGATCCACCACCCAATGCTAAAAACTCATTAACAAAAGATGTACAAATACAAGCATCTAAAGATAATCTATCAGTCATTATAACAGATGATTCCAATAATCCTTGGATTCAAAATAGTTTTGCATTTGGGTTTAGTAATTCTACCGCTGTAAATATAACTGGTTACAATAGTATGTCAAAAACCCCGACCTTAATTCAGTTTACTTTGCTTGCGGGTGGGGGTGTGCCTGGAACAGATGAAATGGCTACTTCAAAAGAGCTACAAAATGCAAATTATTATAATTTAGAAATTACACAAGGTGCAGATAGTACAGACTTAACACTTTTTGATAAGAAGAAAATGCTAGGAGGAAATTATACCTGGCAGTATAACTTACCTGCCGGAGATACAATCTTTAAAGTAGACAGTCCTGTAGAGTTTAAGTTTTCTAATATGGTAACTACTCTTGGGCCTGGCTTTACTGAATTATATATCCAATGGCAAAATATCAATGGTTATGCTGATGGATCTTATAGCTTACCTATAGAGAAAAAATACGATATTGTTTTTCAATTGGACTATAAACAAATGGGCTATATGGATGATACACCTCAAGATTATATTCCCTATGGGGTAAATTTAGTGTTTAGTTGGAATCATTTAGATAGTGACCCTGATTTTGGTGATGATAACAAGACTTGGGGGATTAGTAGCATAATAATCAATCAACTATCTTCGGTTCTAAAGATAGATGATATAATACCGATACCAATTAAAGCCCAAGGTTCATATATATTCCCTACTATATTGAAATGTGTAAACAACAGCGAAACTCAGTATAAATGCGCGCTTTATACTATAGACAAAAACGGTACAAATTATAAGGAGAAAAAATCTATGATAGTAACAATACAAAATTTAATTCCCCAAGGGACAGTAATAGCTTGGTATGGAGACATCACTCATCTACCAGACGGTTGGGTGTTATGTGATGGCAATAATGGTGCTCCAGATTTACGCAACAAATTTATTTTAGGGGCTGATAATAATTCATATAAAACTACAGGGGGTAATACAGACATTACATTAACCATTGATCAAATGCCATCCCATAATCATGGTGTCAATGATCCTGGTCATGTGCATAGTTATAATATGTATCAGCAAAGCTCTCCATGTTTTACTAACAAAGACTGTGTACATTGGAATGCTGACCCAGACACTTCACACAATACACACACCGACTCTTCTTGTTCATTGACAGGCGTTACTATACAAAATACTGGAAGCAATAGCCCAGTTCATATTATGCCTCCTTATTATGCTTTATTTTATATTTATAAAATATAAAACTTGTAGAGAGACGATGTAAATATTATTAAGAAATAATAAACAAATATTAGCCCATAATTAAAGCTTATACTGGGTCTGTCCACTTAATTGTGTAGTTAACCCGGGTTATGGATAAAAGATCATAGGTTTAGCAGGTTTGATTTGGAAAGCGATTAGAGCTGAGAATAGGGAAGCAAAGAAGTTGGTGGGAGACCGATGCATACTCAATTTTATATTAAATTGTTCTTTGAGATAGCCAAATATAGTTTCAATAATAAAACGTTTTCTAAGAAATATTTTGTCTAAAATAGGCATTAGATAATTCTTCATATTATGTTTTATTCCAGTAATCAAAAGCAAGGTTTTTTGATAGAGTCGTTTAAATAATTCTTTAGAAATATAACCATTATCAGCATAACACTTGCCTTTGAGATTCTTCTTTATAACCATTTCTTCAAAAGCCTTTCTATCATCAATATTACCTTCTGTAATCTTAACAGCAACAATTTCGCTTTTGTCATTGATGATCACGTGCATCTTAAATCCATAAAACCAATCAATAGAACTATGGCCTCTAGCAGCTAATCCTTTAAAGGTCTTATGCCTTATTAATTCTAATGTTTTTACAAACTGCAAAGTGAGTTGAATCAGCATAATAAAAACCAGTTTTTCTACCGCTTAAGTAGTGCATCATTATAATAATTGGCATAAATAATGAAGGAATAATCTGGATAAACCTTTCATAACAAGGAGGATTTTTAAATAAATTACCATTTTCTACAAAATGTTGATAGTAGGCTTTAAAGTTCTTAAATGGGCTAAAATGGTAAAATATCATAATTGATACTGACTCGCTTAACGATAACTTGCCGCTTCTCATCCTATGTTTTCCAGAACTTATAAGCTTATGCTTAATCCAATCTTCATATGTTTTACAAAAATCATCGACTATAGTAAAAATTGTAGTATACTTGCACATGTTATTACTCCTTGGGTTGGTTCTGAACAAACCTACTTTACCCAAGGTCTAATAACTTCTCAATATCTTTCTCTCCACTCTTCCACTCACCGCTTATCCATTATCCAGGTTAATTAAGTCAATAAAAATGAGGCATGATAATGGAGAAGAAAGCGTTGCATGATATTACTCGTAAGAAGAGAATATTTAAGTACATAGAAGAAGTTGGTAATATTTCAAAAGGATGTAGGCATTTTGGCATTTCAAGAGAAACATACTATGAATGGAAGCGTAGATATGCTAAAGATGGGGATAAAGGTTTAATCAATGGTAAACCTTGCCCTGTAAACCTCAAGCTAAGAACTCCTCTATATATAGAAGAGAAAATATTATATGTTAAGGCAGAATTATCATTTTGGACAGCAGAAGATATCATGGTATCTAGCTAGATACCATGATATTAAGGTTTCTAGCGGTGCAGTTAGAATGGTACTTTTGAGAAATGGTCTTAATAGGCTTCCAGCTAATCAAAGAAAAAGATCTATTAAACAATTCAAAAGATATGAAAAACAAGTTCCAGGCCATAGAATTCAAATTGATGTAAAATTTCTTTCATTCCAAAAAGATGGAAAAAATATCAGAAGGTTTCAATATACTGCTATTGATGATGCAACTAGAGCTAGAGCTTTAAAGATCTATGATAGGCACAGTCAAGCTAATGCTATTGATTTTTTAAATTATGTAACTCAAAGATTTCCATTTAGAATACATACAGTTCAAACTGATAATGGCCATGAATTCCAGTCTAAATTCCACTTTCATTGCCACGATATTGGTATAAGTCATGTTTATATAAAGCCTAGATCTCCGCATCTCAATGGCAAGGTAGAACGATCACATGCTACGGATAGAATAGAATTCTATCAACTAGTTACTTATACTGATGATATTGATATTAACAAGAAAATACAGGAATGGGAAATCTTCTATAATTGCCATAGACCTCATTCCTCATTAAAAGGCAAAACTCCTTTTGAAATCCTAAAATTAAAATTAGCTGTCTAATAATTGTAGATTTATGAATAAAATTTTTATAGTATTAATTAATCAGGTGCTCGTCTCATGAAGTCTTAATTCACACAATTAACCATTCCAACAGCTTGCATAAATGCATAAATTATTGTAGAACCAACAAAATTCATTCCGCACTTTTTTAAATCCTTGGCTAATAAATCACTTTCTTTAGAAGTTGTCCTAAAGGCACCATGATGCTGATTTGTTATTGTCTTATTACCCACAAATTTCCAAACATAATTATCAAAAGTACCGAATTCTTCTTGAATTTTTATAAATATTTGTGCGTTATGTCTAGCGCTATATATTTTAAGTCTATTACGTATTATCCCTTCATTATGTACCAACGCATCTAATTCATTATCTGTCATAGCTGCAACTTCTTTAGGGTCAAAATTATAAAACGCCTTACGGTAATTACTGCGTCTTTTGAGAACAGTCTCCCAGCGTAAACCTGCTTGAGCGCCTTCTAAGATAAGCATTTCAAATAAAAGTTGACCTTTATGAACTGGAACACCCCACTCATTATCATGATAATGAGCATAAAATTCTTTACCAGTACCATTTCCAAAACATCTTATTTTATTATCCATCATTTCTTACCCTCACTTTGGAAAAAATTTTCATAACTGAGATAATCAAATTTATCACCTTTAATAATCTTAATTCGCTTCTTAGAAGCTTAAAATATAGAATTTAATTAGCGTTACTAATATTACTCATATTATCTGTATTATTTTTATTATTAATGTTATTTAGTAATACTATATTACTGATACAAAAATGTTACTAAGATTACTTATGTTACAAATAATATGGTATTATTTTGTTACTCATATTACTAATATTATTGATATTAATACCTGGTCTGTGTATTTAATTGTGTAAATAAGTATTGGGTCATTAAATTCTGCCTTCAAATTTGATTGAGAAGTGAGCCATAGCTTCATTCCAATTTTGGATAGGCATACTCCATTTTCGCGTAATATAGTCTATTGTCAAGTATAAGATTCTTTTGAGATACTCCATTGCGGCTATTTACTGCATCCGTCCTGTCGTATTTATTGTAGCCAAAATGTTCAGACATCTCTGACTCTAAAGCCCTCTCTACAAAACGCTTTGTGAGCAGCTTGAGCAAACCTCCTTCGCTTAAAACAGTCGATAGATCAACTCCTTTATTTACTAGCAAATCTATCGCTTCTTTCTCTTTATTTTTATTCGTGGCATTGCTCCTCGCTATATATTCTTACTATATAACACAACACAAATTTACAAAATTATTTCAAAAGACCCATTGTAAAAGTTATTTTTCTAGTGCCTGCAAAATTTTCTGTTTTAGATGTTTTACATTTTTTATATAACTATGCTGCGGATCAAGCTCCGTGTTACTCTCCAAAATATGACTAGCACGGTCTATTAAATCTAATGCATATTCATTATTATTATTAACATTATGCTCAAAATATGCTATCTCGGCGAGAGAATTCGCAATTTCTGGATGATTAAGATCATAATTTCTTTCTTGAATGGAAAGAGCTTCTTCTAATAGTTCTTTAGCTTTCTTATCTTTGCCCAAAGATAAATATATTTTGCCTAACCATCTTAAGGTATAAGCAATTTGTATATTGTTTTTTGTATGATAATAATTTTCTTGAGCTACTAAAGCCTCCTCAAAAAATTGTTTTGCTTTAACATATTCTCCTAAATTAAAATATGTCGCACCTAAATCTTTAAGAATAAACAATGTCTCTATATGATTACGATGTCCATAATATTTTTCTTGAATCGCAAGAGCTTCTTCCAATAATTCTTTTGCTTTTTGATAATGTGCGAAACTCAAATAAATTGAGCCTAAACGCCTTAATGTAAATGATATTTCAATATGATTTCGTACTCCATAATAATTTTCTTGAATCTCAAAAGCTTCTTCCAATAATGTTTTTGCTGCCTTATAATTTCCTAAACGAAAATATGCAGAAGCTACCCAGTTCATAGTTGAAGCAATTTCGATATGATTACGTCTACCATAATATCTTTCCTGAATTGCAAGAGCTTCTTCTAATAATTCTTTTGCCTTTATATATTTTCCTAGCCACAAATATGCAGATCCTAAACGCTTTATTGTAAATGATATTTCGATATGATTATGTGTACCATAATATTCCTCTTGAATAGTCAGAGTTTCCTTTAATAATTCTTTTGCTTTTTCGTATTCCCCTAACCACAAGTATACTTTACCTAAACGTCTGGCTATAAATGTTGTACTTATATGTTTTTGCTTCCCATAATATCTTTCCTGAATTGCAAGAGCTTCTTCTAGTAAAATTTTAGCTTTGGTATAATCTCCTTGTTTATAAGTTGCTATTGCTAACCATTTTAATGTACTTACTACTTCTATATGCATGCGATTTCCATAGCAATTTTCTTGAATCGCAAGAGCTTCTTCTAATAGTTCTTTAGCTTTACTATAGTTACCTAATTCTACGTATACTGCTCCTAAACGTTTAATTGTAAAAGATATTTCTATATGCTTTTGGTTCTTATAATAAGCTTTTTGAATAGCAAGATTCTCTTCTAATAATTCTTTTGCTTTGTCATAATCTCCCAGTTTATAATAAGTATTAGATATATACTTTATTAATTCTACAATATGCTCTTGATTCAAGTAGTTTTTAGCGTAGCTACAAATAGCTTCCATTTGAGGTAATAATGCACTTAATGTTTCATAGTCAGTGGATTTTTTGTTATTAAGAGGGTATATTTTTTTTATACTCTCTATACTTTTTTTAAGAATAATTTTTTTCTGTTCTAATGTAAGGTTTGACCTGATACAATTTTGCACTAACTGATGAATCGCAACTGTATCTCTTGTGATTTTGATTAAAGAATATTGCCGTAAAAAAGCTATTATTGTATTAAGTGCTATTTCAGTTCTATTATTTACCGATCCATATAGATAGTCTAATAGTAAAACCTTAGGAATATCGACAAAATGGCAAAAGGATATAAGGTATAATAATTCAAGAGCTTTCCCTGTCGTATCTTTAGAGGCAATCTCTTCTAATGTAAGATTCCATGTAATATATACTGGCATATGCTTCTCTGCTATAGGCATAAAATTACTAGCAAGAAGCACATCTTGAGCATCATCGTATAATTCTATGTACTTATCAATAGTTATGTTATTTTGTGCTATGTATGAAGACGCTTGTGATACAGCAAGAGGTAAGTAATCCACTCTTTTCACTAAAGTGGAGCATTTATCATCACACTTAGAAATAGATATCAAATTCTGTAGTAATGTTACAGCCTCTTCTTCTTCCATAACATCTATTTCTATAGCATTTGGTATTTTATTATTTCTAGATGTTATTATTATATTTCCCGTTTGTGGTAAATATCGCTCTACAATGTCTATATTTGCTACATTGTCAAATATTAATAATAAATTTTCTTGAGTATTCATCCAATTTTTTACTATTGATATTTTGTGTTCTTCAGTAATATTATCTCTAAATAAATTTAGTTCGTTGCCTAATTTAAAAAAATCAGCTTTAAGTTTATCTTCATCTTGTGCTGAAAACCATCCTTTGAAGCTATAATTCTTAGGGGTATGATATATCATATCTAAAGCTAAATATGTCTTTCCTACCCCTTCCAAACCATATATTCCTATGACCCTTGGATGATCTTTAATTTTTCCATCTAGTACGCTAAGTATAATATTTTTTAGCTTTTTTCTCTCAACAAAATACACAGGCATATATGGTGCATTCCACGGAGATATTGAAGAGCTTGTATTGGCATAAACTGGAGATTGATTATTTACATAATTTTGGGGTTTATTATTTGTTATTATTGCTGCTAATAGTACGGTAATTATTAAACATATAAAAAAGAATATTTTAATATTTTTATTATTAGAAAACCATCTTATTGGGTTAGCATGTTTAGATATGCCATCAATTTTAGAAATATTCTCTTCATCAGAAACATTAAACAACATGCTACTGTTTTTATATTTTTCCTGAAAAGATGCTACAAGCTCCTTAATTTGAGAATCTATAATGTCCACACATGTTAGATCCAAAAATTTAAAAAAAGATATATAATAGTCTTCATGAAATATAAATATATTTTTATGATCGCGTTCTATTTTTAAAGTCTCTAACAATGTTAGCGAATTATTCATATTGTCTTCGAACAATAAGAAAGTAATTTTATTTTTTCTAAGTATCAAATTTTTGATTGAGGTAAAAATTAAATCATCTCTTTCTTGAATACATGAATCAGAAAAAGTGAATATTAAATGTTTATATTTTACATCATCTTTTTGTTCTTTAAATTCTGATAGATTTTGATTAACAATAGGTAGCCCTGATGCTTTTAGGTGGCCTATAAGTTTTTGTATTTTTCTACAGCAAATATTATATTTGTTGACATGGATAAAACATATCTGCTTATCTATTGATCCTTTCTTTTTAATCAAATGATTAATTTTGGATAAAGCATATTCAAAATTATATTGATTAAGTAAAAATTTATAATGGCTTTTTACTTTGTTATAATTGGGAGATTCTTCTAGGAAATCTCTAATGCTTTTATGAGTAGCATTGCGTATTTTTCTATTAATATTACTTTTATTTGTTTCAATAGTTTTCGGTGTAATAAAAAGTAAAGAAGCAATTTCTTTATGTGAAGTTCTACCATTTAAAATACAGGCAATGATATCAATTTCTCTTTTTGTAAATTGTATATTGTATGCATGCTTTAACCGCAGCTGATCATAATATAATTCAATATTTTTAAAGTCTAATAAATCCACAACATAAACCATAGATTAATAAGTAGTGATGTTACTCACGGCACAGTTAGTATAGTCAAGCCCTACATACTAGCAAGAAATTTGATGTATATAGGGAGTTTCCATTAATGGTAAACTTTAAGTCATTTTACATAATTGTAGTAGGTTAATGCTGCTTGTATTCATAGGAGTATGGAAGCACAAATTTGTCTCCATACTATACTACATAATCATGAGGTGCAAAATGTTACGTATAATAAGCAATAGTTTACTAACTTTAGGAGAAGGTAAAGAGTTTTTTAGTGATATATGGGTTAATAAATATCTACATAGTCGAAAGATAGAATATCGCATATATAAAAATTTATTTAGAATAGTAAAAATAATTATAGTAACATTATTAATATTAAATACTGCTTATGCTTCTGTAGACCATAAAAGTTCTGAGTTAAACACATATCTAAAACAAATAAGTGGTAATCAGTTAGAAAAGTCAGATAATTTTATTAATATAATAAAAAACAATAAGCAAGGAACTTATTTAGATATTGGTTCAGGAAGAGATACTATACCACATATTATTGACAATATATCACATAATAATATAGGAAATGTGAAGTTAATAGCTGCAGATTTAGAATATAAAACTCTCGCTGAAATAGCAAAAATGTATCCTACACTTCTTGATTTAGATGATCATTCGTCAATTAAACTATCTCTTACAAAAATGGATGCTACTGAGATGAATAAAATACCTGATAATTCTGTTAAGGCTATTAATGCCTCTGCAATACTCCATGAAGTATACTCATATGTACCTATAAAAACTTCGATAGATAGATTTTTCTTAGAATCTGTGAGAGTATTGGAAAAAAATGGTTTTTTAATTTATAGAGATCCTACACTACAAAATGACCCAGATACAATAAATAGCTTAGTACTTACTTCTGATTTTGCAAAAAAATTTGCTATATTATTTTTGCCAAAATTTTTGGATAATAAACTTACAAAAATGGTTGACATGTATGGCAAATCTATTAAACCAAACTTTGATTATCAGAATAAATTAAATATTACATTATATCTAAAAAATTATTCTACCCCAATTAATTTAAGTTTTTTAAAATTTTTTTCATTACCAACTAAAGTTATAGATTTTAATCAGGATATCACTATTGATGCACCAAGACGTTTGTTAAGTGAGCTACAACGTCATTACATCCTGTTTGTAAAAGATTTTTATCCTATACACTTTGTAAATGAAGCACAAATTCAATTAGGTTCCAGTCTAGAAAGTATAACCCCAAAATCAGCAAAATATTGCTTGAAAGCTTATACGAAAGATTTAGGGATAAATTTTGACAAAAACCTTACAAAGGAGGATATCGCAGAGCTTCAATTAGAAAAAACAAAAATAGATAGAATAGTTGAGGAAGGACTATATATTCATATAACTAAAAAGTTGAATTATAATAAATTAATGGAATTTTTTGGTATAAATAATATCTCTCCAGACTTATACACAATCTCTAAAAATTCTATTTATGTGGATGCCAAGTTATCACCAATCATATACAGTCATTTCCCTGAAATGGTTGCAGGAAAAGATATGCCCATTGAATCATTTAATTTTCTCCATAGAGAAGGTGAGGAATATTACTTTTACTATACAACAGAGCAGTTATTAAGCTATTTAGAAAAATTCTGTAACTATTATTTAAATGGTACGAGTAAAGAAGGATATGTACTTCGTCCTCCTTCAAGTGGTGCTATAAAATATGCCGATCGTAGCCTTTATAAGGAAACCCTGGGAAAAGACATGATTCAATTTGATCAATTAGGGAAAAAACAAGAATTTGTTACGACAAAAACTATAATCACTTTGCAATTACTACCTAAAACTAAGACAAAAAGTTAAGAATCGTTATCTGTGCTTAATTACTCATCCGTAAATAAATTGGGGATTTTGGTATTGATGATAAGAGATATATTATGGTGATTTAATTTGAATATACAACAATGTATGTAACCAAAGCTGAATTACTATATCTTTGCAAGCCCTCTATCAACTTATCCAAAACCTCCATTTTGATAGTGTTTGACACCTCTGATATCATCTCGTAGACTCTAATTTGATATTATATACCTTTATTACTAGAACATTATGACCTGTTATTTAATTTAGTTGACCTAATAGTTTTATATGCAGTAATAAAATACTATTATAAATAATAAGAAATAGTAATATGACTGCTATAAAAAACGAAATATCTGCTAGTGACTTTAAAAAACATTTTTTAAGTCTTGAAGATGAAGTCAAAAACAAACATAGTTCTTTTGTGATTACAAAAAGAAAAATTCCAATTGCTAGAGTTGTCCTTTAGAAAATCAAACTGATCAGAAAGAAAAAAGCCCGTTTGTTTTTATGAAAGGACATATAAAAATCAATGGCGATATTATTAATTTTGATACATCAGATTACTGGGAAGTGAATAATGAGAAGTAACATAGAAATAGAAGATTTAGGAAATCACATGCCTACTATTAACAATAATAATAAATCAAAGACACTCATATCAAAGTTAATATTAGATACACATGTTTTTGTGTGGTATTTAGAAGGTATCAATTTAACACAAGAATATATAGAGCTTATTGATAGAGTAAAACAAAATAATAATCTTTATATCTCAGCTATTTCTATCTGGGAAATCGCAATGCTTAGTGCTAAAGCTAAAATAGTATTTTCTATTGGGCGTAATGAATGGGTAGAAAGAGTATTAAAAATCTCAGGATTAAATTTACTTGAACTAAATATATCGCTTATTGAATCAACTACATTACCTCATTATGAACATAAAGATCTAGCAGATAGAATGATAATATCCACATGTAGATTTACAGATTCACATTTAATTACATTTGATCAAAAAATTATAGATTACGCTAATAAAGATTATCTAAAAGCAGTATGAATAAACTCTCATAAAATTTGTATAAATTAATAAAATACTTATATGAATAGCAGTGGTAAACTAATAGGCCTACTGTGTAGGTAGGACCCATTTTAGGACAACATAAGTACTCATTTAAATATGTAGTTGTCATTTTAACAATGTTGTTATATTGGAAATTTTTTAATAGCTTTACTATATACTTTTTGAGCATTAACAAGAGAAGCTTTTGAATAAATCTCAAGAGATTGCCTACTCTTATGCCCAGAGTATGGTTGAATTAAACTATCATCAATACCTTGCTTCTTTAACCAATTAAGCAAGAAATGTCTTAATTTATTTGGTGATAATGATTGCTGCATACCAGCTTCTTTTGAATAATTTGCTAAAATCTTTCTTATCCCTCTTGTGGTAAATGCCATCTTGCGATTTGATTCAAACAAATATATCTTTCCATGTTGTGATTCTGCTTTAACGTACATCATAAAAATTTCACGAAAACTCTAGGGAAATAATACAATCCGGTCTTTTTTTTCTTTTTCATGATTGATTCTAATCTGACATTTATCAAAATCAATATCATCAATTTTGATATTAACGAGTTCTTGGACCTTCACACCTGTATAAATGAGTGTTTTGATTAAAACCATGTGTTTGATATCTCTTGCTTGCCATACAACTTCATAATATCGCTTGAGTTCATCTTCTGTGGGGATATAAGGCAAGCGTTTAGGTGCTGTTGATACTGCTACTTCAAATTCTTGCCTTATTTTTTTAAAAAGATCACGTAAATAAATATAATCATGATGTTCATTTTGTAAAATTTCTGCAATTTTTTTGACAATTTCTCTAGTTGGTGTACGCATTAGTATTCTCCATGTTTAGTGAAATATGTAACCGCTCTGCAAGATCAAGCTCAAAAGTTCCGTATGGGTTAATATGTGAGTAAAATAGTGGAGTCAATCCTCGTAAATCTTCTGCAGCTAAGCTTTCGAATAAAGAATTTTCATCTAAGACGTTTTCAACAAGCAGTGTATTGAGGTATGTAATTGATACCTGTAATAAATGAAGACATAACATCGAAACTTCCTGATCTTCACGTCTGTTTGATGTAATTTCACCACCTTGACCAAAATAGATAAAGTCATTAGCACCATTCCAATTTTCTACAACATTAAAATCTGAATGAATCTCTTGACGTAACTCTATAGAACCTAAAAAACGACATAAAAAAATTGTTTGAACAGCCTTTCCTAACTCAATTATTGCTTTAAAGGTTGGATGCTGATAATTGCTTCTAGCAAATTTTCTAATGATAGCATCACCGTTAGCAGTACCAATTTTTAATGCAACAGCATGTTTTACCATCTCATCGTATTGTTCTCTGATTAATTGCCAGTCAATAACTCTTGCAATAATTGGTTGAATATTCTTCATCCTCATATCATCATGGTCAGGCAAATATAATTTTTGAGTTCCAATTTCTTTGAAGCGAGGTAAAAGGTCAAATCCCAAAAAATAGCTCAATGCAAATCCAAGTTGGCTTTTACCATGACTGTCCACATATTCTTGACTTTGGAAGGAATCATAGGAGTAAGAGTTCTGCAATGGTTGTATTTATGCCACTTAGGTGGTTATTTTTATATTATGTTTGTAGTGCCTCGTAGGTAGGTATTGCAATGCACTAAAGTTAATGGTAGTATGGTTGTTAACAACTTAGCAGATAATTGAGTCTTTATGTTTATCAGAGTCAAACAAAACAAAGGTGGTACTTCTTCTGTTGTACTGATTATGAATATACGAGTACCAGGAAAGAAAAACCCTGTATCACGAGTAATAAAAAACTTTGGAGCTAGTGCTAATCCGGATGAGATTCTTGCTTTTACTAAAAATGCTCAAGATTATAAATTGAAGCTTGAATCACGGAATCTCTCTCTAAAACCTCTTACTATATCAGCAGCTACAGATATACACAGCTGCAAATCTATAACACGTGGATTCTCTGATATATACGGACAGATGTTTAATTCTACATTCTTGAATTTAAATCTTAGACCAAAGCATTTCTCTATACTGAGAGATCTTACTATTATGCGAATTGCAGAGCCAGCTAGTAAAAGAAAAACCGCAGCTGTTGCAGAAACATTTGGTCTAGATCTAAAATTAGATAATATCTACAAAATGATGGATCACCTTGATGATCTACTCATCGAACAAACTAAGCATATTATTTATAAAAAAACTCAAAGTCTTTTGGCAAGTAAATCTAAGCCAGGATCAGTAGATGTTTTATTTTATGATCTTACTACTATTTACTTTGAAACTAATTCGCAGGATATAGTTAGAGACTTTGGTTTTTCTAAGGATGGTAAGCATCGACATGTACAAGTTATGCTTGCTATGATAGTTACGCATGATGGTTTACCTATTGGGTATGAGATATTTCCAGGAAATACACATGAGGGCCATACTTTAATCCCCGTGCTAACAAAAATGCGTGATAAGTACGAGATTAGGAATGTAGTGTTAGTAGCTGATAGTGCATTAATGAACAATATTAATTTAAATGAACTAGAGGAGCTTAATTTTAAATATGTTATTTCTGCTAGGATAAAGAATATAAACAAGGAAATTAAGGATCTTATTTTAGACAATAGAGATTATAACATTACACATGAAGCAACAAATAAAGATGGGGAAGTAGTAGATCTTATTACATCAAAAGTAATAGATCTTGATGAAAAAAAGAAAAATACTATTTCTAATGATGATGAGTCAGGTGTAAGCTTGGATGTAGGTATTTTAGCTGATGGCAATGAAACTAAGTCCTCTGGTTGTAACAAGCTTATATGTTATCACAGTACATTACGAGCAAGGAAAGATCTGAATGATAGGCTAGAAAATATTGAGAAGATAGAAAAGCATCTTGGTACTACGGCTAAAAGTAAGCTTACTGGTATTTTAAAGAAAAGCTATGTAAAAGTTACACAAGGAAGCAAGATAGAGCTTGATGAATCTAAAATAAAATTAGCGGAGAAATTTGATGGATTTTTTGGGATAAGAACAAATATTGATGATGCTACTCCAGCTGAATTATTGGGTTATTACAAGGGGTTATGGCAGATAGAACAAAGCTTTCGCATTGCTAAGAATAATTTAGAGATAAGGCCAGTGTTCCATTGGAGTGTTAAGAGAATTAAGGCTCACTTTGCTATATGTTATATAGCATTATCTATACTAAGATTTGTAGAATTTAATCTTAAATTATCAGGCAAATATCTACCATTAGAAGTGTTACATACTGATTTAATGAAGATGAAAGTAGTTAATATAACTACAAACGAGGGGCAAAGTTACCATATTCTCGAAGACCCACCTTTAAATCTCATACCAATATATCAATCACTTGGTATCAAATGGCCAAAAAGATTTAGGCATATAGAATAAATGTAGTGCCTCTTAGAACCAAAAACCCCACTTCTATACCACTTGCAGCCAATCCCTTCCCAAAGTCAAGATCCAAGTTGGCTTTTACCATGACTGTCCACATATTGAGTCTCAATTTCCATATCTGTATTATGGCTAATAATACCCTCTAGCATTGAAGCAACTTCTGATGAAGTGCACGTCTTTAATTGCGAATAAATACAAATAGATTGAGTGTTGACATGCCAGTAAATCATAACACCAGATGCTTTATAGTGAGCTCCCCATTGAGTCATTAGGTTCTGATCATAGGCATTTCTTTGGGTTGAATCTGATCCACAAGCCGTTGTGGCTGTGCCCCAGATTTTAGGATTTCTAATTCTGAACGTTCCATCAACTACTTTATTGATAGCCTCACGTAAATCATCTTTGTTTAAAAAGAAATTTCTGATGTGCCTTAACTCTTCAAAGCTTGCAAGACCTTTTGAAGCAGCGCTAACTCTTGTTAATCCTGTATTACTACCTATACTAAACAGACATAGAAGCAAACGCTTGCGGACTGTCTCTTTATCTAAGATTTCACGATTCCCTGCTGTATTAAAACATTCAGTGATACCTTCTCTTAAATCAACTTCTTTTAAAATATCAAGAAGTCCAATGACTCCAAACTTTTTTAAAACAGTAGCTTTTAGCTTCGTAAGATTCTTGGGCTCTTGTTGTTTTTCTAAAGGGCTCAGTTTAATCCATGGATTACCAGCTTTTATAACTAATTCAACATATTTATTTTTTGGTAAACCTTGATCAAATTGCTTTAACCTTTGTCTCATCTTTTCTTGAAGAATCCCAATAAAACTATCAGCAGAAAGTGGTAATCCAAGTTTTTGATAGTATTCTTCTCTCTTCTCTTCAAAATCTTTTGGTAAGTCTTCTTCTGGATTACGATACACTAAAGAACATTGAACCCAAACTTCTTTGTGACTCAATTTAGTACGGAGTAGCTTTAAAATAGCACACTCATAATCCTTTCTTGAAACCCTTAAATTTCCACTCTCATCTTTTTTGAAAATTAGCTTCTGCTCTTGTTTGCTTATTATGGTGTTTAGATGGATTTTATCTTCTAGTGGATAAAACTCTGATTTTCTATCTTGATATTTTTTGATAAATTTAATTGCTTCTAGAAAATCCTTATTGTTTGAATGAAATTCTAGGTTATTGATCATTTCAAAAATTCTCGTTCTATATGTGCGAGAATAACTATTGATCAAGGTTGCGCGTACAATTTTTTAATGCTACCAGAGATCTCCTTAGCTTTAAGCAGTTGTTCGATACTTGTCTGAGGTACAGAATTTGGATATCATTTTAGATGCATCTACAAACGTAAATGCATTAGAAACTAACCCTTTCTCCATTAGCTTATCTCCGAATTTATTGAAGAGCTTAGCTAGTTTCTCTGTACCAACTCTCCTGCGTAACTCGCAAAAATAACTATGGTCAGGAGTCTTCTCGGATAAGCTAAAGCTACAAAATAACTTGCCCGCTGTATTTTCTTGAAGATACCTCTCCAGCTCTCTATCTGACAAATCTTCCATCCATTGCAAAATAAGAGCCTTAAAACCTGACTCTAAATTATATCCAGGACGTCCATGCTTCCTACAAAGCAATGACTGTAGACCACGCGTTAAACTTCCAAAATCTACTATCGATAACAACTTCCTGTATGGATGATTCTTCCTAACTAGCTCATCTACACTCGGCTCTAACAGACTCTTTTGTTTATTAATAGCTTTCTCCATCTCAAAAACCCAATAATTATTACCATAAAACCATTATATAATAAGACTTATAAACCTAAAACTAATTCTTAACTTTCTAAACAGTCCCATTACGCGAAAATGGACTATGCCTATCCAAAATTGGAATGAAACTATGGCCCATTTTTCAATCAAATTTGAAGGCAGAATTTAAATGACCCAAAACTTATTTACACAATTAAATAGACAGACCCCATCACAGTACACATTCCTTAGCTTTAGGCCTAGTATATGATCTCCCATATCCTATAGAGAATATCACACTATGCCTAGGAGGATTTTTTTTGATCACTTATATATGTCTTCCGATATTTCTAACATACAAACACTTAATAAATAACCAATATCGATTTCAAGATATTTTTATAATTCATATAAAGCATGAATTAACTCCTTTCGTTGTTTTATTACTTTTTTTGTTGGCTTTTATATTAAAAATTACTAATTAACCCCGGTTATGGCCAAGTCTTATATTACCAATTAGTATATTGACGTTACTTTTAACTTCATGCAAATCTTAAACTGGATAGCCCTAGTTTATTTTATCTTATGCCAACATCTCCAATTTGACACTATAAAATAAAAGCACACCCAAATCGAGGCAACCTATCTCAAAATCACTATTAAAAAATTAATTCTTTATGTCCGGCTACCCAGAATTGAAACAAGTAACGTTACAATTTTTGCAATAAAAAATATGAAAAATTATCTGGCATAGTTTTATTTTCTAGCCTTTTTTTCTTTTCTTGGAGCGGCATTTTGTGATTGTCTAGAAATCCAGCTCCATACATTCCATTCCATAGCTCTCTAGCCTTAATCTCATCGAAATTAAATATTTTTGATTTTCCTCTTATAATTTGATTAAACTGACTACTAACATTATTAATTCTTTTATTTATTGCTTCTTTTACTTGTTTAGATATGTTGTCGTACCTAACCAGTTTAAGCTTGGTACTAGTTTTTAAAATATTTGTTAGCCTACGGTATCTTTCTGCTGTAAATATATCTGCCAGGCAGAACCAACCACCACTAGATAGTACTCTTTCTACCTCACTAATAAATTTTTCGAGATCACTATAATGATGTGCACTTTCCACATTAAGTACAATATCAAATGAATTATCGTTAAAAGGCATGTTTTCTGCATCTCCTAAACTAAACTTAAGATACGGAGGTCTACTATATAAGGCATTGGCAGTATTTATACTGTCATCTGAAATATCTATTCCATGCATAACATAAAACTTAAAAATTCGAGAAATAAAGTTTAACCCACCACCCCATGAACAGCCTACTTCTAAAAGCCTTAATTGCTGTGTATGATCAATCAAAATAACAATATTGTTTATTGCATAATAGTATAAAAGCTCAGAATAGTAATCTTTATATGGCCATCCCGGTAACAAACCCTTTATTTCATTCTCTAACTTTTCATCATACAATCCATAATTCCAAAAAAAGCCTTCAAACCATTTACCATATGTGGCTGAATACGCTTCAGATATTCTATCTTTAAAAAACTTGTTGTCATCAGATTCAGACCTAGGTTTTAATGAAAATAATAAATCAGCATCTAACATTTTTAAATTTCCTTAATTAATTCAGTATGTAGGTAAGGTGGCACTCTTCCGCTAGGCAGTGTCGACATTTATTTTAGCCATAGATAGATTCCTGCGAGGAGAACGAAGCTTAGGTAGGAGATGTCGAGTTTGCCGTATCTGGTTGCTGCCCGTCTAAAATTCTTAAGTTTATTGAACATTCTTTCAATTAAGTTACGCTCTTTGTACAAGTCTTTATCGTATTCTCTAGGATTTTTTCTTCTTGATCTCGGTGGTATAATCGCTATTGCACCAATAGTCTCTGTTGCCTCTACTATATAATCAGCATCATAACCTTTATCCGCACTTCCATCTCTTTCTTCTCTATGAAGTCTAAAGCTTTGATATAATCAGATCTCTGGCCCGCAGTAATAAAAAACTTTACAGGATTTCCAAGTGCATCGCATGCAGCGTGCATTTTACTACTAAACCCACCTTTAGACCTTACTAGCTCTTGTCCTTGCATACCAGTTTCTATATTTTGGCACCAGCTGCGTGCTGATACGCTCTGATGATTGTTGAGTCTAAAAATAACCACTCATTGTCTGTATCTATTGCAAGAGTGTTAAATATCATCTGCCATACACCAGACCTTGCCCACCTCATAAACCTCTTATGCACAGACCACTTCCCATATTCCTTCGATAATGCCATCCATGGCGTACCAGTCCTAGCTACCCACATCACAGCTCTGATAAAACCTCTATTATCTTCTGCGCTCCTTCCGCTATCCCTTTCCTTGCCAGGCAGACTTTCCCTGATCGCTTCCCATTGATCATCCCTTAAGTCGTATAACATACAATTACTCTCTTTGTTGATGCCATACTTATATCATAAAACTATTTAAATGTCGACACTGCTCAGTGAAGAGCAAAATCTTTCGAAATATTTTAACGGTTTAGTCGATATATTGAATGGTATTTCTAAAACACTTTTTGCTAAATTATACCAAACCTATATTGCTTGGAAACACATGCGACAGACCCAGTTCATTAAAGCCTCACTTAATGGCTGACTGACTAAAGCTTGTCGTCATTCACAGTTTTTCTTCAAACCTATTTTTATAAAAATAAAGACCTAATAGACTAAAAAAAGAAGCAATAATTATATAATATGCACCCCCTCTTAAATTTAAGGTTTGAGTATTTAAATATGCCATTATAAATGGGGATGTCCCACCAAAGATGCTTGCACCCATGTTATATGATAACGCTATAGCTGTTGATCTTATAGCAGATGGATAAAACTCAGCCTGAAGAGCGGGTTCAGGTCCCATATAAAAAGCTATAAGTCCACCGAGAATAATTTGTGAAACGTATATAGATATCCAATTTCCAAATTGAAAATTATTGGTTAGAAGAAAGATTATACAGCAATTTGTAATTATTATCAAAGCAATGATATTTCTTTTTCCAATGATATCACCGATTTTTCCAGACAATATACATACAATTGCCATAGTGATATTAGAAACTATGCTTAGTGAATCGACTTCACTAAAGCTAAAATTTCTTGTTAATTTTAGATAATTTGGTAGATATATTGCTTGAAAATAGAACATTATAGTTCCTGTAGAACTTATCATAATTGAGACTAGCATATCAAACCAATAATTCTTCACTGCAAACCTTAGCGGAGAGATACTTATTTCTCCGTTTTTTTGCATTTTAGTAAATATTGCAGTTTCGTTAGTATATTTTTTGATGTAAAGCCCAATAAATAAATTTACAATACTTATTATGAATGGAATTCTCCATCCCCAGGAGTCAAAATCTTCTACGCTAAATATTTTTCTTGATAACAATGAAACTATTGTACCAAGTAGTATTCCTAAACAAATACTTGCCATAGGAATACTACCCATTAAACCTCTATTTTTTTTATCTGTATTTTCAATTAGAAATAGGATCGAGCCAGTCAGTACACCTCCCATTGAAATACCTTGGAGCATTCTCATAACTATAATAAGAACAGATGCAGCTTTTCCTATACTTTCATATGTTGGAAGTAGGCCAATCAGTATTGTTGGTAGTGACATGAAAATTAGAGAAGTTGATAAAGATATTTTCCTTCCGAATTTGTCACCTAAGACGCCAAAAAATAACCCGCCAAGTGGACGCATTAAATAACCGGCTGCAAATACTAACAACGCTATAAGAAATGAAGAGTTTAAATCTTGATTAGGGAAATATTTTATACCTATTATAGATGCAAAATTTCCAAACAGTGAGTAATCATACCATTCGAAAGTATTAGCAACACAACTGCAAATAATTAGTTTTTTTTGCTCATTTTTATCTTCAGTTTTACAAGGATACCTCACTTTGATCTGTTCTCTTATTAGTTATAAAAGCGTTTTAAATACAATGTTGGTATTATTTGATTAATATTATAAAATGGAGACATTACAGAGTGGTCAGCCCCCAAAATTAAACAATCAGTATATTTTTTACTTATAATCTCTCCCATAGAAGCATACTCTGCTCCTTGTCCTAGAAGCTGTGGTAAGTAATCTCCTAATTCAGATTTTTTGCCAGTCCATCTATCATACAAAGCTTTACGTGCTTTAATTATATTAAATAAACTGTTTTTATTTAAATTTGTTTTACCATAACAACCTTTTTCAAACATTCCAATATATTTGCTATAGTACACTATCCATTTATCATAACCACCACAAAGATCAGTAAACATAAAAACGTCAATAGGTACTTTGCTAGCTTTTCTTATCAAATCATTGCTACCTTTAAGCTTAGATAGGAATTCTTGGGTTGTTATGTTTAACCTTTCTAAATTAGACTTTACATAAGCTTCAAAATCCCCTGTAGCAATTATATATTTAACGCTTATATTGTATTTCTTAAAGAATTTATCAAAAATCGGAAGTGCATCTAAGATTCTTTGAGCGATTAATCCTATATTTGAACCAAGTTCACTGAAAGTATGTATATAACGACAAATTTTATCATCTGTTCTTTTTTTAGAATAGTCTGGACACGCTGGGGAAAACATTGTTAACTTAGCCCCAGCTAACCCTTTTAGTAGCCACGATATAATGCCTTCCATGTCGTTATTATCCGGGTATACAGCATGAATTTCTTTCAATAAATGCTCCATATTTTCGGCTACTTTATCTGGCAATCTTCTTATACACGTATATTTATGGTCTGACGTAATGTCTTTTGCAATATTATCATTAATAAGCAAAGACATTAAAGAAGGTCTAAGATTTTCAACACGTGGAACCCTAATTTTAAAACTAGATTTTATGTTATCGTCAATTTCCCATGTAAAAGAAGGGAACCTATCCTTTATTATATAATAAAACGGAAGATTTTTAGGATACTTTTTAAACCTACCTAGTTTTTTTAACTCAATTATCTTCTGTTGATATACCTCCCTAAGAAACTGCAATTTACTTACATTAACATAGTTAGGTAATGACTGGAATTTTATTTCCTCACCGTTTCTTATCATTTCCAAAATATGCTTACTGTCTTTATGAGAAATAAGATTATATTTGTTTATGATTTCTTGTGAGTTATATCTATCCATTTATTTCTTAGCAATATATTGTTATAGCAATTCATGTCTTTATCGAGACATAAGTTACAGATTATTCCAAGGACATAGGTAACACTTTAGAGTTGAATGAGTTATCTAAATGTTCTACTCTACAAGAATCCTCATCAAAATATCCTATATCAAAGTTCATAAATGATACAAGCCAAATTTTATCTTCTACTTTCCTGATTCCTACTTTTTACCCTGCAAACACAGTACTTAAGTTGATTTTCTTTCTGCCAACATATAATTCTACCGCAACTTGTTACTATAATTGTTTTATCATGGAATGGATACTCTAAATCCAAGATACAATCCTAAACTGGCGTTTATAATCAACACACCACAACTGATTTGGGTTTGAAACATCACAAAGATTAGTTCTTTGAGGCTTATAATGCCTTGATTTTTGTTTTGTCATACCATTTCTATCTAGTACAGTATGTACCGTACTAATAGCTGGTAGTGGTATCATTGGAAATCTTCTCGCCTTCTAATAACCTAGCTACGAATTTTAGCCTCTCGTCCATAACATTACACTTCTTCTATGTCATTTGAACCACCTCCAAATAACTAAAGTGTAACCTATGTCTCAAGAATTTTCTATTTACTATCTACCAAGAATGGACATCAAAAAATATGGTAGAGGTGGGGGGGGGTCGAACCGCCGACCTTTACGATGTTAACGTACTGCTCTAACCAACTGAGCTACACCTCTATAAATCACTAACCACTTATACAATTAATTTTCTAACTGTCAGATCAACTCCTCACTTTTGCGTATCAATAGTAGTGGGAGATTAACATTAATTTTTTATTCAGCCTAATGATATGTGCTGAATCTTTCGTAAGGTAAGTCTGAGCATACTCTAAAGCTTGTTTAAAGTGATTAGTGCTTTGCATTCTAAAATCTTCCAATAGTTGTATATCGTTTCTACTTTTTGCAATTTGTGCTTTCTTTGAATATAAATCACCTAAAAATTCCAACGGTATCCTTATTTCCGGATGTTTTTCTTTCTGGAATATGTCTTTAGCTTTAGTAATTATATTTTCAGCATATTCTAAAGTATTTGTTTGTAAAAGATAATTCTCTCCTAAAGCACTTAATACCCTAGCTATTTGTATATGATACTCACCATAATGCTTTTTATATATTGCAAGACTTTGTTCGAGGTAAGCTCTGGCTTTTTTATCGTCTCCAAGGCTATTATATGCTTTTCCTAGATATAGCAAATTCCATCCAATATCAGGGTGATCCTTGTGAAAGTAGAGCTTATGAATTTTGAAGCCATGTTCTATCAAATCCTTAGCTTTATCATAGTTTCCAAGCTCCCTATGAACATTGCCTAAATTTGTTAATATCCAGCCTATATTAATATGATCATTTTTTCCATAATATCTCTCATAAATTGTGATACTTTGCTCAAATGCATTTTTTGCCTTGTTATAATCTCCCAACATATCATAAACTGTTCCTAAATAAGATAAAGTCCAACCTATATTATAAGGGCTAGATTTCGGATAACTATTATAAATAGTTATGCTTTGTTCTAATAAAGCTTCAGCTTTATCATAGTTGCCAAGCTCTTTTTGGATATCTCCTAGGCAAGCAATAGAAAAAGCAGTATTTATATCATCCTGGCGTTTTTGATAAATTATTATGCTTTGTTCTATCACATCTTTAGCTTTGCTATAGTTACCAATATCTCTATATACTTTTCCCAAATATATCATTGCTCTTGCAGCTCCTTTATGATTTGCATGATTTTGTTGGTAAATTGCTATGCTTTTCTCAAGTAAGCTTTTAGCTTTATCATAGTTTCCTAATATTCTATTAATATCTCCTAAATACGACATCGCTCTGGCACTTCCAATACAATTTTCTTGATTTGTTTGATAAATCACTATGCTTTTCTCAAGCAAATCTTTCCCTTTTTCAATATCTCCTAAATACCTAGCTGTAGCCCCTAAATATGACAAAGATAAAGCTATTTTATCAGTATTTTTATTACCATGTTTTTCTAAATTTTTAATAATTTTTTCAAGTAATTGTTCTGTTGTTTTGTTATATTGCTCTAATTCACAGTATATTCCTCCAAGTACTACACCTATTGATTCAGTAATCTCATCAGTGAGAATATCACGGCTTAAAAATGTTTCGCAGTGATCCAACAAAAGGTTAGATTTAAAATAGTCTTCTTGATCTAGTAATTCATTCACATACAGTTCTAATAAATCAGCAATGTGTGATAAGAATTCTTTGTTTTTGGTTAAATTTAGCTTTTGTGTAAGATAAGCTCGGATTATCCATTGAGTACTGCTGTGAATTGAAAAAGTTTGCCCTATGGGAGAAGATGACTCATTAGTAATAAATGAATATTTCTTTAAGTTAAATATAAAATCGTCAATAACAATACTACCTTTATATTTCTCTAGTAAGCTTCTTGGAATGTTTTGAAAGTTTAATAAGCTAATAAAGAGCGCAAGCTCTACAAAAGATTCATTAGTATCCATGATATGTTGCAAAGAGGTCGTGATAATATTATTACGAGTTTTAGTATAATGACCATTCTCTTTAAACATAGATTCCTGTACCTTCTCAAATTCAACGTTAGGAGCTTGTAAATTTTTTAAGTACTGATCAAATGACGTGTTTGTTGATTTTAAATAACATGCAGCAGCTGAAATATCTAAAGGAAAAGGTGGTATGCTTTTCAAAAATTCTGTAGCTTTGGTTTTTTCATCTAATGAAAGCTTACTCGGCGATCTATTGTAAAGAACTTTGCTAAATAGTATTAGTTTTTCGTTATCACTTAATTCCTCAATTTGAATTACATTCTCTTGTACAATATATTCACTACTCTGGATATTGGTGTCTCTAGTAGTTATAATAACTTTTCCATTTCCCCAAACTTCAGGATCTTGCGGAAGATAATCTTTGATAATCCCAATAGTTTCTACGTCGTCATAAATCAAAAGCCAGTTTGGCTCTTCCTTAAGCCATGATTTAACTAGCGACAATAATTCCTTTTCTTTTTCTTTTGTGCTTTGAATAGCGCTGACATACTCAAGCTCTTGTTTTCGATTAGTAGTTTTAGCTAAAACATGAGCAAGGTCTTGGAATGAATTTATTAAACTTTGTTTTCTCTCTGCATTTAATTCCCAAATAACATTTGTTTTTGATTCCAATCCATATTGACGTGCAATAGTTGTTTTACCAACTCCTCCTATACCTACAACTCCTACAATAACTATAGTTTTAATTCCATTTTTTGATTTAATAAATGTTTTATCTATTTTTTTAATAAGATCTGAACGTTTGAGTAAAACGGATTCCACAGGTATGTTCAAATCAGAACGTATAGTGGATTTTGTATTATTATCTACTATTTTAGTTTCACTATTATATAGATAAGCCCATATGGTAGTAGTGCATAACGTTGTTATAAGAAATATAGATAACAAGACTTTATAGCTTGGTATATACTTACTTATTAGCTTTAGTTTTGTTTCTGCTTGAAGTACTGAATTTAGTATAATACTCTCTTCTACGTTTCGTGAGGCTTGCTGAGCAATATTGATATTTTCTTTAACTGGTAAAAGTGCCACAAACTCTTTACTAAAGTCTTCTTTAATATTGGTTATTTCTGGTTTATTTATAATTTTCTCAAATAAGTCAAATACAGAAAAATAGTAATTCTGCCCCAGGACAAAATTTACCAAATTTCTTACCTGAAATTTCGAAGGGCTGACATTGTCGTCAAATAAAAGCCCTACCCATTCATCTGGTATCTTTTCTTCTATATTCGCAGAAGTATAAATATGTAAGTTACGTGAATTTTGCTCTGAAGCTTCTTTTGCATTTATTTTCAAAAAAACGTTAGCTAGTCTTAGATCGCTTTGTAATTGCTCAACCCTATGTGTTAATTCTTGAGCATTAGGATCTAGATTATTGATAGAACAAGTTATATTTTGTCGGTTAATTGCTGCTATTTTACGAAGGTATCTTTCAAAAGCTGCTTGAATTAATAAGCGGACATAATATTGCCTAACTTGCAATAGTTTACCTGACTTTTCAATGAAATCTATGATGTGATCTTTTGAATTACATCGTAACTTAACCATAATATTACGATTGTGAGTCGCAACGGTATTTGGTGATATAGATAACAGTGCAGCTATCTTTTTTTCGCCTCTACTATGTAAAATGCAGGATAGTATGTCCGTCTCACGAATTGTAAACTTGACCCCGGATATTTCTTGCAAATATTTGCTGTATATGTCTTTCTTTTTATCAAATTCTGGGTCCTGTCGCATCTGTGTTTGTCAAATAGGTTTTTTCTTATTTTTTCTTTAAAACTCAAACTCTAGATGTTATGATGCCACCTAAGATTAAATAAGCAATAAAAATCAACTACAGATAGTGATTAATAATATTTTTATTAGTGCTATTGCAAATATTGATTACTACCCAAAAAATAAAGAAATTTTAAACAATATTTACATGAAAGACCTCGATAGATTGTTTGTTCTAAAACTAATCCTAGAGGTCTTTTTTGTTTTAAAAAGAAAAATAGCATGCGTTTCGCTAGATCATGCTATCTAACATACAACTCGTAATCCTCTGAGACAACATTAAAATTGATGCTTATATGAAGCCTAAATTCAATTAGATCAGTTATAACTATGCTATGGTAGGCAGAGATTTTGTATTTTCACATAACTATAAGTCATTACGTAGTTATTATTACTATCCAGGGGTTCCTCCAATATATATAATTTAATAAAATCATTGATAAAATCGTCACGATCTTGCTCATTAGAAAGTTTGCCTAGACATGGGTTTACATTTTTAAGAAAGGATTTAAATTTGTCAAAATTTCCAAAAATAGTTTTTCCTGTCTCAATATTATAATTTACATTTTGTAGGTCTGCTTTTATTATATAGTTCTTATAATTGTCATCTTGAACAAAGACATGAGGATTTATATAATTAGAAAAATATTTATTCCACTTACTATTTTTTAGTAGATATTCTCTAACATAGGTCATTTTTTTATTATGCAATGGAATAACAAGAAATACTTTACCATCGAATTTCAGATGATCTTTTATACCTGTAAAAGCCGATAGTTTATCTTCTACCCAATGTAAACAAAAATTACTTACAATAAAATCAAATTTTTTAGGTAAAAAATTCATATGTTGTGCATTCATTTCAAGAAAATTTAAATTAGGGTAACTATAATGCTGCTTTGCGTACGTGATCATCTCTTTAGAAGAATCAATACCAGTAATTGCATTTGTTTTACTTAGTAATGCAATTTCATAAGTCAAATGTCCAGTACCACATCCAATATCTAATATTGATTTGTTCCTTTCACTTCCTAGATACTCTATTATTTTCTTTCCCTCAAGATACTGAGGGGAAGAATTTTGAATATACGACTTAGGATTCCAATATAAGGATTTCATACTATTACCTACAATTCTATTTATTTACATATATTACTGCTTGTCCAAATTCCCAATGTATAAAATCGGCATTCATAATTTCTTCTTTTACATATTGAAAATCCTTATCAGTGAAAGTACCATTTTTTATTAAAACAGGTAACACACCTTCAAACAATTTAACTGCATGATGTGCAAAAATCTCAAATGCAGGGTTATTCCTTTCAAAGTGCACGATCTTTTTCTTAAAATCTATATCACTTAATGATGCTTCAGCTAAAAAGGTCCTCATATTTTGTTCGTCTCCAAAATTAGCATTACCCTCAAGCTCTGCTTGAGCCTTGATCATTGTTTGAATAAATCTTTTTGTATATGGTGGATAAATATCTCTATTACCTTTAATTCCTATTTTTAAAGATTTTTCAGGATCCATATGTGTTTCATTTATTACAATGATACCATTATTCGTTATTGCTGCTTTTAGATTTTTCAATAATTTAAGAGCTTTATCTCTAGACATATGTTCTAGTACCCATGAAATATATGCTCCACTAAAAGCATTATCAGGCAAATCCAAAACTGTAGCATCCATTACTCTAAAAGTTACACGACCTTTGTATTTTGCATAAGACTGCATTTTGGTTTCTGCCATAGAAATTTGTACTGGATCTATGTCTATACCAGTTATATGTGATTTATCTGGTAGTGCTTCGAAAAGATCAATTGTTTGAGCAGCAACTCCGCATCCTATTTCTAAAAATGGATATTGTTGTGCTAAACTGAAATTGTTTAGAATTTTTCGTAAATCTTGCCATATAAATTCTTTAATTAACGATGCTTGAAGCTCCAACCTCTTTTGCTCTTGAGCTTGATAAGCACCATGGATATAATTTGATTGATTCATTTTATTTCCCTCCGCTAATGAATTAGTGTTGATAAATATAATTATTAATAGTGTTAAATATACTTTAAGTGTATTGCTGATAAAAATAGTCATAAGATAAACCTCATAAATTGCTAAAAATATTAAAAACCCTTTTGTGGCGTTGTACTAGTTCATCCGAAGTGTTTAAGAATGAGATCTTAATATCTCCTACTAAACCAGCATTAATCATCTCACTTAAGGAAGGGTTATTCCTTTTAAGATCAGATTTTATAAAATCCAAAACTTCTTTGTTTTGATGCTTAGAGTATATATTAATTATCAGATTGCCTTCACTATAGCACTCATACAGAGCTCCTGGTATATGATTATGTATAGTTTCGCTAACTTCATAATGACTAAGTTTCTCTCCATGCTTTAATTCATTAGCATTTCTACCAAGAATTTTTTTAAAAGCGAAATGCTTAGTATTATTACATGTAACTTTCTGAAAATCTTCTATCACGTCATCAGTTACATATCTAATTGCAGGAAAATAAGATCGTGTAACTGAAGTAATTACCAAAATCCCCGTTTTATTGTTAATGGAAATAATTTCGGGAATAATATTTTTACTAAAATGATATAATCCACAAGTATGACATTCATATGCTATTGATCCGACTTCGATACTACCATAAATATCAGTGATATCTAATGTTGAAATATTAAAAAAGCTTGCAACATATTCTTTCCACTTTGTAGAAATAACATCTCCAAGAACAACTATTTTTTTAGGATGTATATCTAACTCTCCTGTAATAATTAATTTATCTAAAATCACTGGCATAGTAAACAAAAGTTCCGGTAAATATTTATTGAGTATTCTTATATGCTCTAAAATTGGAGATGAGTGGTTTATAATTTTTGAATTAAGGCCTAGAGTTTCAAAAATAGTCATTGCAGAAGATGATGCATGACCTATTCCTAGATCTGCACAAGCTGTGTGTATATTTTCATTTTTGATAATATTTTTAAATATTTCTGTTCGTTGTTTTATATATTCTTTTTCATCTGTAGCAGAATAAAATATTTTTTTCCGGACTCCTAAAGTAGTGCCTGAAGTAGTATAACATGTACCACCTTCAATATTTGGATGTGAAAAACTATAGTAATATTGATTTAAAATTTTGTAATTAATAAATGGCAAATCAGTAAATAACCTTGTTTTATAAAATTTGCTCTTTAAAATCATATTTTTATACCAATCAAAGTTAGTGCAAACTTGATTAAAAATATTAGACAATGCAATTGAGGGTTCTTGATTTGTAGTTCCCATATTTACAATAAGATTCATATATTACCTATCGTTAATCATTTTGAAGTTGTCTATAGTACTCGACTTAAAAAAATTCTTGATAGTTATGGTGGATCTTGTAGTAACAGCTATATCAAATACAAAATATGCCAATGCAAGATCTAGTACACCAAGGCCCATAGGAGAAAAAATACGCGTTTTACTATAATTTACTTGAACTTTATTGTTTATTACATCTGCTAACGTCCCATTGATAAAATCTTTGTTTGCAAGTTTTCGAAAAACTAAATCCAAGCTTGTATTTGCATTGAGTACATGCTCTATATCATCGACAAAATTATCTGAATTTTCTATAATAGTGCATCCCAAATCTCTTAAGGAAATATGCAGTACCAGAGGCTTATGATCAAAGAATTCTATGTTATGTATATATGGACTAATAGATGAAGTACTGAAAATTATTAAATCAGAATTCCTAATTAACTCTTCATATGATTTTGCTATGACTATCTCTGTACCATTACAATGGTAGTCCATAAAACTATAGGCTCTTTTGGCATCCTTGTCGAAAATATAGATCTTTTCAAACTCAAAAGATCTTATTTTTAAAATATCCAATATACCACTAGATATCGGTCCACATCCTACTATTCCTAAGTTTTTGCTTTTTTCTTTGGATAAATATTCTGCCGCAATTACTGCGGAAGCACTAGTGCGCATTTTACTAATTACCGAGCCTTCTAAGCATGCTAATGGGTATTTAGTTTCATAATCATTAAGAATGATTGTAGCAGATGCTCTTTCTATCCCATACTGAATATTTTTAGGGTTACTGCCAATCCACTTAATACCAGCTATTTTTTGTTCACGATTCAAAACGGCTGGAAGTGCAATAATTCTAGTAGTTTCATCATCAGGAAAACGTAAAAAGAAGCTAGTAGGATTAACTGTATAACCATTAGCATGAGCTATGTAAGTATTTTTAATTATGTCACATAGATCATTCACATGGTCGAGAAGAATTTTTGTAATGACATCAGCTGTAATAATATGAAAATTATTTTGTATCATTTCTGTCTCCAATATTTTCTAAAATATTTCCAAATCTTTCATTGACCCAATCATTGTTATATATAGTTGGTATATATTTCTCCCCAAAATCCGGAGATATAGCAACGATAGAGGAATTAGGTTTAATTCTATTTGAATATTGTAATACGGCAGCAAGAATAGATCCTGTTGATCCGCCTAGAAGTAATCCTCTTTCTTCAAGCATTTGATGACAAATTGCGATAGTATCTGTCTCAGAAATTAGTACTATCTCGTCTATATAAGATTCATCTGTTATTTCAGGTCTTCTACTTGTTCCTATCCCAGGTATATAACGTTTCTTTGCTGGATATCCAAAGGTTACAGATCCTTCAGCATCTACTGCGATTATTTTTGTATTTGGAGAATGTTCCTTAAAAAACTTACCACACCCAACCAGAGTACCAGTAGTCCCAGCTCCTATAAATAAATAATCTAATGTTTTGAACGCACTATATATTTCAGGAGCTGTTTCGTTATAGTGTGCTAGATAATTTGCGTTATTTCCATACTGGTTAGTCCAAATATAATCTTTGGAACTTGCTAACAATTTATGAATAGCTCTGATTCTAGTATTTAGGAAGCCTCCATATTCATCTCGTTCAGTAACTTTTATTATCTTTCCACCGTATATTTTGATCATTTTTTCGCTATATTCAGCTATATTTGGATCTGTAACACAAATAAACTCTATCCTTTTTTCCTTACAAATCATGCTTAGAGCTATTGCTAGATTACCTGAGGAGGATTCAATAATTTTTGTCTTTTGGGGAATAATTCTATTTTCTATATCTTTTATTAAATATCTAGCTGTTTTCAGTTTAATAGAATGTGCAATATTAAGTCCTTCTAATTTTAGGAAAATTTGAGTATCCTTGATAAAGTGTTTTAGGTTCAAAAAAGTCGGTGATGATGTGATATCAGATACTGAATTTACTATCATATACCCTCATGTCCATCTAGGAGGGTATAAATAAAGCAATTACTGTCCGGTTTTGGCAAAAAACATGTGGAATGAGGAAGAAACAAAATTTTGTTTCTCATTCTCCCTGTAAATTCATCTATAGAAATTGGCGATAAAGAAAAAATAATAAAATCTTGTTGTTTATTCGCTAAGAATGTAAGTTGTGATGAATTAAGGTATTCTATTTTATTACAGTTTTTATCAGACAAGTTAAAAATTGGATCTAGTAAATACTTTACTAGATTATCTGTATTACATATTTTACAAACAGAATTTCTTTTTGGAGATAGCTTATACCAAGAATTATTAATATACATACCAAAATTAGTTAAATCTTTAGGTATATAAAGGTTTGATGTATGTTCAATATCAAATGTTGAACTAATTTTTGAGATTATGTCACGTTTTATATTCATAGAGTATAGTTTTACTACTCTATGAAAGGAATCTATTAATAGTCTTTGTTTTGCTACAAGCATCACAACTAAGGTATGAGATCCATTCTTTTTTGCTAAATTCTTTGCAGCCTCATACCTATGATGTCCATCAATTAGGTATAATTCTGGTATTGCGTTGATATAATCAAACACAATTTGAGATTGCTCATTAGAAAATGTAATAGAGAATTTTTTATTGGAAAAACAATATTTCTTAGAACTAGTGCTTGCAAAAGCTTTTATTACATCTACTAAGTCCGGTATATTATCATATGTGTCATAGGCAAGTAATACAGGTGTAAATTGTACCCTTGCTTGCATAAAGCTTTCGAAATAGCTTTGTACCTTCTCTTTCACTGTACGCTCATGTAAAAGAATATTTATCTTTTTACTCTGATCAATATTTAATAAACATATAACGCCATTTAAATTACCATAGATTGTTTCAGCGCTATACACTCCATACACGCTATTAGTAGCAATTCTGTATGATTTTATATTTTTTGATTTGAGTGGTGTAAAATACATAGTCTACCAGCAATTATTTAATATTTTCTTTAAATTTATTTGCGCTCGAATATAATTTTCATAGCTAGCTATAGCGCTTATTTTATATGCTAAATTGATTAGCTCTTTTTTAGCGAAGTTTAAGTTAAGATTAATACCTTTATTATCTTGCATTAAAGACAATAATTTATTTCTAATAATGTATTTAGTTTCATCATCAGAAAATCTCCCAGGATACTTTAAAAGCAAATCAAACTTATGGTCTTGTAAATTGTACATTTTTACCTCATTAGCAATGAATATAGATGAACATATCTAACTGTAGTTTTATGTAAAAAATGTTTTATTGATATCAACAAAAATTGTCTAATATGCCATCTAATATAAATTTATGTAGAAGTGTTAGATATTGGATTTTGTCATAAGACACTGTAAAGAATTACGGGAGAGACTATATTTATAAAATT
>Ga0206846_1002_pt1 | contig 71816 bp, 63 predicted proteins | sample Alteio_BWOrgCont_20_FD_152878 | JGI IMG/M metagenome (GOLD analysis project Ga0206846, IMG submission 152878) | Enriched cells from forest soil in Barre Woods Harvard Forest LTER site, Petersham, Massachusetts, United States -... | ecosystem: Environmental > Terrestrial > Soil > Temperate forest >... | reverse complement strand
AAAATGCTAGGATTTATTAGAAAATGTTTGAGTAAAGATTTAAAGAGTAAAGTTACCAAGGAAATTAATAAAGATCTTGTAAAAGAGGGTATTAAAGCTGTTGAGGCTGCTGTTTTTAGTTAGTTCCTCTGTCAAATATGTCTTTGTGGCAGACTGCAAACGCCGATGGGCTGGAAGAACCGGATTCTGCCATTGAGTTTCCTTCGAATCTTTCTCTCATTGTAGCTACAGTTAGTAGATTTTGTGATAAATGTTGTGTTATATCAGGTCTAGTGTCCATAAGAATATGCTGTACGCCACCTTGATGCAAACCTGTACGCCATCCGTGTTTTTTAACTTTCATCAGGAGTTACAGAAGTTACAAAGTGTCCGCTTGTTGTTTCCCTCTTATTCATCATAGGCTTCGTTTGTTTCGTTTAGTGCAAACTTCAAATTATTCGACTATAGTGACATTATTTAGTATTTATGTAATAATAGCATTAAAGCATTTCTTTTGGCTTTCCCCATCGTTGATGCATCCAAAACCACTGGCTTGGATTCTCATTAACCCAAGTTGATAGTAAATCATTAATTTTTAGCATTGCTTCGTAAATATCTTTATCTTTATTATGTGATTTATTTACGTAAAACGGCTCATAGAAAATAACTCTAAAATTTGCTCCCTTTGTTCGAATGATTTGTGCAGGTATAAGTGGATAATTATAATTTCGCGCTATTACTGCAATTGATTCACTGGTTTTTGCTGGTTTTTTTAAAAATGGTATGCTAATTCCTTCGTTCATTTTTTGGTCTACTAGCATTAATATTGTGTTACGTGTTTTTATTGTTTTTATTAAATCTTTTATTCCTTCTGGCCCTTTGCATATTAATTGTGTTCCTTGCTCTGCACGTTTTTTCATTACAAATTTGTCAATAAATCTGTTGTTAATTTTTCGATAAACTACGCTTGTATGTTCTATTTCTTTTAATACTGCTGGAAGTATAAAATCCCAATTGGCAAAATGTCCACTGAAGACAATGAAAGGAGTGTTTTTCTTTTGTAAATCTCTAATTATTTCAATATTTTCAATTTTTATTCTTGAAGTTTCTTCGCTTACGAATGGAAATTCACCTATATATCTGCCAAAATTATTCCATATTTCTTTTCCCAGCTCATTTATTTGTTCAGTACTAAGATTGTTATAAACATATTTGATGTTATTTATAATAATTTTATTGGTACGCAATCTTGGTCCAATATGTTTTGCTATTGCTCCACATAAGTCACTTGCAATATTTATACCAAGCAATTTTATTATATTTAAAAATACGAGGAAAAGAATATATTCTAAGAACTCTTTTGTATGTTTAACTAATTTTTTCATCTATCTTCTTAATAATTTTTTTTATATCTTTTTCATCAAAAAATATTCTTGCTGTTTTGATTTCTATGCTAGACTTGAGATTATATAATTTCACATAATCTTTATTTGTAGTAACAATTTTAGTTGCGCCAGCTTTTGAAGCTTTTTTTAGAATTATATCTAGATCTTGCGTGGAATATTTATGATGATCTGGGAAAGATATTTTGCCAACTATGTTATAATTTTTCATAGATACAAAAAATTTTTCTGGATTCCCTATGGCGCATAAAAGAAAAATTGGTTCATTTTTGTCTACATTAACTTCGAGATATTGTTTTATATGATAAAATTTGTTGCAAGCTAATCTATTTAATTCTTCTTTTACATTTTTAGATGGGTTTGATGAAACCACTATATCTGCATATTTCAAGGCTGGTTTATAGTTTTCTCTCATCGGGCCAGATGGAATCAGAAAACCATTACCTAAACCTCTCAGCCCATCTATTACCAATATTGAGAAATCCTTGAAAAAACTTGGATTTTGTAGCCCATCATCAATTAATATTAAATCTGGTTTTATTTGGGATAAAATACTAATACAATCTTTCGGATTTTTAGTAATTATTATTGTAACATTAGAAGATTTTGAGAATTCTTTTGCTATCTCTATTGCTTCATCGCCAGCTAAACATGTTGAAAAATTAGCTTCAATAATTGTAGGTTTTATAAAACTCCCACCATATCCTTTGCAAATTATGACAAGATTTTTTTTCTGCTTAATGTAGTGAGAAGCAAGTGCTATAATGAGAGGAGTTTTGCCAGTTCCTCCTACAGTGACGTTACCAACACATATGACGGGTGCGCTGAATTTTTTTTGTTTTGTACAAAATTTTCGTATAAATCCCAGCAACCTGTATACATATGATAGAGGGTATAGAATGTAAGAAATTGGCATTTTTTTTTGCCAAAAATCAGGATATTCGAATTTTATCATTTTGTTTGCAAAAATAATATAAGGATCGAGCTTAATGTTATTTTATAAAAGAAGCAAGAAAAGGATTAGTTGCAAGAATATACTGTGACTCGAAATCCCGTATAACTCCACCTGATTCTTTGGCAAAAATTTCTATTGCAAATTTATGAATTTGATCCTCGGGTTTTACAATAATAGTATCTATTTTTCCTGATGCATAATGTGCAATGTCAAAAGCTGTACAACCAAAATTTCTGGTATCAAAGTAGTTACTATATGGAATATTGTTGGTCGTTGAAATTATTGATAATGATGGTTCACTTATCTTGCTTACTCTTAATCTTTTGCCAGATATTGTGCCGCTTTCTTCGTATGTTTGAACCCATGCTCCCTGACCTAATTCTGCTTTATAAATACTATTAAGAACAGGAAATGCTATTATTGCAGATATTACTTTATTTTGTTGGTCTTTTCTTTCAATTTGTACCACAGTTGTTGCAAAAAGTGATACAGCTCTGAGTAAGTTATTTACGCCATCTATAGGTCGGATTAGAATATGTAAACCATCTTTTTCAATTTTGTGTGGTTCATCATCAAATTGCAGTGATGCATTAAGAACTTCAAGTTCTCTCGCTAGAATTTCTTTTGTTTTTCTTATAGATCTTTCAACAAATTTTTCTTGAGTACGGTTTCCGCTCTGGAGAAGTTCAAGTTCTGAGTAGTCTCTTGTAAGATTTCTAGAAGTTTTCCAGAGAGCTTTCTCTATAATATTATTATTATGTGTGTTCATTGACTATTTAGCTCTCTCTACAAAAGTTGCGTCTTCTGTCTTTACAACGATTTTTTGACCGGACTCTATATAAGGAGGAACCATTACTCTTACACCATTTTTAAGTATAGCTGGTTTATAAGTTGATGTGGCAGTTGCTCCCTTTATTACAGGTTCTGTCTCGACTATTTCAAGTATCACAGTGGTTGGAAGCTCGATGTTTAAGGGGTGTTCTTGATAAAATTCCATTTTTACAATCATTTCAGGCTGAAGAAATGGAAGCCTATTGTCTAATATAGATTTGTTAAGTGTGATTTGTTCAAAGTTTTCATTATCCATAAATACAAGATTATCATCTTCGGCATATAAATACTGAAATTCTTTATTCTCAAGAAATGCTTTTTCTACATATTCGGATGAGCTAAATCTTACGTTAGTTTTATTCCCTGTTTTAAGGTTTTTCATTTCCACTTGAACGTAAGCTCCACCTTTTCCTGGTTGTGTGTGTTCAGGGGTTTTGGCAATAATCCACAAATCGTTATTGTAGACCAAAATATTTCCGGTTCTGAGTGAATTCGCTGTAACTTTCATGTTGCAATGATATTTATTAAGGATGCTATTATACTTGTGATTCCCAAAAAAGCAAATTCATAACATAACTATAGCCGAATAGTTTGAGGTGTGCGCTATGCGATTACGAGCAAAGCCGATATAGAGTCATCCATCCAAGGAGGGCAGGGATCTCTTTTCTTAAAATAAGTCCCGCATTTAATACGTGTTGCTGAGAGAAGCAATAACACGCACACTGCAAAGTAAAAGACTGCCATATGAAACGAAATCACGTGGAGATCTGGCGGGTGATGTATCATTTTTAGTGAAAGAACTTTTTAGGTTCTATAATGCTGAATTTTTGGTTTGAATTTATAAAAAATCAAAAAGCATATAAGAGATGCTGCTGTGCCTAAGAAAATAGCACTCACTGCTTGATTTTCTCTTGTTAGGCTTGTTATTATAAATGTTAACGCTCCCGATGATGTGCAGGCATAAAATCCTGTTTTTGATATTATTTTATTAAATAATATTCCGATGAGTGGAACTAATGCAATTGGTGCCCAAAATCCTGCTGAAAACATTACTAGTTCAACAATAGTTTGAAATTTTAGAGCAACTAAAACTACAGAAATACCCACAAGTATACTGACGCATTTCGTTAGGAGTAAAAGCTTTTTTTCTTTATAGCGTATATTTAAAGGTAAAAATATATCATTTACAATACTAATTGCTGATATATTAAGGTCTGAATCTGCGGTTGACATTGTAGCTGCTAGCAAACCTATGATAACTAACGCTTTTAGACCAGATGGAATTAAAAAATCAATTATCGAAGTTACTGAGTATATAGGGTTAAGGTGTGGAAATATTTCCATAGCAATCAGACCATTAAGACTGAGACATATTATAAATATAGCGTAAATTGCAGTTTTAAAATATATTGCATGCTTAATAGGTTCCGGCCTTGTTCCTATTAAGATTCTTTGTATAAAACTTGGGGCAAACCCCATTACAGAAAAACTAAGAGTTGTAAAAATTGTGTCAAAAAATAGGGAATTATTTGATAATATGTCATATTTTTCAGCTGGTATATTTTGTATGAAGTTTGCAAGTCCAATATATTTTATTCCAAAAACTGTAATAATTGGTATAGCCATAACCATGGCAAAAAATTGCAATGAGTTATTTATAACAACAGATCTAAATCCTCCAACTGTAGTGTATATTATTACTACTGCATAACTAAGGATAACAGCATATAAAAAATCTATTGTAAATAAAAAACTAAAAATACGTCCGGTAACGCTTATTTGTACAGCAAGATATCCTATAGATATTAAAGTAGAGGATATCCCTGTTATTATTCTTGCATATTTTCCATAATACTTTCCAATAATTTCGCCAGTGCTATTTACGTTATTATATTGCGTCATCCTTGGGACAAGAAATTTAGCAATAGCTAAGTCCACTGGAATTGTAAGTAATAGTCCATAGGTAAATGCCAAATTTTGGCTAAAAGCCTTCTCTGTAATTCCAAAACAAGTTCCACCTCCTACTGCAGATGCAAAAATAGTTGCAGTTAGAATAAATTTGTTAGAATTTATGTCATTTCCAATATGGCTATAATGTTCTAGATTTTGGTTCCTATTCCTATTGTATATCCCAATAGAGAGCACTAGCAGTAAATATATAGAAATAATTATAGCGTCAATCATATGATCTTCTTATAAGCTGGGGTTCAAGTTTTTTCAGAATAATTATAGATGGTATTATCATAAGTATTGATACAATAAAAAATATTGTCCAATTTGTGTTTACCACTATATATCCCGCAAAGCTTGGTAAAATTGTTCTAGATGTTCCCATCATAGCACTTAAAACAGCATATTGTGTTGCTCTGAATTTTCCATGACATAAGGATGTAAGAAGCCCTATATAAGCTGCCATTGTCATCCCGCCCGTTATGCTTTCACTTATAGTTGAGAGTAATAGAAATTCTGTATTATTTTTAAAATATAGAATAGACAAATAGCTTGCATGAGAGAATGCATGGCCTATACCAAACCACAATAAACATTGTGTAATTGAGTATTTAGACATGATATAACTAGCTATGAGCCCTCCAATTCCAGAGCCAATGACCCCACATAATTTTCCAGCGAGCGAAATTTGAGAATCTGAGAAACCTTGGTCTATTAGAAATGGATTAAGCATTATGCCAATAAAATTATCAGCAATTCTGTATAAAGCTAGGAATAGTAATAACATTATTATTGTTTTAATTCCTCCTATATTACTGAATAATGCCTTTATTTTAGTTTCTCCTGCTGAATAATTCTGTAGGTCTTCATGAGATTTTCTTACTAACTTGATAGAGCATAATATTATTGGGAATAATAGGTAGATAAAAGCAAAAATTATATAAGTAAGTTGCCAAGATATATACTGAGATGAGAAAATAGCAATTGGTCCTGTAACGATCATGCCACATCTATACCCGAATATGTATATTCCAGAAGTCATTCCATGTTTTTTTTGAGGAATAATTTCTGTTCTCAAAGAATTTAACGCTATATCTTGTGAAGAATTGATAAAAGATAGTATAATGGCTACTAATGCCATAGTTTTTTGTGACTCAGATGGATCACATAATCCCATACAAGCAAGAAATAATGCTCCAGCTATATGCAACACTATAATCCACTTTAGTCTATTATTGATATCAAATTTTATAAATGATAGTTTGGTCTTATCGAGAAGAGGTGCCCATAAGAAATTTATTGCATATGGTAAAGATACGAGCGAAAAAAAACCTATTATTTCTAAGTTGCAACCATCTTTTGCTAGCCAGTAATTCAGCGTGTTGCCTGTTAGTAATAGCAAAAAACCACTTATAAAACCAAAAAACCAGATAGTAATATTTAGATACATTATATTATTTTTTGAATTGTTTAAGAAGCGCATAATGCGCTAAATTTGTAGAGAAATATTGACTACTATGATGATTCAACAAATAAAGCCCTGTATTATTCAAGCAATAACTGATTTTTTTTTGAGTTTCTCGATTTATGCTGCACAGAGGAAGATGGATTATTTTTAATAAATTTTTTGACATGTTCAGAGATTAAATTTTCTAAATCGTCAATTTTATTTCTAAAAAAATGATCCGCACCTACTATGGATTTATAATCAATCTTTACATGTTTTTGCTTTGATAATTTTTCTGCAAGGTTAATTACAGAAGTTTCGTCGACAATACTATCTTGGTCTCCATGAATTATTAGGCCTGGGATAGGACATGGAGCTAAAAATGAAAAGTCAAATTTATTGACTGGTGGGGAGATTGCTATAAAGTTACTGATTTCTGGTCTTCTCATGATTAATTGCATAGCAATCCATGATCCGAAAGAAAATCCTGCTATCCAGTATTGAGAACTTAACGGGTTATGTAGTTGCAACCAGTCCAGTGCAGTTGCGGCATCAGTTAGTTCCCCAACTCCTCCATCAAATTCTCCTTGAGACTTTCCAACCCCTCTGAAATTAATTCTGAGAACTGAGAGTTCGTTTTGGACAAAAGATTTGTAAATCGAGTATACTACCTTATTATTCATGCTCCCGCCATAAAGAGGATGAGGGTGTAAAACTAGAGCAACTGGGGCCTTCTCATTAGGTGATTGATAATATTTTCCTTCGATTCTACCTGCTGGTCCTCCAAAATATACATCTGCCATATTGACAATTCCCGACTAAAATACTAAGTTATAAATTAAGATTACGTGATTCTAACATAGTAGAATTAGTTAATCAATAGAAGCTTGTGTTGGATTTTAAAGTTTGGGACTTTATGTTACTTACAACAAAGGGAAGATATGCAGTTATGGCTATAGTGGATATTGCTATGAACAACAAAGGGAAGCCGATAAGTCTAATTGAGGTAGCAAATAGGCAGAATATAGCTCTCAATTATCTGGAGCAAATTTTTGTTAAGCTCAAAAAAACAGGGATAGTGACTGCAAGTAGAGGTCCAGGAGGTGGATATGTTCTTTCTGAAGAGCCAGAAAAAATTAAAATTAGCAAAATTATAGATGCAGTCGAAGAGGAAATAAAAATAACGAGATGCAGAGATGAGACTATAGGTTGTGTTAGTAAAACTGCAAAATGTGCAACGCATGATTTGTGGTATGGGCTTGGTTTGGCTATCAGATCGTATCTTGATAGTGTGTCTGTGAAAGATGTTGCAGATGGATAAAATGATTTATTTTGATCACAATGCAACAACTCATATAATTGACGAAGTCAAACTTTTGGCATGTAATCATTTTGAACAATTGCTAAATCCGTCATCTATTCACTCATTTGGTAGAAATTCCAGAAAATTGCTTGAAGATGCAAGAAAACAGATTGCAGTAGCTCTTGGTATAAAGTTAGGAAATGGAAGTTATAAGATCCTTTTTGCATCAGGTGGCACTGAAGTTAATAATTTAGTTATAAATAATTTTAGAGATGGAGTCGTTTTATATTCAGCTGCTGAACATGCTTCTGTTAGAGAAGTTGCGGAAACTTTGCCAGAAAGTTTCGAGATTAAAGTTAATAAGGATGGTATCATTGATTTTTTTTCTTTAGAGGAATTACTTACTTTGCAAAAAGGAAAGAAAATTTTAATTTCAGTAGCAGTTGCTAATAACGAAACAGGGATTATACAGCCAGTAAAGAAAGTAGTGGAAATGGCAAGAAAATATGGTGCTTTAGTCCATACAGATGCTGTTCAGGCTGTTGGTAAAATAAAATTTGATATAAAAGACTTGGATGTTGATTATGTTACAATTAGTGGGCATAAAATTGGAGGGTTTGTTGGGGTGGGAGCATTAGTTACAAGAGACCATATTAAGATTATTCCTCAGATTTTAGGAGGAGGGCAAGAAAGGAGCGAAAGGGCTGGCACAGAAAATGTGATTGGTATAATAAGTTTGGCTAAAGCTATAGAAATTGCCATTTCTAATTTAGATGAATATTCTAATAAAATGAAGTATTTGCGTGATATACTTGAAGAGGAAATTGAGAATATATCACCATATTCTGTTATTTCAAGAGTGTGTGATCGTATTCCAAATACATCATTGATTGTATTAAGAGGTGTTAGTTCAGATAGGCAGCTTATAGAATTTGATCTTGCTGGAATCGCTGTTAGTAAGGGGTCAGCTTGTTCATCTGGAAAAGTTAGAGATTCTCATTTGCTTCAGGTAATGGGATATGGCAAAGAAATCACAGGCTCAGTTATAAGAGTCAGTTTAGGAAAAGAAAATACAATGGACGATGTTAAAAGATTTATACATGTTTGGAAAGAAATTCATGCAAAAAGGGCTATAGGATGAACGAATTAATAGATGCAAAAGAAAAGTTAAAAATATCTGGAGTGAAATTTCCAATATATCTTGATTATCAAGCCACTACCCCCACTGATCCTAGGGTAGTTGAGAAAATGATACCCTATTTCTATGAAAAATTTGGTAATCCTCACTCCAGAAGCCATTCGTATGGATGGGAGGCAGAGGAATCGGTTGAACTTGCAAGAAATAGGGTTGCAAATCTGATAAATGCAGATGCAAAGGAGATAATTTTTACATCAGGTGCTACAGAATCGAATAATCTTGCTATTAAAGGTGTAGCAAGATTTTATAAAAGTAAAAAAAAACATATTATAGTAGCGGAAACAGAACATAAATGTGTTTTAGATGCTTGTAGACACCTCGAGTTAGAAGGTTTTCGGGTATCATATTTGCCAGTTCAAAAAAATGGATTGGTAGATTTAAACCTACTTTCAGATACTATAACAGAAGACACTGTCTTAGTTTCAATTATGGCTGTCAATAATGAAATAGGTGTGATTCAACCTTTAGAGGAAATAGGAAAAATTTGTAGAAGTAAAAATGTCTTTTTTCACAGCGATATAGCACAAGCATTTGGAAAAATTGAAATAGATGTTGAAAAATGCAATATAGATTTGGCTAGTATTTCCGGTCATAAAATTTATGGCCCAAAGGGTATAGGAGCTCTTTATGTGAGAAAACGTCCTAGAGTGAAGTTAGATCCTATATTTAATGGAGGTGGGCAGGAAAGAGGAATGCGTTCTGGTACTGTGCCTACGCCGTTAGTGGTTGGATTAGGAGTTGCTGCAGATATCGCTTCAAAGGAAATGATGCAAGATTTCACAAAAATCAAAAACTTGAGCGACCAGTTTTTTAAAAAAATTCAGTCAAAGATAAAAGAAGTATATTTGAATGGCGATCCTATTAACAGATACCCAGGAAATTTAAATTTGAGTTTTGCATATGTAGAAGGAGAGTCAATGATTTTAGCAATAAAAGATCTTGCTGTTTCTTCTGGGTCAGCTTGTACTTCTGCGTCTTTAGAGCCTTCATATGTTTTGAGAGCACTAGGTATATCAGAAGATATGGCCCATACTTCGATAAGAATAGGTATTGGAAGATTTTCAACTAAAGAAGAAGTAGATTATGCAGCAGAGCTAATAATTGCAAATGTACAAAAACTTAGGGACATGAGCCCTTTATGGGAAATGGTCCAGGATGGAGTAGATTTGCAGAAGATAAAATGGTCAGAACATTAAATAAAAAGGAAAATAAATTATGGCATATAGTTCAAAAGTAATAGATCACTATGAAAATCCTAGAAATGTAGGATCATTAGATAAAGAAAATCCAAATGTAGGAACAGGACTTGTAGGAGCGCCTGCTTGTGGAGATGTAATGAAATTGCAGATTTTAGTTAGTGAAGATGGTATTATAGAGGAGGCAAAATTCAAAACATTTGGTTGTGGTTCAGCTATTGCTTCAAGTTCTCTTGTAACTGAATGGATAAAGGGGAAAACTATAGATGAGGCTGCTACAATAAAAAATACTGAGATAGCTGAGGAACTTTCTTTGCCTCCTGTAAAAATTCATTGTTCGTTGCTTGCAGAGGACGCAATAAAGGCAGCTATAAATGATTATAAATTGAAAAAGGACGGAAAATAATTTTGTAATGGAAGTTCAAATAAAAGAAAATTCTTCACAAAAAACTCCAATCTCTGTAACAAAAAACGCAGTAGAAAGGGTAGAATATTTGCTCAAAAAAAGAGGTAAAAAATCTGTTGGAATTAGGGTTGGGGTAAAGTCAGGAGGATGTTCTGGCTTTTCATATTTTGTTGAATATGCTGATGAAATTAGACCATTCGAGGAAATTATAAGCTGTGGAGAAGTGAAGTTGCTTATAGATCCAAAGGCTATGATGTATTTGATTGGTACAGAAATGGATTTTGTTGATGAGAAATTTAAATCAGGGTTTGTATTCAAAAACCCTAATGCTAAAGGAAATTGTGGCTGTGGCGAGTCCTTTTCTATGTAATAAATATGCGTAAATATATGAACTACTTTGAAATATTTGGTATAGAGGAAAAATTTGAAATAGACATAGAGATGCTTCATGCTAGATATATTGAACTTCAAAAAAAATATCATCCTGACATTGTAAAAGATGATAAAGAAAAGCTAAGTAATGCACAATTTGTTGCTAACTTAAATAGTGGATATGGAATACTTAAAGATGATTATTTGAGAGCAGCTTATTATTTAAAATTACGGAATATTGATATATTAAAAGAAGAGCAACTAGAGATAAAAATTTCACATGAAATGCTTTGTGATATATTGAACAAAAGAGAAAAACTGGAAGAGATAAAATCAGAGGAAATTTTTCTAAAATTTAAAGCTCAGGAAATGGCAAAACGTCAGGAAAATCTGTTGCTAATGGTAAAATTTTTCGATAATAACGAGATAGAAAAAGCTGCTCTTTATACTATACTACTTAAGTATCAAGATAATCTTATACATGCTATAAATCAGAAAATAGAAGAATGTTTGTCAATATAGTAGAACCGAAAGAAAGAGAAATAAAGCGAGATAATAGCAAGATTCTTGGTATAGATTTTGGCACTACAAATTCCTTAATTGCTTATTGTGATGAAAATGGAGTGCAAATTATCAAAGATGGATCAGGCAAATCCTATGTTCCTACAATTGTATCTTATGGATCTGACAATATCTCATCAATAAAAAGATTATTTGGAAAAAGTTTTGCTGAAATTAAATCAGGAAATTTTTTACCAGAATCTCTAAAAGCAAAAATAAAATATTTGAATGATAATATAGTTATAGATACTGAAAAAGGAGCAGTTCTTCCTATAGAGGTGGCGGCTCAAATATTTAAGAAACTTAAAAATAATGCTGAAAAATTCTTAAAAGAAGAGGTTACGAAAGTAGTATTAACAGTTCCAGCTTATTTTGATGATGTTTCAAAATCAATGGTAAAAGATAGTGCAAAGCTTGTGGGACTGGATGTAGTTCGTCTTGTGGCAGAACCAACATCTGCAGCTTACGCTTATGGACTAGAGAATAGATCAGAGGGTAACTACCTGGTTTTTGACATTGGTGGAGGAACTTTTGATGTTTCTATACTTGCGATGCGTATGGGAGCTTTCCAGGTTTTGGCTATAGGGGGGGATTCTCAACTTGGTGGTGATGATATTGATATTGCTGTAGCTTCTTATTTAAAAAATAGAGATAGTTTATTTATAACTCCTGATGATGAGTTGCACTTTTTAAAGCTTTGTCGTGGTATAAAAGAATCAGATGCAAAAGAGAAAATTTTATGGAATGGGAAGGAGATATCATTAGCAAACGAAGAATTTGAGGAGCTGGTTTTGTCGGTTGTAAAACCTACAATATCAATTGCAAAAAAAACTGTAATAACAAGTGGTATAAAAAGTTTGGATGGAATAATTTTGGTAGGGGGATCAACTAGATTAAGCATTGTAAAGAGTATATTAAAGTCTGCTTTTCCTAATATTCCAATTAAAGAAGATATAGACCCAGATCACGCAGTTGTTATTGGCGCATCTAGACAAGCGTGGAATCTTTCTTCAAAAAAAGGTGACATTTTAATAGATGTAGCTCCACTATCACTTGGAGTAGAGCTGATGGGTGGTATGGTTGAAAAAATTATCTACAGAAATAGCCCAATTCCTATATCAGTGACTCAAAAATATACGACATATTCTGATAATCAGACAGGGTTTGATTTGCATATAGTGCAGGGGGATAGGGAAATGGCATCAGATTGTAGGTCTTTAGCTAGACTGAAAATCAAAAACATCCCTCCAATGATTGCAGGAAAGGCTATTTTAGAAATTACTTTTACAGTGGATACGGATGGGCTACTAACGGTTTCAGCATTAGAAAAAACTACAGGAACTAAACAAGTAGTAGCAATTAAACCAACTTATGGACTTTCTGACAAAAAAATATTAGATATGCTTAAAGAAGCTATGGATAATGCAGAGAGTGATTATAATAAAAGTTTAAAGGTAGCAAAAGTAATTGAAATAAATTCAATAATTTCGAAGTTAAAAACCTTAATAAAAAGTAATAAAAGCCTGCTAAATCAGCAAGAAAATCAGACGCTTAATGAGCATATTTGTAGGATAGAATCTATGATAGAGCAGGCAGAGTACAAACAATTGTCTGATTCTTTAGAGAATTTAAAAAAAGAGTCTGAGTTTTTTGTAGAAAAATTTATTAACGATAAAATTGGAGCATATTTAAAGGGTAAAAGAGTAGATTAAATGGAAAGACAGATGGTAAAAATTATATTTATAACAAATGATGGTGAAGTTGTGGTAGAAGCTCAAGAAGGCCTCTCAATTTTAGAAATAGCTCACTCGAATAATATTGACTTGGAAGGCGCCTGTGAAGGATCTCTTGCGTGTTCAACTTGCCATGTAATAGTAGAAGATCTAGACTATTTTAAAAAATTACCAGATGCTGAGGAAGCGGAGGAAGATATGCTGGATTTAGCTTTTGGGCTCACACAGACTTCAAGATTAGGTTGTCAGATAATTGTTAAAAAAGACTATGACGGAATAAGGCTGCGCCTTCCTACAGCAACTCGTAACTTGTAGATAATTCAGATTAAACAACTATAGTCGATTACTTTGAAATGGGACGTTGTCACTCCTTGTAACCTATTATTATAGTGTGTGAATTACACATGTAATTGAAGAATTTAGATTTATCTCTGATCAGTTCATCGCTTTAGATGTAAATTGAACAGTCCCAAAATACATCTTGGCGTAATATATTATGTAACACATTGCATTTCCTTCTTGGCGCTTATTTTGTGGATACCTGGTGTTACACTATTATAAATCGCATGCTATGCAAGCAAGCCCAGCTAATTCCAATAATGATGATTCTTCATGGACAAATATTCTTCCAGACTCATATTCTTGCCTTATGTAACCTGGTTCATTAAGCGGTCCATATCCTTCATTGTTCTCATAATGTACATTTGCTCCATAAGATAATAATTTTTCACAAATATGTTTAGCTACTTCTGTGACTTTTGGCGTGGGGTCTGCATCATAATTTAACCATAGTGATTTATGTGTTCTTTGTATAGAGAATGCAGTAGCTGTATAAATAGCTGTCCAACCAAAAGTATCTATTGCGTTTACATTAGCACTATTTTCTATCAAATAATCTACCACTAGTACTGAGTTGCTTGAGCATGTTATTTTTGAGTTTGGCATACAAGCCTTGCTTATAGCTATACTTGTGGCCAAGATAAGAGGAGTTTGGCCGTCTTCGTTTGTTGCCTCTAACTGAGCTCCTTCTTTTATTAATCTTATAACTTCATCATAACTGGATTTCTCAATTTCCTTAAATAGGGATGCATTTAATTTTGATAGTTCTTCTTCTGATATTTGTTTTTTCATATGTGTTTAAAATTTTTATTAATAACCAGTGGCATATATTTCTATTCCATGATTGGAGTATCAGCATCATCGAAAGATATTGCTGATTGAGCTATAGACCCCAATCATAGAGTAATATAGCATCTTTTAGTAAATAATCCTATGTCTTTTAAATTAGTTTCTATTGCATGGTCAATTTCATAGGTGTTATCATAAGCTTTTTTACCCAGTGCATGCACAAGCACCCACTACTGTTTTTTTAGACCTTCTATGGTCATTATTACTGCGGTCACAATACTAGTATTAATAGTCTTGCAATCTTTTACATTTTGACATTTTTTTACCTATTTTATTAGTATTACTAACCAAAAAATATACTACATTCTCTTAGGTATATTACTGAAAATATGACAAAATACAATATTAAAGCATCTATAGTCTTTTCCCATGCTGTTTCTTGATTCTGAGCTACATATAAAACGCCATCTCTTAATACTACTGTTGAATATGGGACTGAATTGTATAAGAAGATGGATTGCTTCGTTTTACTCGCAAAGACGAAATATCTGTACGTCTTAGTGAAGATACATATGACGCACGTGGCGATCCAGTAAAAATCTAAGGTTTTTCACTCGCAATTTATTCTGGGGTTGCTTATATCATATTTATGTAATTGTTACAAATGTAAACGCTTTATAACAATAATTTTACTAAATAATTCTCTCCAAAAACCCTGTACTCTAATATAGGCTTTTCTAAACTAACTATTAGTTACCCAAACTATCATTTCCTCAGCTCTAAGTTGTAAATTTTATTCCATTTCACCGCTAAATAAATTATCTTTCGAGATACATGATATAAGATACAATACAACTACCATATATGAATTTTGTTATTCATGCAGAAGTGGAGATCTGTTTTTCTAAATTGGATCTCTGTTTTCTCGGAGATGACGAGATAACTATATATTCTCTAAAAAATACATCACAAAGCATATTTTTTTATAAATCAGAGCAAAAATTTACTATTATTTAACTTATTCAAAATATAAGGTATGTTTTACTAAATATAGTTAGTTAAGTATAAATTAATTCTGAACTATTGCTAACAGTATTATTTGAGTAGTTCACAAAACAGTAGGAACTTGATTATGACAGATAAATTACCGCCTAAAATTTTTATATTAGAAAAAGACGATATTTTGCGTGCATCATTATGCAATACTATAGAAAGATACTGGTTTAATGTTCTAAAAGCCGGAGACCCAGGTACAGCATCTAGAGTGATAGCAATTAATAAACCTAATGCTGTAATAGTGAGCACAAAAGATTTGCAATTATCTGCAATTAATGTGATGAGCAATATAAGAAAATTGGAAAATTGCTCTACGATGCCTTTTATTTTAATAACAGACGAAAACGAGCAAATTCAAAAATATAAAGAATTTGACAATGAATTAATAGAAATAGTAGCGCGTCCATTTACCCCAAATGAAATTATGGTAGCGATTAAATCTTTGTTAAGACGTTCGAAGCCTATTTTTGAAGATAAAATCATCAAATATAAGGATCTTAGTATGGATCTGGCCACATTCAAAGTTACTAGAGGAAGCAAGCATATACATTTAGGACCAACAGAATTCAAAATTCTACAGCTTCTTGTACAATCTCCTAAAATTATTTTTACAAGGACTCAAATTGTTGATTATGTATGGGGGATAGATGAAGTGGTTGAACCAAGAACTGTAGATGTACATATCAATCGTTTAAGAAGTCTAATAAAACTTAATAACAATGAACTGCCGTTCATAAAGACTATAAGATCTGCTGGTTATTGTCTGAATTTGCCAGGAGAGATAGAGTAATAGTTTTATTTCTATTACTCTAGTCTACATCTACATTCCAGGATTCAACTCCTCCAGAGAGTCCAAAAGGATCATCATCTGCACTGACTAATGGGACGCTGCTTACGGGGTCTGATCCTTCACCTTCTGCGCTATGTGCTGCAGAGTCTGATGTATCAGCCATATGTGTTTTAAGGAAACTGACCATTTCGTGCTTGTCTTTAGAAATTGCTAACAATATTGGAGTGGCTCCACCACAATCTTTCGCATTAACATCAGCACCTTTTGCAATTAAGAGCTCGGCTGCTTTAACGTTACCATGCATCGAGGCAAGATGTAAAATACTACGTCCTAATGCGTCGACTGGTTCATTGATATCTATGCCTTTTTTTATTAAGGAGTCCATCAATTTTGAATGTCCTGCGCAAGCAGCATACCACATTGGTGTAAAACCTTTGTTATCCTTTATACGTAGATTAAGGTTTGTTATTAGGTTTACTAATAATATTGCATCTACCTCTTGATGCTCTGCTACAAGATGTAAAATACTACGTCCTCCTATAGAATCAATAGGCACATTATGGTCAATAGCACCGATCTCTTCCTCAGTAGCACCACTTCCTCTAAGAAGCTCTATCATTGGTTGTGAGTTTTTCGCAAGCGCGTGGTGAAGTGCAGTCGCGCCAGTACCATCTTTGATATTGACATCTGCCCCTTTTTCAATTAAGCGCTTGGCTCCTTTAACATTATTACACATTACTGCACGATGTAACATAGTATCAGAACAAGGAGCAAATCTTTCATTAATATCAGCTCCATGGCTTTGAAGAATAGCAATTATAGTATCATGGCGTTCACTATCTCCACACCAAGCAAGAAAGATTGGTGTATATCCTCTACAATCCTTTGCTTTGACATCTGCCCCTTTTTCAATTAAGCGCTTGGCTCTTTCAATTTTACCAAAAAAAGCGGCAATATGTAGATCAGAAGCCCCCATAGCCTTCAATTCTTCTTCAATTCCCTTATTTGTAGCAGACCTATCTGGGTGTTTAGACATTATGTGCAACCTCTGAACTTTTTACTTCAACTAAAGTAAAGCATTTATTTATTAGTGTCAACAATATCAAGAAGCGCATTCAGGGCCTACGCATAGAAACTAAAGTAAGCAAGGAATAACAAAGTCCTATGTTGAAAGTAAATGACTATATAATATCACTACATTCTTCCGCCTTTACCTTGGAATGGCGCTATACCTAATCTTTCTTTTTGGGTTTTAGGAGAGGGTGAAGGCGGACTAATCGGCTCGTGTTTAGCTATTAACCCATTTGTAAGTTCATCCATTGCTTCTGCTCTTTGTCTTTCTGCTTCCACTCTTGCTTGCATTTTATCAGGGTTTGTATTATATGATTTTGCTTTTTCGTTTCTTTGTATTAATTCATATGTACGAGTTTTATAACCTAAGACCGAATAAGCTGCTTTGTGTAAAAATATCGTAAAATCGCTTAATTTCTCAGCTTGATGTTGAGGCTCGCTTTGGGTTTTGATTTTTGTCATAATTTACCTTTTTTATAAATATAAATCGTGTTTATCAATGCGCTATTTCTTCACTACTATGTTTTTTTACATATGGTGAGGGAGGTATTTTAGACATAGTAATTCCATGAACAATGTTAATGATTAAAGACTAGAAATCTTTTCTAAGATGAGCAAATTAATTTAAGTCGAGTATAAATGGAATTATATGAGTATATAGCATTTTTACAAAGAGCTAAATTGAGAATGAGCTTCCGCATCCACATTTAGTTGCAGCATTTGGGTTTTTAATTTCAAAAGATGCGTTTCCTAAATCTTCAACAAAATCTATTTGAGCGTTATGAATGAAAGGCTCTGACATTTTATCTATAATTATTTTAACATCATTTTTTTCTATAATGAGGTCATCTGGATCTATTGTGTTTGTTAATTCATATTTGTATCTAAACCCAGAACATCCTCCACCTTCAACTGAAATTCTTAGTGCGATGGCGGAATTGTCATGAGCAAGCAATTCTTTTGTTCTTTTATAAGCATTGTCTGTTACAATAAAATTTTTCATATTAAGAAGAAGAAAAGTTTGTTATGATGGATTGTAACATATTTAGGTCACTTAGTATATTATAAAGAGTAAGAAATAATGTTATTAGCAACTTACGCATCTGATCCAAAAAAGACTAGAGGAAGATTGTATCCTGAGAACCCCACACCATATCGCAATGAATTTCAGAGAGATAAGGATAGAATTATTCATTCAAATACATTTAGAAGGCTGCAGTATAAAACTCAGGTTTTTATTAATCACGAGGGCGACCATTATAGAAATAGAATGACTCATTCTATCGAGGTTTCAAGTTTATCAAGGTCACTTGCAAGAGATCTTGGAGTATCTGAAGATTTGGCTGAATGCATTGCACTTGCCCATGATTGTGGCCATACGCCTTTTGGTCATGCTGGAGAAGATGCGCTTAATGAGTGTATGAAGAATTATGGGGGTTTTTGCCATAATGCTCAAGCAATAAAACTTGTAACAGAGCTTGAAAAACGCTATGGGTCATATGATGGTTTAAATTTAACATGGGAAGTCATAGAAGGACTGGCAAAGCATAATGGTCCGGTTGTTGATAACATACCTGTGGCAATAAAGAATTATGATAAGGAACATAAGTTATATTTGGACCAACATTCATCGCTAGAAGCACAAGTGGCGGCACTTTCTGATGATATAACATATAATTGTCATGACCTTGAGGACGGAATCAGGGCTGATATGTTTAATATTCAAGATTTGCAAGAAATATATTTACTTGGTCCAATTGTATCAAATGTGCTTGAAAAATTTCCTGAGCTTAATAAATCTCGTCAGATTTTTGAGATAGTAAGGGACTTGGCTCATTTATTAATAGAAGATGTTTTAAAACAGACTAAAGATGCAATTAAAGTAAATAATATTCGTACATCTGATGATATTAGGTTGCTTAAAAAAGCGCTTGTAACTTTTTCAAGTGATGTGAATAGATGCATACTAGAAATAAGAAAATTTTTGTTTAAAAGAGTATATAGGCATCCAAAAGTAATTCTAATATCTTATAAATGTAAAAAAGTAGTGAGTAAATTATTTGAGATATATTTTGAAGCTCCTGAATGTATGCCCTACGAATGGCAGAAAAGAGCAGAAGGTGGTGATGAATTCAAAGCGCGAGCAATAGCAGATTTTATTGCTGGCATGACTGATAGATTTGCTATAAAAGAATTAAGTTCTTTACATTATTTTTCCTTATAGATTCGGATATGAAATAGAATGATTTATACAAACATATATCTTTGGCTTAAAAATGAAGTATCAAAGGCATCTTCTAGTATTTTTAAAGTTTTAAATGAAGAGCTTGATTTAATATCAATTGAGATTCCTAAAAATAAATCTCATGGTGATTTATCAACAAATGCCGCAATGCTTATAGGTAGAAGCTTGAAGTTAGATCCGCGTGAAGTGGCTACAAAACTGATAGAAAAATTAAAAAAAATTAACTATATTAAGTCTATCGATCTGGCGGGGCCAGCTTTTATTAATTTTACTTTTACCAATGAGTTTTGGCATAATGTGCTTAACAACATCTTAATAAAAGGAGAGACTTATGGAGCTTGTAATATTTCTAATAGTGAAAAAGTAAATATTGAATTTGTTTCTGCAAACCCTACAGGCCCTATGCATATAGGTCATGCAAGAGGAGCTATTTATGGTGATGTTCTTGCTAGAATAATGAAATTTGCAGGCTTTAATATAACAAAAGAATATTATGTTAATGATGCCGGTGGGCAAATTCAAATACTTACTAAATCTGCTCATTTAAGGTATCTTGAATCTCTGGGTGAAAAAATTACTATTCCAGAAGGTTACTACCCAGGGGAATATCTAAAGGTAGTAGGAAAGTCAATTAGAGAAAAATATGGTGAGAAATTTAGATTATTGGAAGGTGCAATTTATAATGAATTTAGCAGAATTGTTATAGATGAAATGTTAGGCCTTATAAAGGCAGACCTAGCTGAATTAAAAATACACCACGATATTTTCTTCTCTGAAGCAAGCCTATACAAGCAAGATGTTAAAGGTGAGAGATATATAGATACTTCCATGAAAATCCTGGAGTCTAGAGGATTTATATATAATGGCAAACTTCCAAATCCAAAAGGCGAAGAAGACCCAGAGTGGGATGAAAGGGAAGATCAATTGCTTTTTAAAGCTACAAACTTTGGTGATGATCAAGATCGGAGCCTTACAAAATCGGATGGGGGCTGGACATATTTTGCCGGTGATATAGCTTATGCTAAAAATAAAATAGATAGAGGTTTTACTCACAATATTATTATTCTCGGCGCTGATCACGCTGGTTATGTAAAAAGGCTTAAGGCAGTGTATAAAGCGATAAGCTCAGATGTGGCGCGTGCTGATATTATTCTTTCTCAAATGGTTAATTTTATAGAAGACGGAAAGCCAATTAAAATGTCAAAAAGGGCTGGAAATTTTACCACTGTAGCAGATGTTATTCGTGAAGTGGGTTCCGATATTTTACGTTTTATTATGCTAACGCGTAAGAACGATATTATTTTAGACTTTGATCTTGATCTTGTAAAAACACAATCGAAAGAAAACCCTGTTTTTTATGTGCAATATAGCCAAGTGAGAGCCGCTTCTGTGATAAATAATGCAAAAGAAAATTGTCCAGAAGCATACGAAATATTTTTCAATAATAAATATGACTTGTCAAAATTAGTTGCTGATGTTGAGATAGAATTGATTAAAAAACTAGCATTTTGGACCAAGACCGTTATATCCTCAGTTGAAACAATGGAAGTTCATAAAATTGCTTATTATTTACAAGACTTGGCAGCAAGTTTTCACTCTCTTTGGAATTTAGGAAAGGAGTACCCTGATTATAGATTTGTGATGCAAGAAAACCCCGAATTATCAGCTTCTAGACTAGCTTTAGTTTCTGCTATAGCTTCCGTTATTAGAATTGGCTTAAAATTGATTGGAGTTAAACCAGTTGATAAAATGTGATTAGAAAATTTAATGTTAAAAAAAAATAGTAAATATGTTGTATATATAATTTCTGTAATGGTTATATTAGTAGCTTTTTTGTGGTCTGATTTTTTTAAGGAAAGAGAGTCAGAAATACCTGTTTTATACCCGTTACAACAAACATGTAAAACTAGTCCACAGGTCTACACTGGATTTATTAATCATGATAAAGATAAGACAATATATGAAAATTTTAATACTGGTTTAAAATCTTCAAGAAGTATAAAATTATTGCCTGAGCCTGAAGCTCCACTCTTATTGAGACAAAACAGCAATTTTAATAATGATGTATTTAGTAGAGCAAATGGTAATTTTATAGAAGAAATTTCTGATAAAGCTGATGATGTCTACGATCCAATTTGGAGCAGTGTTGATAGGGCTATTACAGATAAGGAAAAAGATTTATTGGTGGAAAAGCCTAATAAGAAAGTAGATACAAAATCTTTACAAATTACTAACATTGATGAAAAAAAATCATCAAATCTTAATAAGAAAATAGAGAAAAAACAGTATTACTATATTCAGCTTGCCTATACTCGTTCTGCAGTGGATTGTGAGAAGCAGTGGGAGAGAATAAAGATTTTGAATAAGAAGATTTTGTGGAAGCAGCAACATAAAGTTACAACTCACAGAAAGAATGAGTTGGTTTTTTATCAATTATTAGTTGGACCTTTTGACCAGTTTAAGGATGCTAAGCAAGTTTGTACAAAAATAAAATTAGAAAAACAAAAATGTTTAGTACTAAAACAATAGTTTTGCGTAAAATATTCTGAATAAAAATACAGAAAGAAAATGTCAAAAAAATATCTTTTAATTAGTGAAGTTGCAGAGTTATTAGGGATTTCTCAGTCCTCTCTAAGATATTTAGAAAAAGCTGAAAATAAAATTAAGATTTCTAAAATAAGAGGTAGGAGATATTATAAAGATTCTGATATTTCTAAAATCACAAAATTACTTTCTATAAATTATAAAAGAGAAAATTCTGCAGAAGCAGTAGAAAAATCTGTTGCTCCATCATCAGAATTAAACAAAGCTGGTCATAATAATTTGGGATTTCAAAATGAGAAACCTAGACAGCTTGATATGTTTGCAATCCTTAACGCAGCGCCCCAATTGCCTATATTATCAGATTCAAGCAATATTGAAGTTAAACCAAAAAACACAATTGAAGTTTACATTAAGAAACCTTTATCAGATGTTGATTTTGAGAAAATAAAAGAAAGAATGAACTATTGTAGAGAAAGATTAATTAATTTGCTCAGAAAATAATAACTATCTTTATAATACCAATTGTAAGATAGAAGGATGATATGGAATAATCGAGTTGTTATATCATTACACTCTTAAAAACACCTGAAGATGGGGGGTTTTTTAGCCAGTCATGGATGAGTTCTTTCAAAGGCTCTGCTCTGAAATCAATTTCAGATAATTGATGCAGCGACACCCATACCAACTCAATATGAGCTTCAAGTTGCGGAATTTGTTTTTCAATTTTTAAATATTCTGATTCAAGTTCAAAAATGAAATTATATTCATGGTTGTGACAGATACTGTTATGACCTGGTTTAAAGTTATACTCGAGACAGCCCAAAAATCTTTTGATCAGACAGTTTGCCCCAGTTTCTTCTTTCAATTCACGTAAGACGGCATCACAAACTGATTCACCATGTTCAACATGGCCACCTGGAAGAAAATAGAAACTGATCGGAAGATCGAGCGTTTTGCAAAGCAAAATAGACCCATGATCAATAATGACACCTCTACTTAAAACGTGAATATTGTTTTTGCTCATTCTTTGTCTCTATTGATTACGGTTTTCTTGAGAATGTTGGTGATAGTTGTAGTGGATAATTCTTTGAAGCTTTATCCCATATTTTTTGATATGAACGCTTTCTAGCCATTTTATAAAGTAACGGAAAATGGGAATCATGAAGTAGTTCGAAGGTAATGGTCATGTCGTATCCGTTTTATTGTTGTAAAATATCTTGTAAAACAGCTCCAGTGTGGGAAGTTATTATTGCAACTTCTTTCCCACAGGTCTATCCATCTTATTGCCTTCATGTTCATCAGGATCATCGAAAGGCATATCGACATAACCCTCTTTAAGATAGAATGCTAAAGCTGCAGGTGAACTTTCTGTATGTAGGCTCTTTATGCCTTTCATCTTCAAATATTTTTCTATCAAAGAGAGAAGCCTTGCTCCAAGACCTTGCCCGCGATAAGGCTCATCGATAACAATAATCCGTGTGGCAGCTCTCAGATCTTTCCATAACTGAATGTGAGAATAGCCGGCTATTCGTGTTCCAAGATAGAGAATCAAATGTTCATGCTCTGGGTGGTTGAAAGTCCAGTGGTAAGGATCGCGTATATGAGCTTTATCGAAGAAGTATTTTTGACGGAAGAGCTTGGCTGCCTCAAATTCTGGATGATGAGTGCATATTACAAATCTTGGTTTATGAAATCGAGCTCTCTCCAAGACGTCTTGGATAAAATCATTTTTTCCCAAGGTATATCCTTTATAAAACACCCCTTCTTTTTTATGAGAAGAAGCTACAGATATCAGATCATACTTTAGTTTTTGATATTGCTGTCTAGTTTCTGGATTTTCACGCAAATAATTTCTAAACAAAAGATTCAGCTCAATTTCTGGATCATTTTCCTCAAATATATGTAGATTGATATCGATCGGTTGCTGGTTTAAGTCGAAGCTTCTACGCAAAGGAATATTGAAGCCACCTTTATAGATATACCCCAAGTTTTTCAGAGTGTTTTCAGGAAAAATGAGATTTCGAACAACTGCTATAATGTCTATCTTGGGCTTAGAAGCAAGCCCTGGAACTGAGGTTGAACCAACGTGATGAATAGCGATGCAATTAGTGCCTAGGGCTTCCTTGACCTCTTTGGCCTTAGTTTCAAAGAGGTCTGGCCAATTGGGATTGTAAGGTGCGATTTTAATGAATTCGGGCATTTTATTTCCTGTGATTTATGTATAGCGCCTTATAACCTGTTACTTATTATTCCTTGCGTTCATAAATGAGCTTATTTAGTTGGTTCAAGATAGGGCTGTTTGATGTGCTGAGCAAGAAAAAAGACTGTTTCTGGAATTTAATTATGGGATTTGGTATAAGAATGTCGTGATGATGATAAAATCAAAAACTTAACTACAGCCTAAGCTATATTGATTGGAATTTTGCAATAACACTATTATACTGCTACTTCAAGGCTATGATTCTTTAGTAGGAGAGCGTGGTGTGAAACTTTCGGGTGGACAAAGGCAGAGAATCGCAATAGCCAGAGCTATCCTCAAAAATGCTCCGATCCTTATTCTAGACGAGGCAACCAGTCAGCTTGACTCTGTAACGGAGGACATGATTCAAGAGAGCTTGCTAAAGCTCATGCAAAACAAGACGACTATTGTTGTAGCTCACCGCTTATCAACTCTCTTGCACATGGATCGTATCCTTGTGTTCGATAAAGGCAAGATAGTGGAGGATGGAACTCACGTGGAATTGCTAAAGCTACGCAGTATGTACAAGAAACTCTGGGATGCTCAGGTTGGTGGGTTTTTAGGGGATGCATAACAAGGAGAGATGTGATGAACATAAGACAATTAAACCAAGATGACCAAAGAGGATTAGAAGCTTTCCTAGTCCCACATAAATCACACTGCATGTTTATCTGCAGCAACCTAAAGGCCTCAGGAATGGAATATAAAGATGTGCCATTCCATGGAGAGTACTGGGGCTGCTTCGATGATTCCTCCAAAAACTTACGGGGCGTTATTGTCCATTACTGGAACGGCAATATCATGATGTGCGCATCTGATCCTGAGATACTCAGTAATTTAACAAATCGCTTGAGGCAAAACATACATCGCCCTATCCATGGAATACTGGGCTTGGAGGAGCAAGCGAAGCTTGTTATAGAAGGACTCGGGCTACTAGATGCCAAATACAACAAAAACAGCACTGAAGGCCTTTATGCATTTGATCTTGATGAACTGCAGGAAGTGGTTCTAGAGCAAGATTTTATGGTTATTACAGCGAAAGAAGTAGGGAATGGTCTGCTTATAGAGTGGATGAAGGATTATGAAGTAGAGGCTTTGGGCACACAGCAGGACTCAGAGCTTGATGCTAAGGCTGAAGATAAAGCAAACCGCTTACTTATAGACGATTGCTTCGTGCTAATAAAAAATGGAACGCCTGTATCGCTCAGTGCCTTTAATGCTAGATTAGATGATATAATGCAAATAGGCCCTGTGTGGACTCCGCCTGAACATAGAAATCACGGCTTTGCGAGAACTCTTGTGAATTTTACTTTAAATGAAGTAAAAAAAGGCGGAGTAAAGAAGGCGCTGCTCTTTACTGATAATCCTGCTGCGATAAAGGCCTATGAGGCTATAGGATTCAGGAAAATTGGAAGTTATCGTCTAGCTTTGCTGAAGGAGCCGTTTTATGTCAAACGCACACAAAGGTATGGAACTTGCAAAGGCCTCCATTTCGCCAAGGGTATGAAACTCATCCATAAAGAATAATACACCGTGAGACTTGTCATCGTTGTATATAAGTCGCTCAACCGCATGTTCATAAAAGAACCTCATGAGTGGTTGTAGCCTAATCATATCCTGAGGCTGCAAGCCAATGTAGAGAAGAGTTATCTTGCGTTTTTTGAAATCCGCTATATCAAAGTCGGAAGCAGAGGTTGCATAATCTACCGCTGGATTTGTCTATGGCTCACGGGAGCAAGAACCATACCAACAACCTTGGTCTGCCTTTTATTATCGGCGAAATAAAGTGGAGAATCTTTTAGCTTTAATTAATATGAGGCCCATCATCTTCTGAAAAGAGGTTGGAGTTGTCCTGGTTGTCTCCTAAATACGGCAATCTATCGCCTGCTATTACCGGTGGCGCTACAGGCTCAGGAATTCGGGATAATATGGACACCAGTTGCTCTATAATTTCTTCACTAGAAGGAGCCGCCCTATCCAAAGTCGTTCTTTCAAATGCAGACAATACAATGTCAACTATACGCTGCCGGACAGGTTGAGGTATGTTCCTTGGATCAGGGAGATCTATTGGACGGGGTATATTTATATTTTCTCGCGCTTTTCCCATATAGTACCTCTAATTAGATATCATAACATTTACAGATTATAGCATGCACGATCATTCTTCTGCAAGCTTATCAAACCAACTTCGGCGACTTCACAACGCCAATAAGGTTATTCAAAACAGACAAAGTCAGTTCAGGAAACGCACCTTTAAAATAATCACCACCGAAATGCCCATTGTTCTTATATTCATGATACTCACAATCTAGTTTGGTATGGATATGCCTCGGCTCTTCAATAGGAATCCAAGGGTCATCGGAGGAAGCAAAGAGACTGATCCATTTTTGGTTGCTCTTGATCTTCTCCCAGTCCCATGGGCGGTCGAAATATCCAGACAATTTCTCGTTCTCTATGCCTAAGTGCGTATGATAAGTTCCAACCAGAACTGACCCTAGAATCTCATACTTCTCAGCAAATCTCATTGCTGCAATTGCTCCTGATGAATGACCTATAAGCACCGTATCGTTTTCTGCTTTAAGTTCATCGCGCAGGAATGGTATCCAATATTGTTCTCTAGCTAACTCGGGATCAGGGAATGTGGCAGCTATGACTTCAAGATTATGTTTCTCGAGTTCGGCTTTTACATTTGGGAACCAGTTATCTTGAGTTGTACAGCCAGCATTGCCAGGCACGAATATTATTTTTGTCATTTCAAAATCCATTAATGTATTGCTTTATAATTTGTTAGTGCATAAAAGAATCGTTTGAATTTATACTGAAACGACAGTATATTCTCGTGAAAGTCATTGTCAATTCATAGCGGCGAGAAACGGTAAAAATGAGGCAAAAATCTCAAATTCAGCCCATAGATGTTCTAGACTTCTGGTTCTCTGCTGAGAACCAAGCAAAGTGGTTCATTAAAAACTCAGTCTTCGATGAGGAAATAACCAGAAAGTTCTTGAATATCTATGACGCTGCAGCAAAAGAACAACTGGATCATTGGAAAAAGTCTGCTCTTGGCGTTCTAGCCCTGATCATAACCCTCGATCAATTCCCAAGAAACATGTTCAGAAATACAGCAAAGAGTTTTGTCACGGACACAAAAGCTCTCTCCTTAACCAAATATGCTATTGCAGCAAAGATGGATGTGGGCATGAGCAATGATCACAAACAATTTCTCTATATGCCTCTAATGCATAGTGAAAATCTCGAAGATCAGAAGCTAGGTTTCGAGTTATTTACCTATGATCCTCAGATACAAAGCTACGCAAAAATGCATATGGACATCATAGAGAAGTTCGGCAGATTTCCTCATCGTAATCAAATACTTGGCAGGCAATCAACCGAGGAAGAACTGGAGTTTTTGAAAATGCCTAATGCAGGGTTTTAAGAAATGGCTTTTTGGTATTTTATGACTAAACGACTTTTAGTTGGACTCGGTGTCCTTATTTTCAACGAATATAAAAATATTACTGGGCGAACGCCTAGCTTCTCACGAAAAGGCAAGTTGGGAGTTGCGTAGTGGTTCATCTTGAATTTGGTGAGAGTTTTGAAGAATGTTCCGTCAGAGAAATCGAGGAAGAAATAGGTTTGAATATAGAGAACTTTGAGTTTGTGGGGCGGTTGAGCTCTTAGGTAAGATTTGTTATAATATTTAGCAAAAAGAGAGAATTAAATAGATTTTGTATTTGCACCTCGAACTGAAAGCTGCATTACTCCTTGTGTTCATAGTTTGATATGTTATAGCACGATATGGTCAAATTGATGAATGGCGGAGAGAGGGGGATTCGAACCCCCGATACGGAATAAACCGTATAACGGTTTAGCAAACCGCCGCCTTCGGCCTCTCAGCCATCTCTCCAAGTATATTTAAGTATTTAAATGAGCCATTATGCCTCCTTAACTTAAATCCAAATTTAGAGGCTTACGAGGCGTTATATCATCATTATATCGATAATTCCAGTAGAATTTAAAAATTTATTACTCGGCGTCTGTATTATAACCTGTTTCCCCTGTTTCTCCAAGTGCAGAAACTTCATCATCTTTTGAACTGCCGGTTGAATGACATGCAGCATCTGGTTCTGGAGTATTAGAACATGCACTTGGCTGGGATTTAAGTTCTTCTTCTTCTTCTTCTCCTATTGTACCAGGGTTGCTAGCTATAGTCATAAGATCAAAGGTTGGTGTAAGAGTTGCAGTTGAAACCACAGAACGTGTCCCAGCTGTTATAGCATCAGATCCTATTGGGCATGCAAATGTAAGAGGATGAAAACTAGTAGGCAAGGAAATCTCATTGACTTCACAAAACTCTCCAAATTCCCTGGCTTTTATTAAGATATTTCTAGTATCTTTCGGGCAGTATGTTTTCCATGTATCAATAGATGATGTGACATCGATTCCTGATTCTGAGAGCTGCTCAAATAAAGCTATTACATTATCTGAAGTTAGCATTTTTGAAATTAAATCTACCCATTTACTTACAGAAGCATCATCTCTAGTTGGTTGAGTGACAATTTTATTAAAAAGGTCATGAGCATATCTCATAACATGAGAATAGTTTTTAATATTGTCTGTTAATTCCTTTGTTTTATAAATAGAATTGATGAGTTTAAAGCCTTCTTCGTGGGAGTATTGATTCGCATTGGTGCCATGTTTACAGTCGTGTAATACATCTGCTACAGTTGTAAAATTATGTTTTGCTATTGTGCTAATTGCTTCATTATTCAGAGCGGTTTTTTTTAAGCAGGTTACTAAGCACCGTTTCATGTATATTCGACCTATTTCTATTGACTCTTTTTCTGTGTATGAGAACAATATTTCAAGAAAATTACTTTGATCATATGCGGCAGCTAGGGATGTAGTGCACGTCTTAGATTGAGGTCCAATAGGACTATCAATATTAACATTGTTTTGAACTTCGCTTTTTCCTAACAAGTGTAAAGCAAGAAAGGAGATATTAGATTCTAAATCTGGATTACTATTAGCAATGTTTTTTAACAGAACGTTAAGTGAGAGAAGTGAGTTTACTGGATCTTCATGCGAACTATATCTAGTATTTTTAAGAACTCGAATAAATTCCTCATTGAATCTTGAAATATCAGATCCTTGCATTTCAATTGCTTTGTTAATAACATATAAAGTAAAATCTTTATCAGTCGCTTTCAAAGCTTCTATGCAAACATTAGAAATGTTTAATAAAGTTGGATTACGACCTATAGTTTCAGCAGCTTCCTCAAATTTTTTTCGTCTTATTAAAGTTAAAAGATCTTCAGATTCAGGTGCAGGCTTTTCAATACATTCATCTACTGATTCAAAATCTCTTCTTGGATTAGCTCCCATATGATCTTTCCTCCCATCTATTTTGTGTGATGATCTAGCACCTTCCATATGATGCGTAGGAGGAGCAGTTTGTACTATAATTACAGTCGCGTCAAGTGATTTTCTTCTGTGCGGATCGTCTTGAATAGCTTCAGGCGATTCAGCAATATCTAGATTATCTTCTTCCTTGGAGGATCCAGATAAATAATTTATTGGTGGTTTCTTCCCTAAAAGTGGATCTGACAAGTCTCCGTTTATGCTGTTGGTAGGTTTTGCTGTTTCTTCTTTGCTTCCACACATATGTTTTTTCTAAATAAATTAAAATAAAAAATGAAATACTAAAATTATATTACTTCTTATTACTATCAAATATATTAAAATTTGTCAATCTCATTGGATTATTTAAATGATTATATTGACCTAGTATAAAATTTATAGTATCATAATAATCAATAAAATACTTACTGATCATTAACTATAATTTAAAAAAAGTTGATCTATGTTAAAAAAACTTTTAATGACAACTACGATTTCTGCTTTGGCAATTCATAATGCAATGGCTGGAAACTCTTCAAAAGGAGCGCGTGGTGGTAAAGGGATAGGTTTAGAAGGAAAGGAAGTTGCTGTTTCAAAAGATGGTACTACACCGGTGGTGGCAACAAGTACTTCAAGAACAGTTTCTGACAATGTGGGATCTGATGCAAATTCACAGACTGAGAGAACTCTTGGTGTTGTTGATACTAGTTTTGGTGGTGTGACAGAAGTGCCTGCTGATGTTTTTGTTGGGATAACTTACGCTGAGCATAGTGTAAAGTCTGGTGACAGTCCACAGTCTGAGGTAGTTGTTGATGGTGGTTTGAGTGGTGTGACAGAAGTGCCATCTGATGATTTAGTAGGTATAACTCACACTGAACATAGTGTAAAATCTGGAGGGAGTCCACGGATTGAGAGAGCTTTTGATATTAATGGTATTATAGAAGTGCCATCTGATGATTTAGTAGGTATAACTCACACTGAACATAGTGTAAAATCTGGAGGGAGTCCACGGATTGGTATGGGTGTTGAGGTGCATGATGTTCATGTTTCGGCAGATGACATAGGTACTGCGTTTGGTATAGACGTGGTACATACTGGTGGTATACCCAGTGTGAGATTTGGAGGGCATTCACATAGACCTCAAGGAATTGTAGAGAAATTTAAAGGTAGAACTTTTGAGAATGGCACTAAACTTAGAAAAGCAATAGAAGATGAGACTGGTGGGGCGCCAGTAACTGATGAGACATTTGCAGAAATTAAAAAATCTGTAATAATTACTGTCAGAGATGTTGATGATTTTTTTGGTGTTACTATTCCAGAGTCTTTTGATACAGAAATTAATCGTGCTGATTTTTCTCAAGCAGAAGATAATAAGTTGGTTCAAGAAATGCAAAAGCTAAGCAAAATTAGCGTTCCTGTGAGAGAACAAGATATCCCACTTGCTGTGGCTAATAGAGTAAAAATTAAGGGTAAAACAAGAGACGAGATTGTGTTTCGCGTGCGTGCTCTACAAAAAAGCGCTCTCCAAGAAACGGAAGAGCCTACACAAGAGTACATCCCTATCTATGATGGAGAAATTGAGATCCCAGTTAGACACGGAAACCAATATGATGTTAAAGCAGCAAGTTTGTTAGATGCAAGCTCACGTAATAGTAGTCATGATAATGAAGTAGAAGAAGCTCCTGATTGGTGGATAAATGAGCAAAGGCAAAGTGCAGGAGTGGATACGAATGGAACTCAAGACGTTGTCGTGACCCCAGAAGGTCAAAAATATTTAAAGGAGTTAGAAGACGAAGCTAAGTTACTTATAAATGCAGCTATACCTAAAACACCGGAAAGAGTAGTAGCGCTACACACAACCTATGAATCTCCGTCACTTATAGAGAATACATATAGTTCACCTAAAACACCAGAAAGAGTAGTAGCGCCACACACAACCTATGAATCTCCTTTTACAGGGCAGTCTCGTTCTCGTGTTGTTGAAAAAACGCCACAACTAGAAAAGATATTTGATGTAATAGGTGGAGATGAAGCAAGACAATTTATTCGAGAGAAAATTGTTAGTAATCGTGATGTGCTTGTTAGCAACGATGAGATTATTTTTGAGATAGCCGAAGAAATATACGGTGATTTAGGGAAAAACGACGAAGTATCTAAGGTAGTATCTAATGTACTAAGCGGACTACAAGATTATAATGCAGGCCTTACGCGACTATACAAAAAAATCCTTGATGTAGTTGTAGAAGAGATGAATGCAGATCAGGAAAAGATTCAAGGAGTAGCAGTTCTACCATATGAAAATGTTAGTCAGGGTTATAGTGACGCGTTTCATTCTGATAATAGTGAAGTAGGTTCGGTTGTTAGTCGTGGATATAACGATGGTTCTGAAAACGAAGATGGAGTAGGGAGTTTGAATGACGTATTTGCGGCGGCGGAAAGAGACGGAATGCTTGTTGCTTTTGTAGAAGACGTGTTAGAAGAAGTAGAAGAAGACCCAGATATTCATGTTGGAAAAGATATAGATGAACCTTACTATAAACATGTAGCTGCAATCAATCCGGAAGTAGTAGAAGAAGGTGCAGATAATTTGGATGGAAATGATTTAGTCTTTGCGCTTCCAGTTGCTGCAGCTGCCCAGCGTGCTGAAGTTGCAATGGTAGGTGCTGTGCCTGGTGGGATGATTGTGGATGCTGGCGTCGCTGTCCCTTATGCAATGCATGTGCAAGGAGGAAGAAATGTTGTTGCAGGTATGGTAGAGCAAGCAGCAGAAGTTGGTGGGGCTCATGGAGCTGTTCCTGAAGCTGGTGCTATGATTGTTGGGGCAGAAGTTGGCGGTGAAAATGATGTTTTTGCTATTTTAGATGTTGCACCTGAAGGTCATGAGGAAGCGGGTGTTGCAATGGTAGCTGAAGCTGGTGGTGTTAGAATAGATAGAATAGGAATTGCTGGAGAAGCTGCGGCAGAAGTAGGAGGAGCAGCTCAAGCAGTTGAATATGTTATTAATCCAGCGGACCCAGCGCTTCTAGCAGCGCAAGTTGTTGAAGCTCCAGCTGATGATATGGTTGATGCTGGACCAGAAGGTGTTGCAGGTCATGTTGGTGATAATAATGTAGCTCTAGCTTATGTTGCAGATGAGCTTGAGATTGTAGCAGAAGGAGAAGGTGTTATATTTGCTGCTGATGTTCTTCGTCTGGAAGACGCACCTCATGTTAGAGGAAATGATGTTGAAGGTGGTGAAAATATTGCAGGAGAAGTACAGCAGGTAGTAGCTGTGGATGTAGCTAATGGAAATGTTATAGCAGACCTAGCTGTAGATGTGCTAGATGCGCGTCATCATGGACTTGTTGTAGCGGATGTAGCTGAGGAGGATTTATTTGCTGAGTGGGATGAAGAAGATAGAGTTGTGGTAGTGCCGCATGTTCCTGTGGTTGTGATGCGTGAACATCCAGTTGCTGGTGAAGTAGTTCCAGCAGAGGCAGCAGCGTATGTAGTAGAAGCCCCTGGAGTTGTTGAAGTTGCAGTAGATCCTGCAGCTGAAGAGGTTCAAGGTGATGTGATTGTGCATGGTGCGGCAATTCAACATGTACAGCAAATATTTGCTGAAGATTTAAATAATTTTGATGAAGGAGCTCAAGCGGTTGAATATGTTATTAATCCAGGACATGTAGGGCGTGATGTTGCAGTACATGAAGTCGATCAAATTGTTGGGCATGAGCCAGATGCATACGAGGAAGAAGTTGTTGGAGACTTACGTCACATTTTTGATTTTGTTGCAGAAGATGATGTTCATGCAGGTGTAGAAGCTGTGCATGAGGCAGCTCCACATGGCGCTCTAGTAGGTATGGTGGCTGAAGAACCTGTAATTGGTGAGGGTGAAGTCGGAGCTATGGTAGAGCCAGCAGCAGAAGTTGTTGTGCCAGATGTAGAGCATATTGCAGGAGTTGTTGGTGACGCTGATGTTGCAGAAGCATTAGCTCTAGGTGATGTCGTAGCTGCCGAGATGGTAGATGAGCTAGTTGTTATAGAGGAAGGAGTTGCGCTTGATGCGGTACCTCTACCTCCAGTTGCTGCTGCAGTAGTTCAAGTAGAAGATCCATTTGCAGGTTTATTTGATGAAGATGGAAATGTTCGTGGTGATGTACCTAATGTAATGCGCCCAGCTGTAGTGGCAGAAGCTCCTAGAGGAGAAGCTGGAGCTGGAGCTATTGAGCCTGCAGAAGCTGTGCATGAAGCAGTTCTACATGGCGCTCCAGTAGGTATGGTGGCTGAGGTAGCAGCAGAACCTGTAGTTGGTGAGGGTGAAGGCGGAGCTGTGGTAGAGCTAGCAGCAGAAGTTGTTGTACCAGGAATTGTAGACGCAATGCCGTTAGTGGTACCAGAACCACTAGAAGCACATGCTGCTGTAGCAGTTGATCATGTAGTACATCCAGCTGTTGAAGGTGTCGGTTTAGAAATGCGAGAAGCCGTGGGCGGTGTTGTTAATGTTGCTGCAGATATTCATATTGGTCCAGTAGAGCAAGCCGTTGCTGATCATTTTGCATTGGAAGAGGCAGTAGTTCCTATTGAAAATCGTGTTTTGGCAGACGCGCTACCAGAAGTTATTAGAAATAGGTTAGAAGGTAGAAATAGAGAAAGAATACAAAGAGGTGCTGGTATCCATGTTGTAGCTCCCATGGTTGAAGCTGCGCCTGAAAATCATGTAGGAGTTGTTGGTGAAGTTGTTGACCATGCTGATGTTAGGATTGTGGGAGCGGGGATTGGCGGTGATGTTGGTCCTGATGCAGGAATAGGCCCAGAAGATGAGGATGTAGATTTATTTGCTGCATGGGATGCAGAAGGAGCATTACGTGTTGTGCCAGATGTTGTCGCTGCACCAGAGGTTGTAGAGCATATTGTAGAAGTAGTTGCGCGTGATGCGATACCTCTACATCCAGTTGCTGGTGAAGTAGTTCCAGCAGAGGCAGCAGCGTATGTAGTAGAAGCCCCTGGAGTTGTTGAAGTTGCAGTAGGTCCTGCAGCTGAAGAGGTTCAAGGTGATGTGATTGTGCATGGTGCGGCAATTCAACATGTACAGCAAATATTTGCTGAAGATTTAAATAATTTTGATGAAGGGGCTCAAGCAGTTGAATATGTTATTAATCCAGGACATGTAGGGCGTGATGTTGTAGTACATGAAGTCGATCAAATTGTTGGGCATGAGCCAGATGCAGACGAGGAAGAAGTTGTTGGAGACCTACGTCGCATTTTTGATTTTGCTGCAGAAGATGATGTTCCTGCAGGTGTGGAGGCTGTACATGCTGCTGCAGGTGTAGATGATGTACATCTAGATGTTGTGATAGAAGCTATGCATGAGGCAGGCGCTCCAGTAGGTATGGAGGCTGAGGCAGCAGCGCCTGTAGTTGGTGAGGGTGAAGGCGGAGCTATGGTAGAGCCAGCAGCAGAAGTTGTTGTGCCAGATGTAGAGCATATTGCAGGAGTTGTTGGTGACGCTGATGTTGCAGAAGCATTAGCTCTAGGTGATGTCGTAGCTGCCGAGATGGTAGATGAGCTAGTTGTTATAGAGGAAGGAGTTGCGCTTGATGCGGTACCTCTACCTCCAGTTGCTGCTGCAGTAGTTCAAGTAGAGGCAGGAGAGCGTGTAGTAGAAGCCCATGGAGTTGTAGAAGCTGTACATGAGGTAGCTCCACATGGCGCTCCAGTAGGTATGGAGGCTGAGGTAGCAATAATAGCTCTGCATCCCGAAGCTGTGATAGAGGCAGTAGAGGACCGAGGGGTAGAGATAGTTGATGAAGTAGTTCCAGCAGAGGCAGGAGAGCAAGAAGCTTTACAAAATATAGCGCACCCAGAAGACCTTATTGGAGATAAAGAAGATGTATACGCTGCTGACTTGTTTGCTAAAGATTTTGAAGACTTCGAAGTTGATGCGCAAGTAGTTAAATACACTCCTACGGATAAAACTACTTATAGGAATGATTTTGTTACTAATGTAGAAAATCCGTCATATAAAGAAAAGAACAAAAAAGCAAATAAATCTGACAAAATTGTAGCTCTTGCTGACGCGGCTGTTAATAAAATTGCTCAAGATGCTGAAGATAGACCAAATATTATTGCGTCGCATGATCATATTGATAGAGGAGTCAAAACAAATTATGCTGCATTGCAACATTTTGTAAATCATGCCGTTGCTAATAGTAGGGCGGTAGAATCAAGGATAGGAAATTTTTATTCAACAATGCAGCCTATCCATATTTCTCCTGCTTCTTCTACTATGCCTTCGGTCGGTACGCAAGAAACTGCTTCTCCTGCCGCTGGTGATGAAGATGTAATGAAGTTTGGTTTATGGGCAAGTGGCGTAATTTCTCAAGGCAAAAGATCAGGAGATGCGCTCTCTAGGTATAAAGTAAAGCAATCAGGTTATGTTTTTGGAGGAGATACTTTATTACATGAAACTCATTTAATTGGAGCAGCATACTCTAATTCTAAATTGATTAGTAAAAGTTCCGGAGGTACTAGGGAGACTATTACTGGAGATATATTTAGTTTATATGGTACATATGTTTTGGACGATAAATTACATATATCAGGACAAGTTCAGTATGGTACAATTAAGTTGAGAGGCATAAGAAATACTGGTGATGTAAATCAGGATTTTGCATTTTCTAATACTAAAGGTAAAACTTTTGGTGGCAAAGTGGTAGCTGGTTATAATAAGTTTTTAGAAAATGGTTCAGTATTCGTGCCAAAAATAGGAATGGCTTATAATCAAACAAAAATTAAAGCATTTAGTGAAACAGGAAATGGTCAAAAATTAACTTATGCTGAGCCAATTTTTGGAAATAAATTTTCTGCTATTGTTGGAGCTGAAGTAAGTAAGAATTACTCGAGAGGTGATTTTAGTGTTACCCCATCTTTATATGCTACATATGAGAAAGTTTTGTCTCAAAAAAATAAGAAAATTAATATTATTGTAGATGCAGGGAAAATAGATGATTTTTCACCGATATCTGCAGAAAAAGAAAATTATAATTTTAATTTTGGTGCAAAACTGAACTTCTTAAATTCAAAAGGTCTTGAAGTGGGAATTGGTTATGATCAGCAGAGAGGAAAGGAGTATGTTGCTCATACTGGAACCCTAAAGGTTAGAGTTAGTTTCTAGCGTGCTTTCGATGTGATATACCTAGAGCAACAACGTTACTAAGTTGACTATTGAATTCCTTAGCATATGTGGCGTTGTTGCTTCTCAGTTTATATCACGCATAAATGCGGAATTCATTCTTAAGAAATATATCCCTGCTTACGCCAGGGATGACTGGATAATTTATCTAACTCTGATTTTACAATCTGACGACAATTACTACAAATTACTCTCCTCTAATTTCTCTGATAAAGATAAAATATCAAATCTGTCACACTTTTAATTTAATTTTATGTTGTAAATGTGCAGTCAATTGACACAAAACTGTGGTAATGTTACACCTAAAAGTTAAGATATACTTAATATATTTGTACAAAAATTTTAATAGAGAGGGAAGAAATAGAATAAAAAATGTTCAATTTTGAATGAAATTCATGAAATACCTACTAAGTCATTATTATACTTAAAAAAATAAAAACAAAATGCGAAAATCTTGCATAAATAGCAAAGGCACGCATTACCAGATTATAACGACTTTAGCTACAAATAAACTATAGATAACAAGAGGTAAGCAAGTGAATAAGTACGAATGTTCAGCATTAAAATGTCTGCTAACTACGGTTTCAATAGCATCGATCTCTTTTTCAACAGAAGATGTATTTGCAAAAAATGTTATTACAAGAGTAAATTCAAGCACATCAACTTCATCATCTCCAAAAGCTTGGAGCGTATTTGATACTGGAAAAATGGTGCCAGTAGTTGCCCCAGAAGATAAAGATATTCTTCATTTCGGAAAAAACGTAGAAATAACGTTGGCAGGAGGTGTTATTGGAGAGACTTCTGTTGGCAAGGGGACAACTTTTGGTATAGATGTAGGCAACAGCCCTGGAACTCTAGTTGTTGGGGATATACCAACTGGCCTTTTAGGTATCGCTGCATCTTCAGAGTCAAAAGGCTCAGCTTCTGATGAAATCGTGAGAAAACCTGCATATGTTGTTGGTAGAATAACCGCACCAGATTCTTCTCTTTCAGACGAAAATTACTTGGATTTGCGTTTTGAAGATAATAGCAGAATTTTTATAGAAGATACTGGAAATAGGCTTCATGATATAAATTTTGCTGGCAAAGATGGGGAAGTTATTATTGGAAATGGTAATGTTTTTGGCCAAATATACAATAGTAAATATACAAAATCATTAGGAAAAGTTATTGTTAATGGTAATACTGTGTTTGAAAGAGAGGTTGGTAGAGGGGGTTCTATAAATCTTATAGGTATAGATGGTGGTGTCTTGGAAGCTCATTCAAATGTAACAGTAAACATGCTAAAATTTTATAGTAAGGATGGTCATTTCTCATTTAAAGGGGAAGAATTTAATGGTGATATATTATTCAATAATCCAAATGATACAGTAGAAATATCTAGTAATGCTCATATTGTAGGTGATATTAATGTTAGAGAAGGCATTGAAAGCGCTGGTAAATTAATAGTTACTGATGGCAATAGTATTGTCACAGGTTCTATAGGAGAAGATGCTCCACTCCGATTGATTAACATTGGAAAAGGATCTTTATCAATGCATCAAGGTGTCAAGGTTAACACTTTACAGTTTCTAGATAATGGTTCTGCAACTTTTGCTAAAAACCTAATAGGTAACGTGGACTTTAATGGAAAAAGAGATAGTAGCATAACATTTGGGCATGGAAAGAATGATATGGTTGGTGATATAGATGGTAATTTATCAGCTAAATATTCAGAAGTATCAGAAGTATCAGAAGTATCAGAAGTATCAGAAGTATCAGAAGTATCAGAAGTATCAGAAGTATCAGAAGTATCAGAAGTATTTGGGAGTTTTGGTGCAATCACTATCTTAGGGAGGACAACGATCAAAGGCACTATTGGTAAATATTCTCCTGTCTATTCTATTAATGTTGCACCTTCTGCAACGCTAATTGTAGACAAGGAGGCATCGGCATATACTATTGGTGGTGGTAATATTACTTTTTCTGAAGATCTAAAAACAAACACAATCAACGCGGGGGCTGGGAGATTTGAAGCAAAAGGATATATTTTTGGTATCGGTAAAGATAGTATGTTAACTTTCACAAATCCGGGCACTGCTGTTTTAAAGAAAGGAATAAATGGTAGTGTAGATTTTGCAGGTCATGATGCTACCTTATATTTGGAAGGTATTGTTAGTGGAGATATTCGCAATACAGGTGTTGCTAATCGAGGTACTATTATAGTTGATGGAAAAAGTGTAAGAATACAAGGAGGAGTAGGAAAACTCTCTCCAATAAAGCTTATAAATATAAAAAACAATGCACTGACCTTATACCAAGAAACTAATGTAGAATTATTGAAATTTGATGGATTAGGTTCGGTTAGTTTACAAAATGGCAATTTGATTGGTAATGTTGATTTTAATGGTATGTTTTCAGAAATATTAATGGGTAACGGAATTACTATAAAAGGAAATGTAGATAATACAAAAAATGGTAATGGTAATATATATGTTACGACCGAAGCTACTGCAACAATTGATGGAGAATTTGGACAAACTAATCCTGTGGGTATTTCATTTATGAGTTCTAACCCTAAGATTAAGATTACAGGTCAAAGCGTAAATATATCTAAAGCAACTGGTGCTGGAGATATAATTCTTACACGTCCTAATGAGATAAATTTTAGTGGTGAATTAAAGGAAATATCTAGCTTAATATGGGGCCGTGATATGGATGACAAACTATCCCCTGTGACCTTAAGTATTAGTAGAGACTCAACAATTAATTCAAAAAATATATCAGGTGAAATTGAAGGTTCATTATTAGTATTAAATGCTAATTCTTATATAATGGATGCTACTGTCAGTAATGCAGATACAATAATAGCTAATAAGAAGATACTGTTCTTGGGGGGTGACGTAATATATAGGTCTAGAATTGATAGTGATTCTCATATAATGGGCGGAAAACTTAATGTCTCTAAGAATAGCAATATATATTTTGATGAAGCTATTGGAGAAAAATATGCTATCTCTCAGATTTCTTTGTCCCAAGGATCGAATATCTATGCCAAGAAAGATATTACAGCTAAAAAACTAGTATTTTTAGGTAATTCAATGGTTGACTTAGGCGGTAATATATTTAAAGGTGATATTAATTTTAAAAATACTGAATCGCAAATAAAAATGAAAGGCAGAGCCAGCATTCATGGTAATGTAGATGATTCATCAGGAACAAATGGGGTAATTTTTGTTGATGCTGAAACATCTGCAACAATAACTGGAGAAATTGGTAGAAATAATGGGGTAAAGATTAGTTTTGTTGATCATACTTCGCAATTAAATGTTGGTGGCTCTAGCACAAATTTTAAAAATGTTGAAAGTATCGGAGGAGATTCTCAGGGGATAATTTCTCTAATAAGTCCCACGATAATCAGTTTACAGGGTAATATTGGCAGTAAGGATAGGAGAATATCGAGTTTACTGTGGGGTTATGATGAAAATGGTGATCTATCTCCTGCTATTCTAACACTTAACGGAAAAACCTCTATTTATGCAAATATTATATCAGGACAAGTACATGGCTCAGAACTAGTAATAGATGCTGATTCAATGATTGGTAGAAGTACTGTAACTGAATATACTGCGACAAAGATATCAGATGGAATTTCATTAACATTAGAAGGAGATATAAAATTTTATGCCTCTATCGATGGTGCTGATGATGCTAAGGGTAAACTCGTGATAGAAGATGGTGGAGATATAATTTTTTATGGCAAAGTCGGTGAAAGTACTAGTGGAAGCATATCCCAAATTTCTATTGGTGCAGCAGCTGTAACAACACAGGAAGTGACGGCTGAAAACATTATATTTACTGGAGCTGGTAGTCTAACGACAAATGGTTTGATGAATGTAGATAATATAATGATAAATGAAGGAACCTTAATATCAAGAGGAGGTATTGAAAGTTTTTATAGTGATGCCGATCCAAATATTATAATAGGTACAGGAGAACTACAACTTTTAGAATCTGATCTTATAGGCAATGTTACATTTAGCGAAAATGGAAAGATAGTTATTGCAGATGCAAAAGTAAGAGGAACTATAAAAACTACAGTTAATTATAATGGAGCTGTTACTCTTGCTGTGGGCGGGGGAATCACTGGTGATATTGGTGAAAATCATCTATGGCTTGATCAAGTAACTATTGCTGATAGTTATGATGTTAGATCTAGTATATATGCTAGGAATATTTTTATAAAGAATAGTGCTGTGTTGAGCATTCATAATAATAATATCTTTGGTGATATTCGAGGCAATATAGGAAACGGAAGCCTAGTTTTTTATGTTGATCCAAGCAGGACTGGCATAGCTTCGGCATATGACTTAGATTCAATAACATTTAAAATGGGAGGAAGTATAAATAAACCATTCCATGCAAATAATTATCTAATTTATGACGAGTCATCAATAGATTTTGGAGCAAAATTTTCTCCAAATAGTACTTTAAAGATTTTAGATGGAAATTTATCAATTAATGATCTTGCTGAAGGTAGTATATCTCGAATCAGTGGAACTGGTAATATAATATTCAATGTCTATGGTAATATTCCTGAAATTGGATCGCATATGGATTCTATAGAAACTGTACATTTTAGTGGAACAGAAGTAGGGGGTGTAGCAACAATATCCAATAATATATATGCAAAAGATGTTGTTGTTGAGAGCGGTGTGAAATATCAGGCTGCAGAATCTCATGCTATCTACGGAGATATAATATTTGAAGATGGAGCAATGTTAGATCTTTCAACTAGTAATTTTACAGTTACAGGAATTGTTACAATGAGAGATAATATAACTATAAGTTCTGTATTATCTCCAGATAGAATTTCTGGTAATATTGTTGGTATTGTTGAGATGGCAGGAAGTAATTTAACATTGAATCTCGATACTTCCATGTTAGAAAGAGGAGATCAGATATATCAAATATTTTCATCTGTTAGTGGAAAACCGAGCAGTTGTATTGTTATTACAAACCCAGATTCAGCATTTAAGCTGGAATATGTAGATGGAGTAATAAATGTAAAGGATGAGTCTAGAATACTAACTCCGCAGCCTGTTGGTGAGGATATTCCAGAAGATATTGGTGATGAAGTAAGAGGTGAAGTTATCGATTTGGTAGGAGCAGGTGCACGAAACAGAGTAAAAGATCCAATAATTAAAGGATTTGTGGTAGGTGGTGCAATTGATGCTGAAGAAAGTGAGGATGAAATTGCAGGTTCTGTGGATGGTGAAGGCGAAGGAGAATATAAAGTCTTGGATGATATAGAATACTTGCCAAAATTGAGAGACGAGGAGGGAATTAGTGAATTTACTGAAGAAGATACTCCGGAGTCTAAACTCGGAAGTTCAATGAAAGTAGGGATGGATTCTGATAGTTTAATTTTACCGTCAGAAGAGCTTGATGATAGTACCACTTCATATGGCTCAACTATTACATTAGAAAAAGAAATTTTAAGTGGTGAAGTAACGTATGATTCATCATATCTTTCTAATCAGCAAGCTTATAGCAGTTCAAGCGGCCAAATTATACTAGAACAGCCATCATCTAATTCGAGTTCTGTATTAGAAGAAAAAATATTTTCTGACGAAAGTCTAGACCAAGCAGAGAATCCGAATCCTTTGCCAAATTCGTTTGAAATACAAAGTGATGCAGACAGAAGTAGAACATCGTTACACCAAGTTGTTCGTTCTGATAATTCAAATTTTTCACTAAATGTGGTATCTGCTGTTTCAACTCATCTCCATGAATCAGTATCTGGAGAATCTTCTGGTTCTGTAGCTGTTGCATCTGGTGATGATGATCCAAAAAGAGGCGTGTGGGTTCAAGGTTTTGGTAATCTTGCAAAGCAGGGTAAAAGAACCATCAACCCTGGATATAGATCTACAACTATAGGAGGGCTTATTGGTTATGATACGGAGATAAATGATAGATTGATAGTAGGTGCTGCTGTAGTAAGAGCTGGCACTAAAGTGCGTATTAAAGATCAAAATAATGGTGATAGAGTAAGCACAAAAACATGGATGTTTAGTATGTACTCGCTCTATACAATTAATAGTAGTTGGTTCACAAGAGCTACGGCAATTGTAAGTAACGCAGAAGTTGAAACTAGCGAAAAATTATTAGTTAATGGTGTAACGAACGTGCTGAAAGGTAAACATACTTCTAAGTCTTTTGCTTTTGATGGTTCAATTGATTACGTGTATAAAATTAAAGATAGGATTACTCTTACTCATGAATTAGGTATTAATGCAAATTACTTTAATGATGGTGGCTATATATCAACTGGGAATTGGGGGCAGCTCAGCAATAGTGTGGCAAAAAGTTCTGGAGAGAACTATGTGGGATATTATGGAGCAATATTTGCAGGAGATATAGATCTTAAAGATTCTAAGCTTTCGCCTTCTGTTCATGCAAAGATTTCTCGTGAATTTTATACAAAAAATGCAAATATTACGTCAAAAATTAACCTTGAAGATGGTGCATATACTAGTAAAACATCAAACTTGAACAAAACAATATATAATATAGGCTTTAATTTGGGAATATCTAATGGAGTAGTAGATGTTAAAGTTGGTTATGATTTAGCCTTAGCACAAAAATACCAAAGTAATAGTGGGTCTTTGAAATTAAGAATTAATTTCTAATACTGTAATGGATCCCGCCTTAAATAGCGGGATGACGACTGAAGGGAACGACAACGTTGTTAAATCGAGTCAATTCACGATAGCAAAAAATAAACTTACTCGACGTGATCAGCACCGGAAGTGGATCCTGCTAGCGCATGTACTTCTTCATCTTCGCCTGGAAAGGCGGTGCCTGCTGTCAAAGTTGCAAATAGATGATCAAGAGATGCAAGTTCAGGAGTTACATCACCTACAGATGCTTTTTTAGCAGGAGTTAACATAGACAGTGATGATTTCTCCCAGAGTTCAAACCACGGAGCTATTGGAATTCCTTGTGATTCCAAAATTTCTCTGCAAGTTCTCCCAAGGTGATCCTCCGTCAAACAGTTTCCTCCATGGTCTGAGATATATTCTATAATATTAAAATGCTGATTTTCTGCAGCAAAATGTGCTGGTGTTCTTCCATCTGTGGCTTGTATATCTATCGACGAGTGTATGTAACTTGTAAGATACTTAAAACTTTCTAAATTACCCGCTTTTGCTGCATAATGAACAGGTAATAATCCTTCGCTGTCCGAAATAGATGGGCTTGCACCATTTTCATACAGCCATTGAAAGATAATAGCAGTTGGCTGTATACTTGCAAAGTGTAGCGGAGTCACACCTTGTGCATCAGGAAAATTTAGATTAAAGCTTTCTGAAAAAGTCTTTTTGATTTCTGAAAGATTAGACATAGCTGAGGTCACATTGGCCATTTGGGAACATGCAACAAGAATAGGCGTAATCTTATTAAATTGAATAAATTTATCACCCAAATATTTATCTTTTCCGACTTCCATAGTGCCAGATTCGGGGTATAAAAATTGCAATAAAGACTTAGTAGCCTCGCATATTTGTTTTTTCGTTGCCCGTGTTGTTCCAATACAAATTTGCATACTTCCATTATCAAAAAAGTTATTTATTAAAATATGCATATCGGTTTTTTCATTCTCATCTGCAAAGAAAGCTAACCTACACAAATTCTTAAAATCTATTTCGGAATCTGCTTCAGAAAATGAGAAGTCAGAAACTTTTCCTGATGGCAGAGCTCTTTGATAGATAGTTGCTAATGTTTTTTTTATTTCGTTTACATTTTTATAACCAGGCAATCCTAAGCTAGGAAGAGATGGTAAAAATTTGACTTTCATTACAGGCTCCATTTATATTTTAGTATTTAATTATACAAGGATAAAATTTTAGGTCAATTACATTAAGTAAATTTTGTTACAAATTAATATGTATTTATAATTTGGGCTATTAGCCATATTCCTAAATGCAGAGTTTGACATATAAATCTAAATTCCATAGAATGCCAAAAATTGAATTGGAGTGTTTATGGCATTTAGTAGCCAGATGTACCTTTTTAAAGACCGTAGATTCTTGCCTATGCTTATTACGCAAGCATGTGGCTGTTTCAACGATAATTTATTAAAAAGCGCCCTTATAATGATTATTACATATAAGGCGTCAATACATACAACTCTTGCTCCTCAGTTTTTAATTGCTATTGCTAATGCTATTTTTATTTTACCCTTTGTTTTACTTGCAGGTATAGCGGGGCAGATTGCAGATAAATATGATAAAGCTCGGGTTGTCCAAATAATTAAAGCATTAGAAATTGGCATTGTTATATTAAGCATTCAAGGCTTTTGGACTAGTAATTTGATTACTCTCTTTGCTGCCATATCATTAATGGGTATGCATTCTACATTTTTCGGACCTATTAAGTATAGTATTTTACCTGAACATCTAAAAAAAGATGAGTTAATAGCAGCAAATGGTTATATAGAGGCTACAACTTTTATCACAATTTTAGTAGGTACATTATTGGGAGGATTTGCGGTAAGCGGGGTATATGCAATATTGTGTTTGATGATGCTTATGGCAATTGTTGGTTTTATCACAAGTATGTATATACTGCCATCTACCACTATTTCATCTGATATTAAATTAAATCCTAACATTTTCCAAGAATCTTGGCTGATTGTAAAATATTCAACAAGTAAAAAACAAGTGTTTCTTTCCATACTTGGAATTTCTTGGTTCTGGTTTATTGGGGCTGCTATAATGTCCCAGATCCCTACATTAACAAAAGATGTTTTCGCATGTGATCAAACTGTAGCAAATCTTTTTCTTGGTGTATTTTCTGTCGGCGTAGGAGCTGGCTCATTTATATGTAATAGAATTTTTGGTCAAGAAATTTCAACAAAATATGTTTTCATATCTGCTATCGGCATAAGTATTTTTGGTGCAGATTTATTTTTTGCAAGTCGTATTAGTGCAGTAGAGTACCCTATGGATCAATTAAGAGATGTTGTCACATTTCTTGGTAAAAAACATAATTGGAGAATATTGGTTGATTTGTTTTTTATAGCTGCTCTTGGAGGGCTTTATATAGTTCCTTTATATGCAGCTATTCAATATTTTAGCGCTCCAGCATTTAGATCGCGGGTTATTGCAGCAAATAATGTTGTGAACGCTGTTTTCATGATAGCATCAAGCATATTAATATCTATTCTGTTTAATGTTGGTTGTTCAGTAACTATGGTTATTTTTATAATAAGTTTATTAAATGCTATAGTTGCAATATACATATACCAATTACTTCCAGAAAACGAGATTATTCCTGAACCTATTTTACGAAAAATAATCAAATTTATTTTTGATAAATTATATAGAGTTGAAATTAAAGGAGAAGAAAATTTCCAAAAAGCTGGGAAAAGAGCAGTGATTGTATCAAATCATATTTCTTATTTAGATCCTGCAATGCTTGCTGTATATTCTCCAGAAAGATTAATTTTTGCAGTTAATACACATATAGCTCAAGAATGGTGGTTGAAACCGTTTTTAAAAATAGTAAAAGCCTATCCTGTGGATTCAAACAATCCAATGGCTATGAAAAATATCATTAATGAAGTAAGAAAGAATAAGAAAATTGCTATATTTCCAGAAGGAAGAATAAGTACCACGGGGGCTTTAATGAAGATTTATGAGGGGCCTGGAATGATAGCAGACAAGGCAGAGGCTTGTATTCTTCCAATTAGAATAGATGGGTTGCAGTTTACTATTTTTTCAAAAATGAAACATTTAGCCAGAAATCGCGCCTTCCCAAAAGTTACAATTACCATCTTGCCTCCTGTAAGACTTGAAGCTCCGAATAATCTCGATAGTAGAGAAAGAAGAAAATTTCTAAGCCAAAAATTATATGATATAATGTCAGAAATGATTTTCGAGAGTTCTGACTATAGAAAAACAATATTCCAATCCTTGATCGATGCTGGAAGAACTTATGGTTTCAATTACCCAATTATAATGGATTTAGAAAATAATAGCATTACTTATAGATCTCTTATAACAAAGAGCTTTATACTTGGTAGTTTATTTGCAAAACATACACAATTAGGAGAAAATGTAGGGTTAATGCTACCTAATAGTTGTGGTACTGTAATAAGTTTCTTTGGTTTACAGGCGCATGCAAGAATTACTACTATGATCAATTTTACCTCAGGTGCAGCAAATATTGTATCTGCTTGTAAAACAGCTTGTATTAAAACAGTATTTACATCTCGTAAATTTATAAAAAAAGCTGAGCTCTTTGACGTAGTAGAAGCTCTGAGTTCTGAAGTAAAAATATTGTATCTTGAAGATCTAAAGGATAATTTGTCTATAATATCAAAGTTAAAAGGTATAATAGGAGGTTTTTTACCTGAAACTTATTATAATTATGTTTGTAAGAACCAAGATAAAAATTCTCCTGCAATTATATTATTCACTTCGGGTACTGAGGGTATTCCAAAAGCCGTAGCGATTTCTCATAAAAATATGCAAGCAAATCGCTGCCAAATGTCGGCAAGAGTAGATTTTGGATTGAATGATGTGGCGTTTAATGCTCTTCCTTTATTTCATTGTTTTGGATTGATGGCTGGTTGTATGTTAACTGTACTTGGTGGGGTGAGAACATTTTATTATCCGTCTCCCTTACATTATAGAATAATTCCAGAAGTAATTTATGACATTGGTACAACTATAATGTTTGGTACAGACACATTTTTGAATGGCTACGCCAAATTTGCAGATCCATACGATTTTTATTCAATAAGATATACGTTTGCTGGGGCTGAGAGACTAAAGCCAGAGACTAGAAAATTGTGGTTTGATAAATTTGGTGTTAGAATTTTTGAAGGTTACGGTGTAACAGAGGCTTCACCTGTAATTGCTGTTAATACTCCAATGCATGATAAACCAGGAACTGTAGGAAGATTGATCCCAAAAATGGAATCAGCAATCTTACCAGTAGAAGGTATCACCGAAGGGGGAAGATTATGTGTTAAAGGTCCTAATATTATGCTTGGATACATAAATAGTGATAATCCAGGAGTTATTATACCACCTTCAATAGACATACTTGGTAGTGGATGGTATGATACTGGTGATATTGTAAGTATTGATTCAGAAGGATATATAAAAATTCTTGGAAGATCTAAAAGATTTGCAAAAATAGCAGGTGAAATGATATCACTTGCTACAATTGAAGAAATTGCAAGCCAAATAGATCCAAAAGTTTTACATGCCTCTGTTTGTGTTCAAGATGAAAAAAAAGGTGAACAAATTATATTATTTACAGAGAGTAAAAAAATATCTAGAGACAGTTTTTTATCTCAAGTAAAACTTGCACAAAAAACAGAGCTTTTAATACCAAGAATAATAAAAATACTTCCTGAAATCCCAATACTTTCGACTGGGAAAATTAATTATAGAAAAATTGTAGAAATGGCGCAGCAACTTGCGCAGGAGGAAACAAATGGAAAATCAATTAGCATATAATTTTAGGTTGAATTCATGTTCTAATGGAGTTGTTACACTTGAGTCTATAGGTAATAAATATGTTGTTTTATATTTTTATCCAAAAGATGATACATCAGGTTGTACTCTTGAGGCACAGGAATTTTCTAAGTTAAAAAATGAATTTAATGAACTTAATGTAGCTATATTTGGTATTTCAAAAGAAAATATTGATTCCCATAAAAAATTTATTAAAAAATACGATTTAACGATAGATTTACTTTATGATGATTCTAGTATTGCTGAAGAATTTGGGGTGTGGGTTGAGAAATCTATGTATGGTAAAAAATATATGGGTATAGCTAGGACAACTTTTTTAATAGGGGAAAACAGAAAAATTTTAAAAGTTTGGAATAATGTCTCTGTTCCTGGGCACGCCAAAGAGGTTTTAGATTATATTAAATCAATGAATTAAAAGGGCATAAGTATGCAGCTTACAGAGACTGTTAAAAAAATTTTAGAAAATTATAGCAGTGAGTCTATCGCTATAAGGTCAAAATTGTGCCAGATACTTATGCATGGGAAAACAGCAGGTTCTGGCAATATGGTTATTCTCCCTGTTGATCAGGGATTTGAGCATGGTCCTGACAGAAGTTTTATTAAAAATCTTTCAGCATATGATCCGGATTACCATTTCAAATTATCTATTGACGCAGGATTAAGCGCATATGCAGCACCTTTTGGTTTATTAGCAGCTTCTAGTGGAAAATTTGTCGGAGAAATTCCAACAATTTTAAAAATGAATAGTAGTAATTCTCTTGTTGCAAAAAATTCTATCCCAGACCAAGCTATTACAGGAACCGTAAAAGATGCTGTAGAACTTGGATGTGTTGCTATTGGCTTAACAATATATCCTGGATCTGCAAAGTCATTAGATATGATAGAAGAGGCTAAAGAGGTAATTAGAGAGGCTAAAACATATGGTCTTGCCTCAGTTATTTGGTCATATCCAAGGGGTGGCAATATTTCGAAAGAAGGGGAGACGGCTGTCGATATATGCGCGTATGCTGCGCATATTGCAGCTCTTGTAGGCGCACATATAATAAAGGTAAAGCCACCTACAACTTATGTTGAGCAAGTTGAGGTAAAAAAACTTTTGGAATCGGAAAATATTAAGATTGATAGTGAAGTAGATGCCATAAAGCATGTTGTACAAGCTTGTTTTTCTGGAAAAAGATTAGTTGTATTTTCTGGAGGAACATCAAAAGATGATCATAGTATTTTGTCTGACGTCAAAACAATAAAATTGGGTGGAGGGAATGGTTCAATTATCGGAAGAAACAGTTTTCAAAGACCGAAAGCTAATGCTTTAAAACTACTTTCAGAAATTTGTAATATATATGCTAAATGAAACTTGCTTTAGTAAATATTTTTTTGGCATTTGTTGTAGTTACATTCATAATTTCTGAAACAGATTTATTATGAAGTGATGCTAAAAATTCTGCTGTGTGCTTAATAAATGCTGGTTCGTTTCTTTTGCCTCTATGTGGAGTAGGGGCAAGATATGGGGCATCAGTTTCAATAAGTAGTCTATCAAGAGGAAGTTTAGAAATAATTTCTTGTAGCGCTATCGCATTTTTAAAAGTTATAATACCTGCTACAGAGATATAAAGACCAAGATCTAGAGCTTTACGTGCAAATAGTTCACTTGCAGTAAAACAGTGAATTACGCCAGTATATGGGGAGTTTCGCATTTCAGTAGTAAGAATTTCAATAGTGTCATCTTCAGCATCACGAGTATGAACAATTATTGGAAGTTTTTCTTGTGAGCTTGCAATAATATGATTAATAAAAGATTCTTTTTGCGCTTTCACTTCTCTAGTATCATGATAATAATCAAGACCTGTTTCTCCAAAGCTTATTATTTTTGGATGTTTTGATAATTCAGATAATTTGTTAGAAGGCAAAATATTATCAACTACTACATTACATGGATGGATACCTACAGAACAATATATATTCTTATTTTTTTCAGCAATTGAGAGAATTTCAGGTAATTCATTAATGGTTGTACAGATGGTATGTAGGTACTTTACTCCTGTATTTGTTGCATTTTGAATCACAGCGTCTAAATCATCACTAAATGGTTGCATGTTAAGGTGGCAATGCGTATCTATTAGAAAAGTCATATTTCTAATCTTTTAAATATTGGAAAAGGAGCCTTAAGTACTTTGCCTTGCTCAATTTTATACTTAGAGGTTAAATTGGCAAACATCCTTTGATTTTTTTGTATACCAAGCTGATTCAAAATTTCGTGAGCACTATTTGGAATAACAGGAAGCATATAAATTCCAATACACCTTATAGTTTCTAAGATAATATATAAAACTTCCTGCATTTTTTTTTCATCTGTTTTTTTAAGAGCCCATGGCGCTTCCATATCAATATAGATATTTGCTTCATCTGCGATTTTGATTATACCGTCTAAGAAATTGTTAATTTCATATTTTTCCATGTAATTTTTAAAGCGATCAAGAGAATTATAAGCAAGTTGTACTAAATTAGAGTTTTTTAGTAAATCATCAGAATTCTCAACATTCGGGGTTCTGGCTTCTAAATTTTTATTAATGAATGCGAGCACACGTTGGCACAAATTTCCTATTTTATTAGAAAGCTCACTATTAATTCTATTGATAAAACCTTCTCTAGAAAAATTCCCATCGTTTCCTAATATTACTTCTCTTGCCATATAATATCTAACGTAGTCGCCGCCAAATTCTTCAACTAAGGCTACAGGATCAATAACATTACCTATAGATTTAGAAATTTTTTGACCTTCATTAGTCCACCATCCATGCGCTAAAATCATCTTAGGCAAAGCTAGTCCTGCCGCCATTAGAAAGGCAGGCCAATATATAGCATGAAACCTCAATATATCTTTTCCTACTATATGTACATTTGCTGGCCAAAATTTTTGAAAATCTTCAGTATTTTCTGGATAACCAAGTGCAGAAATATAATTTGTTAATGCATCAAGCCATACATACATAACATGATCTTTATCATCTGGAACTTGGATCCCCCATTTCATAGTTGTTCTTGAAATAGATAGGTCATTAAGACCGCTATTTACAAAGCTTATAACCTCGTTTCTTCTAGAAATTGGCTTTATAAAATCTGGATTTTGTTCATAAAATTCTAGTAATTTATTTTGCCATTTAGAAAGATCAAAAAAATAACTTGCTTCCTCTACCCATTCAACTGGTGCTCCAGTTGGAGCTAGTTTCTCTTCTGTAAGTTCAGATTCAGCATAAAAAGCTTCATCTCTAACCGAATACCATCCAGCATATTTTCCTTTATAAATATGCCCATTTTTTTTAAGAATATTCCAAAAAAAACGAGCGGCTTTTTTGTGGCGTTCTTCTGTAGTTCTAATAAAATCGTCATTAGCAAATGTTAGTAGAGAAGATAACTCTTTGAAAGGGATAGATAATTGATCTACAAAATCTTGTGAGGACATATTTGCTTTTTTAGCAGCTTTTTCAACTTTTTGCCCATGTTCATCTGTACCAGTTAAAAATTTCACTTCACATCCACTTAGTGTCATGAAACGGGCAAATATATCAGATACAAGCGTTGTATATGCATGACCAATGTGTGGCTTGTCATTTACGTAATATATTGGGGTGGTTATGTAATATGATGACATGGCTGGGCTAAATCCTGTAGACTAAGTTTAATAGGATGTATATTCTATTGTCAAAATAGATTTTTGCAAGAAAAGCGTGAAATACTTTGATGTTCTTACTGTTAGACAAAAAGTTCCTATATTGACATATATGTATGAAAGTACCATATCTCTAGGCGATATTGTGCTTGTGCCTTTTCGTAACAAATCTGTAATGGGCGTTATTTGGGAAAATAGAAAAGAAAAAGATACAGAAAATAATTCAAAAAAATATGCAATAAAATCAGTTAAATTTAAATTTTTATTGCCCTCTATATCAAAAAATTTTAGAAGTTTTTTAGAATTTTTCGCTAGATATTACATTATTGACTATGCTTCTTGTTGTAAGATGGTGCTTCCTATAAGTCTAAATCCTATGAAAGAATATAAGAAGATAAACCAAATAGCATCTGTGAACATACCTGAGTTAAATGAAGAGCAAAATTTAGCTTATAAAGAAATAGTAAATACACAAAAAGTTTCTGTGCTCGATGGTATCACTGGTTCAGGAAAGACAGAAGTATATTTTCATGTTTTAAATCAATATATTAAGGAAGGAAAGCAAGTACTACTTATGCTCCCAGAAATTGGTTTAACAAAACAACTTATTGAACGTTTTATTAAAATCTTTGGATTTAGACCCTATGTATGGCATTCTGCTGTCACTCCTTCCAAAAAAAGTGATACATTCGTTGCGATAGCAAGTGGAGAAGCTAAAGTTGTTATAGGTACTCGGAGTAGCTTGTTTCTCCCTTATAAGAATCTTGGTTTGATTATAGTGGATGAAGAACATGATGGTGCATACAAACAAGAAGAAAATATTCTGTATAATGCAAGAGATGCAGCGGTACTGCGAGCTAGTTTTGAAAAAATAAAAGTAATTCTTGTTTCTGCAACTATTTCCATAGAAACATATCTAAATATCAAAAATGAGAAGTATCACCATTGTAAGTTAACAAAGAGATATGGTGTAGCGAAAATTCCTTCCGTTAAGATAGTGAACATGAAAAATACTAAAAAAGGCAATTGGATATCTCATGAATTAGAAAATGCAATAAGGAAGGATTTAGAAAATGGCCTACAATCTCTATTATTTTTAAACAGAAGAGGTTTTGCTCCACTAATGCTTTGCACATCATGTTCTTTCCGCTTTGCTTGTAATAGCTGTTCTGCATGGCTTGTTGTGCACAAGAAAACAAATGCACTTATTTGTCATCATTGTGGTCATACAGAAACTATACCTAATAATTGTCCGGAATGTTTGAACGATACAATTTTAGCATGTGGCCCTGGAGTAGATAGAATAGCAGAAGAGGTACAAAATATATTTCCTAAAGCTAGAGTACATGTGTTTACTAGAGAGAAATCTAGTGCATTATCAGCTATTGATGAGTTTATTCACGGTGTTGAACAGGGAAATATAGACATTATTGTCGGAACTCAAATAATTACGAAAGGATATCATTTTCCTAAAATTTCAACTGTGGGAATCATAGATGCTGATTTGGGGGCTAGTAATATAGATTTGAAAGCCAATGAAAGATGTTTTCAATTACTTCAACAAGTTAGTGGAAGAGCTGGTAGAGATAAATATGAAGGAACTGTATATATTCAAACTTATTTTCCTGACAATACTATATTGCAGATATTGTGTAATAACCTAACTAAAGAGTTTTATGAATCAGAGCTTACTATGCGTAAAGATTCTTTTTTGCCTCCTTTTTCAAGAATAATAGCGCTTATAGTAACTGGAGAAAATGAGATAACTACGATGAATTTTGCCAAAAAAATCAGGAATTTAGCGCCAAAAACAGATAGAGTAAAAATATTAGGGCCGGCTCCTGCAACAATGAGTAAACTGAAAGGTAGTTTTAGATTTAGAATATTATTTATATCAGATAAAACTTATAATTTACAAAATTATGCTGTTCAACTTGTAAATTTATTTCCATCAACAAATCGTGAAAATATTAGACTTGAAGTTGATCCATATAGTTTTTATTAGTATAACTATAGTCATCCGGTCCATCTGTGCGAAATCAGGAATCCATTTCCTTAAAAAATTAGATCCCGCGTTTAATATTGGATGATTGTAATGTGTGATGACCTAGAGGAGTAATAGAGTCCAATTGGATTAGGATCTTAACTCTCCGCCATGTTTTTCAAATATAAATTTTGTAACTTTAACGCTAAGTTCATCTATTTCAGCATCAGTTAATGTTCTATCATCCGCTTGTACCAAAATTCTTATGGCAAGAGATTTTTTGTTATTTCCTAAATTTGCCCCTTTATATAAATCAAAAATTTCTGCATTTTTAATGAGTTTATCAGCCGATAGAACAGTTTTTAATACATCTCCAGCATTTTGTCTGTCATCAAGAATAAATGCAAAATCTCTTGAAATAGATTGATAAGGCGAAAGTATTAATGATGATTTTTTTCCAAATTTGTTTCTTGGTAATGGAATATTTTCTATAAATAATTCAAATGCATATGTAGGTTTTTTTATATCATAGATATTTAAAATGGAGGGATGCACTTCTCCAAAATATGCAATATCTTGCTTTCCAATTTTAAAAACCCCAGATCTACCTGGATGATAATAAATTGGTGTAGTACCTTGCAATATTTGTAGTTTATCAACAGAAAAATCTAGTTCGTTTATTAAAGATTCTAGATCAGTTTTTATATCAAATATGTCAACGGGTTTTTCAGTAGAGTGATGAGTTTTTTCAAATATATTGCCGCAGATAACTGCAGATAATACTTGAGACTCTCCTGTTATTGTTAAATCCTTAAATATAGGTCCAATTTCAAATAATGAAATATTCAAAATTGATCTTTTAATATTTGAAGAAACAGAATCTAAAAGATTTGGAATTATTGAAGGTCTCATATAATTCAAATCTTGGCTTATTGGATTTTGAATAAATAGATCAGGATTTATAGTTACAAAATTCTCTATTATTTTACTTGGCATGAACGACCATGTTATTACTTCTTTATATCCCAAACTTGCAGCAATACGACGTGCTGTCTCTAATCTTTTCTGATTCTGCGTATGTAATCTTTTGAAATTTATTTGAACATCCAGACAATTCATGGGAATTTTTTCAAATTCAGAAATTCTTGATATTTCTTCAGCTATCACTTCTGCGATGTCAATATCGTGTCTCCAAGTTGGAACTAGAATGTTTAAAATATTCCCTTTATCTTCAATTTCAAAACCAAGAGAGTTTAAAATTTCTATGATCTCTAATTTTGGTTTACTAATTCCAATTCTTTTTTCTAGCAAATCTATATTAAATTCAATTTTCCTTTTTGTTGTCGTCGCATTCCCAGCTAAAGAGATTTTACTAGCTTCACCGCCACAAATTTCAAGTATCATTGAGGTTGCAAGATTAAGTATCTCTATGGTTTGGTTGTAATCTATTCCTCTTTCAAAACGAGTTCTTGAATCAGTTATAATATTATGTTTTCTTCCTGATCTAGTAACTGATATTTTGTCAAATATAGCTGATTCTAAAATAATATTATTTGTTTCGGCTGAACATTTTGAGTTTTCTCCTCCTATGATCCCTGCAAGAGCTAGAATATTTGTTTCGTCTTTAATTATAAGATCTGGGATAGAAAATTCATAAATTTTTGAGTTTAGAGCTTCAAACTTCACTGATTTCTCTAAGTTCTGAACTGTAAGTATATTGCCGATTTTTTTTCTATCATATGCATGCATAGGACGTGCAAATCCCAAACTAACATAATTTGTTATATCGACAATAGCTGAAATTGGCGCAAGTCCGACATTCCACAGCAAATCTTTAAGCCATTGTGGGCTTTCTATATTTTTAACATTTCTTATCTCTCGAATAGCAAATAATTTACACTCGTCTGATTTTATTTTTGGTTTAACAGAAGATTCAAAATTCGTATCGAATTCTGGTATGTTGATGGGTATTAATGTGCCAAGCTTTTTAGCTGACATGTCTCTTGCAATACCATATATACCAAAGCAGTCCCCTCTATTTGGTGTTATATCAATATCAAAAATAACGTCATCAAGGCCTAGATAAGGAAGAATTTTGTCTCCAATTTTAGCAGTTTGACTAAGTTCAATTATTTCTCCTTCATTCCCATAATTTATTAGTAATTCTTCGTATGAACACATCATACCTTCGCTTTTTACTCCTCTAATTTCAGAAATTTTGATAACAAAATTTCCTTTCGGTATAATTGTCCCAACTTTAGCAAGCACCACATTTATATTTTCTCTTGCATTTTGTGCTCCACAAATAATTTGTAACTTGTTTGCGCCATCATCTACAGTGCATATTTTCAATTTTTCAGCATTTGGGTGTTTTTCTGTTTTAATAATACGAGCTACAATAAATTCTGAGAGATCTAATTTTCTATCAATTAATGAGTTAAGCTCAAAACCAAGCTTTGTAAGATGTGTAGCTATCTCATTAGCACTTAAGTTTGTATCCAAATATTTTTTTAGCCAATTTTGTGTGAGTTTCACCTTGTAAGTCCTCCAAATACTGATGGTATATCAAAAGCTGAAAAACTGTAATGCTCAAGCCATCTAATATCACTTTCAAAAAATTGTCTTAAATCCTCTATACCATATTTCAACATTGCCATTCTTTCTATGCCTAATCCAGCAGCAAAACCTTGATATATGCTTGGATCAACTCGAGAATTAATTAAAACTTTTGGGTGTACCATGCCACATCCAAGCACTTCCAACCACTTTCCTTCATTGAACCTAATATCTACTTCTGCAGAAGGTGTGGTAAATGGGAAGAAGCTGGGACGAAAACGCACTTCTGGATTTTGACCTTCAAAAAAAGCATTTACAAATTCTAATATTACATATTTAAGGTGAGACATATTTATGTCTTTATCTATAGCAAGAATCTCTATTTGATGAAACATCGGAGTGTGAGTTATATCATGCTCTGATCTGTAAGTTCTACCTGGTGCAATAAATCTAAATGGTGGTTTACCTTTTTCCATCATTCTAATTTGAACTGGAGATGTTTGAGTCCTCAAAAGAGTTTTTTCATTATTTTCTGAACTCATATAGAAAGTATCCTGGGTTTGTCTTGCAGGATGATTTTCATCAATATTTAATGCAGTAAAGTTGTACCAGTCAGATTCTATACTCGGTCCTTCTTTAATCTCGAACCCAAGTTTTGCAAAAATTTCTATAATCTCGTTTTTAGCTTGTGAAATCGGGTGTATAGAGCCAATGCGTTTTTTTTGAGAAGGTAAAGTTATATCAATATTTTCTTTTATTAATTTTTCTTTTAATTTCTGTGTTGTTAAAATCTTTTGTTTATTCTCGAAAGCTATGTCGAAAGTATTTTTAATGTCATTAATTTCTTTGCCAAAAATCTTTCTTTCATCTGCGCCCATTTTTCCAAGAAGTTTCATTTGCTCCGAGATTAATCCGTTTTTACCTATAAATTCTATTCTTACAGACTCTAACTCATCAAGATTTTGAGAAGATTCCACTTTATCTATTGCTCTATCAAGTAATGATGGTAACATATGCATGCATTTTTTGAGATGCATGATATCAATAGTGAGTATAAATGTCTAATTTAAATTTAAAAACTCTTGGATGTTTGATGATACTTTCCGGACCTTCTGGCTGTGGGAAAACATCACTTACAAAACGTCTTATGGAAGATGATCCATTCTTGGCATTGTCTATCTCATCTACAACACGAAAACCACGTAAAGGAGAAGTAGAAGGATTTCACTATAATTTCGTGAGTAAAGAGAATTTTGAAATAGAAGTAAAATCCGGTCAGATGCTTGAATTTACTAAAATTTATGGAAATTATTATGGGACACCCAAAAAACAAATAGAATCTGCGATCGCAGAAGGTAAAGATCTTATATTTGACATTAATTCGTATGGGGCAAGGATAATTAAGGAAAAAATGCCTGCGTATTCATTCAGTATTTTTATTTTACCTCCATCAATAGATGAGTTAGAAAAAAGGCTGATATCTAGGAATCAAGATTTACCAGAAACCATAGAACATCGTATAAATAGTGCTAAACACGAAATCAAACAAGCTATTTATTATGATTATATAGTACCAAATATTGATTTGGAAATTGCTGTGCATAAACTTAAGTCTATACATATTGCTGAAAAATTAAAAAGATCTAGAATATTGAATCTAGACACAGTTTTATGAACAACCGATAAAATCTTTTGTATTACTTGTGGGTTCGTCATACAACTATAGTCGAATAATTTGAAATTTACGCTAGACGTGATGTTCTAATTCTATGAGCACTAAGTAAGAGAGAAATAACAATAAGTTTATTATTAGCTAAAATTTGCTTAAGTTAATATTTTAATATAAAATAATCAAAATTTAAGTATTTCTTGACAATATATAAGATTTTATATATACATGCAGCATGGATTTTTTTGCATGTTCTTAATTATTAATAAGAGAATTTTATGAATAAGTTAAATATACATTCCATTAATAATTATGGTGATTTAGGAAGAATGTTAGTAATGCATTATGCTAGTTATGGAAGAATGTTAAATGCAAAAATGGCAGAAATGATTTTAGATTTTGAGAAAGAATTGGGGGGGTGCGAAAAATTTAGTTCAAAAATTTATTCAAAAAAGTTACACTTACAAAATAAAATTTTTTTGGATGATATAGATAAGATATTTGATGAATATATGATAAGTATAAGTTTATTAGTTTCAAAACATTATAAATAAGGTTATAGTCAATTACTTTGGACATGGGACGTTGTTGTTTCTGTCAGTCATTCCGCATTTAATTAAGGATCCATCTAAAAGAAAATGGCCCTTCGTAAGAGATGACGAGAATAGCTTAACTCGTCGCTTCTAGTCTAAATATAAAAGTTAATTGATTATACATAGGACATATTATTACTAAAAATGCAACGTTATAAAGCTGTCGTAGAATATGATGGAACAGGGTTTTGTGGATGGCAAAGGCAAATTGGTTGCTTGTCGGTTCAACAAATTCTTGAAGAATCTATATATAAATTTAAAAAAATTCAAACATGTGTGTATGCTTCTGGCAGGACTGATACCGGAGTTCATGCTTATGGACAGATTATACATTTTGATTTAGATAAAAAATATGATCTAAAAGAAGTTATTTGTGCTATAAATTATCATTCAAAACCTCACGCTGTTGCATTGATAGATTGCGAATATGTTTCTCATGATTTTCATGCAAGATTTTCAGCTATAGAACGAGCCTACCTTTATAGAATAATAAATAGATTAAATCCTGTTATTATTGAAAAAAATAGAGTTTGGCAGGTAAAAAAAAGTCTAAATTTTGAATCTATGAAGGAAGCAAGCCAATATTTTTTGGGTAAGCAAGATTTTACATCTTTTAGATCATCGCATTGTCAGGCTAAGTCTCCAATTAGGACCATAAATAAGATTGATATTTTAAAAAATGGAGAAGAGATAAAGCTTTATATATATGCTCAATCATTTCTTCATAATATGGTTAGAAATATTGTTGGAACGCTTGTTGATGTTGGGCTTAATAAAATTCAATCTTATGAGATAAAAAATATGATTGAAAAAAAATCACGCGCTGTAGCTGGTCAGACAGCACCTGCATGTGGTTTATATTTTATGGGAGTAAAATATTAACACCAAGTTTCATTTTAAATGATCCTAAATGATTTATCGGCTAATTCAAAATAATTGACTATAATTTAGCTGAATTTATGTTGTGTAGTATGTGGAGCTGAGCTACTTCGTTTTGCTCTATGGCCATGAGGGTTATGATGTTTATGTGGTTTTGGGGTAGATGTTTTATGCTCATGTACATGAGTGATTGTGGTGCTAATTGATGAAATAGCTGGATGTGATAAAGCTTCTGCAAGCACTCTGTCTCTCAAAGTATCTGCTGCATCTGCGCTTTTTGTGCTTTCTCTACTATGTGGTTTTGTACCATCCACAATATTTGGTGGCGACATAATAATTCTACTTGTTTCAGTGCTTGATCTATCTAAAAATTCTGAGGAAGTTGGTGTTCTTGCTGTACTTGGAGTGGCAATACCCTCAGAAGGAACTATAGGTGGTGGGGCTGCCCAAGAAGTAGTTTCGAGTGTGAGAGTTGGTTTTGTTTTTGATAATCTCATAAGTGAAAGAAATTTATCAGTAGTACTAGAAAATGCCGATACTTTGTGTTCTCGAGTCAAAGAAGTAATATGTTTGTCAGCATGTTCTTCTTTCATTCCTAAATAGGTTGTGAGTCTTTCTTTTGCTTGATCTTTTGTTATAGAACCATCATGTCCTTGTTTTATAATGATCATGGAATTAATATCTTCTGCACTTTTCCCAGATATACCAAGTACTGTGAGAGTACTTTGAATAAATGCACCAGATGCAATATTTTCTTTGCCACGACTAACAACCGCTTCATGGATCATTACTGCCACAGCATCAAGTGGTAATGTTCCACCGTTTTCGCGTGCTTTTAAAGAAATTTGCTGGCCAAGAAGGGCGGCAGCATAAGAGGTATTTTCAATATTTGAAATTACCTCTTTATATAAATCATCTCTCTGGGTGTCATTCATGTTGTTTCTATTGGCGACATAAGATATTAATTCACTAGTTTTCTCAGGAGTATTAATACTGTTTCTTGCGAGCGCTGTTATTAAATTTGTTGTATGAAATGGTTCACGAGATACCATCATATACTGATTTTCTATATTATCAAAAATTCTGCTATCTTGAGATTTTATGCATGTATCGTAATATACCAACATTGGGTCTTTAGTACTAGGTGATTTTATTAGTTCAGGTACTTCAAAATCCATTCTTATTTCTGCCGTGTTAAATGTTGTATGCATATAAGTTATAGGAACTTCGTGCGAAGCAAGACCAGGCTTTCTAATGAACTCATCACGAGAATCAGAAAGATCTGTTATATCTGATTTAATAGTGGATAAAATGCGAGCAGGGGAAGGATTTTCTGGATCCATTATAGGATATACTAAATAGTCCATGTTAGAATATATAGTAACTTTCCTATCTGGGGTTACGTCTAGCAAAAGTTCTCTTGTGGGTGTTTGTCTAAAACCAAGATCAGATTGAGTTTTTTGGCACCACACAGCCGGTGCTCCTTGCAAAGCTTGATCTACTGAAGACATAGTATATTCAATTTGTTCTCTGCTTAGACCAAGTGATAATTCTTCGTTTTTTTGTAGCAAGACTTCCTTAAAATCATCATATCCAGTCCCAGGCTCCATCTTAATTTGATGTGTCACTCCATCTTTTCTAATGGATAAAGTGTTTCGTGATTGATCTAACTCTATTTGACGATGTAAACTTTCATTATAACTATCTAATGACCTATCTATGGTTGCTTTAATTAGAATCGCTCTTTCTTGATCAATTGCACCTCCTTCCTTTTGTATTTCCAATGCGGCAATTGCTGCTATTTTTCCTATTTGTCTTTCTTCGTTCTTTATAGCTGCAGCTTCCTCTAGTGTACTTTTTTCTGTAGCTTTTGTACTCGCTGTTAACGACACACTATGTTCTAGAGCTCTCTCTGGAGTAATTGCTGGGCCTCCTAAGCTTGTCTCTACTAATTCTTGATAAAAACTTTTTAATTCTGGATGTGTTGATTGTTCGGTTGCGGTAGACAGGACCAAAACCTCACTTACTGCATGTGCATCTCTTTCGTCTGTTGACGTAATATGACCTACAGCCGCAGCCCTTGCTTTATTCAAATCAATACTAACAGTTTCTCTTGACATTATTTTATTGTTCCAAGCTGAATTTAACTTACATGTTCTATGTTTCTCTAGATCAAGTCAATTTCTTTTAGAGTATAAATAATCATGTACAGAAAGAATAGTTGCAGACAAACAACATAATATATAGTCAATTGCTTTGAATTAGGCGAGTTGTTGCTTGACGTTTTCTTCAAAGATAAAACTAAGTATTAGTGCTGTATTTTTATTTGCTATAAAGCTTTCTTAGTTTTAGCGGTGATAAAAATGGGCATCAAAAATCAAATAATAACAAAATCTTTAGAATCTGGTGATCTAAAAATCTCTGGTTACGCAAGTGTTTTTAACGTAGTTGACCTATACCGAGATATTATAGAAGCAGGCGCTTTTACTGAAACAATTGCTAGTAATAAATCAATAAAATTACTTTGGCAACATGATATAAGAGATCCTATAGGCAGAATAGATAATCTCAAAGAAGATTCCACAGGTCTTTATATGGATGCTGTAATTACGTCAGGTACAAATAAAGGTAGGGAAGCTATTGATTTGATTAAGAAAAACATAATAAATGGGCTTAGTATAGGATTTAATATAAATACTTATTACACGAAACCAGATGGAGTAAGAGTAATCACAAGTATTAATTTATGGGAAATAAGTGTAGTTACTTTTCCTGCAAATCTAAGCGCCTCAATCTTAGAAAATCATAAAAATAATAAATTGTACAACATATTGAGTGAAGCAGAAAACTTAATCAGATTAATTAATCAAAAGGTTAAAAATGGAAGAATTTCTAACAAAAGTCGTTGAAAATATGGTTATTGAATTAAAAGATATAAAAGGAGAAATTAAGCATATGCAAAATATTACTACACCAGAGTTTATACAAGATATGGAAGAAAAAGAATCTTTTTGTAATAATATAAGAGGAGCGACTATACCATTAGACATTAAATCTTATAGTTCAGATCAGCCTGAAATGGGGGGTTTTGCGGTTTCTCCTGAAAGATATCGTCATATAATAACTAAAATAGCTGAAATTTCTCCAATGAGAATGATTGCTTCATGCGAAACAATCTCATCAAATGTACTTGAATTGCTAATCCAAGCAGGTGATTTTAATGGAGGATGGGTAGCAGAGAGGGCAGAAAGATCAGAAACAGATGCTCCTAGGTTAATTCAAAAACGAATAGTAGTACATGAACTTTATAGCCAGCCTAAAGCAACACAAAGGCTTCTTGACGATTCATTTGTTAATATTGATGAATGGCTTACAGAACAACTTGTACAAACATTTGCAAAAGCTGAAAATTACGCTTTTATAAATGGTGATGGTGAAAATAAACCAAAAGGTTTCTTAACTTATCCAGAAGAAATCCAAGCAGTGAAGGCAGAGACAGAGGGCGAGATTTCTGTAAGTGATTTAGTAAGCTTGCTTAATGCATTAGAAGACATATATCATCCGAATGCAAGCTTTTTAATGCATAGAAGAACATTATCTATAATCCAAAAGATACAAGATAATATAGGAAGATTTATCTGGCAGCCATCAATCTCAGAAAAAATACCAGAAACAATTTTTGGTATACCAGTTTATTGTAGTAATCATATGCCAGTTCCGGAAATTGGTGCTTCTGCAATAGCTCTTGGTGATTTTAAAGTTGGGTATAAAATTGTAGACCGTGTTGGGGTTTCAATTATCAGGGATCCATATACAGAAAAACCATTTATAAAGTTTTATGCAACTAAAAGAGTTGGTGGGGATGTAGTAGATTTTTCAGCTATTAAAATTTTAGTATTATAAAAAATGCAAATATTTGAACTTAAAACAGTAGAGAAAATTGGTGAAGAATTTTGTACATTAGAAATAGCAAAAAATCATTTGCGAGTAACATCAAATCATGATGATTTTCTTATTCTTTCGCAATTAAAAGCAGCAATAACTTTTGCTGAAGAATTTTTGAAAAAATTTATAGAAAAGAGAGAAGTGATAGCCTCTTTAGATGATTTAAAAGGTGCGGAAGTATATGTTACATCCGAACCTCTTATCAATGTGCTTAACTTAAAAATTATAGATGATAATGAAGAAGTGGATCTTGTAGAGACTAGAGATTTTAAATTAGTGGGCAATAAGATTATTTTAAAAAATACGTATATAAAAAGGAGAATTCAAATCAAATATATTGCAGGTTATGAAGTTGTACCAGAATTGATAAGACAAGGGATTTTTCTACATTTAAGTTTATTATATGATAAACAAGTTATTAATAATGAGATTTTAGAAGGTATTTTACTAATGTATCAATCTTATAGAAAGCTTAGAATTATATAATGAGAAATTATGAAAAAAAGAAATATTTGTCTGCAAAATTTAGACATAAAATTGTTTTTTTAGAAAAGGTTGGAGAAGATAATGATGAATTGGAAGTATTTCATGAAGCATATGCAGAGATTATGCCTGTATCTGAGAATAATTTTCAGGAGTTTGATGGAGTAAATTTTGGTCATATTATGGTAGAGGAGTATTTTATCATTACATGTAGGTATATAAATGGGATTAATTGTAGGATGAGAGTAGGTTTTAATGATAGGTTATTTACAATTAAACGTATAGTAAACCCGTATGAGCTAAACCATTTTTTAAAATTATTAGTGTTAGAAATAACAGAAAGGTAAGTATGAGCATTTCTCTTGCACTAGATTTTCAGCAAAATCTTCATAGGTCTATGGATTCTGACGAGGAATTAAAATCGATGGTGAGTAATATATATCAATCTATTAAGCAATATTCAAAATATCCTTATATTCTGCAACATGTCAATAAAGTAAAATTGCTTAAACACAGAATAAATTCTTATGAGATGGAAGGCGAAATAAATATTTACATAAGAGAGAGTAATTTTGGTAATTTCAAAAATATAATTAGTAGAATAGAGGCGGTGTTTTACTTGCAACGTAACTTAGAAACTTATAGCTATATAAGCGGTAGAATTATAGATGCTGAATTTATTCCAAGCCAAGATTTGATGACTACTCGTTTTAAGATGGGATATCAATCTTTAATACAAGGTAGAGCTTAGTGTCCCATCATAACATTAGATTGCCAGATTTTTTTATTGGATTTATTTATAGTAGCTTTTCATTCGAATCAATTATTAGCACTAGCTATTCCGGTAGAGAATTTATTAAAAATGGTAGAGAAGCTCCTTTTCATCATTACAAAATTGTATCAGCTAGAATAAATAATCAACAATTTGAAGAATTTTACTCTTTTTATAATGGAATGAGAGGGCCGCTTCATAGTTTTAGACTTAAGGATATGAATGATTACAGAGCTAGAGATGAAATTTTGGTGGCAGATGAAGATTCAATTTCTAAATTTAAATTATTTAAAACTTATAATGACAGAGGATTTATATTTCATAGAAATATAGATTTACCCATTTTAGATACGATCTCTATAATAAAAAATGGAGAGGTAGAAGATTTTATTTTTGAGGAAGGTGAAGTTATGTTAAAACGGTCTCTTGAACCAAGAGAAGATTTGGTTATTAATTTCGAATTTGATGTTAAAGTACGTTTTGTTACCAACAAAATTGAATATTCTTACTGCGAAGATGGGAGTATATTATTAAATGATATTATTATGAAAGAAATATGCGATGTTTGACGATAAAGTTCAAAAATTTATAAAAAATTCTCCAAATAATTGGATACTCTGTTTCGAAATAGTGTCTAAGACTGGTGATATTGTTAGATTAAGTGATTCAGGAAAAAACATAATAGTAGACAATATTTGTTATACAGCTCTTTCTTCTATTGAATTTGTAAGTGCGATTTTTAATGAGGCAAATTCTAACGAGATTATATTAAAAGGTTATTTTGAAGATGGTGGAGTAAGTAGGCAATTTGTTCTAGATGGTGCAAAAATCTCCATGTATTTATATTTTAAAGAAAAAAATATTCTACAAAAATGGCTTGAATATAGCTGCGATGAAGTGGTATTAGACCAGAGTAGTTTTACTTTGATATTACATCCCATATCTAAAAATTATTATTCTATAATTACACAATATTATAGTACTTCTTGTAGAGCGAAATTTGGTGATCATAGGTGTAAAGTCAAAATTAAAGAATTTAACGGAGAAGAATGCGATAAAAGTTTCGGAATGTGTTGCAAAAAATATGATAATGCTGTAAATTTCCGAGCTGAGCCATTTATACCAATTTCTGGATATTTCGAAAAATATGCAAAGTAAGTTTTACAAATTATTCCTTCAGGGTTTTACAAGTTGTTTCAGTTTTCGCCATTTTACTAGAAAACACATAAAAACACTAGAGATTGATCAGAATTTTATAAGCGTCGCTCATTATATAAATAATGCATATGAGAAAGTAAGAGATGAGCAAAATTAATATCAATAAACGAATGAAGACATATTATGGGAATGATCGTCTGAATCGTGGTCATAAGGTAGAAACTGAAATAAAAAACTATGCAGAAAAAACTGCAGAAGAAAATATATCGCTCAAATATGAGTACTTGCTACCTCCAATTGAAGTTTTATCGGGATATGAAGAGATATTTCCAGGGACTCTCGAGAGGATTTTAAATATGGCTAAAAAAGAACAAGAATTAAAATATGAATTAGAAAAATGTTCTCTCTTGGTGGCAGAAAAGGTGAAGAAATTAGGTATCATCTTTGCGTTTCTTATAATTTGTGTAATTTGCACCTCCGCTGCCTGCATAGCTTATACAGATCTTAAGACAGCTTTAATTTTTTCCCTTATAGCTTTTTCTGCAGTATTTGGTGTTTCCTTACTATCAAAATTCAGTTCAGGTAGAAATTTTCGTTATAATAATAGAAATAAAACATATTATCAAAATAACCAAGATGGGAAGTCGAGATATAATAATCGTAATAAATAAAAATATTGAATAAGATAATTAAATGTCGTTATAAAGTTATAATTTGAGCAAGTTTTGCAAAACTAGAACAGAGTTCCTTTTCAGTAGTTGTGACTATGACTTGTATAGAATTTGACTCAATGTGTTGAGTGAGATATTCCTTATTTCCCTCATCTAAATGAACAAATAATTCGTCTAGAAGCAATATAGGATTTTTTTTCATTTTTTTTAAAAAAAGGCTAGTTTGTGCTAGTAATAATGTAATCAAACAAGATTGTTGTTCGCCAGTAGAGCAGAATTTAGCTTCTATATTTTTTACAAAATGTGTAGCAGAAAAATCAGCTTTTAGTGCTCCAAAATGAGTTTTATGGCTTTCTGCATCTTTTTTTCTACTATTTTTATATTCATCCTTAATTAATCTCAATTGCTCTTTATAATTAGATTCATTTTCTATTATTTTCTCTAATGTACTATTCAAGTAAATTTTGATTTTAGGAAATGGAGTATCTAACTCATCTATTGTTTTTTGTAACTCATATTTTAATTTGATTCTAGAAGAAGATATTTTTTGAGAGAGTTCTGCTAACTTGTCCTCCACTGCCTCAACCCAGGCTAAATCATAATACTCCATAATTAGAATTTTTAGTCTTTCTTTTTGATAATGCTCATATTGTGTAAGATTTGTGGCATGTTCACGTTCAAAACAATAGACTATTCTATCAAAAAATTTTCTCCTATTTTGTATAGTTTCTTGGAATAAAGTATTTTGTTGTGGAGTTAACCAGAAGATAGAGGACAAATTTGCAAGCTCGTGTGGTGTTATAATTCTAGAATTCAATTGCATAGTTCTTCTAGAATTTTCTGCTTTGATGAATTGTTCTATTATGATGTTCCCAATATATGAATCTACACCAAACTTCAAGTACCACTCATTAGATCCTAGTCTAATCTGGTCATGAAATTTAGCATTTTTTATTCCTTTACCAACAGCTAGCATTGATATAGCTTCTAATATTGAAGTTTTTCCACTTCCATTTGCTCCAGTTATCAGAACTTGCTTGTAATCAAACTTAATTTCTTTTTCCTGAAAATTACGAAAATTTTTGATGAAAATATTTTTTATATTACATTCAAGCAATTAGATTCTCCGATTTATAATTTAGATTTTTATAGAACTATATACTAAACATTCATCGGCATTATGAGGTGTATATCATCACTATACAAAATTGGACGCAATAAAATAGGTTGAGACGAATTAATAAAATAAACTTCTATCTCGTTATCATCTAAATTTTTTAAAATATCGAGTAAATATTTTGGATTAAAACCTATTATTATTGGACTTCCCTCGAATAGAAATTTTTGATCTTCCTTAGTATTGATTACCTCCTCCTTAGCTGAGCCCTTTGACTCTCCAAATGCTGAAACTTCTATTGTTTTTTGAGAAACTGAAACTTTTATGGCTTTATACTTATCATGAGTTATTGTTGCTACTCTATCTACCACATTTGATAGCATATTACTATGAATTACTAATTTATTGTGGCTTAGTTCTGGAATCAATGATGCATAGTCTGGAAATGAAGAATCTACGAGCTTTGAAATAATTTGTAAATTTCCAATAACAAATGAAATCCTATTAGAATCAAATGACACACTTACTTTGTTAAGTATATAATGTGCATCTTTTAATATTTTTATCAGTTCAAAAACAGTTTTTTTAGGAATTATTAGGCCAAACACATTGTTAATGGGAATCATTTCTGAAGACTTGGCCATCCTATGCCCATCTAATGCTACTGCGTTGATTATTCCATTTCCAACTGAATTTAGAAATATACCATTTAAATTATAACGTGTTTCTTCTGTAGACATTGCGAATTCAGTTTGAGTCACTATACGAAGTAAAGATTTGGCCTCCACTTCAAATTCAGAAGTTACTTGAATATTGTCTAGCGCTGGGAATTCTGATGCTGGCAAAGTTGAGAGTTCAGAAATAAATCTTTGGCCTTTAACTTCTATTTGCTCTGTTTGTGTATTATAAACAATATTTATTGATTCATCGGATAATTTTCGGATTATATCAGAAAATGTTAGAATATTTACTGTTATTGCACCTTCGTATTTTATGTTTGCTCCTATCGATATTTTTAAAGAAATATCTGATGAGGTGGCAGTTATTAAAAGATTGTTATTTGCCGCTTCGAGTTTGACATTTCCTAGTATTGGTTTAACTGTTCTTTTTTCGATGACACTAGATGCAAAATTAAGCGCATGAATTAAATCTTTTGTTAAAATTGTAATATCTAAACTTTTGTTATCCATAAACCTATCCTTCAAGAACTCTTGTAAGTAAGAAAATTTCTTCTTGTAACTCTAAATCAATTTTTTGTAATTTTTCTATTTGTTTGCAAGCATGTAATACAGTCGTATGATCTTTTTTGCCAAATTTTTTACCTATATCATTCAGACTTTTTGTTGTCAGATTCTTTGCCAAAAACATAGCAACTTGTCTTGGTCTTACAACAGATCTATGACGTCTTGGTGAAGACATATCCGAAATTTTTATGTTATATCGTTCCGCAACCTTTTTTTGCACATCTTCTATTGTTACATATCTTTCATTGGATCTGAGTAAATCACGCAATATAGTTTGACATTTTTCAATTGTTATTTCATTGCCTATCAAAGTTGAATGGGCTATAACTTTATTTAAAGCTCCTTCTAATTCTCTTACATTCGATGTTATTTTAGCGGCTAAAAACTCCACAACATTTTGTGGGATCGCAATATTTAATTGTTCAATTTTAGATTGAAGGATCCCTATTCTAAGTTCATAGGTGGTGCTATGGACATCAGCAACCAGCCCCCATCCAAGCCTAGATTTAATCCTATCTTCAATATTATCAAGATCTGTGGGTGATCTATCGCATGAAATTACCATTTGTCGGTTATTATCAATTAATGCATTAAATGTGTGAAAAAATTCCTCTTGGGTACTTTCTTTTCCACAAATAAATTGAATATCATCAATCATCAGAACATCAACTGACCTAAATTGTTCCTTAAATGTCATAACATCTTTATCACGTAGCGCTTTTACGAATTGATACATGAATTTTTCGGCTGACATATAAATAACTTTTCTATCTGGATTAGTTTGTTTAATATGCCAAGCTATTGCGTGCATTAAATGAGTTTTCCCGAGTCCTACACCGCCGTACAGAAAAAGTGGGTTAGATTCAGACAGGGATTTTCTAGATTCCGCGACTGCACGTGATGCGGCGTACGCAAGTTCATTAGGTGTCCCAACAACAAAATTGCTAAATGTAAATCTTGGATCTAGAGTTGAACCATAAATAATTGCTGATGATTCAACTATTTCTTCTTCAATGAAGCAATCTTGAATTTCTGAAGTTAGTACTGTGGTAATTCGTATATCTATATCAATAATTTGAGGATTATATGATCTAAATAGAGCTTTGATTTGGTCGTAGTAATTTCCTTTAATCCAATCTCTAACAAATCTAGTAGGCACTCCCAAAACAACATTATCTGCATTACTTTGCAATAATGCTATTTTTGTAAACCAGCTTTTATAAATTGCTTCTCCAAATTTGGAATTTAATTCTTTAAGAACTTTTCTCCAGATCTCATCATGCTGCATTGGTATATTTTTTTCATCAAGAGCTGCTTTCATAATTTATTTACATCACTTTGTAAGGAAGTCCTGACGCTTTCCATCCAAGACCAACAGAGTTACCTTCAAAACCATCTATTACAACGATAGAGTTCTTATAACCATGTTGCAATGCAAGATTGGCAGCAATATTTGAACGCCCATTTGTTTTGCAGATAAAAATTACTTTCGTATCTTTATCATGTACAACCTTACCTAGTTCAAGTAAAAAATCATGGTTTAAATTCATATTTGGTTTAAAATGTGATGTAATAGTAAAGACCTTATTTTCTAACTTTGGAATCCCAGTTTCTTTCCATTCCTCTGTTGTACGAATATCTATTATAACAGTTTGTTTATCACTATTTGCTAATTCCCATGCTTCTATGGCAGTAATCATTATCATTTACATCATTCATTTTAGTTTCAATTGTTTTTGAAAGTTTAAAACTAAACATTCAAAAACAATTGTCTGTGTTAATAGTTAAAAAATCTAATAAAATCAGTTCACTGTTATTAATCCGAAACATGGTAAATTCTTGTTGTGAAAACTGAATTACTATATTATTACCCTTGCTACTATTATTTTGCAAGCGACTTTATGATAAAAAATAATTCTGAATATATAAGAAAACTTCAATACCTTAGTACTTACAGGGGCTGCAAGGAATCAGAAATAATTTTCCAAAGATTTGTAAAAAAATACTTATTTCAGTTGACATCAAGTGAGTTAAATGCATATGAAGAAATTCTGGAATGTAATGATGCAGAGCTAATGGATTGGTTAATATATAAAAAACCAGTTCCAGATTATATTACCTCAAATAAGATATATTTTCTTTTGCTTAACTGTCTGGAAGTGTAATAATGAATATATGTAATGCAGAACTATTATGTAGACTCGAAAATCTTTCATTAAAACATACCGGAGATGTTGTTATCGTTGCTTCTTCAGAAGAAGAAGCAATCATTTTGTATGACGATCTTAGATTTTTTGCGCCTAAATCAGAAATATTATATATGCCATAATATGATAGTCTCCCATATGATAGAGTATCTCCATCAAATAAAATCCTATCACAAAGAGCTTATGTATTAACAAAATTAAAATTATCTCAAAATTCTAAGATACTTGTTATAAATTGTAATAATCTTATTTGGAAATTTCCGAATTTTGAAGATCTGATTGAAGGTTATATTCATCTAAAAGTAGGGCAATCTAAAAAAATCAATGAGCTAGAATTATTTGTATCCAACTCTGGATATTCT